>Ga0126310_10000371_pt1 | contig 14981 bp, 11 predicted proteins | sample Plot60_FD_92540 | JGI IMG/M metagenome (GOLD analysis project Ga0126310, IMG submission 92540) | Serpentine soil microbial communities from UC McLaughlin Reserve, CA, USA - Plot60 | ecosystem: Environmental > Terrestrial > Soil > Grasslands | place: USA: UC McLaughlin Reserve, Lake County... | reverse complement strand
TCCTCTGGAGCTACGTCCTCAGCGCCGTGATCTTGTGGAAGTACATCCTCCCCGCCATCGAACTCCGAGCGGTCTCGGGGCGAGTCCGGGTCGCGGGGAGCGCCCGGAGGCACCATGTCGTCGGTTGGGTTGACTTCCATACCGCCGCTGGCCGGCTGTTGGGCTTGAGACATCTCACTCATGATCAACTCCTAGTGATCGCTTATTCGCCACTCTGCTGCGCATGCTCGAGAAGATCTTCTTTGAGCTCTTTCTTCGAACTGCTCCTGATGCCGCTGAGACCGGCGTTGCGCGCCGCCTGCTCGAGGTCATCACGACTCGCCTGACCCGGCCGATCACCGAGGTGCTCGGTGCGCGCCGAAATGAATGCCTCCGCAAGCTCGACGCGTCGCTCCGCACTCAGCCGCTGTTGCATGCCGGGCAAGACCCGGCTCTCCTCTTCCTCGACATGGTGGCTGACTGCCTTAATCAACTCATCGAGTGCCTTCTTGAATTCGGCCGACTCGAAGTCCATCGCGGTCATCTCTTCGAGCATGTGCTCGGCCTCGGCGTGCTCGCCCTGGCTGTGTTCGACCTCCTCGGTCTCGCCAGCTTCATCCTTCGCAACCGGATAGACCTCGGCCTCCTCGGCTCGCGAGTGCGCAATCAGCAGAGCACACAGCACGGGAAAGTTCAGCCCCCTTGTTGCTGGCTCTTTCTGCAGCAGATCAAACAACCGCTCGACCTCGCGATGGTCACTCTTGATCAACTCGACAACATCGGCAGCAGCCACGTTCCGCTCCTTTTCTTGCGGCGCTCGCGCACCGCGCTTGGAACCTGACGTTGTCGTCGGGGGCGCGCTTCCCGACGCTCGCACCGCGGTGAATTCGGTTCTTCCACACTTTAGCCATCTGGGCGCCGGTCGAAACCGCTCGCCAAGGCTCAGTCCGCCACCAGCAGTGCCTGCGGAGCAGCCGCTTTCAGGCGAGTAGTCAGCCACTTCTGCTGAGCTTCCGTCTGCTTGGCGCACTGCTCCACAGTCTGAATGAGCTCCCGGTCACGCGCCCCTTTGGCCGCCTGGCCAACCAACGTCCAGGCCATGTCCAGATAGCTGGCCAGCAGGTAAAGATCATGAAGATCGCGCAGCAGTCCAAGGCCCCCGCTGCGCGTCTCGGAAAACCCGTCAGCGTGCAGGCGTTCCGGCTCGCCGGACGGATGAGACCCGTACCGCTCGGTGAACGGTCGCAACAGCTCCTCGTGATGATCGCACTGGCCCGCGAACTGCTCGCAGATCCGCTTGACGTCAGCCTCCTCCGCGTGACCTTCGGCGACCTGCCGGTAGGACTTCGCCAACGTGGCGCAGCCGGTCTCCAAGAGACCCAGATATGAGGACAGATGCATGATCAGTCGCCCCCGGGTTTGCCGTCTGTTGTCGGAATGACGCGCGCCGCTCCGGACTTGAAGTAAGGCTGCTTGGAGACCGGATCCCAGCTCGTCGGCGTCAGGTCATTGGCTGCAGTGTCCGGATCGCCGTAGTGGAAGGGTATGAACACTGTTCCCGGCCGGTTTGCGATGCAACGGGCGGCCACCTCGACCGCGCCACGCCGCGACTCTACGCGGACCAAATCGCCATCCGTCACTTCAAGATCGGCAGCATCGGACGGGGCCAGCTCAACCCACGGCTCCGGCGCTGCGGCGTTCAACTCAGGTGCCCGGCCAGTCTTCGTTCGGGTGTGGAAGTGGTAGACGGTCCGGCCGGTCATCAGGCTCATTGGGTACGCCTCGTCGGGAGTTTCCGGCGGCGGCATCCACTCGGCGGCCTTGAGCCTCGCGCGACCGCGGAATCCCGCGGCAGCATGCTCAATAGGCGTGACGGCGGCGCCAGTGACCAGGTCATGCCCGTAGGTCTCGCACTGGTCATGGTCGGTCATGAAGTGGTAATCGACATAAAGGCGGTCGGTACCATCGGGCGCCTCTTCGGTGCACGGCCAGTGGATTCCCGGGCCGCGAAGCTTGTCATAGCTCAGCCCGGTGTAGTCGCAGGGCCGCCCACGCGAACACTCTCGCCAGGCATTGAACGCCTCCTCCGGGGTGTCCCACGGCGGCAGGGGTCGGCCGCTTCGGTCGGAGAAGCCCATCCGGCGGGCGTAGTCCAGCCAGATCTCAAGATCACTACGCGCCTCACCGGGTGGCGCAACCGCACGCTCGGACAGATGGACCGTACGGTCGGCGTTGGTATAGGTGCCAGTCTTCTCACCCCACAGCGCCGCTGGCAACACCACATCCGCGTAGCCGGTCGTTTCGGTCAGATAGCCGTCGCTGACGACCAAGAAGAGAGAATCTTGGCCGAGAATCTTGCGAATCCGGGCCAGCTCAGGCAATGACACCGCGGGGTTGGTGCCGGCGATCCACAGGAACTTGATCGAGCCTTGCTCGGCATACCGGAAGATCTGCATTGCATGGGTTGGCTCGGCCCAGTGTGGGATGACGATCGGATCGACGTCCCACAGTTCTGCCAGCGCCTTGATGTGCTGCTCGTTCTCCCAATTGCGAAAGCCGGGAAGATCACCATCGGCGCCGGTCTCCCGGTTGTTTTGAGCGGTCGGCTGACCATTCATCTGCAAAATCCCGGCGCCGGGTCGGCCGAGCATCCCGCGCACTAGGTGCATGTTGTTCACTGCGACCGAGGACGCGGTCGCTTGATGCGACTGATAGAAGCCTTGCAGGACTGTTGAGACCGCCGCCGACGAGGTACCGAAGATCTCCGCCGCCGCTTCGACGTCACGTCCTTCGACTCCACAGATCTCGGCGACTCGGGATGGCGGGTAGTTGGTGACTACCGAAGCCAGCTCGTCAAAGCCTTTGGTGTGCTGATCAATGAAGTCATGATCGATCCAGTCGTTACTGATCAGCTGCTGCAGCAGGCCGTTCAGCAGCGCAAGGTTCGTCCCGGGCTTTGGCGCCAGGTGGATCTCGGCCGCCTTGGCGACTTCGGTCAGCCGCGGGTCGACCGCGACGAGATGCGGAGGCGCAGTGCCGGCCAGTCGATCAAGAATGCGTGACCACAGCACGGTCTGGGTCGCAGCAACATTGTGGCCGAAGCAGAACAGCGACTCGCAGATGTCGATGTCCGCGTACGAGCCGGGCTGGCCGTCGGCGCCGAAGGATTCCTTCAGCGAGGCGGCAGCGGTCGCTGTGCAGAGCCGGGTGTTGCCGTCCATGTGCGGGGTGCCGATGCCTGCCTTGCCGATCACTGCGAGCGTGTAGTACTCCTCCAACATGAGCTGCCCAGAGGTGTAGAAGCCGTGCGACAGCGGACCCTTTTGTTGCAGCAGCTCCTTGGAGATGCTGGTGATCAGGTCCATTGCCTCGTCCCAGGTGGCTTCGACGAATTCCGTCCCATTTTTGATCAAGGGCCGGGTAAGTCGATCATGAAGCTGCCCCTGCCAGCCGTACAGGCCTTTCGGTCCGAGGCGACCATGGTTGACCCGATCCTCGGCTCGCCCGCGAACACCTACCATCTGGCCGTCTTTGACGGCGATGTCGAGCCCACAGCCATTACTGCACAGCAAGCAAGCCGAAGGTACCCAGGAATCCACGTCGTTCACGGTCAGCCCATCGACCAGATGCTGGTCTACGCGTACGGGCCAGGACTCGCCCGCTGAGTAGGGCGTTCGCTCGCCCCAGATGTCGTCGCCGGTGCGTGCTGCCATGCCCCTGGAGTACCCGCGTACGGCGTTCGCCACACGGCAACCCTCAGAGCACTGCGTCTCTCCGCACCAGGCCGCATCTGTGACCGATTCGACCCTCGATTGCCTAGGTTTGCGGCCTTGTGCGGAAAAACGGACTGAGAATGGAAACGGATCGTGCGAATCCCTGCCGCTAGTTCGTCAGCGGCAGGTAGCGCACCATCAGTACGCCATCAATTCCAGCGATCGCCTTGATCACCGAATCGGGAACCTCGCTGTCCACGTCGACCAGGGTGTAGGCCAGGTCCTTCCGAGACTTGTTCGTCATGGTTGCGATGTTGAGACCTGCCGCTGCCATCTCGTGTGAGATCCCCCCGACCATGTTCGGCACGTTCGCATTGGCAATCGCCACCCGGAACCGAGATTCCCTGGGCAAGATCACATCGGGAAAGTTGACCGAATTCCGGATGCTCCCATCGAGCAGATAGTCGCGTACCTGATCAGCGACCATGACCGCGCAATTCTCTTCGGCCTCCCGCGTGGAAGCGCCCAAGTGCGGCAACAAGATCACCTTTGGCTGCTGGGCGAGCTGCGGGTTGGGAAAGTCGCAGACGTACCGCGACAGCTGACCAGACTCCAGCGCCTCCAAGATCGCGGTCTCCGCGACCACGCCGCCGCGGGAAAAGTTGAGCACGACTGAGCCGGGCTTCATCTGCGCGATACCGCCAGCATCGATCATGCCGCGGGTGGCATGGACAAGCGGCACATGCAGGCTGACAAAATTGCTGTGCTTGAGGACCTCGCTCAAGCTGTGTGCCTTCTTGACCGTCGCAGGCAGACTCCACGCCGAGTCCACCGTGATCTCCGGGTCGTAACCGATCACCTGCATGCCCAGCTTGATGGCCGCGTCTGCCACCAGACAACCGATCTTGCCCAGACCCACAACTCCGAGCGTGTGATTGGCCAGCTCATAACCGGCGAACACCTTCTTGCCGGCCTCGATCTTGGTCTCCAGCTCCGGATCGTCCGGGTCCAGCGAGTCGACATACGTCAGCGCGTCGTCGATGTTGCGCGCCGCCAGCAACATGCCGGCGACGACGAGCTCCTTGACGGCATTCGCGTTGGCACCAGGCGCATTGAACACGGGGACGCCGCGCGCCGACATTGCCGGCACCGGGATGTTGTTCGTCCCAGACCCGGCCCGGCCGACGGCCAACAGGGATTCAGGAATCTCGATGTCGTGCAGATCGGCGGAGCGAACCAAGATCGCGTGCGGATCGTCGGCATCCGCCGATACCGCAAAACGATCCCAGGGCAACCGCTTGAGCCCGCCGGCAGAGATCTGGTTGAGGACTCGAACTCGGTATTTCTCAGTCACGACAGGTCTTAGCCCTTCGTTGCGGCGAAGTCGGCCATGTAGTCCACCAACGCTTGCACACCCTCGATAGGCATCGCGTTGTAGAGGGAGGCCCGCATACCACCTACCGAGCGGTGCCCCTTCAGCTCAACAAGATCATTTTTTGCGGCGCCGGCGAGGAAATCGGCTTCCAGTGCGGAATCGGCGAGCCGGAACGGGACGTTCATCCGCGACCGGTCAGCCACCTCGACCGGGTTGAGGTAGAACTCGGAGCTATCGATGAAGTCGTACAGCAACTTGGCTTTGGCGACATTGCGTTCCTCCGCAGCGTCAAGCCCGCCGTTCTCCAGCAGCCACTGGAAGACCAGCCCAGCGACATAGACCGCGAAGGTGGGAGGTGTGTTGTACATCGAGCGCGCCTTGGCATGCGTCGCATAATCCAGCATTGCTGGCGGTGCCGGCTCGCCGATCCCGACGAGGTCCTCGCGAACGATCACCAGCGCGAGCCCAGCCGGGCCGATGTTCTTCTGCGCACCGGCGTAGATGAGACCGAGACGGCTAACATCCAGTGGGCGGGAGAGCAGGTTTGAGGACATGTCGCTGACCACCGGTACATCGCCGACATCAGGTATCCACCCGAATTCGACACCACCAATCGTCTCGTTGGCGGTGTAGTGCAGGTACGCCGCATTCTCGCTCACCTGCCACTCTGAGGGATCGGGCACATAGCTGAAGGAACGGTCCTCCGCGCTGGCGGCAACATTGACATCGGCCAAGGCTTTGGCCGCGTTGATTGCCTTCTTCGCCCATTCGCCGGTGTTGATGTAATCTGCGACGTTCCGGCCCTGGATGAGGTTCATCGGGATCATCTCGAACTGCAGCGATGCCCCGCCCTGGAGGAAGAGCACGTGATAGCCGTCGGGCACGGCAAGCAGGGTGCGCAGATCCGCTTCCGCCTGCTCGGCAATGGAGATGAAGTTTTTGCCTCGGTGGCTCATCTCCATGACCGACTGGCCGGAGCCGTGCCAATCGAGCATCTCATCGGCCGCCTGGAGCAGCACTTCCTCAGGAAGTGTGCCAGGGCCGGCGCTGAAGTTGAAGACGCGTGTCATGAGCTTCGATCCTGACTATCGGGTTGGGTTGAGTACGGACGGCGGCCAAGCGAGGAGACTACCGCCTACGCGCAACCCGTCGCGCACTTTCTCGCGGTAGGGTCGAAGGCTTCGGGCGGTCTGTCAAAGGGGACAGCACGATGAACCGTTGTCACATGGGCGTCGCGGCCGCCGTGTTGGCAGCGGGTATCACCACTCTGACAATCAGGCCCGCGTCCGCCGAGCCAGCCACGACCGTGGCGTACCCGTCCAACTCCACCGCCACCAGGCTTAGCGGGTACGCATTCGATGCCTGCGCCGCGCCGTCGCTGGAAACCATGCAGACCTGGAAGGTTTCTTCGCCGTACCAAGGGGTCGGCGTCTATATCGGTGGAGTAAGCCGAAGCTGCGCTCAGCCAAATCTCACTGCTACCTGGGTGACGGCCGCGGCGCGGCAGGGCTGGCGGATCATCCCGATCTACGTCGGCTACCAGGCACCGTGCACCGGCCGATCGAACGTGGCCAAGTTCACCAGCACTACGGCAGCAATCCTGGGGACCGCTGACGCAGCGGATGCGGTTCTGCAAGCACAGGCATTGGGCATGTTGCTGGGCAGTGCGATCTACGGCGACACCGAGCATTACGGCGCGAACGACTCGGCTTGCCGTTCGGCGGTGCTGAGCTATGTCTCGGCGTGGACCACGGAGTTGCACCGGCAGGGCTACCTCGCTGGGATGTACGCCAACCTGTCTTCCGGGGCCAAACACCTGTCGGAGGCCTACGCCTCGACCGCCTACGCCCGCCCGGACGCATTGTGGATCGCGCGCTGGAACAACAGCTCATCGCTGACTGGCTGGGCGGGCATCCCCGACACCCAGTGGGCCAACCATCAGCGTGGAAAGCAATACCGCGGTGATCACGACGAGACGCACGGCGGCGTAAAGATCAACATCGATAGCAACCGCTTCGATGCACCAGTGGCCACTGTTGGGTACGCATACCAGATCACCAGTTTGGCGGACCTCAATGGCCGCATCGGCCCCACCACTTCCGCCGCTATCGTGCGGACCTATGCCTCTGGCTCCACCGTTTCGGTGGTCTGCCAGACCGCCGGTGTGAAAGTCGGGACGACGTCGGTGTGGAACAAGCTCGCCGACGGCAACTACGTCAGCGACTACTACGTCAGTACACCATCGAACAGCACCTACAGCCCCCCGCTGCCGCGTTGCACATACCCGTTCCAGGTGGCGACGACAACTCTGAACAAACGGACTGGACCCGGCGCCACCTATGCCAAAACCGGCAGCCTGTCGAGCGGTGCGCTTGCCTGGATCACGTGCCAGCGCTCCGGAACCAAGGTCGGCGTTAGTTCTGTCTGGGACAAGCTCGACGATGACGCGTACGTGTCCGATTTCTATCTGGCGACGCCGGGCAAGGCGGCATATACACCACCACTTCCTCGTTGTTGAAAATCCAGCTTGCCACAGTAATCGAATTTGTGTTTGAATAGCTGCGATGCGATGGGCTGGCCAGGAGATCTCCAATCAGGCAGGCGATCCGGCGGCGCTGCCGGGACTGGATCAACTGCATAGCTTCGTGCGGTCGGTACGCACTCCTGACTTTGCCGGCATCACCTTCCACGAGGTGTTAGCCAAGTCCGCGCTAAATCAGGTGCCGAAAGCCGCCGGCCTCCCGTTCAACTGGACGGTCAACCCTTATAGAGGTTGTAGTCATGGCTGCGTCTACTGCTTTGCACGCAACACCCACACCTACCTCGATCTCGACGCCGGCGACGACTTTGATCGCCAGATCATTGTCAAGATCAACATCGCTGACGTGCTGGCACGAGAGTTGCGGCGGGCGACCTGGACGCATGAGCCGGTGGCGCTCGGCACCAACACCGATCCCTATCAACGCGCCGAGGGCCGCTACCGCCTGATGCCAGACATCATTGCCGCACTAACCAGTTCCGGTACGCCGTTTTCGATCTTGACGAAAGGCACCACGGCGCGACGTGATCTGCCACTGCTCGCTATTGCGAGTCGGGCGGTACCGGTCAGCATGGGCGTATCCATCGCCCTCACCGATGAAACCGTTCATGCTGCCCTCGAGCCCGGTACGCCATCGCCGAGAGCGCGGCTCGAACTGGTGCGAGCCATAGTCGAGGCAGGTCTGCCCTGCCAGGTGCTGGTCGCGCCGATCTTGCCGATGATCACTGACAGTGATGAACAACTTGATCACACTCTCGGCGAGATCGCTGCCGCTGGGGCGACCGGGGCCACCGTGTTCGCCTTGCATCTGCGGCCCGGTGCCCGGGAGTGGTTCCTGCGCTATCTGGGCACCCACCACCCACAGTTGGTCCAGGCGTACGCGGAGCTCTATCGCAAGGGGTCCTACGTCAACCGCTCCTATGCCACCGACTTGGCTCGCCGATCGTCGGTGCTGCTCCGAAAGCACGGTCTTGATCGCAAGGACAGCATGCTCCGCATATCTGACACCTGGACAGCTGCAATCCCACCACACCTGGCTCTCACCGAGCCCAGCCTCTTCTGAGGCCGGTATTGATCAAGCCATTGTTGATCTAGCCGGGGGCATCAGCGCAGATTCCGGAAGAACGCCCGGAGATCATCAACTAAGAGCGCGGGCTCCTCCATCGCCGCGAAGTGTCCGCCCTCGGAATGCTCATTCCAATAGGCCATCTGGTGCTGGGGGTCCATGAACCGCCGCATGATCGGATCGGTGTTGAACACCACCCAACCGCTCGGTACGCCAGACGGCGCAATCCAGTCGAGGTTGGAGTGTGCCGCCTCCCACAAAAAGCGGGCGGCCGTAGCGCCGCTGCGGGTGAACCAATAAAGGCTGACGTTGCTCAGCAGCTGATCCCGATCCACGGCCTCATCCGGGGTCTTCGATGCCGGGTTGGTCCAGGTCTGGAACTTTTCAACAATCCAGGCCAGCTGTCCGACCGGCGAGTCCGTGAGCGCTGCACCGATGGTTTCAGGCCGGTGGCTTTGCAGATCGAGGTAGCCGCGCTCGGCACGCCAGATCGTACGCTCCTGCTCAACCCGCGTTCGCTCTTCGTCGGTGAGATGCTCCGGGATCGGAAACTGCTCTCCAGCCAGGCCCAGCGCCCCAGGGTCGCTGACGACGATCGTCCCCGCCACATGCTCGGAGTCGGTGGCGCCAAGCCGACCGGTGACGCCAGCACCAATGTCACCGCCATGAGCGCCGTAATGGGAGTAGCCGAGTCCCGCCATCAGCTCGGCAAATGCCGCGGTGGTGCGTCCCATCTCCCAGCCGGTCTGCCGAACCGGTGTCGAGAATCCAAAGCCAGGCAGCGACGGGATGACAAGATCAAATGCGTCCTGCGGATCGCCGCCGTGGGATCGGGGATCGCTCAACGGCCCGATCAGTTCCAAGAACTCCACCACCGACGACGGGTAGCCGTGGGTGATCAACAAAGGCAGCGCATCAGCCTCTGCGGAGCGGACGTGCAGGTAGTGGATCCGCTGGCCGTCGATCACGGCGGTGAACTGCGGAAGCTCATTGAGTCGGGCTTCCTGTGCTCGCCAGTCGAAGCCGTGCCGCCAGTAGTCGGCCAGTTCCTGGAGGTAGCGCAAGGGCACGCCGCGGCCGAAATCTGTACCGGCGTCCGGCGCAGGATCGGGCCAACGGGTGGCGTCGAGTCGGCGATGAAGATCATCGAGCTCGGCGCTGCTGATGTTGATCTGGAACGGTTGGGTAGCGGTAAGTGTCGTCATGTCAGTCACGCTAGAGGCAATCGCGGAGGATTTCGTTCCGCGATTGCTGCGAAACTTTAGAATTATGTGGCAGACATCGACCCGCCTGCTCCAACTGCTTACGATGCTGCAGGCGCGCCGCGACTGGTCCGGCCAAGAGCTGGCATCCCGGCTAGAGGTAAGCACCCGAACGATCAGGACCGACATCGAGCGGCTCCGCGACCTCGGCTACCCGGTGGAGGCCAGCCCCGGGGTCGGCGGCGGTTACCGCCTCAGTCACGGAACCACCATGCCGCCATTGCTTCTCGACGATGAGGAGGTTGTGGCGGTCGCTGTCGCGCTGCGTAGTACCGCCGGCGCGGGCGTCACCGGCATCGAGGAAGCGTCCTTACGCGCCCTCGTCAAGCTTGAGCAGATGCTCCCTAACCGGCTGCGACATCGCATCGATGAGGTGCGGACCGCGACGGTGAGTGTTCCCGGAGCTGGACCGACAGTTGATCTTGCAGTGCTGAGCGCAATTGCAGGCGCAATCCGGGCCAGCGAACGACTGCGCTTCGACTACGTCGCGCACGATGGCCGGCAGACCATGCGGACCACCGAGCCGCAGCGGCTCGTTGTGTGGGGTCGCCGCTGGTACATGCTTGGCTGGGACGTTGACCGCGCTAATTGGCGTACGTTCCGGGTTGACCGGATCAAGCCAAAGACGCCCACCGGGCCCCGATTTCCGCCCCGGACGTTGACCGACGATGAAGCATCCAGGTTTGTGCAGCGCTCCGCCGGCACGGCCACCTGGCGTTACCGGGCCCGGATCCGCATCCATGCCCCGCTTGATCAGGTAAGGGCGCTACTCCCGTTGGCTGTGGACGTGGCTGCGGACGGTCCGGATCGATGCATAATCGAAGCCGGCTCAGATACGCCGCACCAACTTGCGCTTTACGTCGGCCTACTCGATATCGACTTCGACATTCTCGAGCCACCCGGTCTGGCTGATGCATTCATCCGCCTTGCCGAGCGCTATCGGCGAGCCGCCGAGGCGCCTACTGCAAGTCAATAGCCGGCATCCGCAGCGTCGCATCGGCGGGTAACCCCAGTGCGGCCGCAACGTCAGTCAAGTCCTTCATGCGGCCCAAGCTTGTCAAAGGCCCGAGCCATCCGGCGCTAGCCCAGGTCCGGGGGTCCTCACTGTTTCTCGGCCGGCTGAGACGCGCCAATGGCGGTATCCGAATCGCACCAAGGACCGGCGCATCCTCGGGCAGTTTGGCCCGTTCCCGAGCGATACGTACCGCATCTCGCAGCCCACCTAGCTCATCGACCAACCCAGCCTCGAGGGCATCCCGGCCTGTCCACACGCGGCCACGCGCGACAGCTTCGATGTCGGCAACAGGACGCCGCCGGCCCTCAGCCACCTTCCCCACGAAGTCGTGGTAAATGGCATCCACGGTGGCCGCGAAGCGTGCGCGCTCGTCCTCGCTAAAGCCGCGGCGGGCCGAGTACATCAGGGCATGAGCGCCCTGCTGCACAGTGCCGGTGCTGACTCCAAGACGTTCCAGCAGGTTGTCCACCACCAGCTTGCCGCCCAAGACCCCGATCGAGCCTGTCAAAGTCGCGGACAGAGCCACAATCACCTCTGCGGGACATGAGATGTAGTAGCCGCCTGAGGCCGCCACGTCGCCCATCGAAACGACGACCGGCTTGCCGGCTTCCCGCAGCCGACAGACTTCCCGCCAGATCACCTCCGACGCCACCGCCGAGCCGCCCGGTGACTCCACTCGCATCACCACAGCTCGAGCCCGATCGTTGTCGTGCGCAGCCCGCAGCTGTGCTGACACGGTGTCACTACCCGCCTGGCGACCCATCGGACCGCGGCGCGTGCGGCCGGTCGTGATCCCGCCTCGGACGTCGACTGCGGCAACGTGATCACGGTGATGCGGCGGCGGGGCAATCTTGCGGCGGGGCCGCCAGCGATCGGCGAACAGCAGCTCAGGTTTGCGGTCGGTACGAGTTCGCATCGCCTCGTAGGCCTGATCGCGGTAGCCGAGCCGGTCAACCAGACCGGCCGCTTGCGCCTCGGGAGCAGTACGGGGCCCGGTATTGATCAGCTCGCGTACTTGATCATGAGTCAGACCACGCGCGTCGGCGATGGTGCCCACCGCGTCGCTGAAGACCGACTCGGACAGCCGTTCCAGCGCCTCACGATGGGCCGCGGTGAACTCTTTACGCACCAGCACGTCGGCCGCGTTCTTGTACTCATACCGCTGTTCGAACTGCGGCTCGATACCAAGCCGGTCCAGCGTGCCGCGTACGAAAGTCTGTTCAATGCCGACGCCGAGCAGTCCGACTTCGCCGCCGGGCTGCAACCACAGCTCGCCAAACGCCGTTGCCAACACGTAGGCCGCCATGCCGCGCGACCCGAGTTCGCCGAAGGTTTCCACCCACGCCAGCGTCGGCTTGCCGCTGGCACCGAAGGCCTGGACGCCGCGTCGCAGCTCCTGCATGGTGGCCCACGGCCACATCCCGCCTACCTTGGCGATCAGCCCGACGACATGCCGGTCCTCAGCCGCTTCATGCAGGGCGCGCAGGGTGGGGCGCAGCAATCGACGGCTGCGAGCCCGCAGCCGCGCAAGTGGATCATCTGCCTCCGGAGCGACGAGAGGCTCTGTCAGGTCAAGTTCGAGTAGGGTCTGCGGCCGTCGGCCGGGAAAGGCAGCCATGGCCTCCACCGTAGATCAGCCTGTGACTACTCAGAGGAATGAGGCCTGCTCGATGCAGGCACTGTATTCAGTCGCGACCTGCTCCGGTGTCAGCCGGCCCGTGATCCGGCCCAGATCAAGGGCTTCGAGCTTGGCACGCACCGCCTCGGCGCGAGCCACATGCTCCTCAATGGCGTGTGATTTCATCAGCTGAGTCGAGATGGCGGCGGCGAGGGAGCACAGCGCGGCACCAGCGCACAGCACCTGCCATGCCGGCGACGTCAGGCCGAAGGTCTCGTTCAACCAGTCCGAGAACGCCAGACCACCGAGAGCGGGCGAGGCGGTCAACACCGTAGCCACTGCGCCGGCGACTATCGCGAGGTTGATCAACCGCCGCTGTCATGCCCGGGCGCGTACCAAATATGCCGCGACCTGACTACGAAAGCGTTCAATATGGGCTGATAAATCGCCGCCCGGTGCCCCGCCTTGGCCAGCGACAAACTCTCGATCGGACAAATTGACTCCTCGAGCAACGGATGGCGTAAGAATTTTACCGGCCCACGACCGGCTCAGCACGCAGCTCAGTCCATGACGTGGTCGGCCGAGTACGCCGACGCCTGCAGGTGGAACAGCTCGGCATACCGACCACCAAGACCCATCAGCTCATCGTGGGTGCCTTGCTCCACCACTCTCCCATGGTCAAGAACGAAGATCCGGTCCGCGGTCCGTACCGTGGAGAAGCGATGCGAGATGATCAAGGCGGTGCGGCCCCGAAGGACCTCATGCAGCGAGGAGAACAACTCATATTCTGCCCGGGCGTCGAGGGAAGCCGTCGGCTCGTCGATGATCACTAGCGGCGCCCTGCGGTAGAACGCTCGCGCGATCGCCACCTTCTGCCACTGACCGCCGGAGAGCTCATGACCTCCAGCGAAGCGGCGAGACAGCGGTGTCTGGTAGCCCGCCGGCAGTGCAGAGAGGAACGAGTCAGCGTCGGCGATCTTGGCTGCATCGCGGATCGCCGCATGATCAATCTCGTCGTCGGGCCGCGCGATAGCGATGTTCTCCTCGGCCGACAGCGCGTACCGGACGAAGTCCTGGAAGATCATCGCGACCCGCTCCCGGAACAGCTCCGGCCGAAACGTGCGTACGTCTGTTCCGTCCCATCGCACGGCGCCGCTGCCGGGCTCATACAAGCCAGCGATCACCTTGGCCAGCGTGGTCTTGCCGGAGCCGTTCTCGCCAACCAGAGCCACGACTTCGCCACAGTTGATCTCGATGTTGGTGGCTTGCAACGCGAGCTGACTACGACCGGGATAGGAGAAGCTGACAGCATCCGCCCGAATCCGATGGAACTCCGCAGGCGGCGCTATGTGGCGCGAACCGCCCTCAGCTGCGGGGGCCAGAGTGAGGAAGCCATCAAGATCATCGATGAACAGTCCCGACTCGAAGACCGCCTGAACGCCGGTGAAGCCGTGCTGAACTTGACCAGCCAGCAGCCGAATTGCAACCAGTGCCGCGGCTGCTTCAGCGATCCCTAGGCGGCCGGTGGAAATCAGCCATACCAGCAACAACAGCGTCAGCGCCAAGAGAACTGCTGAGCCCAGCGTGCCGAGTGCGCCGAGCTTGGAACGGCGCAGAAGATGTTGAGCAAGATCACGGAGGTAGTCGGCATATAAGTTGTTGAGGCGCTGGCCGAAGTTACGCGCCAAGCCGAACGCCCGCACTTCCTTGGCCTCATCGCGGCCCGTCTGCACCCACGTCAGGTAGGTCCGCAGTCGCATCGATTGCGTCTGCTGAGCCAGAAAATCGAACTCCAGCTGGCTTTGCTGCCGACTGGTGATCAATACCGGCACGCCGCCGATCAACAACAGCGGCAGCAACGCCGGGTGTATCAGCATGATCGCCACCAGCAAGCCGATGCTCGCCGCGGCGGCACCAAGGGTCGCCACCAAGCCATAGGTGATCTGGTACGGCCGCGTCAGTGCGCTGGCCTGGACACGCTGCAGACGATCGTAGAACCGCGCAGATTCAAACTTGCGCAGGTCGACACGGGTGGCCACATGCAACACGCGCTGCCACATGACAGCTGCGACCAGTTCGCCGGCGTACCGACCGAGCCCGACCTGGACCGACGCAATGACGGCGGTCAATGCCGTAACTCCTGCGAGCAGCAGCACCGGCTTGACCAGACTCCACGACACTCCACCGCTAGCAGGGATATTGAGGACGGCTGCCAATGCGAGCTCAATGGCGATGACCTGGAAAACCAGAGCAATCGCATTCAGAATTTGCAGCCCGACTAGAGCGACAAATGGCCTGTGCGCAGACTGCCAGACCATGGACAGGCTTCGTGCCATGAGACGGGTGAGCCGGCCAACCGACTTCCGCTGGTCCTGCGCTGGAGTCGCGAGGTCCATCGGGTCGATTTCACTCAC
>Ga0126310_10000370_pt1 | contig 14991 bp, 17 predicted proteins | sample Plot60_FD_92540 | JGI IMG/M metagenome (GOLD analysis project Ga0126310, IMG submission 92540) | Serpentine soil microbial communities from UC McLaughlin Reserve, CA, USA - Plot60 | ecosystem: Environmental > Terrestrial > Soil > Grasslands | place: USA: UC McLaughlin Reserve, Lake County... | reverse complement strand
TATTATTGGTTAGAAGATTTATAGTATTTCCTTGCTTTTGTGCTGCAGCTTCAATTGGAAATCTTATTGTTGTACTGCTAAGGTCAGATAATACTAACACTGCTATAGAGATCATAAACACTAATGACCAAGGCAGTATAGTATTGGACATATTTTTTTAGATATGGATGCTTCTAGTTATTTCTATTGATTGACCCAAAATCGTTGAAATAGCAAGTTCCAATGACTATCGTACATGAACGGTTATTTCAATAATTGTTTATCCTAACCTATGTCTTGGAACGTTCCTTTAATTGAGATTCTTTTACCTACCTCTGTTCTAGTCCGTTGCTCCACCATTTCCTTCTTCGTAGTAATCGTCTTCTTTTTGTCCTTCTTGTCCTTGTTGTTTTATTTCTTGAGAAGATATAACAGCAGTTGGATCTTCATTGCCACCTTCATTTCTTTGTAGCTTTCTTCTGTTTTCTTCCTCTAGTTTATCTTCCATACTTAATGTATAATATGCATCATCGCATAAAGCATTTATTGTCTCGATAGAAATTCGGGGCAGCAGGATTCGGCTATTGATATATTTCGATTAGATGTAAATGGAAATATAGCTGAGCATTGGGATGTGCTGCAGAGAATACCAGAGAAAGTGCCAATGCCAATACCATGTTCTGATTCTATTTTATTAGCTTCATCAATTGACAAGAATTAAAGCTAAGTACTGAACTATCAAAGAGGAATCAAACTAACATATGATTGAAAATAACATTTGCAATATTAATAAAGAATTTGATTATCCTACTATCAAAGATATTGTGATACAATCGCTTGAAAAGATGGTAAAAAAAGCGTTAAAGAAGAGAGCCGATATTTCCCAGGATGCCATCTTTGAAGATAATGATCATCCCAATAATGTCAACCTGCTTGCCCCCCCGCTTCTCCCTTATTGAAGCTAAAGATCAGGAATACCACAAGATATCTAAACTGGCGTCTATCGGTATTAAAGCGAGATAATTTCACTTGTCAGATATGTCATGCTAGTGTTAAGAAGAACAAAAGCCTAAGATTTGAGGTACATCACCCGAAAGCATTTCACGAGATTTGTAAAGAAAACAATGTATCTACTGTAGAACAAGCTATGGCGTGTAAACAGTTATGGAGCGTAAGTAACGGAATTTCTATGTGCTATGGATGCCATAACGATATAGAGATATTGAGAACTAAATTGAGGAACATATTTTCCCTTAGCAGATATGTGCTACAATGAGTACTTGCTCTTATCCGGTATCTCTAATTTTCTTCTTACAAGTATTAGCATTGTACTCATCCCTAATTACTACCAAAATTTTGTTTGGTAAATTTCGGGGGAACATCCATAATTTGTCTGATAATCGTCATTTGAAATTTAGAATGGAATGGAATTGTACAAGGGTTATTTGAGTATTCCACAGAGAGGGTAACATCTCTTTAAAAATATCTCATACAATATTTAGGCACGAACTTTTTTCTTAAACTTTGAACCACATCTAGGACATATGACTTCTTTGTGTTTTGTTCCGCAGCTAACACAATAGTAGAAATAATTATTCTGGCCTACAGAATATTTGTTCCAAAGCCTAGAGAACAATACAGATGAGAGCAAGCCAAACATCCCTGTGTAAGTTGGCTTGTTGGTTTTGGCTCTTTTTCTCTGTGTACAATAAACTAACTAAAATTAATGCACCTATAACCGCTGCTAAGATCAAAATAATTGGTAGTAGGAATACAAAGAGGATTCCTATGGCGACGGCTATCCCAGTCCATTTAAGCAGCTGCTAGGCAGAGTTCTTATTATTATTGTACTTTTGAATAACCCGCCGTATTCTAGTTTTCAACATTATATTTCAAGTAACATCGCTAGACAGTTAATAAATTGCTGCTAAATGATAAATCTGATAATCATTCGCGTCAGTATATTTTTAATCACCTAATGTAGCCAATCTCGACAAGTTCGGCATATTGTGATGAACTTGAAATTACAGACTTGCTTTACATCTGCCTTATCCTTTCATGATTCCAATTACAAAGCCTACCGCAGTACTACCTGTCAATGGAATGCCAAGATTTGTTAGTGTCGTTAAGAGCGATGCTGCTGTAGTATGGCTTCCCCCGATTCCTCCGCTTGTACTATAAGTTATAGTATTTGTAACCGTGGATAAACTACCATGATGTGCGGTATTAATTTTATCCCAGTTTATATTCACTATTCCTTGCTGCTCAAGGGATATCAGCACAGCAAAAAATACACTTGCTATTATACGTAATATTTTAACATCACAGCATTATCCAGAGAGTTAAAAGAAAAGGATTCCCAGATGCTAGAACTCAGACAGGCCGTTATCTCAATTGAAAATACGCTAAACAAACTATCTGTTCAAACTAATAGGCAGCAGCTTTAGTTACTATCAGTTGGTACACAGATTCATGCATCTGTGCATTAAGTTCAATGCTTGGTAATCTAATTAATACTTGGTTAGCATGCAAATACTGCTGCACTTTAATATTTCATATTTGTTAATTGGTGTTAGTGCATGGCAGGCTATTCTGCGGTTTTATATGACATAATTTTTAAACAACGCAAGTGACAGTATCTATTGTGGTATATACAGCAGACATCACATAACTTCTTCCTGAACTAACTGAATAAGTAGGCTAGACAGCCTCTCCAAACCTTATTTCTTGATTGTTCGGTAAAGTTTTGTAAATTCTTGATAAAATTTGGAGTCTCTTTCATCTACTGTTACGTTGTTCATAAACGTCTCCTCATAGTATGTTGTTATAACAGGTTTCATATGATCTATCAGCTTCTTATCAGTAGTCATCTTTTCATTTATCATAAATGAGAGCCAGTTCAGAGTATTAAATATCCGGTAATGCCATTGACTTCTGGTATAATCATATTGAGACCCCGGAGGTACCCTAGCCAGCTCGAGATCTAAATTTCGTAGTTCTTTGAAGATATTATCTGATAATGTTATTTGATCAAGTCTTTTTGTCCATCGAAATGTTATGATAGTAACAAATAATGCCATTGCATATATTCCAGCACTAATGATCTGAATATATTCTGATGATGTTACCATTTGTAAATTTAGAGAATAGTTATAATAATATTAATTTGCATTATCATCAAATGAACCAGAAGTCACTATTTACCACATCTAGTCGCATTTAGCATTAATTGCGCCAGTATGACTTACAGATAAGAAAAATACCTCCAATGTCTCCAATCCCTCCAATAACAGAAAATCACGAAGGAAATTGTGACAACACCGCTGGAGACATTTCAAGTACTGAAGACATGGAGACATGATGCCTCCAGCGGATAAAATGCCTCCCGTAGAAAACCGCCAAAATCACGCTCAAAAAGCAGAAATTGGAGATAGTGGCAGAACTTGATACTTCTTGAGTTGTTCGAGCTTTTAACACCTGCTATTTAGCTAAATTTAAAAAGTATGCTTAAATTGTTTAATTGTTCTATGTGAGTAAAGATTATTGGATTCCCAGCAATTACTAATATTGGAGCACGCAAACATGATTCTTGAAAAATCTACACTACCTTATAATTCAGTAAAATCCATTATGGCTTCAGTAAGACGCTTATGCAGTATCAATACTGAGAATATTTTCACCTATAGGACTGTTTCTGACATAAATGATATGTGTGTCAGATTGAATATTTTGAAAAAGAAATCAACTGATGCATTTAGACCTTTCATTTCTGGATCAATAAAGACGTTATGTCATTCAATGGGAAATCCTTTGAAAGTAGCTGAAGACATAATCGAACTAGAGGAAAAGAGCGATCTTCTGAATTCATTACTAAAAATAGTTACCTTTCTTAGTAGTAAATATGCCATGTCGGCATCAATTGCAGCAATGATGGGAGATTGTCAATATCCAGAAACATCCTTAGTATTTGATGAACAACAAGATCATCCATCTTCCTACAGAAAAGAAATTGCACATATGGCAAGATATTATAGACTGCACCTGGGGAGTTTTTTAGCTATCGAGCTTGCAAAAGAGCTCAAAAGTTATCCATCGATGTATAAAGACAATAGATTTGAAAGTATTATAGAACTATATGAAATTGGATGTGCTGATTATATATTCAACTTTGTAGTGGATATCAATAATAATACTAGAGAAGAAAAACTTGTGACGCCAATCCTGATGAAGTTGGAACATGGGAACAAAAAAGTTCTTGCAGCTCATGTTTATGGCGATGAAGAAATAAGATTATGGAAAAGATGGGGAGATGGTTATAATGCACTCTATAATATTAATGGAAATAGGAGTAGCATATACATGGAAGTAAGTCCATTCTTCAATTCAGTTGCAGTTATATGATCTACAAGAAGGTATGATAGACAGCTTAAACTTGGCAGTGGAAATGAGCCTAGATAACAATTTCGTTCATTCTAAATAAAATGCTGTTCTCCATATTTACAGTAGCCCCCGAATCTTGCAACAATAGTAGATAATCGAAAAGTTTTCTATGTGGAAATTTTGTTTAAGCACAGACAGTAATCCGAGATCTAGTAGTTATTAGCTGAATTGACTTTGTGAACGATAACTCCACTTTTGTTATAAAATAAATAATCTACTGATAAAAAAGAACTTTATGTAAAATAATATTTTATTAGTTTAGTTTGCTCCTATTGGAGCTATTATCGTATTTAATATTTGTACTAACTCTTCATTTCCAATTGGCTTTTGAATATAGTTAATCTTACTTAGCTCTGGAAAGTGCTGACCTCTGAACTTCTCATAATATGCTTCTGAAGCTGTTATAAAAATGATATGTACAGTTTTATCAATTTCTCTTATCTTTTTAAAAAGCTCAAAGCCATTTAGTACAGGCATTTTGATATCAAGTAGAATCAAATTATAATAATTAGGCCTGAATTCTTGGAGAGCTTTAACTGAATCTGTATATGATAAGCATTCAAAGCCAGCATCTTCCAGTACAATTTGGTAAACCATACAAAGGTCAGGCTCATCATCAACTAAGAGTATTCTATTTCTCTTGGCATGACTATTTAATCTTCTTTCTATTCTCCTTCTCCTTCTTGTTTTTCTTGTAGGTTCGACTACACAGAATTCTCTATATAATCTATAATTATTATTTTTGGTAAATTGTTATACCCATCAAGTAGGGAATTTCAACCTTAAATTCCATTATACATTGGAATTAATAGAAATATACACCTATTACTGGTGTTCTGATAAGGGAACTAAATATACCAACAACAAAATCAAAATCAAACAGCTAATGATGGTCAGCATAAATTACTGGTGTATCAATAACTTTCTTCTCTGGCTGATTGTTGGCTTCTGGGGCAACTTCTTTAGCTTTGTATTGATCTAATGGTTGATACGTCTTTTTAAGTTCATTAATTTTCTCTTCGTCAAATATTAACACAACACCAATATTCTTCCTTTTCCGAACTGCTCCAAATGCATCTACAATCTTTTGTGAAAGTGTATTTCTGGATATATACTGAAATTGAATATGATACAGAAAAAGAATTGGAGAATTTAGCAGTCAAAAATCAATATGCATTGTTTGGCGAAAATACGACATATTTTGATAAAAAAATGCTAATCACATCAATAGCCAAAATATCAAAAGTTCCAGTAATATGACGTAGAGTCACATATTTCCACAAATAGCCAGATTTGTAAAGGCGCGAAGAATGGATCAACCAAGAGGATCATCAGAGAATCTATCTATAAAACTATTAGAGAACCATGACTCAGTCGCGAAAATCAAATCCATCTTGTCGTCGGACGAAGAAGTATACTATTTCCTCGAGTTAGTTCTTGACAGAGGATTAGGGATTGTTATCCAAAATTTCGTAAAGACGCGATCATGCCTGAATATTAATAATCATTCTATTGCCCCCGAAATTTTGGTGTTAATTAGATCATGGAATTTCCCATTTTTTGTCTAACGGTTTGCCGGAGTTCTTCTGTCATAATGTTAGTATAATCTATCCTCTCCTTATTCTTAGTATCATTGTTTTTCTTTTGATATATCTGGCGGCATATTCGGCCAGTAATATCCTGACTTTCTGCCAGCTAAATAATCTACAAATGATACGAAATTAGAATTGCCGCTATGAATATTTTGAATGTGTCATTTGACACTGCCGGCGCATCGCCATCATCCCGATCATTCGGTTTGCATGGCGACTGCTATCGAGAATCTTGTGTGTACTCGTCGCGCCGCCGAAACCACGGCCCAGTCTCGTTGCGCCCCTTCGGCGCCCGGTCGAGCCACTGGTACATTCCCCAGAGCGCGTCAAGGCCTCGTGCATAGGCTGAGTAGGTGTGGTAGACGACGCCGTCGGAGAGTGAGAACGCACTCATGCCAGCGCCTCGCGAGTGTAGGTGGGGACATCGGTACCGGTCATGCCCGCGAACTCAGCTGGACCCTCAAAGTCGGCCTCCAAGCCTGGGGTTGTGTCGAGCGCACGGTAGTTGTAGTCGATGCTGCCGGAGCGCTGCTGCTCCTCAGTGAACGACGTGTTGAAGTCGTAGTTGAAGTCGCTGTCCAGCGACGATACCCACGTGAAAGTCCAGCCCATGCGGCGCTTGTAGGCCTGCAGCGCGGCAATCGGGGCGCGCGAGACCGCAATGATCGCCACGTCGTGATGCTCAAGGTGCACGGCGAAGACGTTGAAGCCGTCCGCGATCGCCGAGCACGCCGGGCAGCCACCCGTGTACTCGGGGCCGAACATGAAATGATAGACAAGGAGTTGCGAGCGTCCTCTGAAGAGATCGGCGAGGGAAGCTGTGCCCTCGTCGGTCTCGAAACGGTACTCCTTGTCGACTCGAACCCACGGCAGCTTCTGCCGCCACTGCGTGAGTTCGTCGCTACGCCGCGTCAGCTCCTTCTCGGCTTTGAGCAGCTCAAGGCGGGCCGCAAGCCACTCTTCACGTGTTCCAATCTTGTGGTCAGTCATTGTTTTTTCCACATCGTTTGGTTCATAATAAATTGTTTGTTGTTATTATTGATCAGGGTTGTCTTATGTACAACAGACACCAGATTATTATTATAACTGCCGTATTGGTATAGAATTTTCATACTCTCGTCAGACACATTGTGGTCTATGCAATACTATTATAGCACCTACTATGTGGGTCCATTCCGATTCCATTCCAAATGATGGCCATTTGACACTCATCTGACGGGCATCTGACGAAGGACTCAATTATGTTGTATATAATATTATTCTATGTATATACCGACATTAATAGATGAACAGACCAGCGGAAATGTGGTCAGGGAGTGGATTTTAGGCTTCCCCCGTGATACCATTGCTGCACAGAATAACTCTTTTTTCTTTAGGTAGTATCGATTAACTGGTATCCAGAATATATGATAACTTTACACAATTATATGTTAGTCGAAAGCTGGTGGCACTTGTTTTAAATAGTTTGATGACGTTTACGCGATGCAATTCCCAAACCAACTATGGCTATTCCTAGTATGCCAATACCAAAGAGAATCTTCTCAGCTAGAAAAGGATCTATGCCATTAACAGCATATGGAGTAGAAGTAACCTGGTTCATCTTTCCTTGGGATACTTCTGTTATTACGATAGAACCAAAGTAAGAGCCAGCGACAAAACCAATTACTGTCAAAATACCACCAATAATTATTAAGAATTTAGCCTTTTTACTAAAATACAGTAGCATTACCATAAGACCAGAAATTGGTCGTCTTTTTTGGTTGTTGTTCTCTTCTTTTCCTTTCACGATTGAATTGTACAGTAGAAATAGTAAACATAATATTAAAATGCATACAAAGTTTAGCTATCGATACTTTTGCTATCTACATTGTCCTCTTTGTCTCTAGTTTCTCTATACTTGTTGTTTTAACTAGGATTTTTATCATTGAAATAAGGCAATACCTTTTTGCTGAAATCCTGGATAAACTTTATTTCATCTGGACTAGTGCTATGAGGATAAAGCCTTGTATAACCAGCATTAAAGTATTCTTCTAGTGGTTTGATACAATCTTCAATTGAAGTGATTATTAGAGTAGATTGCCTTAATTTTTCATCTGATACTTCCTCTTTTGCTTTTTGCTCTAGTTTCCTTGGATCACTTATGTCTAGGTTAAATACGTCTTCTAGAAGAGAAGCTCGCCAAAATTCTGTGGATTTTAAGGCTTTATCATAATCTTCAGAGTATGACATTTTTGGTTTTGCGATTTTCTCCAAAGAGCCAGGGTCTTTTCCTTCCTTTACTGCAGCTTTATCGAATATCTCAAATGTTTCATTTGCTTTATCTGGTTTTGCTAATGTAATTACACCATCAGTATATTTTGCAGCAATTTTGATTGCTTCTTCTCCTACTGCTGCCATATACAACGGTATTTTTCGTGTGGACGGTGTGTATAGTTTTGCGTTTTTAACTTTAAAGTATTTGCCATCAAATTCTACAAATCCATCATGATCTTCGTTATTATCCTCTCCTTTTGGTGTTGTTGTTCTTCCCTGCTGCCATAGTCTGCTTATAATCCGAATAGCTTCAGTAGTCCTTGCGAGTCTAATATCAGCTGATGGCCAATCAAAACCGGCTGGAACTTCATTCATGGCTTCCCCTGTGCCTATACCAAGGCCTATTCTACCAGGATATAGTACGTCAAGCGATGCAAATGCTTGGGCAATAATTATAGGATTGTAGCGATAAACAGCAGCCGTTACCCCTGTTATGAATTGCATATTCTTGGTACGTTCTGCAGCAGCAGCCATCCAAACCCAAGTAAAGTTTCCATAGCCATTGTCGTGCCACCATGGATGGAAATGGTCACTTGTCAAACAGCTATTGAAGCCGCCTTTTTCAGCCTCAGCCACAAATTTGAGCAAATCTTGCATTGAGTATTGTTCCTGAGATGCCCAATATCCTACAGTGTTATTTCTATTACTACTATCACCATTCATATTGTAAGTATGTCTTAATACATCATATGTATTATGAATCACAAAGGTAGGAGGTCACTCTGCCTTGCGGATTGAGGGTTTACAAATTGGTCTTCAAATAAAGATGCCTTCCATAGTTGACGTAATGTTAGCTAGACTACCATAAATCAAGACTGGATAAACGAAATTACAAAGAGTAATAAGCACGAATGTATGTATCTGTGTGCGAACAGGATACGAAGTAGGTTTAGGCCTACGAAATATCCTTAATAGTGTACAGAAACCTCTACTGCAGCTTCACCTAATATCGTCAGAACCGTAGTAACTCTTTCTACTCAAAGCTATGGAGCGGCAGAATCTGTAACAAAACTAGGACAAAAATGATGTTCTATTCTTTTAATTCATGGTACTGACGACTATGTACTACCGCCGATCTGTTCATCTTATGTATATAATAAAGCAAGCAATCCTAAACATATAATTCTCTTTGAAGGAGCAAATCATAGACTTGATGAAGCAGCTGATGAAATTTATCGATCAATATATCAATGGTTATTAGAGCACCTCTAAAAAGAAAAGAAACCTAAAGTCATGAATGACCTACATTCAGTCAATCACTTTCGATTGTAAATGCTCACGTGCTGTCAGTCTTATTAGGTTTATTCGGACATTAATTCTTTAAAACAACAACAAAGCATGCATGAATAGGACATTAGGAATTTTCGAGATATGATTGAAAAATGATTCCGAATCAAGTACTAATAAGCTCTAAAGATGAATACTCTTCAGCTCGACATGTGATATAAATTCGCCATATGTTTTAGGGTGAATAACATCTAGTTGATAGAATAACTGATCTAGAAAATAGGTTACTCCAGCTGTTGCACTAGCAGAAATAAATAACTTGCAAACAGATACACCAGTATGAGAGATTTTTGTTTGATTTAATCCATACTATGAATCGCCATGATAATATAGCAGTCAAAGCACAGGCCGTTAAGAAGCTGCTTATGATTACAGCTTCTATGAGAATCGTATGGTACGTAAAAGTAACTGAAACTTCAAATAATACTACAATTAGGAAAGACTTGCCGATTTTATTACGTACAAAATTCAAAATAATTAATTGTGAAAATACACAAAATATCAAGCCTGACAAAGATTTTGACATCAGAACTCACATCAGCCATAGCTTGAAAACCTGATACTCTAATAATTCCAGTTTCGAGTATTACACCAATTGTTGTCACACATACAACTGCAAAGACTAGGCGATTAGAGGACAACAATACCCTTTGGAGCGGTCTAGGACTGTCCTCTATTTTAGTCATTGCAAAAAATTCACAAGGATAAAGATAAGTTCAACCTATTCAACTTAGGTCTTTACCGATTTAAGTTTCTGTGTTTATTTCTTACGTATTGGCAATTTGAAGAAGGGTTGCGTTAGCTCATTTGGATTATTATAACCTTGAAATTCTATGTCTTATTGCCTGGGTAATTACTCTGACTGCATTACTTCCTTTCTTTGTCTTTATAAATAACGAGTTTGCTGGTAATCTTTCACATAAGTCCTTGTCTGAAGTCACAATAATAGCAGGAGTATTTATGTACGAATTAAATACTTTGATTACTTCATTATCAGAAGTACCTGTGGGAATTATATCCACATAACAATTCATTTCTGGACTTGTCAATTTTTGGACTAGCTCCAAAATATTCAATTTTCCTAATTTACGCCTTAGTGATTCATCAATTACTATTACCGCAGTACTATTCTCAGGATTAGGAGCTGCCGCTGTTAGCGTGGTGGAAGAAAGAAGATCAGTATAGGAATCCCAGTTCTGAATATCATCATTCTTCTTGTTTTTATTCTTCCATGGAGATTGTGAGAGCTGTTGTTGTTGTTCTTGATGCCTCTGTTTTTTGTTTTGGTCCGTACTATTACCTGCATCATAGTGAACACAAGAAAAGAAATCTCTGCAATAGTAGCAAAAGCCGCACTCTTGGCATAAGGGCTTTGATAGTGTAGGTACAAATTCAGAATAGCAGTTAAAACACTTCAATGCTCTTACGTCTAACCTAATTATTATAACAGCAGCAATTTATTATTAATCTCAGAACAGAAAGCATTGAACGGCTCTTAACTTATGAGGTTATTGACAAAGATGTTAACTCTCGGGTGTTTAATATAATCCCTGTAAAAAATTGGGGAAGAATTATAATTCGAATTAGTATGTCACTTAACAGCTACAGCCGTTAGCGAGCTTCAACCAGCCAACGACTGCTCCAGCGATTGTAAGTGCGATTGCTATTTTATATCCGGAATCGTTCGTTGGTGCGCGATTTCTTCACATGCTCTGCAGGTTAGCTTATCAGCTTCCTTGTTTTGCTCCCGGTGTATCCATTGAAATTGTATGTGATCGAGTCAATGAATAATGGATACAAGGATATGAAGTGAATAATTATGCAAGTACAGAGTAAGCTATTTACAAAATTTGCTACCAACACAGATATGGCTGGCGGTACTGGCTTGGGACTGTTTATTTCAAAAAGTATTATTGAATCCCATGGTGGTAGGATGTGGGCTACAAATAATAATAATGGAGAAAAGACAGGAGCTACGTTTAGCTTCACACTTCCATTGACAACAGAAAAAATACAGTCTGATAGCGAGCAAGAGGGAACCAGTAAACACTGACAATGGTCAAAAGAAATATGAAATATGAAGAAAAGAATTTTGCTCGTAGACGATGAGTATGATAATAGTTCAATGTTCAGACTAAGTTTAGAAGATGCTGGATTTGAAGTCGATACCTACAATGATCCTGAATTGGCTTTATCTGCTTTCAGTCAGATATTATATAGATAGATAGATATTAGAATGCCAAAAATGGATGGATATAAATTGTATGATAAAATAAGAAAGAAGGACGATAAAGTTAAGGTCTGTTTTCTTACTGCATCTGTAGAAGGATACAAAGAAGAACACATACAAAGCTCTCTGTCACTTGGTTCTTCTGTTTGTTTTCCCATGAATCCAATAACAATAGATGATCTAGCCAAAAAAGTAAATGAGATGATCTACTACATAAACTGAAAATTTTTTCTATTATGTTTCTATTATCTTCATGGCCTTGCCATGATATTCAATTAACTTTTGTTGTTGCTCATATGTGTAGGCAATGATAATTCATAATCAACAAGGATATATTGATAGCGTGTTATTGATAGAAGGATTGAGAAAATAATATACAATATGGTTAATAGCCTTGTTCTTACGAGTTTAATGGACTGTTTATATTTAGAAGTAACGGAGGAAATGCAAATTTTGTATCTTTTGTTGACTATTTAGCTGGTAGAAAGTCAGGCTAATATTTTCCCACCATGCCACCGACATATCAAAAGAAAAATAATGACACCAACAATAACAAAAAGAGGATAGATTACATGAATGTTATGACAGAAGAACTCTTTCGGCAATACGTTAGAAAGGGAGCGAGGATGCAGTCATTCTAATTTAGGTTAGTGAAGGATGAAAGAACATAGATGAAATTGATGTATAAGTTCTTATGCAAATATCTGGTATACTATCAGAGCAAAGAAAGTAACATACCAAAAGAATTAGGTATAATTGACTGAACTAACTTACTACTACCAAACAGTTATAATAATTCATTCGATAGTCATGCAGACAAGTTAACAAGTAAGCAAGCATAAATGAATGCAAGTCCAGATCTTGTTATATATTGTTACAACACTGATTATCTTCTATCATAGGATTTTTAAGGTTGGTTGGCATGACCACAAAATGTCCCATTTTCAATCGCAAAAAACAGTATCTCCGTTATCGCTGTAGTAGGTTCCTATTATCTGATTATCTGTTACATGAAAATCCACAAATCCATGATCATTTATAAATTGTTCTTGAACGCCACCAGCCTGATTCCCTAGTGAATAATTGTCTTGTCCTCCGGTCCAAATCACGTAAACTATAAAAAAAGGTTTTGCATTTTTAGTTGAAGGAATGACAATTATTATTATGATAACCGCATTGACAATGCTAGTTTCCGTAAGTCTTATTTCTGCACATTTTAATGACCATTATGCTATGGCCCAACGATGTAATCAATCATTATGGCGTCATATTTACCAACCAAAGAGGTTGACTGTAATTGACATTTGTAAGACAGTATCAGGTACTATAGTTAATCATATGCGTATGGCAGATGGGGACTTTCATATCAGAGTAAAGTTAGATCCACAATTCGAAAACATACTCAAGTCAGCTAATTATGCTCAGCAGGATGGTTACCTGGTTGTAGAGCCTATCTGTCAAACACCTCCAAGAGCACGAGCAGCGGCACCTTTTTGCGAGAATTTTCATCAAAATATCAATATTCCGCCAGATGGTGCTCATGTATCTATTATTGGATCATATGTCTTAGATGAGGAACACGATAGATGGGCTGAGATCCATCCGGTGACGAGTATAGTTAATTTCGGTTCTTCTTCTTTTTCTTCTTCTTCCTCCTCGAATTTGTCTAATTCTTCTTCTTTTTCTTCTTCTTCCTCCTCGAACTCGTGTCCTCCTTGTGTTATCTTTAGAATAGACGATGTATCTGATAGTCATGCGTCCTCGAGCATTGCAGTTATGAACTTGTTTCTAGCTGAAAATAAGCCTCTTACTCTTGGAATCGTAATGAATCATACTGGTAGAAATCCAGCTTTGGTGGAAAAAATTCTAGAGGGAAAAAATAAGGGTCTATTTGAATTGGCATTGCATGGATATGATCATGCGTATTATACCAAACTATCTCCACAAGAGCAACTAGGTCAATTATATGATGCTAACCAACGAATGCATGACTTGTTTGGGAACCCCGCAGACGTATTTATCCCACCATATGACGTATTTAACAACTACACTATTGACGCGATGGATAAATTAGGTATAAGGATAATTAGCGCAGGCGATTGGGACTATGGCACTGAATTTGGCAATTCCCAATACAAGCTTTTTTATGCAAATGATGCTGTTGTTGATGATAAAGATAATGATCCTAGCAAGGACAACATTAATAGTCGTGTTATCCACATACCTAGAGATGCGGGATTTGAATCCTTTGATGCTCCACAACCGACTCTAGTCCCTATTAAACAAATTCTCAATGAGACCAACTCTCACATACAAATATTTGGTTACTCGGTAATAGTAATGCATCCTGAAAGTTTCCAAGTTATGCAGAACGGAAAGTATACAAAAACAGTTGATGATAGGGAGATTAATAATCTAAAAACATTAATTGACTCTATAAAATCAAAAAATATTCATATTACAAGCTTCTCCAAACTTGCAAGCCCTATACTTAATTCATAGTTAAGTATCTGTAACATCATTGTCAAGTTTGCGATCAAAAATCGGAGGTCATGATGATGACGAAGATGATGATAGAATGGTTTGAATAAAGTCATGTATGATCTACTTATTTGTGATCGTTTTGAATTTGATTGGTTAATCAGGGGGCAAATAAATCCGTCTTTAAGATGAAATTATCTAGGTTATTATTATTCTTGCGAGTATACAAATGAAGAGAAAATGTGTACTGAGTGCTATCAAGAAATACATGGGCGTCTTAGTAACAGGTACACGCACGACGCAGGTTCATTAGAAAAGTAACGATGATGTGAAGTGACTTTATATACATTATTTTGTAGAAGAAAAGGTATTTCTCATCCAACTTCTTATTAATTTTTTAGTTTTTTCCTATTCTGTCTTGCTCTGCGATATTATACTTAACATTAGCAAGTATAGATCATCTCTCATTTTTTAGAATATCAAGATCATTGGCTTTGCCATTTAATGCTATGCTATTATTAGGATCAATAGCTAATGCTTTATCATAATAAGTTACCGCTTCATCATATCGCTTTAGGTTATCAAGGTCATTGGCCAGACTAGTTAATGCATTAAGGTTGCTTGAGTTTATAGCTAAGGCTTGGTTCCAATAAGTTACCGCTTCATCAT
>Ga0126310_10000369_pt1 | contig 14994 bp, 9 predicted proteins | sample Plot60_FD_92540 | JGI IMG/M metagenome (GOLD analysis project Ga0126310, IMG submission 92540) | Serpentine soil microbial communities from UC McLaughlin Reserve, CA, USA - Plot60 | ecosystem: Environmental > Terrestrial > Soil > Grasslands | place: USA: UC McLaughlin Reserve, Lake County... | reverse complement strand
GGGTCCTGCAGCAGCCGCTCGAGTGAGTCCGGCGTCTGGTACTCGCTCATGTCGAGCCGGACGAGGCGGCGCTGCGAGCCGAAGAGGAACTCCGCCAGCGCCTTCGCGATCTCGGTCTTCCCGGTACCCGTCGGTCCGATGAAGAGGAAGACGCCGAGCGGCCGCGTCGGGTCGTTCAGGCCCGCCTTGATCATCGCGATCCGCTCGACGATCGTCGCCACGGCTTCCGGCTGTGCCAGCACGCGCGCGTCGAAGAAGGCGCGCACGTGGTCGAGATCGAGCGGCGCGTTCGGGTCCAGCATTGCGAGCGGAAGTCCGGAAGACGCGGCGAGCGTGGCGAGCACATCCGACGTCTCGAACTCCTGCCGGCCCTCCTCCTCGACGTCGGCCGCCGTTGACTGCGCGAGGCGCAAAAGGTTGCCGGGCGCCGCGAGCCCGGGGAGGAACTGCTGCGCCAGCTCGTAGGCCTCGTGCAGCGTCGCGCGCGACGCCTGCGCTCCGAGCAGATGCTCGGCTGCCGCCACCGTCGTCTGCTCGTCCAGGGGACGGATCCGGACGACCTCGAAGGCCCCGGCCACACGCGGGCGCTCGGCGAGCAGCCGCTCGTAGCTCGGCGGGTCGATCTCGCCGACGACGGTCATGCCTCCGCGCTCGATGTGCGGGAGCATCGCGTCGAGCATCCCGGTCGGGCTCCGGGAGTGCTGGCCGGCATAGAGCGCTTCGCTGAAACCGGGCAGGATCCAGACGACGGGATGCCCCTCGAGCCGCGTCGCCAGCTCCCGGACGCGCCCCTCGAGCTCGCCGACGTACATCGCCCCGGCGTTGATCTCCGCCGCGGTCGCCTCGAACGGGATCAGCTGCGGCGGCAGGCGCTCGAGCGCAGCGCGGAGCAGCGCGCTCTTGCCGACGCCGTGCTCGCCGACGAGCAGCACCGACCGTCGCGGCTGCTGCTCGAGTGCGTCGACGATCACCTCGACGAGCTCCTGGCGTCTGCCCGCGAGGTACGCCGGCGGGTCGTCGTACGGTCGCTCGAGGATGCGGCCGATGTGCGTCAGGAACTCGAGATCGACGGCCGTCCGGCGCCAGTCGTCGAAGTACGTGCGGAAGTCGTCGCCGAGGTATGTCTCGTAACGATTGATGAACTGGTCGATCGGCTCGACGAGGCTCGGCGGCACGCTGCCGCGGAAGATCTCGACGCCCACCTCCTCCCCGCGCTCTCGGCGCTGCTGAATGAAGCGGGCGAGCGCATCGGTGTCGGTGTCTTCGGCGAGCTTCGCAAGCACCGGCCCGATCACAGGCTTTGTCGCCCGCTCCACGAGCGCGCGATAGACGAACGACTGGACCCAATAGTCGGAGCTCGAGAGCGAACGGACGGCGTCGTCCGTCCAGCGCTCGGGTACGTCGTGGCGCCGCGCGATCGCCGAGAGCCCGAGGGCAGCGACGCCGGTGGTCGCCGACTGCGCAAGCTGCGCCACCTCCTTGAAGGGGATGTCCGGCTGGCTCAGACGCTCAACGTGCCGTCGGAAGCTGCGCTTGCCGTCGAGGCGGTCGACGGTGATCTCGTCCCAGGAGAGCTTCAGCGCGGCCTGACGGGCCTGCTCGAGCGCCTCTTCCGGCGATTCGGTGCCTTGCACCGCACGGCCGATGCGCCCAAGCAGCCAGATGCCGCCGACGAAGATGACGGCGATGCCGAGGAGCGTGAGGATCGACTCGATCATGCCCCGGAGTTTGCCGCGACTCGCGAGGCGGGACAGAGGTCGTTGACGACACAGCGCTCGCACTGCGGCGCGCGGGCGATGCAGACGCGGCGTCCATGCCAGATCAGGAGGTGCGGGAAGATGCCCCAGTACTCGCGTGGCACGAGCCGCTGCAGGTCTCCTTCGATCTTGACCGGGTCCTCCTCCCGCGTCAGACCCAGGCGCTGGGAGAGGCGGCGGACGTGCGTGTCGACGACGATTCCCTGCGGATCGCCCAGCTCGGCCGCGACGACGTTCGCCGTCTTGCGCGCGACTCCCGGCAGCCGGAGGAGATCTTCGAGTCGCCGCGGGACGACGCCGCCATAGTCCTCGAGCAGCATCGCCATCGTCCCGCGCAACGCCTTCGTCTTCTGGCGATAGAAGCCCGTCGCGTAGATGTCGCGCTCGAGCTCGTCCGGCGGCACGGCGAGGTAGTCCTCCGGGCGGCGGTACTTGACGAACAACCGCTCCGTGACGCGGTTGACGTTCACGTCCGTGGTCTGCGCCGACAGCATCACGGAGACGAGCAGCTCCAGATCGCTGCGGAACCGCAAGGCGATGGCGGCGTCCGCGTGCTCCTGTAGCAGCCGCTCGGCGATCGGCCTGATCCGCGCGCGCTTCGGGCCAACACGCCTGCGCGCCTCGTGGACGTAGCTACGAGGCAACTGCAGCTGCCGGCGGTGCGGCAGGCGCCGGCCGCGGCAGGCGCGGGCCCGCGCAGACCACGTCGAGCGCGGGGCAACCCGCGCACGCATACTCGCTCGGGGTCGGCCGGAAGTCGCCGGCCCGAATGCGGGCGATGGCCTCTGAGAGCTCCTCCTCGAGCGCGGGGATCTCGGTGCGGCCGTAGAGCGTCGACACCACGGCATCAGCGCGCTCGAGGAAGTGGTAGACGACCTCGACCTCCTCGGCGCCGGCGCGGAAGCAGGCGAGCGCGTACACGAGTCGCTGGAGGCGGTACTCGCGCTCGACGATCTCCTGCGGCGTCGACTCCTCGAGCGAGTTCGTCTTGTAGTCGAGCACGAGGGCTCGGCCGTCCAGCTGGTGGAGGACGTCGAGACGGCCGTGAAGCAGGACGCCGTCGTGCTCGAACGCGAAGGGCCGCTCGACGGCTGCGCCGGGGAGAGCGGCGATGCGACGAGCGACGTCGGAGTCGCAGTAGACCGACACGAAGTTCGCGATGCGCTCGAGCTCCTCGCTGGTGACGGCCGGGTACCACGTCCGCACCTGCTCGAGCTCCGGCGGCGCTGGCCTCGCGAGCTCGACCTGCTCCAGGAGGCGGTGGACCGCGTCTCCGATCTCGGTCGCGGCAAGGCCGGTCTGGCCGGGGACGCGTCCGCCTGCGTCCGCCGCGCGCATGCCGACGACCCGCTCGGCGTAGTACCGGTACGAGCACAGCTCGAAGAGCGAAAGCGACGTGTACGAGAGCGACCGGAGCGTGTGCAGCGGGGGCGCGGGAATCTCAGCCAGCTCCGGGAGCCGCGGCGCCGGGGGTGGCAGCGCGCCGCCGCCGTTGCCCGCAAAGAGCTCGAGCTGGCCCGCCTCCAGCGCGGGAACGGCCACCGGCTCCGGCTCGGCGGCATACCGGTCGACGCGAATCAGGATCCGCGCGTCGTCGCGGGCGAGCTCGATCGGATCGCTACCGGCAGTCTCGAGCTCCTTCACCGCGTCGAGACGGCCGAGGACCCAGCCGAGCGGCGTCGAGGCGTCCGCGGTGCTCTCCGGATCGACGGCGCCCGAGACGATCAGGCGATCGATCGCCCGCGTCATCGCGACGTAGTAGAGGCGCAGGCGCTCCGCGCGGTCCTCGGCTTCGCGGGCCTGACGCACCTCGTCGTAGCCGAACGCGCCACGGCGCTCGCTCGTGACGGGGTCGACGATGCGGAAGCCGAAGCGCCCGTCGGAGAGGGCCAGCAGCTCGTCCGGGGCCGGGGCGGGACGATCACGTCCGGCATCGGCAACGACGACGACCTTGAACTCGAGACCCTTGGCGGAGTGGATCGTCAGCAGCCGGACGGCATCCGCCCCCTCCTCCTCGGCAACTGCCTCGAGCTGCTTCGCGCCGATGGCCTCCTGATCGCGCATGAAGCGCAGGAACCCCTCGATGTCGCGCCCACGCAGCTCCTCGTACGCGCGCGCGAGGCGTGCGAGCTTGCGGATGTTCGCGTAGCGGCGGCGGCCGTCCCACTGCGCGAGGACGGCGAGGTCGTAGTCGTGCTCGACGAGGATCTGCTCGCACAGGCGTTCGAGCGAAAGCCGAGCCGATGCCTCGGAGAGACGGCCATAGCGCTGCTTGAACGCGAGGAGCAGCCGCTCGTCGCGCTCGCCGATGCCGTCGGGAAGCGACCGCTCGAGCCCGGTGAAGAGCGGCCGGCGGCCCGCCGCGCGGCGGAGGAGAAAGAGCGCGTCGTTGGAGACGCCGACGAACGGCGACGCGAGCACGCTGACGAGCGAGCGGTCGTCGTAGCGGTTCTGAAGCAGCTGCAGGTAGGCGAGCAGGTCGACGACCTGTTGCTGTCCGAAGTAGCCGCGGCCCGTCGCGCGGTACGTCGGAATCCCCTGGCGCCGGAGCTCCTGCTCGTACCACTCGGCGTCGGTGCCCGCGGCGAAGAGGAGCACGATCTCGCCGGCCGTGGCGGCGCCGCTGGCGATCAGCTCCCGCACCCGGCGCGCGATGTGGCGCGCCTCGGCGCGGCGCCAGTGCGTGCCGCTGTCCGCGTAGCTCGACTTGTCCGTCACGAGCAGCTCGACGGGCTGCCCGAAGACGGGATCCGGGAACTCCCCCGATGCGGCGAGCGGCTGGAAGTCGTCGCCGAAGTCGCCCCGGAAGAGGTGGTTGACGGCCGCCAGGACCTCCGGCCGGGAGCGGTAGTTGCGCACCAGGGCACGGCCGCCGCCTTCCGCCTCCCGCCGCTCGCGGAAGACCTGGACGTCGGCGTGGCGGAACCCGTAGATCGACTGGAACTCGTCGCCGACGAAGAAGAGGTCGCGCTCGCCGGGAGCGTCTGAGAGGAGGTCGACGAGGTCGCATTGGAGGCGGTTCGTGTCCTGAAACTCGTCGACCATGATCGCCCGGAAGCGAAGCGCCTCGCGGTCACGGATCTCCGGGTGGTCGCGGAGGAGGTCGCGCGCGACGAGCTGGAGGTCCTCGAAGTCCAGCGCCGACTCACGCCGCTTCGCGGAGGCGTAGGAGGCGGCGAAGGCGTCCAGGAGCTGCTGGACGAGGTCACGGTCGCGCATCGCCAGCTCGTCGAGCGCGGCCCGCTCGGCGGCGAGGCGCGCCTCTTCGTAGGTCGCCGCGCGCTCGCCGCTCGCCCGATGGGCCTTGAGGTCGAGGAGGTCGTCGGGTCTGGGCTCGCCCGCCAGGGCCTCGAGCAGGGCGCTCGCGCTCGCGCGCTGGAGGTCGGTCGCCGAGGCGTCGTCGGCGAGGCAGCGCGCCGCCCTGCGCAGCTCCTCGAGGCGCTCGGCGAGCGCCGGCTGCTCGCCGAGCTCGAGCACGAGCTCCCGCCCGGCGGAACGCAGCGTCTCGTAGATGCCCGTGATCATCCGCCGCAGGCCGCGGGCGCCGTAGGTCGTGAGCAGCTGCACGCGCTCGTCGTCGCCGTCGGCGCAGAAAGACGCAAGGGCCCCGTCGAAGGCCTCGCTCGAGAGGACGGCCGCCTGCGACTCGTCGAGCTCGCGGAACCGGGGATCGAGCCCGGCCTCGAAGGGGTACGTCTTCAGCAGCCGGTTGCAGAAGCCGTGGATCGTCGAGATCCACGCGCTGTCGAGCTCCCGCGCGAGGTCTGGGCGGCCGCGCTCGCGGAGCTCGGCGCGGATCCGCGCCCGCAGCTCGCCGGCCGCCCGTTTCGTGTAGGTGATCACGAGGATCGAGTCGACGTCGACGCCTTCGTCGCAGACGGCTCGCGCGAACCGTTCGACGAGAACGGCCGTCTTGCCCGTTCCGGCGCCCGCGGAGACGAACACACGACCCCTCGCATCGATCGCCTCGAGCTGCTCGGGATTCGGCTGCCAGCTGGTCATGCGCGTTCCACGCGGCACATCGGCCAGAGGTCGCACCAGGCCGGGCACTCGCCGCCCTTCGGGTTGTGACGGACGTCACCGGCGCGGATCTGCCCCGCGAGCTCGCGCGCCGTCGTCCGCGCCGTCTCGACCTGCGCCCAGAAGCCGTCGTCGTCGAGGTAGTCGTTGCGGGAGTAGCCCGCGAGGACGTCGCGCTTGGCGTCGGCGCGCAGGAGGCCGCGGGGGCGGCGGCCGCCGGCGAGCGGCCGGTAGAGGCCTCCGAGCGGCTCGATGCCGACGAGGTCGCGCAGCACCAGCATGTACAGCGGGATCTGGAGCCGCAGCTCCTTCTCCATCTCGCGTGCCGACGGCGCATGCTTGCCCGACTTGTAGTCCTGAACGATCCCGCGCGCGCTCAGCGGCTCGACGTCGATCCGGTCGATCTTCCCCGAGAGGACGACGCCGTCGCCGAGCTCGAGGCCGCGCTGGAGCTCGGGCGCGGAGCGCTCCATGCCGAAGGAGACCTCGAACTGGCGCGGCTCGAGCGGTGTCTGCAGCGAGGCCTCGACGCGGACGAGGCGTGCGAGGTCGCGCGAGAGCGTCTGCTCGAGCTCCTGCCGCTGCAGCTCGCTCATCTCGAGCCGCACGCCGCTCAGCGCCTGACCGAGGCACTCGCGCATGAAGCGAAGTGCGTCTTCCACCTGCTCCGGATGGATGCGGTCGCTGCCCAGCACCTTCGGGTAGCCGGTGAAGAACTTGAAGAGGGCGCTGTGCGCGATCGAGCCTCGGAGTCTCGGGTCGACCTCCGGGTCGATCGTCTTCGGGTCGATCATGCGGTCGATGAACCACGCGGACGAGCAGTCCGCGAAGCGCTCCACCTCGGTGACGTTGAAGACCTTTCGCGCCTTGAGCTCCTCGAGCACGCGCGGATGCGAGAGCCGCGTGGGCCGGTTGAACGCGCTCTGCGCGCGGTGCAGCCGCCGATCCCACCCGTTCGCGCGCGCGAGCGAGTCCGCGTCCTCGCGGTCCGCGTCGTCGGCCGAGAGGGCGGCGAGCGCCCGCAGCCGCTCCCGCTCCGTTGGCGCCGACTCGAGTCGCCAAGTCAACGAGGACAGCGGGCGGCGCGTCGTCCAGCGGGCGACCGCGTCGGCCGCGAGCACCGCCGCGACCTCCTCCCAGAAGGGGCTCGCCTCGCGGGGACTGCCCTCGTCAGAGGCCGCCTCACGGACGAGGTACAGGCGCTCGGTCGGCCGCGTGCACGCCGTGTAGAAGAGGTAGCGGTCGCGCGTCACGGCGTCGGCACGGCGCAGGCGCGGACCGAGGCGGCGGCGCTCGTCGTCGTCGAGGAAGGGCGTGGCAGCCGACCGCCGCGGCAGGCTCCCCTCCTCGAGGCCGAGGACGAACGCGTGCTCGAAACGGCGCGTCCGTGCCCGCATCAGGTCGAGGACAGGGACGCGGCCGGCGTCGGTCGCGGCGGGTTGGCGGACGGTCGCCCGTTCGAGCGCGGCGACGACGTCGTCTCGGGACACGGGCTCCGAGATCCGCTGCCAGTGCTCCAACTCCCCGAGCACGCGACGGCAGCTCTCGAAGGCGCGGAGATCGTCGCGCGAACCTTCGTCTGCGGGCGGGCGCTCGAGGCCGTAGGCGGCGCGAAGCATCGAGACCGAGAGCTCTCGGACGGCGTCGATCGGAGAGCCCGGTTCCCGGACGGCGTCGAGCGCCGGCAAACGAGCCTCGCGCAGCGCCTCCAGCTCCTCCTCGACGCGGGCCGGAGCCGAGATCGCGCGGCCGCGCAGCCGGCCTTCGACGAAGTCGACGCTGCTGCGCCTAAGGCCGGAGTAGGGCGAACGGAGATAGCGGAAGAGCTCGTTGCGGTCGGTCGCCGTCCAGGCGAACCGGAGGAGCGCCAGCAGCGCCTCGCCGTAGCCGGTCTGGCCAAAGCGCAGCGGAGCATCGATTGCGTACGGGATGCCGAGGGTTCCGAAGGCAGTCTCGACGGGCCCGCGCCAGCGCTCGAGCGAGGGGACGACGACCCCGATCTGCGACGGAGCGGTTCCCTCGCGCAGGAGCTGGAGGACCTCCTCGCCGACGAGCTCGAGCGTTCCGCGGGAGCCGGCGCCCTCGAAGAAGCGAATCGCGCCGTCGATCGCAGGCGGTTCGTCGGTCCGCCCGCCGAAGAGCGCGCGCTCGAGGTGGGCGAGCGCGGGGTGTGCAACGTCCGAGTAGCGCGGCGCGAGCTCCTCGACGGAGCCTGCCGCGAGTTGCTGGAGGCCCTCCGAAGTGTCGCGGAGCCACTCGAACGCGGGGCGGCCCGGCTCGTACGGGAGCGAGACGGTGACGTCGGTCCGCCCGGCGAGCCCCTCGAGCAGCGCCCACTCCGTAGCCGTCAGGTCCTCGAAGCCGTACGCGAAGACAGGCCGGCCGTCCCAGGCGCCGAGATCCGAGCCCAGGCGTTCGGCGGCGGCCGCGTGCAAGAGGTTCTTGTCCCAGATGCCGAGCCGGTCGAGCTCGTCGCGGTACGTCGCGTACAGCTTGGCGAGCGGCCCGTCGAGGTCGGCCGGCTGGACGAGCCCCGCCTCCACCTCTGCGATCGCATCACGGAGCGCATCGGCGAACCCCGCCGAGCGGGCCGACTCACCGAGGCCGTTGAGGGCGGTGCGGCCCACAGCGGCGCGAAGGATCAGCGTCTGCTGCGTCTCCGTCGCGACGGGCCGGCGTGTGGGGTGCCCTTCCGCCAGTCGCGCGAAGAGGTCTGGGAAAGTCGCGATCCAGCCGCCCAGGAGCGCCGGGCTCCGGGCGAGCAGCTCGCGCTCGGCCCAGTCGACGTCCGGCCGGTTCGGCACGATGAGGATCGGATCCCGGCCGAGCGCGGCCAGGTACCGCTCGAGCAGTCGCTCGACCTTGCCGGCGTTGGCCGGCCCAACCAGGAGCTCGAGGGCCATCGACCTATCGTAGACCTGCCCTCTGACGGTTCCCCGGCGCCCCCGAGATCTTTCGCTTTATCTCTTCAGACCCGTCCGATCCATGCACAGACGCCCTGTCGGAAAGGGCGGAGGCGCTCTAGTCCGTAACGGTTCCGCCGGGCCATATCTGCGTGCCGGGCACCCGGCCGTGTCCGCAGCGGACACACGCGCGCTTCGCTTCGCAGTGCAGCACGCTGCGGCGCGACGCGGGGGCTGTCTCCGACGGCCGTGTCCGCGTGCCTGGCACGGCGGCAATGGCCCCGGCGGACGCGCCGGGGGTTACGCGGCCGCAGCCTTCGGGCGGCGGCCTCTGCGGGCTGCGGCGCGGCCGGGCATATCGGTGGCGCAGTTGTCGCACAGATCGGCCTGCTTTGCGCCGCGGCGGGCGTCGGTATATGTCAGGCGCAACGTTGCACCTTTTCCTTCACCGACTTCCTTGCCGCAGTTGTCGCAAACGAGCACTGTCTTGCGAGCCAAGTGAATCCCTCCTATTTCGACGAACCCAAGCGACGATCGTAGTGAAATCGCGAGAGGAATTCTACGCGGCAGCGCGCGCCTGCCGAATGCGCCAGGAACGGAGCAGCGAAAGCAGCGCTTGTTCCTCGAGATCCAGCCCGATATCGCGGGCGCCGACAACGCGTAAATGGCGTGGACGAAAGTCAGCGATCGTTCGACCGTCGCGATACTGCTCTACAACGGCGGGACTGACGTACGACGAGCGCGCGACAGCCGCGGTGTTACCGAGCTTCTCTCCGACCAGGCGCATGACGGCCGCGACGGCGCGCTTGGCTTCCGCCTCCGTTTCCACCGGCCCTCGCTCTGCAAAGGCGACGGCCCCGATGAGCGTCCCGCCCCAGGTGCGGAAGTCTTTGGCCGTGAACTCATCACCCATGTGCTCCTGGACGTATTCATTCAGCTTCCGCCCGGAGAGGTTGAAGATCTCGTCGTCCGTCCGATACCGGAACAGGCGCGGGCCGCCTTCGAGCTTGACGAGCGTCCGCATCGCGTCGGCGAGCTCCGCATCGACGAGGGCCGTATGCACCCAGATACGGTGCTTGCCGCGATAGCGGAACGTCACGCGACTGCCGCGAACGCTGACGTGGTTCTTGTTCAGCGTCGTGATGCCGAACGTCCGGTGCTTCTTCGCGTACCGGTCAGATCCGACTCGAAACCAACCGAGGTTGATGAGCTTGAGCGCCAGCGCGCTCGTCCAATCGCAGCTGAGCTCCTCGCCCGCGAGGTGCTCGGCCATCGCCTCGCGCACGTCGGGTAAGCGCTCGGCGAAACGGATCAGCCTGTCGTACTTCGCCTGTTCCTGCCGGGCCCGGTACGCCGGGTGGTAGAGGTACTGCCTTCGCCCTGCGGCATCGACGCCCGTCGCCTGGAGCTTTGCCCCGGGGTGTGGCGAGATCCAGACGTCCTTCCACGCGGGCGGAATCACCAGCGACTCGATTCGGTCGAGGTGCTCCTTCTTCGTGATGCGTCTACCGCGGGCATCCACGTAGCGGAAGTGCCGCCGCGAGCCGACGCGTCTCCAACCCCCTGTCCTCGGCATCGTCCACGTTCTCTCTCCCGTGCGAGGAGCTTTCAATCCCCACCTAGAATCGCGCCCGATGGACGCGGACACGATCGTGGTCCTCGAAGGTGACGAGACCGGGCAGGAGCTGCTCGACGAGGCGCTGAGAGTGCTCGCTCCCGACGTGATCGGGCTCGAGCTCGACCTGCCGCGGTTCGATCTCTCGCTCGAGTCGCGGCGGCAGACGAGCAACGCCGTCGTGTACGAGGCCGCGGCTGCGATCAAGAAGCACGGCCTCGGGCTGAAGGCGGCAACGGTCACCCCCGAGGGCGCCGGCGACGTCGGCTCCCCGAACCGGATCCTGCGCGAACAGATCGGCGGGCGCGTGATCGTCCGCACCGGACGGCGGATCCCCGGAGTCGTCCCCCTTGGGGGCGTCCATGCGCCGATCTCGGTCGTGCGGATGGCCGTCGGCGACGCCTACGGCGCCAAGGAGTGGCGTGAAGGCGAAGGCGAGAACGAGGTCGCCTACCGGACCGAGCGGATCGAGCGCCGGATCTGCCGCGCTGTCGCCGAGTTCGCCTTCCGCCTGGCAGAGCGCACCGGCGCCGGCGTCTTCGGCGGGCCGAAGTACACGGTCAGCCCCGTTTACGAGGGGATGCTGAAGGAGGAGATGGACTCGGCCGCCGCGCGGCACCCGGAGGTGCGCTACGACCCGCAGCTCATCGACGCGACCTTCGCGTACCTCGTGACGTCGAGCGGCGCGCCGCTCGTGATCCCGGCGCTCAACCGGGACGGCGACGTCCTCTCCGACCTCGTGCTTCCGCTCTTTGGGTCGATCGCGGGCGCCGAGTCGCTGCTCGTCGCCTTCGACGACGACTACGTGCCGGACGCGGTCATGGCCGAGGCGGCACACGGGACGGCCCCCGCGCTGCAGGGCAAGAACGTCGCCAATCCGATGGCCATGATCCTCGCCGCCTCCTCGCTCCTCGGCTACGGCGACGAGCAGAGCCAACAGGTGGGGCGGGCGATTCGCGAGGCCTCACTCGAGGCTGTCGCCGAGGGCATCCGCACCGCCGACCTCGGCGGCCACGCGGGCACGGAGGAGTTCACAGCCGAGGTGATCCGGCGCACGAAACAGAAGCTCGACGTTTGGGCGGCGCTCTGATGCTCTTCCCGGGCTTCAAGCTGACGCAGCCGTCGTCGTTCTTCGCAGGCGGCGCGGATGGCCGCTGACGTCGTCGACGTCGCCGCGGGGCTCTGGTTCTGGCGTCTCGACCACCCCGACTGGACCCAGGAGCAGGACTGGGCGCCGGCTGTCACGTCCACGGTCGTGGAGTCCCGCGGCGAGATCGCCGTCCTCGACGCGCTCGCCCCGCCTGCAGAGGACGAGGTGTGGTCGCGGTTGGACGCGAAGCGGCCGACGCTCGCGGTCGTGCTCAAGCCGGACCACGTCCGTGACGTGGACATCTTTGTCGACCGCTACGGCGCACGGGCGTTCGGCCCGAGCCTCTTCTGGCGGCGCGACATCCCGCGGAACGAGCTCGAGCCGATCGAGCCGGAAAGCGAGCTGCCGGGCGGTCTTGTCGCCCTCTACGACGGACGCGGGCGCAACGAGACGCCCCTCTGGCTGCCGGATCAGCACGCAATCGTCTTTGCCGACGCGCTGACCGCGCCGGAGGGGGAGCTACACGTGTGGGCGACGCCGTGGCACGAGGAGCGCGCGCTGCCGGCGCTCCGGGCGCTGCTCGAGCTGCCCTTCGAGCACGTGATCGTCGCCCACGGCGAGCCGCTCCACGACCGCGCGGCGTACGAGCGTGCGCTCGCGCTGCCGCCCTGGAGCGGGTAGGCCTAAGCGGAGAGGCGCTCGTCGGGGAGGAAGCGGTCGAGCTCGCCCTCCCTCCACACCGCCAGGAAGGCGCGGACGACGCCGGGATCGAACTGTGTGCCGGCACCGTCGTTGACCTCGGCGATCGCGCTCCGCACGGGAAGCGCGGAGCGGTAGGGACGGATCGAGATCATCGCATCGAAGGCGTCGACGACGGCGACGATGCGCGCGCCCAGCGGTATCTGCTCGCGCGATCGGCCCGTCGGGTAGCCGGCGCCGTCCCAGCGCTCGTGGTGGAAGAGGATGTACGGCAGCGCGGGCCGTAGCGCCTCGAAGCCGCGGATCAGGCGGGCGCCTGCGAGCGGGTGGCGCTTGATCTCCACGAACTCGCGCTCGTCGAGCGGACCCGGTTTGGAGAGCACCGCCTGGTCGAGGTTGAGCTTGCCGACGTCGTGCAGCAGCGCGCCGAGCCTGACCGCGCCGAGCCGGGCGCTTTTCCACCCCAGTCGGCGTGCGACGACCTGCGCGAGCAGGCTGACTCGCTGTGAGTGGCCACGCGTGTACGGATCGCGCGTCTCGATCGCCTGCGAGAGAGCGGCCAGAACCACGAAGGTCGAGTTCGCACCGCCTCCCCGTCTTCCTCTTTAGGATTCCCGCCGCGTGAAGGTCGCTGTCCCGAAGGAGACTGCGCCGGGAGAGCGCCGTGTCGCGCTCATTCCGGAGATCGTCAAGAAGCTCGGCGGCTCGGGGATCGAGGTCGTCGTCGAGCCCGGGGCCGGCGAAGGGGCGTCGTTCGCGGACGCCGCCTTCCGGGAGGCGGGTGCGGAGATGGGCAGCCCCTGGGGCGCGGAGGCCGAGGTCGTGGCCAAGGTGCGGAAGCCGAGCAGTGACGAGCGCGACCGTCTGCGCGACGGACAGATCCTGATCGGCCTCCTCGAGCCGCTGACGGATCGCGAGGGTATCCAGGAGCTCGCACGTCGAGGCGTGATCGGCCTCGCTCTCGAGTCGATCCCGCGGATCACGCGGGCACAGCCGATGGACGCGCTGTCGTCCCAGGCGACGGTCTCGGGCTACAAGTCGGTGCTGCTCGCCGCCGAGCGACTGCCGCGGTTCTTCCCGATGCTGATGACGGCGGCGGGGACGGTGCCTCCGGCGAAGGTCCTCGTGCTCGGCGCGGGTGTCGCCGGACTGCAGGCGATCGCGACCGCGAGGCGCCTCGGGGCCGTGGTCTCGGGGTTCGACGTGCGGCCGGTGGTGCGCGAGCAGGTCGAGAGTCTCGGCGCCGCGTTCCTCGACCTGGGGGTCGTGGGCGAGGAGACCGAGGGCGGGTACGCGCGCGAGCTGACCGAGGAGGAGCAGCGCCGGCAGCAGGAGGAGCTCGAGCGGCGGATCCCGGAGTTCGACGTCGTGATCACGACCGCGCTCGTGCCGGGGCGGCCCGCGCCGAAGCTGATCCCGTCGTCGGCCGTGTCGGCGATGCGGGATGGCTCTGTGATCGTCGACCTGGCCGCCGAGGCCGGCGGCAACGCCGAGCCCACGGCGCCCGGCGAGGTCGTCGTGCACGACGGAGTCACCGTCCTCGGGCTCGTCAACCTCCCGAGCACCGTTCCCGTGCATGCGAGCCAGCTCTACGCGCGCAACGTCCAGGCACTGCTGACGCATCTCGCGCCCGAGGGCGAGCTGAACCTCGACTGGGACGACGAGATCATCGCCGGCGCCTGCGTCACGCGCGCCAAGGTGGCGACGTGAACGCTCAGCTCGTTGCCGAGCTCACCGTCTTTGCCCTCGCCATCTTCATCGGCTTCGAGCTGATCTCGAAGGTGCCGACGATGCTGCACACGCCGTTGATGTCAGGCACGAACGCGATCCACGGCATCGTCCTGATCGGCGCGATGCTGATCGTCGGGACCGCCGACTCGAACATCGAGAAGGCCCTCGGCTTCGTCGCCGTCGTCTTCGGGACGATCAACATCGTCGGCGGCTTCCTCGTCACCGACCGCATGCTGGAGATGTTCAAGCAGCGGCAGCCGGACGAGCACGAGCCGGACCGATGAGCCGCACCTGGATCGACCTGGCGTACCTCGTCGCCGCGATCTGCCTGATCCTCGGGATCAAGCGGCTGTCTCACCCGCGGACGGCGAGATCCGGAAACTGGATCGCGGCCGTCGGGATGGCGATCGCGGTCGGGTTCACCTTTGCGATCACGGAGATCGACACGTACTGGCTGATGCTGGCCGGGATCCTCGTCGGAACGATCGTCGGCGTCGCAACGGCGCGCATGGTCCGCATGACCGCGATCCCACAAATGGTCGCCCTCTTCAACGGAGTCGGCGGCGGCGCGGCGGCGCTGATCGCGGCGGCGGAGTTCCACCGGCTCGCGCCGGACCCAGGCCAGCTCGCCGGCGACCATCTCGTCGGCATTCTCTTCTCGGCGCTGGTCGGCTCGGTCAGCTTCTGGGGAAGTCTCGTCGCCTTCGGCAAGTTGCAGGACCTGGTCCCCGGCCGCCCGATCGTCTTCCCGGCGCAGAACCTGATCAACGCCGTGCTCGGGCTCACCCTGCTCGGCGCGATCGCGCTGACGGCGATCACCGAGCAGGGCGTCTGGCTGGCGGTGTTGATGGTCGGCGCGCTCGTCCTCGGCGTCCTGTTCGTGCTCCCGATCGGCGGAGCGGACATGCCGGTCGTAATCTCGCTGCTGAACGCCTTCACCGGGCTGGCGGCAGCCTCCGCGGGCTTCGTGCTCGACAACACGGCGCTGATCATCGGCGGCACGCTCGTGGGCGCCTCGGGAACGCTGCTCACGATCAAGATGGGCCAGGCGATGGGCCGGCCGTTGCGGCAGACGCTCTTCGGTGCCTTCGGCGCGGCGCCTGAAGGCGCTGCGGTGGCAGCGGCGGCCGTCGACGGCGACGGGAGCGTCCGGACCGCGTCGGCCGACGACATCGCGTT
>Ga0126310_10000368_pt1 | contig 15006 bp, 16 predicted proteins | sample Plot60_FD_92540 | JGI IMG/M metagenome (GOLD analysis project Ga0126310, IMG submission 92540) | Serpentine soil microbial communities from UC McLaughlin Reserve, CA, USA - Plot60 | ecosystem: Environmental > Terrestrial > Soil > Grasslands | place: USA: UC McLaughlin Reserve, Lake County... | reverse complement strand
CATGCGCGCATACGGGCCGGCGCTCCGTGAGATGAGCGAGGTCGCTGTGCTGAACGCGAACTACATGCTCGCGCGGCTGAAGGACGCGTACGACCTGCCGTTCGACCGCCTCTGCATGCACGAGTTCGTCCTCTCCGCGCGACGCCTGAAGCGCGAGCACGGCGTGACGGCGGTGGACGTGGCGAAGCGGCTGATGGACTACGGCTTCCACCCGCCGACGGTCTACTTCCCGCTGATCGTCCCCGAGGCGCTGATGATCGAGCCGACCGAAACGGAGCCGAAGGAGAGGCTGGATGCGTTCGCAGACGCGATGCTCGCGATCGCGCGCGAGGCGGCGGAGGAGCCGGAGCTGCTGAAGGAGGCCCCCCACATCCGGCCGATCAAGCGGCTGGACGAAGTCCGCGCCGCAAAGCGGCCGATAGTCCGCTACGCGTTCGAGGAGCACGAAGAGCCCGACGCGGCGGGAGAGCCGCGCCAGCTCGAGGCGCAGAAGGGCGCCTGATCGCGGGCGAATCGGGCCTCGAGCAGCGGCTTGAAGCGCGCCTCTCGCCACCGGCCGGGCCGCGCTCGCCCGGTGCCTGGCTTTCGATCTGGGGCCTGCTCATCCTCCTGGGGTTCCGCTACCGGCTGGCGTTTGCGACTCGCGCGGTTCTGGCAGCCGGCGCGGCGGTCGCCTTCTGGCGCGGCCGGCCGATCGTCGGCGGCATCCTCCTCGCCGCCTTCCTGACGTACCTGTTCCAGATCCCGCTCATCGTCGGGATTGCGCGCGAGGAACGAGACGGGCGCCGCGACTAGGAGGCTTTGGCGGAACGGTGCTCGCCGTCGGGGTGCGATGGTCGTTCCGAGGCCAGGACGCAGGGAGCGTCAATAGCAGGAAGCTATTGGCGCGACTGCGATACCAGGGCGAAGCCGGTGGCGAGCAGCGCGGCCCGACCGCGGCAGTCTCTGTTTCGCCAAAGCCTCCTACGACGCCGCGGCCAGCTGGCCGCACGCCGCGGCGATGTCGCGCCCGCGCGTCAGCCGCACCGTCGTCGGAATCCCGGCCCGCCCGAGCTCGGTTTCGAACGCGGCGATCGCTCTTGGCGAGGACCCCTTGAAGGCGCCCGTGGGGTTGTACGGGATCAGGTTCACCTTGAAGACCTGCGGATCGAGCAGTTCCGCCAGCGACTTGGCCTGCTCGACGCGGTCGTTCACGCCGGCGAGCATCACGTATTCGACGAAGACCTTGCGTCGCCGAAGCTCGAAGTAGCGGCGACACTCGGCCACGACCTCGGACAACGGGTACCGGTCGTTGACCGGCATCAGCTCGGAGCGGAGCGCGGGCTCGGCTGCATGAAGCGAGAGCGCCAGCCGTACGGGCTCCTCGACCTCGTCGACGAACCTCCGCAGGCCCGGCAGCCAGCCGACGGTGGAGACGGTCGTCCTCCGGTGCGTGACGCCGAGATCCGGCAAGCGCCGAGCGGCCGCGATCACCTCGTCGACGTTCAGCATCGGCTCGCCCATCCCCATGAAAACGCAATGGTCGATCGGCTCGACCCTGCGAAAATGCAGCGCCTGGTCGAGGACTTCGGAGGCGGTCAAGTTGCGGCGGAACCGCATCTGCCCAGTTGCGCAGAACGAGCAGGTCAGTGGGCAGCCGCTCTGCGAGGAGACGCAGACTGAGCGGCGGCCGTCGCGGAACCGCATCAGGACAGCCTCGACCGGGTGGCCGTCGGCGGTGCGAAACAGCACCTTCACCGTGCCGTCGCTCGATCGCGCCTCGTCTTCGACCTCGAGGGTCGAGAATGGGATTCGCTCGGCGAGGGCCGTGCGCACCGACCCCGGCAGATCCGTCATCTCGTCGTAGCCGGAAGCGCCCCGCGCCGCCCAGGCCCAGACCTGCCGGACGCGGTACGAGGGCTGGCCGGCCAGCTCCTCTGCGAGCAGCTCGAGGTTCACCCGGTCACGGTAGCGTCCCTCGCGGCTCCGGCTTTCGGATCGGCTGCGCGAAGTACCAGTGATGTCCCTCCGGGTCGGTCGCCGTGTAGCGGCGGTCGCCGTACTCCTGGTCCTCGGGCTCGGCGACGATCTCGGCGCCCGCTGCGCGTGCGCGCTCGTAGTGGTCGTCGACATCGTCGACGAGGACGTAGAGGCCGACCGTCTCCTGGCCGAGCCGATTCGGGTTTTTGTAGTGGTCGCCCGGGTCGCCGAGGTAGACGGCGGCGTCGCCAAGCCGGGCCTCGGCATGGTTGACGTAACCCTCAGGCGCGGTCAGACGGAGGTGCTCCTCGAATCCGAAAGCCCGGTCGAGGAACGCGAGTGCCCCGTCGACGTCCTCGTAGAGCAGGTAGGGCGTAATCGTCTGCGTCATCGTTTCCTCCTCTGTCGCTTGATCTCCGTCTCGAGGGCGTCGAGCCGGGTCGTCCAGAAGCCCCGATAGCGGGCCAGCCATGCGTCGAGCTCGGCGAAAGGACCCGGGTCGAGCGAATAGAGACGGCGACGGCCGTCGATCCGCGCCCGCACGAGCCCCTGCTCGCGCAGAACCCGCAGGTGGCGCGAGACTCCCGGGCGGCTGGTGCGGAACTCGGCCGCGATCTCGCCGGCCGAGTGCTCGCCGTCGGCCAGCAGCTCGACGATCCGCTGTCGGGTCGGGTCGGCGAGCGCGGCGAGGGCGTTCAACGCCGTTCCCCTCCGACAGCCTCGCCGAAGCGGTCGAGCCGCGGCGTCCAGAACGGGAGGTAACTCATGCACACCCGTGCGTCGAGCCGGCTGTGGTCGAGGACGAGCACCGTGCCCGCTTCGTCCGAGGTCAACTCGAGACGGACGAGCGAGTCGCTCTCGCCTCGCCTGCGCCAGTCGAGCTCGAGCAGCCGTCCCTGCTCCACCGTCCGCATCTTTGCCTCCACGTCATCCGGGGGAGCGAGCCAGCGCGAGACCGATTCGGGGTCGGTCAAGGATCGCCATACCTCCTCGATCGACGCCGAATACCGGCGCGTGAGCCGAAGGGCGGCGAGTTCCTCGGCCATCGACAGCGGATCAAAGCGGCAATTTGCGTAACTGTCAAGTTACATAAGTACGCTTCAAACGGCGCGACGCAAGCGCTTCACGCCCTCCAGGACGGATGGCAAGCGTCGCCTTGGTCCGGCGTTAGAGTCGAGGTCGTGATCGACCTTCGTTCGGATACGAAGACCCAGCCGAGCCGCGGCATGCGCCAGGCGATAGCCGAGGCCGAGGTCGGCGACGAGCAGCGGCGCGAGGACCCGACCGTCAACGAGCTCGAGCGCCGGGTCGCCGAGCTGCTCGGACAGGAGGAGTCCGTTTACGTTCCCACCGCGACGATGGCGAACGAGATCGCCCTCCGGACCCTTTCGGAGCCTGGTGACGAGTTGATCGCAGAGGAGAACGCTCACATCCTCCTGTCGGAGCTCGGGGGCCCCGCCGTGCATGCGGGTTTGATGACGAGACCGATCCGCGGCGTCGCCGGCCGCTTCGGCCCGGCAGACGTCCAGCAAATGCTGCGGCGGACCGACGAGACGCATGTCCCCCCGACCCGCGTCGTCGCAATCGAGAACACGCACAACACGTCGGGTGGGCGGGTTTGGCCGCTCGACGAGATCCGGGCGCTCGTCGCCGCCTGCCGGGAGCTCGAGCTTTCGGTCCATCTCGACGGGGCGCGCGTGCTCAACGCTGCGGTGGCGAGCGGAGTGCCGGCTGCGGAAATCGCAAGACACTTCGACACGGTCACGATCTGCTTCTCCAAGGGGCTCGGTTGTCCGCTCGGGGCGCTGGTCGCCGGCTCCAACGAGCTGATGCGCCGGGCCCGGCGTCTCAAGCACCAGTTCGGCGGTGCGATGCGGCAGGCCGGGATCGTCGCCGCCGCCGGGATCTACGCGCTCGACCACAACGTCGAGCGGCTCGCGGACGACCACGCGCGGGCCCGGCGGCTGGGCGAGAGTCTGCACGCGGCCGGAGTGCCGGTCGATCTCGAGCAGGTCGAGACGAACTTCGTGCAGATCGACGTCGGCGCGCTCGGCCTAGACGTCGACGAGGCACTCGCCCGGCTCGCGCGAGAAGGCGTCGGCCTATCGAAGACGCCGCATCCGGGTGTGGTGCGCGCGCTCACCCATCTCGACGTCGGCGACGCCGACATCGAGCGGGCGACTTGGCTGATCCCGAAGGCGCTAGGGGTGCTCGCGCCGGCCTGACGCTACCCCGCGGCCGGCTCAGCGATCGCCGGCGAAGCCGAAGCCGACAACGAGTGCGGCATAGAGCCCGACGAGCGCGAGCCCCTGCCAGCGCCTCGAGGAGCCGTCGAAGACGACCGCGGCAACGACCAGGGTTGCGAGCGCCATCGCTCCGAGCTCCTCCCAGCGGAACGAGAACGGCAGAGGGGGACTCACGGCCCAGGAAAGAAGCGCAACCGCGGGTGTCACGAAGAGGGCGACCTGAGCACTCGACGAGACGGCGATCTCGGTCGCGAGCCGCATCTTTCCGCGACGGGCGATGACGATCGCGCCGCCGTGCTCGGCGGCGTTGCCGACGACGGCGACGACGACGATCGAGATGAAGAACTGTGAGAGCCCCGCCGCTTTCGCGAAGCCGTCCAGAGAGTGGACGAGGATCTCGCTGATTACGGCAGTGGCCGTGGTCGCCACGGCGAGCGCGATTAGGGCCCGCCGAAGCGACCAGGCGCCCGCGCGCTCCTCGCTCCCCGAGGCGGCGTGCTGCTGGCGAAATCCGCGAAGCTGGATCGTCTGGACGACGAGGTACAGCGCGAGCAGGGCAAGCGCGATCGGCGCGCTCACGACGGCGAGCGAATGGCGCTCCGGATCGCCCTGCCAGCCGGCGACCGATGGGCCGAGGAAGAGCAGCACCGCCGTTCCGACCAGGCCGAGCTGCAAGAGCAACGAGTTCCTGTTGATCGGCTTGCCCGTCTCGCCGGCCACCATGGCGACGCCGAGCACGAGCAGCAGGTTCGAGATCACGCTCCCCGCCAGTGAGCCGCGGACGACGTTCGGCAGCCCGTCTGCTACCGCGAACATGGCGATGATCAGCTCCGGGGCGTTTCCGAAGCTCGCGTTGAGAAAGCCGCCGATCCCGGGACCGGTGTGCTCCGCAGCATGCTCGGTGGATTCGCCGATCAGCCAGGCGAGCGGGACGAGCGAGGCCGCGGCGAGCACGAACAGGACAACGTCCCCGGGATGGAGGACGAAGTCGACGACGATCGTGATCGGGGCGAGCGCGAGAGACGCCCAGAGGAGCTTTCGCGCCACGCCGATACCCTAGCCACGTGCCCGCGGCGGTCCTCTTCGACTGGGGCGACACCCTGATGCGGTTTGCCTATGACGAGGCCCTCGTCGAGACAGGCCACCGGGCCGGGCTGGCGGCGCTCCGGCGCGACGAGCTCCCCAAGGTGGAGCGGATAGCCGCGCATTTTCGCGAGCGCTACGAGCCTTTCTTCTGGACACCGGGCACCGTCGAGGAGCTCGAGTACCCGGGGCTCGTCCGCCAGCTGCTCCGGGACTTCGAGGTCGAGGTCGACGACGCGGAGTTGACGCGCTTCCTCGAGGCCGAGCACGCGGCCTGGGATCCGGCGCGGCAGCTCGCGGCGCACACGCACGCGCTGCTCGAGTCCCTCCGCGCGCGCGGCCTCAAGCTCGGGCTCGTCTCCAACGCGTTCGACCCCGGGTGGCTTCTGCAACGCGACCTCGAGCAAATGGGGCTGGCGGAGCGCCTCGACTTTGCCGTCTTCTCCTCCGAGGTCGGGAAACGCAAGCCTCATCCGGCGATCTTCGAGCGGGCGCTCGACGCGCTAGAGGTCGCAGCCGTCGAAACGGTCTTCGTCGGCGACCGGCTCTACGAGGACGTGCGCGGCGCCGGCGAGCTCGGGATGACGACCGTGCAGGCGCTCTGGTTCCGGGCCGACGAGCACCCGGAAGGCGGCGATCCCGACTTCCAGGCGTTCACGCAAATGGATGTCCTGAACGTGCTCGACCGCCTCGCTGCCGCCGCCTAGTCTCTCTCCGGTCTGGCGCCCTAGCCCGTCCCAACGCGGTTGTCAAGTCTTGCGGAGGGCGTATGGGTTCACCCAAAATTCCGCCATGGAGACAAAGCGCGACCTCGTCAGGCGGGCGAGCAAGCTGCCGCTGCACCCCCAGGACGAGGTCGAATGCCGGCGCTGCGGTGTCCACTGCGACAAGGTCGTCCATCCCTCCGCCTGCGTCGAGCGGGATTGTGCCTTCCTCTACTCGTACCAGGAGTTCGGCCACACCTACGTCGGCTGCATGCAGAAGGTGTTCGACGTCGAGATCGACTTCGACCTTCTGCGCGCCGCCGAGGCAACCGGCGAGTTCGGTGCCGTCAAGGCGACGCGCAAGCCGCTGCCGATCTGCCGGGCCGAGGTAGAGAGCTGCTACGACAGCCGCACCGAAGACGTCGGCTGCCTCAATCCCGAGTTCTACGAGCTGCCCGTGGGGGAACCCAGTTTTCGGGTCTTCGCTCGGCTGCGTCCTAACCCCGAGCCCGCTTAGCCGGCCGCGGAGATCCGGCCCGCGGCTTCTTGCCCCGGGCACGAGCGTGTAGCTCCTTCAGCTTGTGAACCTGCTCCGCGTCGGGGCCGTGGCCGTCCGTGCCCGGCACCTCGAGGAAGGCCGGGAGTCGCTGGAGCTTCGGATGGGCGAGGAAGACGCCGAGGTCTTCGCCTAGCAACCCGTCACCGATGTTGTCGTGCCGGTCGCGGTTCGACCCGAGCGGGGCCTTCGAGTCGTTCACGTGCAGGACGCGGAGTCGGTCGAGGCCGATCTGCGTGTGGACCTCGGCGAGCACGCGGTCGAGCTCGTTGCGGGCCGTCACGTCGTAGCCGGACGCGTAGAGGTGGCAGGAGTCGAGGCAGATGCCGAGGCGCTCGTGCGCGTCCAGAGCCTCGTGGAGCGCCGCCAGCTCTTCGATCGAACGGCCGATCGTGTCACCCGCGCCGGCCGTGTTCTCGATCAGGAGCCAGGTCGTCTGGGAGCAGCGTTCGAGCGCCCTTCGCAACGCAGGCACCGCTCGCTCGAGGCCGACCTCGAAACCGGCGCCCTGGTGGGAGCCGACGTGGAAGACCACGCCGTCGGCCTCGATGGCGCACGCGACGTCCACCGTATTCTCGAGCGCGGCGACCGACTTCTCGTAGAGCTCGTCGTTGGGGCTCGCAAGGTTGATCAGGTAGACGGCGTGGCAGACGACGGCACCGGTCCCGGCCTCGGCACGGCGTTGCTTGAAGCGCTCGAAGTTGGCCGGGTCGTGGTTCGTCGGTCGCCAGGCCCGCGGGCTCTGGGTGAATAGCTGGACGCAGTCGCCCCCGATCGCCTCGATCCGGTCGATCGCTGTGTGGATGCCGCCGGAGGTCGAGACGTGGGCGCCGAGTTGCATCTGCCTGACGCTAGCGCCCGGAGCGTAGCCGGCACCGCAGTACGCTACCGCCGTGGCAGTCCGAGTCCGCTTCGCGCCGAGCCCGACCGGCCTTCTTCACATCGGCAGCGTCCACACGGCCCTCTTCAACTGGCTCTTCGCGCGCCATGAGGGCGGTGAGTTTCGCCTCCGGATCGAGAACACCGACACGAGCCGCGAGGTCGCCGATGCGACCGAGCAGATCCAGGAGTCGCTGCGCTGGCTCGGTCTCGACTGGGACGGCGAGGTGACGTTCCAGCTCGATCGGATTGAGAAGGCGCAGGAGATTGCAAGGCAGCTCGTGGCGGATGAGAAGGCCTACGAAGACGACGGCGCGATTCGCTTCCGAATGCCCGACGAGGGCGTGACTGCGTGGGACGACCGGATTCTCGGGCGGATCGAGTATCCGAACGAGAAGCTGGAGGACGTCGTCGTCGTCCGCTCGGACGGCCGGCCGACCTACAACTTCGTCTCGCCGCTCGAAGACCTGCTCGACGGGATTACGCATGTGATCCGCGGCCAGGACCACGTCTCGAACACGCCGAAGCAGCTACAGATCCTCGCCGCGCTCGGCGCGGAGCTACCCCGCTACGCACACGTGCCCCTCCAGAACGGGCCAGACGGGAAGAAGCTGTCGAAGCGGCACGGAGCGATCACGGTCGAAGAGTTTCGCGGCGCCGGGTTCATCCCCGAGGCCCTCGTCAACTACCTCGCGCTGCTCGGCTGGAGCTACGACGACCACACGGAGCTGATGACGCGCGAGGAGCTGATCGAGCGGTTCTCGCTCGAGCGGGTCGGCAAGAGCGCGGCGACGTTCGACTACGAGAAGCTGACCCATATGAACGGCGTCTACCTGAGGGCGCTGCCGCCCGGCGAGTACGCCGATCGCCTCGTCGCCTATCTTCGTGAGCAGGGCTACGACTGGGAGGAGGAGCTCGTTCGCAGAGTGGCGCCGCTCGTGCAGGAGAAGGTCTCGACGCTCGGCGAGTTTCCGAACTTCGCTCGCTTCTTCTTCGAGCGGGTCGCGCCGGAGGAGCCGCTCGACGACGGGGCAATCCTGCCGGCAGCGGCAGAGGTGCTCGCCCAGACCGACCCTTTCGAGGCGGCGGCGATCGAAGCGGCGTTACGGGAGCTGTCGGAGCGGCTGGGCCTGAAGCCGCGTCAGGCTTTCCAGCCGATCCGCCTCGCCCTCACGGGGTCGACCGTGTCGCCCGGCCTCTTCGAGAGCCTCGAGCTACTCGGCAAGGAAGAGTCCGTCGAGCGGCTCAGCGCGCCGGGGAGCGGCTTGGGCGGCGCGAGCGGATCCAGCGCGCGCTGAAACTCGAGCCAGGCGCGGCGGCGAAACTGCGTGGTGGGGCGGGGAAGGAGATCTTTCAACGAGAGACCGGTCCACCGAACGATATTTACGACTTCTGAACGGTAAACGCGGCCCGCTGGGAAGTAGTTACGGCCTCGGCGAGTAGACCAGCATGGCGCTCGCGAAAAGCGCCAGACCAAGCGCCCAGACCGGCCAGAGCTCGACCGTGGCGCCGGCGGCAAACAGCGCCGCACCGCTCAGGGCGAGCAGGATCGTCGCCAAAGCGTTCGCGCGAGCCGGAGGCTCGGGCTCGATCGGATCCTCGACGGGGAGCGGCTTCGGAGTCGCCACACGCAGCCTCGCGAGGCGAACCCTGAACAGAGCGCCCCGCCACTCCGGCAGAAACGCCTCTGCGAACGTGCCGCCGCCGTGCTCCAGGATCTCCGCGATTTCTGCCGTCGCGTCGCGCGCCCCGGCGAGCGACGCGGCGAGCTCGGCATGGGCGATCTCGGCTCCGGCGGGCGGCCGCAGGCCGAGCGCGAGCTCGCTGGCCGCATGCAGTGCGTACTGAAGCGAAGGCAGGCGTTCGAGCAGCGCCTCCTCGTCGAGCAGCTCGGCCGGGTCGGCCGCAATCGACTCGAGCTCCGTCAATGCCCAGGCGAGCCGTTTCCACAGGCCCGTGAGCGCTGCCGCGTACCCCTCGCGCTGCCCACTCGCGACGCCCGGTCTCACAGCGCGATCTTAGCGCTACAGTGACTGTCGTCCACATGGGGGGAGGAGCCGAACACACGGTGCTCGTCGTCGACGACGACGACAGCCTGCGCATGCTCTGCCGGGTGAATCTCGAGCTCGAGGGCTACCGTGTGCTCGAGGCGCCGACGGTTGAGCGTGCCGAGGGCCTGCTTCGCGACGAGGACGTCGATGTCGTGCTCCTCGACGTGCACGTCGGTACCGGCGACGGCTTCCGGGTCTTGGGGGGAATCGGCCGCGAGCGGGTCGCCCTGTTCACCGGCAGCTTCGACGTCGCCGAACACCACGCGGCGGCGGTCGACGCCGTCCTCCGGAAGCCTTTCACGCTGACCGAGCTCTCCGAGACGGTCGGTCGGCTCGCGGCGGCGGCAGGCGCTCGCTCGACGCCGGGCTAGAGCGGTTCGTCTGTTCTGCGACGAGCTCAAAGGTGCCCTGCGCTAGATTGCATCGCCCATGAGCGTCACCGCCGTTCGCACGCCTGCCGAGTACGAGTCCCAGCTCCGACGCTATCTCTACGACCGCTCCGAGGAGGGCCGCGCAGTTCGGGTCGGGGAGAAGGAGGTCTCGGAACGCGCCGAGATCGTCTCGCGCTACCGCGACCTCTTCAGCCGAGAGCAAGTCGACGCGCTGCACGCAGCCGAGGAAGCCGCTCCGGAAGGTGACGAGCGGGAACGCCTCTATCGGCTGCGAAAGACGTGTGAAGCCGGCGTGGTCTCGGCCGAGATGGCCGAGCGCGAGGACGCGCTCGAGAACGCCGTTCTGGCTGCAAGGGTGGAGTTCAAGGGCGAGCAGCTCCCGCTCCGTTCGGCGCAGGCGAAGCTCGCCGTGCTGGCGGACTACAGCGAGCGCGAAGATCTCGGCCAGGTGACGGCCGACCGTTCCGCCGAGTTCAACGCGGACCGGCTCGAGGTGCTGCAGGCCGGCGAAGAGCTCGAGTCCGAGATCTCCGGGCAGCCGGACATGGTCGCCCGAAACGAGGAGGAGAAAGGCGTCTCACTACACGAGCTCGAGGCCGCGCTGGCCCAGGCGAGCGATCTCTCGACCGCCGCTTACGTCCTCCTGCGAGACCGCTGGTTCGAGCGGCTGCTCGGGCCCGAGCGGGAGCAGGTGCCCTCGTCGTACCACGTCGCGTATCTCCGCCGCTTGTCGCCGCTCGAGTCGACATACACGAAGGAGCGCGCCGTCGAGATCTGCATGGACACGGTCAAGCGCCTCGGGTTCGACCTCGAAAACGAGCCGAACATCCGCCTCGATCTGGACGACCGCCCGCAGAAGTCGCCGCGTGCGTGCGTGATCCCGTCGGATCCGCCGAGCGTGGTGCACCTGATCACCCGCGCTCAAGGCGGGCTCCACGACTACCAGGCGTTCCTGCACGAGGCCGGTCACGCTCTCCACTACGCGGGCTGCGACCCGAACCTGCCGTACACGTTCCGAAACATCTCGCGTGACCATGCCCTCACGGAGATCTACTCGTACATCCTCGAGGCGATCACCCGGGAGCCGGAGTGGCATGCCCACTACTTCGGTCTTTCCGACGACGAGGCGGTACAGAACGCGGAGGCGACGACGTTCCTCGAGGCCGTTCTCTACCGGCGCTACACGGCCAAGCTGCAGTTCGAGCTCGACTTCTGGGGTCGGTTCAACGAGGACGGCGGCGCGCCGGACGGCTACGAGGAGCGCCTGACGGAGGCGACGGGCGTTCGCTATCGCGCCGACGGATACCTCGCCGACATGGACGCGGGCTTCTACTCGGCCGACTACCTCCGCGCGTGGATCCGCTCGGCGCAGCTTCGCGACTATCTCGTCCGCGAGATCGGCGAGGACTGGTGGCGAAACGCCGCAACCGGCGAGCGCCTGCGCGCGCTGTTCGCCGAGGGAACGCGGCCCTCGAGCGAGGAAATCGCCGCACGGCTGGGGTACCAGCCGCTCGACATCGGGCCGCTGCTGCGCGAGCTCGGCGTCTAGCCGGCCAGCTAGGAAGCGAAAACCGTCTTCGAGGTCGCCGCGGCCCCTGAGGCTCCCAGGGCCTTGACTGCGAAGACCTTCGCGCCGCTCTTCAGCTCGATCTTCGTTTCGAAGCCTGTGCGGGCAGCAATCCTCACCGGCTTCATGTTTACGGTGCTCGAGCCTGCGAGCACCTGCCACCGCCTGACGTCGGTCGCGCCGTTCCAGCTCGCGTAGACCATCACGCGGCCCGGGCCGATCGTTTGCACGCTGATCGCAGGACGGGTGCGCGGTCGCCCGTGCCAGGTGAGCCGGTAGGCGCGATAGGAATCGGCGCCCTTTGCGAAGTGGCCGTCGAAGACAACGTTGCCGCGTGCGTCGAATTCGGTGAACCAGGGGTTCTGGCCCCACCCGACGAAGGCGTGGCCCTTGCGGAGCATCTGCACGTTTCCCTGGCTGCCGGAGAGCAGGTTCTGCGGGTGGACATACGCGTGCAGGAGCCTCACCTGGCGTGCGCGGAGGCCAACGCGAAGGAGCAGCGCCCGCGACTGCTTCTCGACGGCTGGGTTCGCGCCGTTGTCAAAGAGGGAGATCGTGGTCCCCGAACGCCACCGCGCGTCGTGCTGCCAGTTGAACGCCACGCCCGGGCCCAGCGCGAAATCGCTCAGCTTGCCACCGAGCCGCCACAAGATCGCTCCGGTCCGGCGCTTGATCTCGTAGAGCGCGTGCGTATTCCGCCCGGAGATCAGGTAGTTACCGTCAAGACCCAGCGCAACCGAGTTGATGTGGAAGTAGTCGAACGGCTGCGAACCGGTCCGCTGGGCGTACGACTCCGAAACCGGGACGTGACGAAGCGCGCTCCACTGGAACAGCACCCGGCCACTGGGCATGGCCAACTCCTGAAAGCCGGAATCCATCGTGTCCCCGTGCTGGTCGTAGAACGTGATCAGCGCGGTGTTGCGAGGCGTGATCGTGAACTCATGCTCGTCACCGGCGAGGCCGTTCCCGGCACGGAGGACGGCGATCCGACGGTAGGCGCTGTTGTAGATGACGTAGTGGCCGTTGCCGATCCCGGATGCGGAGTGGCCTTCCCACCAGGTCAGGACCTTTCGGCCGTGGTAGCGCTGGACCCGAAAATCCGTGGCGCCGAGCGCCTGTGGATGGAACCAGACCGGCCTGCCGCGGTTGTCGAGTATCAGCGGCCCCTCCGGCTCGATCTTCTTCGGTGCGATGAACACGTAGCCCGGGGCAACTCCTTTGCCCTTGACGTCGATCGTCATCGCGGCCGGCGTGAGGTCGGGCCTCGAGACGAAGTGGAGGACCTCAGGGTCCGCGGTCGAGTGTCCTGAGTCGCCGTGGGCAACTCCGGGGATGGCCAAACCGATAAGCGCAAAGGCAAGAGCTTTTCGCAGAGATTCTCCCGTGTCCGGCCGGAGACTAGCGACGCCTGCGAGTGCGCGTGCCGGACACCAAGGAGAAGCGCAGCCCAATGCCGCCGCACTAATCCCGCGGCACCGACAGGTGCGCTCACGGGTGAGTCGATGGCTGCCGGACAAATGGGCGATTGGCTCGCCTGGGGAGAAAAGCGGGATGCCGCCCCGTTCGCTACAGCGATCTCGGTCGGGCAGATCTTCGACATAGGCGACCCGCGCGTCAGAGCGAAGCCGACTTCGAGCTCTTCGTGTGGGACGTCAAGCTCGCGGACATCGAGCGGCTGACACGCGAGGAGGTGTAGACGAATGGCGAATCCGAAGCAGACAGGCGAACCGCTGCCAACGACGCAGCTACAGCCGACGCCGCAGATCCATCAAACACGAGCCCGGCAAGACGATCGCGCAGGCAGTCGGCCGCCGTGGCCGCCCCTAGGTCGACCGCTGGAGCAACGCCAATTACGGCATCGACGGCACGGCGCTCGAGCCCGAGTTCGCGCAAGTGGAGGCGCTTAGGCGGGCCGGCAGACTGAGGGGATTGGCAAGGTCAGGCGGGGCGAACGGCCTGCTGTAGGCTCGGACTAGGTGGCCATGAGACTCGAGCTCGGAACCCCCGTTCGCTGCACTGACGATGCCTTCGGCGAGCTGGGGGATGTCGTAATCGACCCGATCGGCAAGCGTCTGACACATCTGGTCGTCCGGCCCCGCCACCAGGAGGGGATAGCCTCCCGGCTCGTCCCGGTCGAGTTGGCAGAAAGCGGTGAGGAGGAATCGGAGATCTCGCTCCGTTGCACGGTGGACGAGGTGAACCGACTCGAGCCCGTGCAGGAGGTCGCCTACTTAAGGCGCGGTGACGTCCCTATTTAAGGCGCGGTGACGTCCCTATCGAGGATCCGGACTGGGATGTCGGTATCGAAGACGTCCTCGCAATGCCCCACTACGGGGTCGACCCCTACGGCGCGAACCTCGGCTACGACCCGAATGTCACCTGGACCTACGATCGCGTTCCAAAGGGCGAGGTGGAGATCCGTCGCTCGAGCCGGGTGACCTCAGCGGATGGGCACGACCTTGGCCAGGTGGACGGCTTCCTCGTCGACGACGAAGACCAGATCACGCACTTCATACTCGAGCGCGGCCATCTCTGGGGGCGGCGCGAGGTCACGATTCCGATTGGCGCGGTCGCGAAGGTCGAAACCGACGCAGTGACGTTGAGCCTGTCCAAGGACGAGGTCGGCGCGCTCCCGTCGGTTCGGGTACGCCGCTGGCACGTCTAGACAACCCGCCCGACCTGCAGCGCCCCACTGTCGTCTTTTCGTCATCCGTTCTCGGCCCGGTCGCGAGAAAGCGGAAGCAGCGATTTGCGAGCAGGACTGGCCCGCCCACCGCGACAAGTTTGCGCTCTTTGCGGTAGTTCGCTGCACGTCCCCCCTCTTTGGGGGCCATTACCGCGCGCGACCACGTAGAGTCGCGCCCGCAAGGTCGCCGCTTGAGAGCCCCAAGCGCGCGACGTCTGCGGTTCACACATCGACGAGTTATGAACAGTTTCCACAGAGACGTGGGGAGTTCTCCCTGGACCCCTCAACAGCCTGAGCGGGCGCCTGCGCGGCAACCCGAGCTTCCGGGCGAGTTTGTCAATGACGACTTGCACGCCGACTGCGCCCGCTTCCTCGACGATGTACGGACGCTAGTCGGGCGGCGCGCCGCACTGCCGCCCGCGAGTGCAGGTTGGCTGCCGGGCCGCGTCGACTGACCTGCAAGACGCGCGGCGGCAGCGGCACTTTGAACACACGGCCGGGAAACCGCGGAGGCGCTCGACATTCGGTTTAGCCGCGCGGCCCCTTCTAACCCGAGAAACAGGCGAAGCCAAGGATCGGATGCAGCTCGATCGCGTTCGGCGCGTCGCCTTACGAGCTTGCCGTCACGTTTTCGAAGAACACGTAAAGCACAACGGTGTACTCCGAGCCCTGGGTGATCTAAATACTGCCGCTGTAGCTCGGATCGAGGATCCAGTTGCCGCTGGGACAGACGACAAATGGATCGTCATAGAGGCGGTCTGCGGCTGCGAATTCGGGAATCGGAGGCGGTGTGTAGCTGAGGGTGAACGTGCGCGCGTTTCGGACCAGAGTGACGTCCTCGGGAGAAGGTCCGAAACCCGCATAACCCGTTACTGCGGGGTCT
>Ga0126310_10000367_pt1 | contig 15017 bp, 15 predicted proteins | sample Plot60_FD_92540 | JGI IMG/M metagenome (GOLD analysis project Ga0126310, IMG submission 92540) | Serpentine soil microbial communities from UC McLaughlin Reserve, CA, USA - Plot60 | ecosystem: Environmental > Terrestrial > Soil > Grasslands | place: USA: UC McLaughlin Reserve, Lake County... | reverse complement strand
CTCCAAGCGGCATCGCAAGCGACGCCGCCGTACGGACCGTCCCGGACGTCAAAGCGAAGCGTTCCCTCGCGGCCGGGTTGAGCCGGGCGCGGCGGCAGAGCCGCCACACCCTCCACGCGGCATCGCAAGCGACGCCTTAGGTGGGGCGCCGGACGGAACGAGGGCGGGATTCTCATCCTGCTGGCGTTTTCCGCTTCAGGGCAAGCAGAAGTCACTCTTTCGTCACAGAGCGGGCGCAAGCGGCACAGCTACTCGCGCGGCAGCTCGACCCCGAGCACCGTCAGCACCACGCCAAGGGCGATCACGGCCACCCCCACGCCGACGATCAATTTGGGCCGTTTCGAGTCGCGGATCGAGTCGGCAGCGGCTCGGAACCAGAAGATCCCGAGGCCCGCGACGACGGCCGCGATGACCACGATCACCGGCGCCAGCACGGCGACCCGGTCCGCCGGCAGCTCGAACAGCCACGCCACGGCGAGGACGAGCCCGCCGACGACGAGGCCCGACAGAGCTGCAGTCCGCGTGCTCATGACGACGACTTTAACCGTGGCTATCCTCCTCTCGTGCCGGAGCCGAGCTACTCCTCGGGTGACGATTACGTCGTCGAGTTTCTCGGTTTTCGCTTCAGGTTCAACGCCTTCGACTTCGAGCAGCGCGTGACGGCGGCAGCCGTCAAGCTCGGCCTCGTCGAGGGCAACGACCTCGACGAGGAGGAGACCGCCGACCTGGTCGAGCTGACCGCGGACGGCCGGATCGCTGAACCGCGGAGCGGCCTTGGGCTCTATCTCGTCCGCCACTGGGAACAGCTCTCGCTCGTCGGCGGCGAGTCGCTCGTCTACTGGCTGCGAAAGCTCGTCTTCCGAGGCGCCTGGCTGGACCACTGGGTCAAGGACGGCCGGCTCGAGGTCGCCTGGGAGGACGCGACAGGCGAGTTCGCCTACGTCGACCCGCGCGGCGACCGCGCCCTGCTCGAAGTCGCCCCGATCCCTTCCTGGCACGAGGTGCAGTTCAGGCGCTAAGGCGCCGCCGCGTCCACCGCGGCGGCGAGCTCTCGGACGGCCGCGCGCAGCCCGGACTCGCTCGCCGTCGCGTAGCCGAGAACCAGCGCTGGGGCGCCTCCCGCCCGCACCCGATGCTCGCGAAGCCCATAGACGGCGATCTGCCTCGCGCGCGCTTCCTCCAGAATCCGGCCCTCGTCGTACTCCGGCGGGAAGACGGCCACGACGTGCAGGCCGGCCGCGATGCCGCGAATCTCGGCCATCGGCAGCTCGCGAGCGAGGGCGCGAACGAGCGTGTCCCGCCTGCGGCGGTACCGCGCCCGCATCCTGCGGAGGTGTCGGTCGAGCTCGCCGCGGCCGAGGAAATCGGCGAACGCGAGCTGCTGTAGCCCGGGCGGGGCGATCATCGTGTAGAGAACCTCGTCGGCGAGCTCGCGCACGACCCCGCCCGGAGCGAGGATCCAACCAAGTCGTAGCGTCGGCGCCAGCGTCTTGCTCGCGGATCCGATGTAGGCGACGTGCTCAGGGCCGAGCCCCTGTAGAGCCCCGACCGGAGACCGGTCGTACCGGTATTCGGCGTCGTAATCGTCCTCGAGAATCAGGGCTCCCTTCGCCGAGGCCCAGGCGATCAGCTCGGAGCGTCGCTCGGGATCGAGCACGACGCCCGTCGGAAACTGGTGAGCCGGCGTCACGAGCACGGCGTCGGGGTCTGCACTCGCGAGCGCGGCGACATCGAGCCCCTGCGCGTCGACCGGAACCGGCAACGTGGTCAGTCCGGTTCGCCGGACGATCTCGCGGATCACGGGGTGCCCCGGATCCTCGAGAGCGATCGTCCGAGCCCCGCGGCGCTGGAGGACGCGGCAGAGCAGGCCGACCGCCTGCGCGAAGCCACCGCCGACCACGAACGTGTGCTCGGGCTCGGCGAGTGCGCCCCGGGCGCGGCCGAGGTGCTCTGCGAGCGCTGCTCTGAGCGGGATGGCGCCCCGCACGTCGCCGTAGGCAAGGTCGCGGTCCTTGGCCTGCTTGAGAGCGCTGCGGTACGACTTCAGCCACTCCTCCCGCGGAAAGGCGCCAAAATCGGGCAAGTCGGGCCTCAGGTTGAAGCGCGGCACCCGGTCGCGAGCCACGCGCCGCGGCGGGGCCGCCGCTACGACGGTCGGCGCCACGCGCGGCGCGGCGCCCTGCCGGAGCAAGAGGTAACCCTCTGCCCGAAGCTGCCCGTAGGCATTCACCACGAGCCCGCGCGACACGCCGAGCTGCTCGGCGAGAGCACGAGTCGACGGCAGCGAGGCGCCGGGCCGCAGACGACCGGCGCGAACGGCGTCCCGCAACTGGCGCTCGAGCTGAGACGACAGCGATTCCCGCGAGCGCCTGTCCAGTCGTAGCAGCAGCTCGGGGGCGTGCCGACGCACGCTCAACTGGTACAGGAAATCGGCACGGAACTGGACCTTAACAATGGTCAGGCTCGGCTCTACCGTGGCCCGCAAGCGGACCAGACGAGCTCGGAGGAATCATGGGTCGAACCACTCTCACCTGCGCCACCGTCGTCGTCGTTGCGATCGCAAGCGCCTGCCTCGCCGGTGCCGGCCGAGGTTCGAGCAGTGCGAGCGGGACGCCCAGCGTGGTCGCCAAGATCCCTGCGGGCGCCGGCCCGTGTTCGGAAACCGGCGGCTTTGGCTTTGTCTGGGTCGGTGTGAGCGGCGACGGCACGCTGGTGCGGATCGACCCCGCGACGAATGCCGTCACGGCGCGGGTCGACGTCGGTCCGGGCCCGTGTGGCGTCGCGATCGGCGCCGGCAGCGTCTGGGTCGACGGCTATGCCTCCCACTCGGTCATCCGCGTCAACCCGGCGACGCTCAAAGTGGTCAAGAAGATCAACCTCCCGGATCAAATCTGGGACGTCACGTTCGGGGCGAACGCAGTCTGGGCCACCGGCTCGAGCCTCAACTTCGTCGCCCGCATCAATCCGCGGACGAACAAGGTCGTCAAGAAGATCAACGTGCCGGGTTTCAACGGGCCGGCGAACCTTCGCTATGGGGCCGGCGCGGTCTGGGTGGGCGCCCAGCTCGGCCGGAAGATCTACCGGATCGATCCGCGCACGAACAGGATCCGGGCGATCACCGTCGGCAAAGGCCCACGCTCCCTGGCTGCCTCTCGCACCGCGATCTGGGTCTCGAACCGCCTGTCGAACACGGTCTCGAGGCTCAACCCGAAGACGCTGAAGGTCGTCGCGACGGTTCGCGTCGGCAAGGGTCCCGAGAACCCGGCGATCGCCGAGGACGGAAGCGTGTACGTACCGAATACGGGCGCGAACACACTTTCGCGGATCGACCCGGCGATGAATCGCGTCATCGATGTCCTCGACGTCGGGCCTCGGCCGTTCCCCGCAGCCGCCGCTTTCGGCGACATCTGGGTGCCGAGCTCAGGCGGGACCGACGTCTATCGCGTGCACGCCGGCTGAGCCCTCGCCGAACTCAGCCCGTCGCGTCGGGTAGTGCGAAGCCGAACTTCGGGTCCTCCTCGGTCGGCGAGATCCGGATCTGCGCAATCGACGCGAGGGGAACGATGAGCTCCTGCTGCTCGTCGGTGTCGGTTCCGTGAGGTCGAAGCGTCACGAAGCCGTAACCCGGTTCGGGAGAGATCGTGTCGAGGACATGGCGAGCGCCGTCACGGAGCTCGACCTCGACCATCGCCTGGGCGAGGCCTTGCGTCTCCGCGAACCGCTCGACCTGCTGGTGAACGCGACGAACGAAGTCATCGATGTCGAGGGCGCCGCCGGGCAGCCAGAGCTCGGACATGCCGGCCAGCGTACTTTTTGCGACGGCGTGCCGGGCCGATTCCTGAGGACTGTCCCCTCGAACTGGCGTGCCGGGACGGGTGTGGATAAAGCGTCACACTTTTGTTGCAGGTCGGACTGGCTCCGCGATCGGCGCAGGCTGGCTAGAACAGCCGGTTGCTGTCCGCTTCAGCCGGTGCTCCGACGTGAGCGCGCCCGAGCTTCGTGACGATCCGGCCGCGGGGCGTTCGCTGGATGAAGCCGAGCTGGAGCAGGTACGGCTCGTAGACGTCCTCGATCGTGTCCGGCTCCTCCCCGAGGGTCACCGCCAGCGTCGAGAGACCCACAGGACCACCCTCGAACTTCTCGACGATCGCCCTGAGCAGTGCGCGGTCGGACCGCTCGAGCCCGTCCCCGTCGACCTCCATCAGCTCGAGCGCCTCGCGCGCGATCTCGACCGTGATCTTTCCCTGGTGGCGAACCTCTGCGACGTCGCGGACACGTCGCAGGATCCGGTTCGCGATCCGCGGGGTTCCTCGCGCGCGGCCGGCGATCTCGGTCGATGCGTCGCCGGAGATCTCGACGCCGAGAATCCTGGCCGAGCGCCGGACGATCAACGCGAGCTCAGCGGGCTCGTAGTGCTCGAGACGGAACGTCATCCCAAAACGGTCGCGTAGCGGCGTGGTCAGCAGACCCGTCCTCGTCGTCGCCCCGATCAGGGTGAACGGGGGCAGGTCGAGCGTCAGCGTCCGGGCGGCGGGCCCCTGGCCGACGACGATGTCGAGCCGGTAGTCCTCGAGCGCCGGGTAGAGGATCTCCTCGACCGCGCTGGAGAGCCGGTGGATCTCGTCGACGAAGAGCACGTCACGCTCCCCGAGCCCGGTCAGGATTGCCGCGACGTCGCCCTTCCGCTCCAGCGCCGGCCCGGCGACCGTGCGGAGCCCGACGCCCAGCTCCTCACGGACGATGTAGGCGAGGCTCGTCTTGCCGAGGCCCGGCGGCCCGATCAGCAGGAGATGGTCAAGCGCCTCCTTGCGGCCGCGCGCAGCTTCGAGCGTGATTGCGAGTTGCTCCTTGACGCGCTCCTGGCCGACGAACTCGCCGAGGTTGCGCGGCCGGAGAGAGCGTTCGAGCTCGTCCTCCTCCGGGCGGATCGCCGGCGCCAGGAACTGGGTCTCTTCCGCCGCCGTGCTCATGCGGCCTTCCTCAGAGCCTCACGCACACGTTCCTCCGGGGGCGCGTCCGGATCCGTGCCGGCAAGCGCTGTCTCCGCCTCGGCGAGGGAGTAGCCGAGCTCGATGAGCGCGTCACGAGCAACGAGATGCGTCCTTGGCGCGAGCGGGGTCGCCGCCTGGGCCTCGCCGACCGAGCCCAGCCGTTCCTTCAGCTCCAGCACAACGCGCTCGGCGGTCTTCTTGCCGATCCCGGGAATCGCCCGGAAGCGCGCCGTGTCCTCGAGCGCGATCGCGCGGCGCAGCTCGTCCGGCGAAGACCCGGAGACGATCGCGAGCGCAACTTTTGGGCCGACACCCTGAACGGAGAGGAGCAGCTCGAAGAGCTCGCGTTCGGCCGTCTCGGCAAAGCCGAAGAGCTGCAGGACGTCTTCACGGACGTGGAGGTAGGTCTCCAGCACGACCTCTCCCCCGGGCTCGGCTTTCCGGCGCGCGCTGGCCGTCGGGTTGACGAGGTAGCCGACGCCGCCGACATCCAGCACGACGCCGTTTGGCGAGCGCGTGACGACCTCCCCGCGGAGCCGCGAGATCATGGGGTCAGGTTAGGCGCGAGGTCGGACGATCCTGCCGCGGCGTGCTCTGGACGTGTCCGGGGTCTGACCCCGGACGATGGCGACGGGGACATCTCGAACCGGGTCCGCCCTTCGGCTGACGCCTTCGCCGTCGGCGACCCTCATTCGAAGCCATGGCGGGGGTCTGACCCCAGCCATGGCCGGAACGGGCGCGAGCAACAGCACTCGCCTCGGCGTCGCTAGGCGATCTTGAGCAGCGGCGGCGCCAGCGCGTGGCAGATCGCCACAGCCAGGGCGTCGGCGGCGTGGTGCGGCGTCGGCGGCTCCTTCAGGCCGAGGATCGCCATCACCATCCGCTGCACCTGCGCCTTCTCGGCGCGGCCGTAACCGCAGACGGTCTGCTTCACGCGCGCGGGCGCGTACTCGGCGCACTCGACCCCGGCGTCAGCGGCCGCGACCATGACGGCGCCGCGTGCCTGGCCGACGGAGAGCGCGGTGCGGGCGTCGGCGCCGACGAACGATTCCTCGAGCACGACGGCGTCCGGCGCAAACTCCGCTACGAGCTCCTGTACGCCGTCGAAGATCGTCTTGAGGCGCAGCTCGGGGCGGCGACCCGCCGGGGTGCGCCAGCAGTCCCACTCCACCCCCCGGAGGCGGCCTCCTCTTTCGTGGACGATTCCCCATCCGCAAGCGGCAGTGCCCGGGTCGATACCCAGAACTTTCACGCTGTGACTTTAGGGACCAGGCCGGACGTTCCTGCCCGCGACTTCGCCCTTTCCTGATCAGCTCGCGACAGCCTGTAGCAGTTGCTCTGGAATGTCGAAGTTGGCGTAGACCTCGTTGACGTCGTCGAGCTCCTCGAGCGCGTCGATCAGCCGCAGCGTCTTCCGGGCAGCGGCTTCCTCGCCCAGCTCGACCGTGGTCTTCGGCACCATCGTCGTCTCGGCCGATTCGACCCCGATTCCCGCCTGCTCGAGGGCCTCGCGGACCGAGCTGAGCGCCTCCGGCGAGGTCGTGACCTGGAAGCTCGAGCCGTCCTGGGCGACGTCGTCTGCGCCACCTTCGGCGGCGGCCAGCATGACGCTGTCCTCGTCGGCGCGGTCGGCGTCGACGATGATGATCCCGCGGCGCTCGAAGAGCCAACCGACGGCGCCTGTCGTCCCGAGGTTGCCCTCGTTCTTCGTGAACACGTGGCGGATGTCCGACGCCGTCCGGTTCCGGTTGTCAGTCAGCGCCTCGACGATGATCGCGACGCCGTTCGGGCCGTAACCCTCGTAGACGACCTGCTCGAACGCCTCGCTGTCGGTGCCGGCGCCGGATCCCCGGGCCACTGCCCGCTCGATGTTGTCCTTCGGCATCGAGTAAGAGCGCGCCTTCTCGATCGCGTTCTGGAGCGCGAGGTTGTTTGCGGGGTCGGGCCCCCCTTCGCGCGCGGCGACGATGATCGCGCGCGCGAGCTTCGAGAACAGCTTGCCGCGCTTGGCGTCCGCCGCGCCCTTCTTGTGCTTGATCGAGCTCCACTTGCTATGCCCGGACATGACCTACCTCCCGGACGAGGTCGAGGAAGCGCTCGTGGACGCGGGTGTCGTCCGTCAGCTCCGGATGGAAGGAGGCGACTATCACACGCCCCTCGCGCAGGAGCACCGGCTCGCCGTCGAGCTCGGCGAGCACCTCGACCTCCGGCCCGACTTCGCGGACGCGCGGCGCGCGGATGAAGACGCCCCGCAGCGGCTCAGCCTCGCCCACCAGAGCCAGGTCTGCCTCGAAGCTCGCGACCTGCCGTCCGTACGCGTTCCGGTCGACGTCGATGTCGACGGCGCCGAGATGCCGGCGGTCGAGCACGATCATCCCCGCGCAGGTGCCGAGCAGGGGGCCGGCGAACTCGCGCACCGCCTCGTCGAGCCCGTAGAGCCGCATTAGGCGCATGAACGTGGTCGATTCGCCGCCCGGGATGACCAATCCGTCGAGCCCCTGCAGCTGCTCCGGCTTGCGGACCTCGACGGGGTCGGCGCCGAGCCGACGAAGCATCGCCGCGTGCTCGCGGAAGTTTCCCTGGACTGCCAGGACGCCGATCGTCACGACGGTGATTGTAGTTTCGGGCTAGAGGAGCTCGGCGGCCGGGACCGCCTCGCGGCGGCGGCGCACAAGCAGTTGCGCGACCACGATGAAGACGAGCCCCAGGACGGCATACGCGAGGGGAGCGGCCCATTCGTGGTCCCGCGTCTGCGCGAATCCGTTGAACGCGAGGAACGGAAACAGGAGGAAGCCGAGGGGAAAGAATCCGAAGACGCCGACGGCCGCCCACTTCGCGGCGAAGTGCGTGGTCACTTGCAGGAGCCCCCAAGCTGCGAGGACGACCCAGCTCGAGCGGAGTAGGCGGTCCCCTAGCAGGATGTAGGCGAGCGCCGCGACTCCAATCACGACCCAGTCCCAATCGCCTTCATGGAAGAACCAGAGGAGGCCACCGCCGATCGTGAGGCCCGCCACCACGTGGAGCCAGAATCCGTAGATCCTCGGCCCCTCGCTGTCAGAGGCCACGGCGACGCCGAGCAGCGCCAAGCCGTAGGCGATCGTCACGCTCGCCGACCAATCCCCGCCGCCGGAAATGAGATCAGTCACGAAGAACCAGGCGGAAGCGGCCACGACGAAGACGAGCAGGGGGAAGCGGAAGATGCGCAGGGCAACTGCCGCCGCGACGACAACCGAGAGCTCGAGCACGAGCAGCCAGAAGCGAAAGCCTCCGAAGGCCGAGCCCCTGTTGAGGTCGCCCAGCCAGCCGAACCAGCTCAGCAGCGCTCCGAAGAACACAACGAACGCTGCGACGGCGCTCAGGGCGTAGAGGCCCGCCGTGAGCAGGCGGCCGTTCCGCTTGGACAGGAACGCAAGCACGGCGAGGATCCCAAACGCGAGCGCCGACCAGCCGACGAGTCTGCCCGCTCCATGCTCAGACGACTCGATGGAGAGGAAAGACAGCACGGCCGCCAGGATCGTGATCCCACCCAGATAGACCAGGAAGGAAGCGTGCGACCACGGCACACGTACCGCATTCATCGCGCGCCACTGTGACGGGCGGCCCGGACGCTGAACTGCTCACCAGCCTCGGATCGCACTACGCTAGTGGCCGTGGCTACCGAAACTCGCACCGTGATCGAGACGCTCGCCCAACTGTCTCTGTTCGCGGACCTGACTCGGCCGCAGCTCGAGGAGGTCGCGCATACCGTCAGCGAAGAGCTGTTCGCCGAGGGCCAACGCGTGCTGCGACAGGGCATGCAGGGCGGCGGTCTTTTCCTCATCCTCGACGGCGAGGCGGAGGTCGTGATCGACGGCGACAGGCGTGCGCGGCTCGGCCGCGGCGACTTCTTCGGAGAGATCGCCGCGCTCACCGGCGACGCGCCCACTGCCGACGTGGTCGCGACGACCCTCCTTCGCTGCCTGACGGTTTCCGGGCCCGAGATCGAGCAGTTCCTGCTGGACCATCCGCCGGTCATGCTCCGGATGCTCAAGGCCGAAGCCCGTCGCGTGCGTTCAGCAAACGCGTGAAGGCGCCCGAACGCCCGTATCCACCGGGCTCCTACGACGTCCTCGTGGTCGGCAGCGGGCCGGGCGGTCTGCAGACGGCGTATTACCTGGCGCGCTCCGGAATCCGCCGCTTCGCCGTTCTTTCCCGAGACGACGAGCCGGGTGGGATGTTCCGTCGCTTTCCCGTCTTCCAGCGGCTGATCAGCTGGACGAAGCCCCAGGCGCCCGTCGAGCGCGGTTCGCGCGAATACGAGTGGTACGACCACAACTCGCTGCTCGGCGAAGAGCCAGAGCATCGCTCGCTGATGCCTTCTTTCATGGATCGCAGCTTCGACGTCCCCGCGCGCGAGGAGATGGAGGCAGCGCTGCGCGCATTCGTCGAGCGAACAGCGCTTCAGGTCCGCTACGGCTGCACGCTCGCACGCGCGAAGCGCGACGAAGACGAGCTGGTGCTCGAGACCTCCGACGGTGAATACCGCTGCCGGGTGGCAGTGTTCGCACTCGGGGTGACCGAGGCCTGGCTGCCTCCGCTACCCGGGATCGACCACGCGCGCCACTACGTCGACACGCGCTGCCCCTCCGACTACGACGGCAAGCGCGTGATCATCATCGGCAAACGGAACTCTGGGTTCGAGCTGGCTCAAGGCCTGCTCCCGTGGGCGAAGCAGCTCACGCTCATCTCGCCCCGACCGGTCCAGACCGCGGTGCTGGCGCTCTCCGCGTTGCGCGTCCGTTATCTCCAGCCCTACGACGAGTACGTCCGCGGCGGGTCCGGCACGTACGTGCTCGACGCTGCGATCGAGCGGATCGAGCGGCTCGAAGGGGGCTTCCGCGTTCACGCCGACGGAACGACGTGGACCGGGAAGCTGGAGCTGGACGGAGACGAGGTGATCGTCGCGACCGGTTTCCGGACGCCGCTCGAGCCGCTTGCGGACCTCGAGATCGCGACCGTTGCCGACGGGCGTATTCCCGCGCAGACACCGTTCTGGGAAAGCATCTCGGCTCCCGGCGTCTACTTCGCCGGCAACGCGACGCAGGGTTCCTCGGGAATGAAGAAGCACGGCGCGGCGGCGAACTCGACCTCCGTGAACGGCTTCCGCTACAACGCCCGCGCTCTCGTTCAGCACATCTCGGCGAAGCACTTCGGCATCGACCCGCCTCGCCCGAAGCTCCGGCGTGACCACGTCGTTCGCTTCCTTCTCGGCGAGCTTGCCCGAGCGCCGGAGCTCTGGATCCAAAAGGGCTATCTGGCCCATGCCGTTCACTTCGACTCGGAGGGAATCCACGATGACGGAATCGTGCCGCTCGCACACTTCGTCGACGCTGCCGGGCCGAACGCAGCGGCTGCCGCCGTCGAAGTCGACGCCGACGGAAAGATCGTGCCGGTGCTTTATGTGCGACGTGACGGCCGCGTGGACGAACACGCGCTTGCCCCGCATCCGCTACACGCCTTCGACAACGCGGAGCAGGAGGCGGAGCTCGCGTCGCGCCTGCAGCCCTTCCTGGGCTGAGCCGGCTACCAGCCGCGCGTTTCGAGCAGGTCTTCGGGCGCGAGCGCGGCGGCAGAGAGGCCGCTCATCGCGTCGCCGAGGCCCTGCGAGACCCGCGCGAGAACGTCGGCGTCGCGGTAGTGGGTCGTCGCCTCGACGATCGCCTTGGCTCGCGTGGCCGGGTCGGCAGACTTGAAGATCCCGGAGCCGACGAAGACGCCGTCCGCTCCGAGCTGCATGCACAGGGCCGCGTCGGCCGGAGTCGCGATCCCGCCGGCCGTGAACGTGACAACGGGAAGCCGTCCGTGCTCGGCCACCCACTGCACGAGCTCGACCGGCGCCTGCAGGTTCTTTGCTTCCGAGTAGAGCTCGTCCTCGTGAAGCGACCCGAGCCGCCGGATGCCGCCGAAGACGGACCGCATGTGCGTCACCGCGTTGACGATGTCGCCGGTCCCCGCCTCGCCCTTCGTCCGGATCATCGCGGCACCCTCGGAGATGCGACGCAAAGCCTCGCCCAGGTTCGTGCAGCCGCAGACGAACGGGACGGTGAACTTCCACTTGTCGATGTGGTTGGCCGTATCGGCGGGTGTCAGCACCTCGCTCTCGTCGATGTAGTCGACCTCGAGCGACTCGAGGATCTGGGCCTCGACGAAGTGGCCGATCCGGGCCTTCGCCATCACCGGAATCGTGACGGTGTCCTGGATCTCCCGGATCTTGTCGGGATCGGCCATGCGGGCGACGCCGCCCTCGGCCCGGATGTCAGCAGGAACGCGCTCGAGGGCCATCACCGCGACGGCACCGGCTTCCTCGGCGATCTGTGCCTGCTCCGCGGTCGTGACGTCCATGATCACCCCGCCCTTGAGCATCTCGGCGAGGCCGCCTTTGACGCGCATCGTTCCGAGCTCGGCCATCGGCTGGATTCTAGCCCGTCGCCTCACGTCGGCCCGGCGGACGGGATGCCTTGACGAACCTGCGCGCCACCGCCACTGCCTCCGCGTCGACCGCGATCCAGAAACAGAACGCGGCTGGCGGGAGCTCGGCCACGAGCGCCTCGAGTGCAGCCCAGGCAAGCTCCGGCCCCGGGCGAGAGGTGAGCGTGTCGAACCAGGCATCGCAGAGGAGCAGCGTCCCGGCAATCGACGCGAAGACCGGCAGGCTCGCTGGCGCCGCTCGCCGCCAGCTTCAGGTCTCGTCGTTCGGCGTAGGCGACCGCCTCGGAGACGAGCTGCGGCAGACCGCCGGCGGCCCGATCGGATCGCTCGGAGCACAGCAGCACGCCGTTCTCGATCCTGTAGGCGAGGAACGCGCTTCCGGCCGGATCGAACAGGTACTGCTTGTCCCGGCGAAGCTTGAAGAAGGCGAGCGTGTCGGTGCCGTACCGGGGAACGAGCTGCCTCGCCACACGCCGGGCCTCGGCGTCGGGAAGACTCCGCGGTGCCGCGAGCGGCCTGAACACCAGGTAGGCGATCGTGAGCAAAGCACCGAGGGCGAGCAGGGAAACGGCCAGCGGTAGCAGCGCGACTACGTCATCGAACGCGACAGGCCCCGGTTGCCAAATCACGGCGTCGCCGGCTGCGCGCAGGATCTCGCCGAGCGAGGCATCGCTCGGCGCCGCGAGCGCGACCGAGATCACGATCAGGACGGTGGTGCCGGCGACGACTGCTGGAACGCACAGGAGCGCGGAGCGCAGGCCGACCGGGTCGTGGCGGACGTGAAAAGCCGCTCGGCCCGACCAGAGCAGGCCCGCGCCGGCGAAGCTCCACAACGACTCCTCGAAGTCGAGACCCTTCACGAGGTTGAGGACGCCGAGCGCAAGCAGCAGCCCGACCGCGACGTTCAGCGCGCCCGGGCGCCGGCGATGAAGATAGAACGCGGTCACGATCAGGGCAGCCGCGGCGGGCAGCGCGAGCGCGTGGAAAAGGCGGATCTCGTCGAGCGACTCGACGTTCCTCAGCAGAAAGCGGTGACGCCAGCCGGAGTTCGGCGTCGCCGCGGAGACGAGGTTGACGACGCCGGCCAAGAGCGCTGCGAGAGCGGCGAGCGCCGGCAGCGAGTCGGTCCGCCTCAGCCCCCGCAGCGGCGCTGTAGGCCGATGCAGGCCCACCTGCCAGGATCTGGTGTCGCGCTGCGACGGCATCATGTCGCGCCAGTCCTTGGCGACGAGCCAGAGCCCCGCCAGCGCCGCGAGCGACGTCGTCAGCCCGAATTCGACGTCGTCGAAGAGCGAGCCGGCCGCCAGCGCCGCGAGGATGGCAAGCCCGAGGTGGTACCCGTGGATCCTGCGGCGAAGAGGTTGACGCGCGGCCCGAACGGGTGGCGCTCGAGGCGGAGCATGCGCTCACACTGTGCCACGGACGCTGGCCCGCGGCGCCGAGCAGAAGGCTAAACGGGGGCCCCCAACGCGTCCTCCAGCTGCGCGCGAGACGCGATCCCGAGCTTCCGATAGACGTTGCCCAGGTGCAGCTCCACGGTGTTCGGGGTCACGAGCAGCGCCTGCGCGATGTCCTTTTCGGTCATGTTCTCAGCCGCCAGCTCGGCGACCCTGCGCTCGCTTGGAGTCAGAGACTCGGCACCGGTCAGTGTCGGCGGACGCGGCGAGATGCCGCTCGCCGCCAACTCCGTCTGGGCACGCGTCACCAGCGGCTGCGCTCCGGTTCGGTGTGCGATCTCGAGGCCCCGCCGCAACAGCTTGCATCCCTCCGCACGCTCGTGGCGCAGGAGCGCCGAACCGAGGTCGACGAGCGTTCGCGCCCGTTCGAGCCGTGCGGAGGACCCTTCGAGCACCGCCAGCGACTGACGCAGCAGCTCGATGCCGGCCTCGCCACCTTCCGCGAGCCCTTGCGCCCGCAGCGCAACCCCGATCGCGCGGGGGGCACCCCAGCCAAGTGCAAGCTGAACTTCCTCCTTTGCCAGCTCGAGCGCCTCGTCCCGACGCTCGAGCGCCAGCAGCGCGAGCGCGAGGTGCGAGCGCCAGGCGAGCATCGCCGGATTTCGCATCCCGAACGACTCCATCAGGTCGCCGAGCCGATCGAAGTCGGCGCGCGCGCCCTCGTAGTTGTCGCGGGCGAGCCGAGTCCAGCCGCGGGCGCCGAGGAAGAAGATCATGTGGCCGCTCCTCGGTACGTCTTCCGGGACGCCCAGCTCGGCGAGCGTTGCATCTGCCTCGTCCACCTCACCGCGGTTCGTGAGCACGTCGGCGAGGTACGAGTGGTAGTAGATCGAGCCCTGTTGCGTCGGCAGGTACGGCACCATCTCGTCCGACTCCCGCAGATCCTGGATCGCCGCCTCAAGATCGCCGCGCTGCGCCAGCGTCAGGCCGCGGAAACAGAGCATGTTCGACAGCGTCACGAGCTCTCCGCGCTCCTTGGTGGCCGCCAGCATCAGCTCGAAGAACCGGTCGGTGTGCTCGTCCAGCTCGGCGAACATCAGGGCGGTCGCGGCGCAGGAGATCGCGACCGACGGCATGCTCGCGATCAGCGACTCCACGAACTCGGGGCGACCGAGCTCGGCAAAGGCCTCGCGGTTCGAGCCCCGCCGCGAGTCGAAGTAGCGAAGCGTCGCGATCATGACGGCCCGGCCGACGCCTCCCGCGAGCTCGTGCTCACGCACCCTTGCGATCCGCTCCTCCGAGATCCCGATCACCTCGGGATCGAAACCGGCGGCGTTGATCAGCTCGGCCTCGAGCATGTTCCGGAGGTCGCCCGCGTCGCCGTCGAGATTGCGGATCGCGTCGTCGAAGACTCGGACGGCGTCAGGGCCGCGGTTGAGGCGGAAGAGCGACCGTCCGAGCTCGAGACCGATGCGCGCGCCCCAGACCGGGTCCTCGACCTCACGCAGAGCCTCCTCCAGGTGGGTCGCTCCGGCGACCACGTCGACCCGGCGCTCGGCGAGCCCCAGCTCTGACAGGGTCTCGACGCGGTCTCCCCGCTCCGGCGGCTCCTCGAGCGCCCGCCGTAGGTAGGTGACGGCGGTGTCCGGCGCGCCGCGGTCTGCGGCAAGCGCAGCGGCGGAGCGAAGGGTTTCCGCGACGTCCGGGTCCGCACTCGGATGCGTGTGCAGGAGATGGAGCGCGAGCCGGTCCGGCGGTGCTCCGTCCGCCGCCAGCAGCTCCGCCGCGCGGACGTGGGCGAGCGCCCGCTCGCCGGGCGCCATCCCGTTGGCGATCGCCGAGCCCAGGATCGGATGGGCGAAGTCGAGCTCGTCGCCCGGGGCGAGGATCGACGCATCTCGCAGTGCGTCGGTGATCTCGATCGCCTCGGCGAACTCCAACCCCGCGAGTCGTGCAAGGTGTCGGAGCGGAGCGCCCGACCCGAGGATCGAGAGGGCGTGCAGGAGCGGCTTCGACCCGGTGGGCAGGCGCGCCAGCTGCTGCGTGATCGACCGGCCGACGGCGTCGACCCCGAACGTCGCGATGCTCGTCGCCGCCTCGTCGGTGGCCTGACGACCCTCGTTGCGAAACGAGGCCGCGAGGGCGCGTAGGAGCAGCGGAT
>Ga0126310_10000366_pt1 | contig 15022 bp, 16 predicted proteins | sample Plot60_FD_92540 | JGI IMG/M metagenome (GOLD analysis project Ga0126310, IMG submission 92540) | Serpentine soil microbial communities from UC McLaughlin Reserve, CA, USA - Plot60 | ecosystem: Environmental > Terrestrial > Soil > Grasslands | place: USA: UC McLaughlin Reserve, Lake County... | reverse complement strand
CGCCGGGACGGGCGCTATGCGGCCGCGGCCGGAGCAGGCGCCGGGCGAGGCGGGCGTGAGGCTGCTCGAGGCGAAGGCGACGGCGGACGGGGCGACCGCGCTGCCAGCGGCGAGTACCTGCCCCGCGGACGCGCGGACGACGTCGGGCAGGTGCATACCGGCGAGCGCGCCGCGACCGGCGAGTTCCTCCGGGGCGATCGCCCCGGAACGGGCGAGGGGCCCCGGGACCGCTAGTCCGGCGCCGCTATCGTCAGCGGCCGCATGGCCGCCGGCGTGAAGACGAGCAAGACCGAGCTCGGCGACTCGCGCGTGCGCGTCGAGGTCGAGGTGGGTAGCGACGCGCTCGAGCGCGAGCTGCAGAGTGCCGCGGGCGAGATCGGGCGCGACCTGCGCGTGCCCGGCTTTCGCAAGGGCAAGGTGCCGCCGCAGGTGGTCATCCGCCAGGTCGGGCGCGAGGCGGTGCTCGACGAGGCGGTGCGCAGGGCGCTCCCGAACTGGTACGAGGAGGCGCTGCACGACGCCGGCGTGGCCGCGGTCGGGGACCCCAAGCTGGACCTCACCGAGCTCCCCGACCAAGGGGCGCCGCTGGCCTTCTCGATCGAGGTTGGCGTGGTGCCCGAGGCGAAGCTGGGCGACTACCGCGGCATCGAGGTCGGCAGGCGCCAAGCCGAGGTGTCCGGTGACGAGCTGCAGGCCGAGCTGGAGCGAATGCGCGAGTCGCTCGCATCGCTCGAGACCGTCGAGCGCGAGGCCGGGCAGGCCGACTTCGTGGTGATCGACTTCAGCGGCAGCGTGGAGGGTGAGCCGTTCGAGGGCGGCGACGCCCGCGGCCACCTGCTCGAGCTCGGCTCCGGCCGGCTGATCCCCGGCTTCGAGGAGCAGCTCACGGGCGCGAGGGGTGGGGACAGCCGCCAGGTGAAGGTGACGTTTCCCGACGACTATCCCGCCGAGCAGCTGGCCGGCAAGGAGGCCGTCTTCGCCGTCGAGGTGAAGGAGGTAAAGGAGAAGCGGCTGCCGGAGCTCGATGACGAGTTCGCGGTGCAGGCGGGCGGCTTCGACACGCTCGACGAGCTGCGCCAGGAGGTGGCCGGGCGGCTGGGAGAGGCCGAGGAGCGCGCCATCGACGGCGAGTTCCGCGAGGCCGCGGTCGACGCGGTGGTGGCGAAGGCCGAGCTCGACCTTCCGCACGAGCTCGTGCACTCGAAGGCGCATGAGATGTGGCACCGCACCGCGCGCCGGCTGTCGGCACAGGGCGTGGACCCCAGCCGCTACCTCGAGCTGTCGGGCAAATCCGAAGAGGAGCTCGTGCACGAGGCCGAGCCGGAGGCCGAGCTGGCGCTGAAGCGCGAGGCCGTCCTGGCCGCGATCGTCAAGCGGGAGGGCATCGAGGTTTCCGACGAGGAGGTCGAGCAGGCCCTGCGCCAGGCCGCGGCCCCCGAGGACGGCGGGCGCCGGCCCAGCCAGAAGCAGCTCAAGCGGGCGCTCAAGCGCGCCCGCGCCCAGGGTGCCGAGGACGCGCTGCGCGAGGACATCGCCATGCGCAAGGCCGTCGACCTGATCGTCGAGCACGCCACGCCGATCCCCGCCGAGCAGGCCGAGGCGCGCGACAAGCTCTGGACGCCCGATCAGGAGCGCGAGGAGAAGGCCGGGAAGATCTGGACGCCGGGGGCATGAGTCCGGCCATCGCTAGACTGCCCCGCCCATGAGCCCCCTGGTCCCCATGGTGGTCGAGCAGACGTCGCGCGGCGAGCGCGCCTTCGACATCTACTCGCGCCTCCTCAACGAGCGCATCGTCTTCCTCGGCACTCCTGTCACCGAGGACATCGCCAACCTGACCGTCGCTCAGCTCCTCCACCTGGAGTCCGAGGATCCCGACAAGGACATCTCCCTCTACATCAACTCGCCGGGCGGCTCCGTGTACGCGGGCCTCGCGATCTACGACACGATTCAGTTCATCAAGCCCGACGTGCAGACCATCTGCGTGGGCATAGCCATGTCGATGGGCGCGCTGCTGCTGGCGGGCGGGGCCAACGGCAAGCGCATGGCCCTGCCAAACGCCAAGATCCTGATCCACCAGGTCTCCTCGGCCTTCCAGGGCCAGGCGTCGGACATCGAGATCCACGCCAAGGAGATCATCGACGTGCGCCGCCGGCTCGACGAGATCCTCGCCAAGCACACCGGCCAGGACCTCGACAAGGTCTCGCGCGACACCGAGCGCGATTACTTCATGAGCGCGGAAGAGGCGAAGGACTACAGCCTCATCGACCGCGTCATCAGCCAGCACTAGCCGGCTGCGGCCCACTCCAAGCAGCCACAGGTCCTTTAGGCAGGGACGCGGCGGTCGATTACGAAACTGTGCGGTACCCTCGTTCCGCTGAGGGAGAAATGAGCACCGCCTGTGGCTCGACCGACCGACTCCAACGAACAGCTCCTGTGCAGCTTCTGCGGCAAGTCCCAGCGACAGGTCAAGAAGCTGATCGCCGGCCCCGGCGTATACATCTGCGACGAGTGCATCGATCTCTGTAACGAGATCATCGACGAGGAGCTGACCGGCACCTCCAGCTTCGATCTGGAGAACCTGCCGAAGCCCAAGGAGATCAACTCGGTCCTGCAGGAGTACGTGGTCGGCCAGGAGCCCGCCAAGCGCACGCTCTCGGTGGCCGTCTACAACCACTACAAGCGCGTGCAGATGATGCAGGCCGAGGGCGAGCAGGAGCTCGAGCTGCAGAAGTCCAACATCCTGCTGCTCGGCCCCACCGGCTGCGGCAAGACGCTGCTGGCGCAGACGCTGGCGAAGATCCTGAACGTTCCGTTCGCGATCGCCGACGCCACGGCGCTGACCGAGGCCGGCTACGTGGGCGAGGACGTCGAGAACATATTGCTGAAGCTGATCCAGGCCGCCGACTTCGACGTGAAGAAGGCCGAGACCGGGATCATCTACATCGACGAGGTCGACAAGATCGCGCGCAAGGCCGACAACCCGTCGATCACGCGCGACGTTTCCGGCGAGGGCGTGCAGCAGGCGCTCCTGAAGATCCTCGAGGGCACGGTGGCCTCCGTGCCGCCACAGGGCGGGCGCAAGCATCCGCACCAGGAGTTCCTCACGATCGACACCACGAACATCCTGTTCATCTGCGGCGGCGCGTTCGCCGATCTCGACAAGGTCGTCGAGCGCCGCATAGGACACAAGGGCGTCGGCTTCGGCGCCTCGGTCTCCTCCAAGCACAACAAGGACACCGGCGAGCTCTACGAGCAGGTGCTGCCCGAGGACCTCGTGGAGTACGGCCTGATTCCGGAGTTCATCGGCCGCCTGCCGGTGATCTCCGTGATCCACCAGCTTCTGCGCGAGGACCTCGTCACGATCCTCACCGAGCCGCGCAACGCGCTCGCCAAGCAATTCCACCGCTTCTTCGAGTTCGACGGCATCGACCTGGTGTTCGCGGACGACTCGCTCGGCTCGATCGCCGACAAGGCGCTCGAGCGCGAGACCGGCGCCCGCGGCCTGCGTTCGATCCTCGAGGAGACGCTGCTCGAGGTGCAGTTCGAGCTGCCCTCGCGCCGCGACGTCAAGAAGTGCGTGGTGACCAAGGAGACGATCGAGAAGGGCCTGAAGCCCACGCTGGTCACCGAGGCGGCGCCGGAAGAGCCCGGCGAGCAGGCCGCCGAGTCCGCCTAGCGCTTGAAGCAGCTCGCCGACGGCGTCTGGCAGCTGGCGGGCTTCCCGCCGCACCTGATCAACGTCTACCTGGTCGAGGACGTCTTGATCGACGCGGGCACCAGGCACGCCGGCCGCCGCATCCTGCGCGAGCTGCGCGGCCGGGAGGTCAACGCGCACGCCGTCACACACGCGCATCCGGACCACCAGGGCGCGAGCAAGGAGGTCTGCGAGACGCTCGGCATCCCGTACTGGGTGCCGGAAGGAGACGCCGATGCCGCGGAGCGCCCGGAGCTGATCGGCCGGCGCCAGCCGGACAACGCGCTCGCGCAGTTCTTCGTGCGGACGATGACCGGCCCGGGCCGGCGGGTCGACCGCCGCCTGCGCGAGGGCGATCAGGTGGCGGGCTTCGTGGCGCTCGACACGCCCGGCCACTCGGCGGGCCACGTGGCCTACTGGCGCGAGGCCGATCGTGTGCTGATCGTGGGCGACGTGCTCTCGAACCAGGACACGCTCACCGGCATCCGCGGCCTGCACGAGGCTAAGCCCCTGCTCACCCCCGACCTGGAACGCAACCGCGAGTCGGCTCGCCGGCTGGCCGCCCTGGAGCCCGCGCTGGCGCTGTTCGGCCACGGGCCGCCTCTGCGCGACGCGAAGAAGCTCGTGGACTTCGTGCGATCACTGCCTCGCTGAGCATCACTCCCGGACCTTGAGCTGCTCTCGGAGTCGGCTGATGGCCTTCAGCTCTTCCACGACGATCGCGTCCTTGCCGCGCCCGGCTGCCTCCTTCATGGCGACGAGGTCGTCGATCGACGCCACCAGGACCGAGAAGCTTCCGAGGTCCATTCGCTGCGCGTGCTTTCTGAGCCGCTCGTAGGGCGGGCACCCGGTGGGGCGCATCAGCACGTCGAGATGGCCGTAGTCAGTTTCGAGGGTCAGCACCTCCACGTGCGTGAGCGTTCGATCGTCCGGCACGAACGGCACGGCGTCCTGGACCCCGCGTAGGCGGGCTTCGAGCTCGGCGAGTGCTCTGCTCAGGCTCTGCAGGTTGCCCTCGTCGGTGGCGGGGCAGATGTCGAGGTCGAAGGTGTCGCGTGCGGATCCGAGCAGCGTCGCCGCTATCCCTCCGACCACGACGAAGTCGACCCCGTGGGCCGTCAGCGTCTGGAGCAGGTGTTCGACCCGGAAGTCAGACCTGGCGGCCATCCGGCTCTCTCAGCGCAAGCGCTCGCAGCCGAGTGAGGCTCTCGTGGGAGGACTCGAAGGCGCGCAGCCGCTGGGCCGGCGACAGCCGCAGGTAGGAGGCGATAAGTGTGTCGTCCACGGAAGAGGAGCTCTGCCGCGCGGTCATGTCCAGCCGATGGCCTGTTGCGTTCAGTGCTCTCTCCAGTGTCTTGATGGTGGGGTTCGCCCCCCGGCGCTCGAGCCGGGCCACGGCAGCTTGCGTCATGCCCAAGCGGCCGGCGAGCTCCGCCTGAGTGAGCTTCGCCTCGATGCGAGCGGTTCGTAGGAGGCGCTCGGGGCTCATAAGCGATGTCTAATATAGCTTGAATGTAATATTGCCGGGTCCGCCGACGGTGCCACACTTCCGGCGTGGCCGCCCACCGCCCGAAGGCGCTCCAGGAGCTCACCCGCTACGAGCCCGCCGAGGTGGAGCGCCGCGTGTTCGAGCTCTGGGAGCGCTCCGGGATCTTCCATCCCGAGCCGGAGGGAGACGCTGAGGAGAACTTCTCGATTGCCGTGCCACCACCGAACGTGACGGGCGCGCTGCACATGGGCCACGCCCTGAACGGCTCGATCCAGGATCTCTGCATCCGGTTGGCGCGCATGCGCGGGCGGCGGACGAAGTGGATCTTCGGCACCGACCATGCCGGCATCGGCACGCAGGTGAAGGTCGAGGAGGCCCTCGCCGCCGAGGGGAGCACCAAGGAGGAGCTCGGACGCGAGGCGTTCATCGAACGTGTCTGGGAGTGGCGGCGCGAGCACGGCTCCACGATCACCGAGCAGTTCAGGCGGCTCGGCGCGTCGCTGGACTACGCGGACGAGCGCTTCACGATGGACGAGGACTACGCGCGCGCGGTCACGCACGTGTTCGTGCGCCTCTACGAGAAGGGGCTGATCCACCGCGACAACTACATGGTCAACTGGGATCCCGGCGCGCGCTCGGCGATCTCGGACCTTGAGGTGGTGCAGAAGCGCGTCGAGGACTCGCTTTACCTGATCGACTACCCGCTCGAGTCGGGCTCCGGCTCGGTGACGGTGGCCACGGTGCGGCCCGAGACGATGCTCGCCGACAGCGCGATCGCGGTGAATCCCAAGGACGAGCGGTACTCGCGCCTGATCGGGGAGACGGCGCTGTTGCCGCTGGTGGGCCGGCGCCTCGAGGTCATCTCGGACGAGTACGTGGACCCCGAGTTCGGCACCGGCGCGCTGAAGATCACCCCCGGCCACGACCCGAACGACTTCGAGATCGGCCGCAGGCATGGGCTCGAGGAGATCACCGTGATCGGCGAGGACGGCCGCATGACCGACGCGGCGCCGGAGCCCTTTCGCGGGCTGGGCGCCCGTGAGGCGCGCGTGGCGGTGGTGGCGGCGCTGCGGGAGGAGGGCCTGATCTCGGGCACCCAGCCCTACCCCCACGACGTGCCGCACTCGCAGCGCTCGGGAGAGCGCATCGAGCCGCTGATCTCGCTGCAGTGGTTCTGCGACATGGGCGCGCTCGCCAAGCCGGCGATCGACGCGGTGAGGGAAGGCCGCGTGCGCTTTCACCCGCCGAGCCCCTGGACCGACGTCTACCTCGACTGGCTCGAGAACATCCGCCCCTGGTGCGTGTCGCGCCAGCTCTGGTGGGGTCACCAGCTGCCGGTCTGGTACCGCGGCGATGAGACCCATGTGGGCGAGGAGCCGCCCGAGGGCGACGGCTGGGAGCGCGACCCCGACGTGCTCGACACCTGGTTCTCCTCGGCGCTGTGGCCGTTCGCGACGCTCGGCTGGCCGCGCGAGACGCCGGAGCTGCGCGCCTTCTATCCCACCGACGTGCTCTCGACGGCGCGCGACATCATCTTCCTTTGGGTAGCCCGGATGGTCATGTTCGGGGTCGAGTTCACGGGCGAGGCGCCGTTCGCGGACGTGCCGATCCATTCGGTCATCCAGGCTCCCGACGGCCGGCGGATGTCGAAGTCGCTGGGCACCGGCATCGACCCGCTGGAGGAGATCTCGCGGCACGGCGCCGACGCGCTGCGCTTCGGTCTGCTGGCGATGTCCTCCACCCAGGACGTGCGCTACTCGCCGCAGCGCGTGCGTCAGGGCCGCGACCTGGCAAACAAGCTGTGGAACGCCTCGCGACTGATACTGATGGGCGTCCACGAGGACGCCCGGCCCTCCGCTGCGGCGGCGGAGACGGCGGAGGACCGTTGGATCATCTCGCGCCTCGAGCGCACCACGCGGCGCGTCAGCGAGCTCTACGACGGCTTTCGCTTCTCGTCCGCGGTGCTCGAGCTCTACGATGCCTTCTGGTCGGAGCTCTGCGACTGGTACCTCGAGCTGGCCAAGCCGAGGCTGTACGGCGACGGCAACGCGGCCGTGTCGGCCGTCCTGCTGCACGCGCTCGAGCGCACGCTCGAGCTGCTGCACCCCGTGATGCCGTTCGTGACCGAGGAGGTGTGGTCCTACCTCCCCGGCGAGCGGGGGCTGCTGGCGGCCGCCGACTGGCCCGACGCCGACGACTCCTTCGTCGACGAGCAGGCCGAGGCGTCCCTGGCACGCGTGATCGAGGTGGTCGGCAGCCTGCGCCGCTACCGCGACGAGGTCGGCGCGAAGGCGTCGGTGGCCATCCCCGCGCGGCTGGCCGCCGACGGCTACGACGACGCCACGGCCGAGCAGATCGCGCGGCTCGCGCGCTTCGACCTCGCCGACGGCTCCTCGCCCGACCACGAGGTGTTCGCCACGCTCCCGATTCCCGGCGGCGCCGTGCAGGTGCTGCGCTCCGACGCCTTCGACCCGGCCGCGGCGGAGCAGCGCCTGGGCGCGCGGCGCGAGCAGCTCGGCGGCGAGATCGAGCGCGCCGAGAAGAAGCTCGCCAACGTGCGCTTCGTGGAGCGCGCGCCCGCCGAGGTGGTCGAGGAGGAGCGCCGGAAGCTCGACGAGTACCGCCGGGCCCTCGAACGGCTCGGGCAATGACCTTCGGCCAGGCCGAGGACTATCTGCTCTCGCTCGAGCTGTTCGGCATGCGCTTCGGCGTGGACCGCATGCACAAGCTGATGACGGTCCTCGGACTGCCGCAGAGGCGCTTCGCCTCGCTGCACGTGGTGGGCACGAACGGCAAGTCGTCGACCGTTCGCTTCCTGGCGGCGATCCTCGAGCGCCACGGCCTGCGCAGCGGCAGCTACACCTCGCCCCACCTCGGCTCCTTTCGCGAGCGGATAGAGGTGGGGGAGGAGCCGGTGCCGAAGCCGGCGTTCGCGGCCGCGGTGGCGGCGGCCGCCCACGCCGCCGAGCTCGTGAACCGCACGGCGGCGCCCGACGACCGCGTGACGCAGTTCGAGGCGCTCACCGCGGCCGCCTATCACGAGCTGGCGCGCAGCGGGGTGCAGGTTGCCGTGATCGAGGCCGGCCTGGGCGGGCGCTTCGACGCCACCAACGTGATCCCGTCGAAGGTCCAGGTGCTGACCACGGTCGGGCTCGAGCACACACGCTGGCTCGGCCCCACCGTCGCCGACATCGCGGAGGAGAAGCTCGCCGTGGTTCGCGACCACGGCACGCTGGTCGCCGGCCGCCTCGACCCGGAGGCCCGAGCGATCGCAGAGCGCGTGGCCAGGGAGCACCACGCCGCGCTGGTGCAGCCGGACCTCGAACTGCCCCGCGCGCTTCGCCTGCGCGCGGGCGGCTCGTTCCAGCGGCGCAACTTCGCCCTGGCGGCTGCGGCCGCCGAAGCCTTCCTGGAGCGAGCGCCGGAACGCGAGGCGCTCGCTGACGCGGCCGCCGCGACGCGCATCCCCGGACGGCTCGACGTGGTGGCGGAGCGCCCGCTGGTGCTGCACGACGGCGCCCACAACCCGTCGGGCGCGCACGCGCTGGCGGAGTCGCTCGACGACACGCTGGGAGCGCGCCGGCCGCGGGTGGGTGTGATCGCCGTGCTGGAGGACAAGGACGCCGCCGGCATGCTGCGGGCGCTGCTGGCCGAGCTCGACGACGTCGTGTTCACCCGCTGCCGAAACCCGCGCTCGCTCCCGCCCGCCACGCTCGCCTCGTTGAGCTCGCAGCTCGGGTACCGCGAGTCGACCGTGGTAGGAGAGCCGCAGCGGGCGCTCGAGCGCGCGCGAGAGCTGGCGGGGCCGGGCGGCTCCGTGCTGTGCACCGGCTCGATCTATCTGATCGCCGACCTGGTGCGGGCAGACGCCGCCGCGCGCGCGTCGACGCTCTAGCACCTGCGAGGATTGCGGTTGCATGGACGGCGGCGAAGGACCGCGCTTCGGCGCGATGATCGGCCTGGTGGCCGTGGTGGTGGCCGCCGTGATCCTCTTCTTCTTCGGCATCGGCTACGCGCTTGGACGGCTCTTCCTGTGACCCCCGTGGCTAGACTCGCGCCTTCCATGGCCCCCCTGGGCGTCTTCGGCATCGAGAACGACGGGCTCAACCTGGCGGTGAACCTGCTGCTGCTGTTCCTCGTCGTGCTCTGGCTCGCGCTGGTCTTCTGGACCTACATGGACGCGCGCCGCAGGATCGCCGATCCGATGCTGGTGGGTTGTGCCGCCGCGGCCTCGCTGTTCCCGTTCATCGGGACGGTCGTCTACGTGATCGTGCGCCCGCCCGAGTACCTGGAGGACGTGCGCGAGCGCGAGCTCGAGATCGCGGCCGCGGAAGCGCGCCTGCACAGCATCGAGCAGCTCGGCTGCCCCTACTGCGGCTTCGACATCGAGAAGTCCTTCCTGCGCTGCCCGAGCTGCCTGCGGCGGCTGAAGGAGCCCTGCAACGTGTGCGGCAAGCCGCTCGACCCGCGCTGGAAGATTTGCCCCTATTGCGAGGCCGAGGTGGGCAGCGGGGCCCCGGCCGCCCGCTCCAGCGAGGCGGCTCGCCGCCAGCGCCCCCGGCGGGCCACGCGGCCGCCGGCCCGGGCGCCGGCCCCGGCACAGGGCGACGGCGGCTCGCAGCGCACCGCCGAGCGCGCCGCCACCCAGCAGGGCCAGGCGCCGCCCGCAAGTGACCGGCCGCACACGGCCGGCTAGGCCGCGAGCGCTTGGCTCGCCCGAGTGCGCGCGGATCGCTTCCGACACCCGAGAGGAGATCGATGAGCAGGACCCTGATCCTGGTGAAGCCGGATGCCTTCCAGCGCCGCCTGACCGGCGAGGCGATCGCCCGCTTCGAGCGCAAGGGACTGACCATCGCCGCGCTCAAGCAGATGACGGTCGAGCGTGACCTGGCGGAGCGCCACTACGACGAGCACCGCGACAAGCCCTTCTTCGGCGAGCTCGTGCAGTTCATCACCGGCGGGCAGCTGGTGGCGATGGTGCTGGAGGGCTACGAGGCGGTGACCGCGGCCCGCCAGGTCATCGGCGCCACCAACCCGCTCGAAGCCACGACCGGCTCGCTGCGCGGCGACTTCGGCCTGGAGGTGCAGACCAACCTCGTGCACGGTTCGGACTCGGACGAGTCGGCGCAGCGCGAGATCGGCCTGTTCTTCCCGGAGCTTGGATCCTGAGCGCCTGACGCTCGCCTCGCGCTCCCCCCAACGGCGAGCCATACTCGAGCAGCTCGGGGTCGACTTCCGCGTCGAGCCGCCCGACGTGGAAGAGGTCGCACATGGCGAGCCGCGCGCGCTCGTGCTCGAGAACGCCCGGCGCAAGTGCCGCTCCGTGGAGGGCGAGTGGGTGCTGGGAGTGGACACGGCGGTCGTGCTCGACGGCCGCGCGTTCGGCAAGCCCGCCGACGCGGCCGAGGCCGCCACCCTCCTGCGCCGACTGTCGGGCCGCACCCACGAGGTGATGAGCGCGATCGCGCTGCGCCGCGGCGGGGCCGAGCGCTCGGAGGTCGCGGTCACGGGCGTGCGCTTCCGCCTGCTCGAGGACCGCGAGGTCGACTGGTACGTCGAGACGGGGGAATGGCGCGGGCGGGCGGGTGGCTACGCCATCCAGGGGCGGGGGGCCGCCCTGGTCGCCGCCATCGACGGTGACTACTGGAACGTGGTCGGGCTGCCGCTGCCCACGCTGCTCGCGATCGCTCCGGACCTGCTCGCATACTGACCCGGTGTGTCGGCGAGCGGCCGTGCTCTCGCTTGCGATGCTGGCTGCCGCCGCGGGCCCGGCGGCCGGCAGCGCCTCAGCGGAGCTGAAGGAGGTGGTCATGCGCCACGGGCCGTTCGGCGTGGGCCCGTACTCGGTCAGGTACACGGACCCGAAGAGCAAGGTCGTGGAGAGCCCCGACGCGGACGGCTTCATCGTGCGCATGCACGCCCAGGTGGTGGACGCGGGCGGGCGGCGCATCCCGGTGCGGCGCGTGATGCTCCACCACGTGCTCTACAAGAACCGCGGCCGCTTCGACGGTGACCGGCGCGACCCGGTCTGCGGCGGCCGCGGCCAGAGCTTCTACGGCACGGGCGAGGAGGACCAGACGCTGCGCTTCCCGCCCGGCTACGGCTACCGCATCCGCCGTGGCGACCGCTGGACCACCGCATGGATGCTGATGAACCACCGCCACGTGCCCGACAGCGCGTACATCGAGTACCGCATGACGATCGACGACTCGCCGAGCCTGACGCCGGTCACGCCCTACTGGCTGCGCGTGACGGGCTGCCCGCGGCCGGGGCTGATCGACCCGATCTTCAACGTGCCGGGCGGCCGCCGGCGTGGCTCCACGGCGGCCAAGGCGATCAGCTGGCGCATGCCGGCCGGCGGCCGGCTGATCGCGGCCGGCGGCCACGCGCACGGCGGCTCCAAGGACCTGACGATCGCGCAGCCCCGCTGCGGCAACCGGGCGCTGCTGCGCTCGCGGCCGCTCTACGGCCGGCCCGACCACCCCTACTACCACGTGCTGCCCGTGCTCCACGAGCCCGGCCCGGTGGACATGAGCTGGAACCAGACCGCGGCCGGCATCCCCGTGGGCGGGGGCGAGCGCCTGCGGCTGACCTCGTACTACGACGGCGAGCTGCCGCACACCCGCGTCATGGGGATCATGCACCTCTACGTGGCCCACGAACGCGGCACGAGGGCCTCCTGCGCGCCGCTGCCCGCCGACCTCACCAGCGAGCGGCTCGGCTACCGCGGACGCACCACACCGCCACGGGTGAGGGTGCCGCTCACCGGAATCGGCCGGGACGGGCGCGCGCGCACGATCTCCCGGCCGCCGGGGCGCACCAAGCGCCTCGCGGGTGGCGCGGTGACGATCCAGGTGCGCAACTTCCGCTTCAGCCTGCGCAACCTGTCCGTTCCGCTGGGGGCGCTGGTGAGGTGGCGCTTCGCAGACCGGGCGCCGCACAACGTCACGGTGGCCAGCGGGCCCTACGGCTTCGCCTCCCAGAACCATGGCCGCGGCGCCTCTGCCAGGCAGCGCCTGACCCGGCCCGGCCGCTACCGGCTCTTCTGCTCCCTGCACCCGGTCCAGATGACCGAGACGATCGTGGTGCGCCGGGCAGTCGTGCAGGCGTTCGCTAGACTCGCCCGCCGGACGGCGCGCCTGCAGCAACCCTTGCGTCCGAGCTTTCCCTAGGCTGCTCCCCGGCGGGCGCCTAAGCTCCAGCATCCCATGGGTTTCTTCTCGTACCTCACCGGCATGGGAGGCCGCGACATGGCGGTCGACTTGGGCACGGCAAACACGCTCGTGTACGTGCGCGGGCGTGGAATCGTGCTCTCCGAGCCGTCCGTGGTGGCGATCGACTCCCGCAGCGCCGAGGTGCACGCGGTGGGCATCGAGGCCAAGCGGATGCTGGGGCGCACGCCCGGCACGATCCAGGCGATTCGACCGCTCAAGGACGGCGTGATCGCCGACTTCGACGTGACCGAGCAGATGCTGCGCCACTTCATCCAGAAGGTTCACCAAAACCGCTGGGCGCACCCGCGCGTGGTGGTCTGCGTGCCCTCCGGCGTCACCGGGGTGGAGAAGCGCGCCGTCGAGGAGGCGTGCCTGTCCGCCGGCGCGCGCCAGGCCTACCTGATCGAGGAGCCGATGGCGGCCGCGATCGGCGCCGGCCTGCCCGTGGGAGAGCCGACGGGGAACATGGTGGTGGACATCGGCGGCGGCACCAGCGAGGTCGCGGTGATCTCGCTGGGCGGCATCGTGGTCTCGCAGTCGATCCGCATCGGCGGCGACGAGCTCGACGAGGCGATCATCAACTACGTGAAGCGCGAGTACAAGCTGATGATCGGCCAGCAGACCGCGGAGGAGGTCAAGCTCGAGATCGGCTCGGCCTTCCCCCTCGACGAGGAGGTGCAGGCGGAGATCCGCGGCCGCGACCTGGTCTCGGGGCTTCCGAAGACGATCGTGCTCACGAGCGAGGAGGTGCGGCTGGCGCTCGAGGAGCCGCTGCAGGCGATCATCGACGCGGTCAAGGAGACGCTCGACCGCACCCCGCCCGAGCTCGCCTCGGACATCATGGACCGCGGCATCATGCTGGCCGGCGGAGGTGCGCTGCTCCAGGGCCTCGACGAGCGCCTGCGCGACGAGACCCAGATGCCCGCCCACCTGGCCGAGTCGCCGCTCACGTGCGTGGCGGTGGGCTCCGGGCGCAGCCTGGAGGAGTTCGAAGCCATCCACCGCAGCAACAAGAATTCCCGAAACAACCGGCGCCGCTAGAGGGCGGGCGCCCGTAGGGGGCTCGGAAAGGTGTTCGACAAGGGAGTGGTTCGCCGCAGAAGGGCGGCGCTCGCGATCTGCGTGGCGCTGTCGGTGGCGCTCCTGACCGCCTACTTCGGCGAGTCGGGCGGCGGCGTCCTGCACACGCTTCAACGCGGCGCCCAGGAGGCGCTTGCGCCGATCGAGACCGGAGCCGGCCGTGCGCTCAAGCCGCTGCGCGACCTGTTCGGCTGGGCGGGCGACACGATCGACGCCAAGAAGGAGAACAAGCGCCTCAAGGGCGAGGTCGAGCGGCTGCGCGGCGAGCTCGCGGAGGCGGAGACCGCGCGGCGAGACGCGCGCCAGCTGCGCGGCCTCGTGGGCCTGCAGCGCGACGACGGCTTCCCGCGCGGGACACAGCCCGTGACCGCGCGGGTGATCGCCCGTTCGCCGACGGTCTGGTACTCGAGCGTGAAGGTCGACAAGGGGGCGAGCGACGGCGTGAAGGTCGACCAGCCGGTGCTCGCCTCCGGTGGGCTGGCCGGCAAGATCACGCGCGTGACCGGAGGCACGGCGGAGGTCACGCTGCTCACGGACGCCTCGAGCGCGGTCTCGGCCCAGATCATGCCCCAGGGCGCCAACGGCATCGTCAAGCCCGAGGTGGGAAACCCGCGCGACCTGCTGCTCGACTTCGTCGAGAAGGGCCGGCGGGTGACGCAGGGGACCACCGTCGTGACCTCCGGCTTCACCTCCTCGCGTGTCGAGTCCCTGTTTCCCCGCGGCATCCCGATCGGGCGGGTGAAGCAGGTGGACCTCGACGAGATCGAGCTCTACCAGCGCGTGCACCTCAAGCCGTTCGCCGACCTGCGGCGGATCGACTTCGTCCAGGTCCTGACCGCCCGCGGGCGGCCGGCGTCCGCGACCGCAGGACTGACGCCTTGATCCTCACTCCCGCGGCGTTCCTGCGAATCGGCCTGCTGCTGCTGCTGGCGCTGGTGCTGCAGCTCTCCGCCGTCGGCCAGATCGGGCTGCTGGGCGGGCACTTCGACCTGACGCCGCTGGTGGTGGCCGCGGTGGCCTACTACGGCGGCAGCATGGCCGGCTCGGCAGCCGGCTTCACGATGGGATTCATGATCGACGTGGCGGCCGGTCAGACGATGGGCTCGTCGTCGCTCGTGCTGACCGCGGTCGGCTACGCCGTCGGGCGCTACCGCGAGCTGCGCGACCCGGCGCACGGGCTGCTCCCGGTCCCGATCGGCGCCGCGGCCACCGCCGCCTGGGTCACCGCCTTCGCCGCCGTCTCCTTCATGCTCGACATCGGGGCCACCGTGAGCCCCGTGGTGATCCGCCAGATGGTGGTGACCGTGCTGCTGAACGCCCTGCTCTCCCTGCCGGTGTTCGCGGCCTGCCGCCGCCTGCTTCGCCCGTCGCTGACGGTCGACCCCGCCGATGTGCGCCGTCGCCGCCGGCCGCCGCGGGAGACCGGCCCACTGGGACTGCGCGGGCTGGAGGTCTGAGCTTCGGTGTACCTCGACAGCGACCGCCGCCCCACGCTCACCCCCCAGCTTGCCTTTCGGGTCGCGCTCATCGGCGGCGTCGCGCTGG
>Ga0126310_10000364_pt1 | contig 15062 bp, 16 predicted proteins | sample Plot60_FD_92540 | JGI IMG/M metagenome (GOLD analysis project Ga0126310, IMG submission 92540) | Serpentine soil microbial communities from UC McLaughlin Reserve, CA, USA - Plot60 | ecosystem: Environmental > Terrestrial > Soil > Grasslands | place: USA: UC McLaughlin Reserve, Lake County... | reverse complement strand
GTGCGGGTGTCGATCGAGACGCCGCTCGCCGTGAAGCTTCCGTTTGTGATCCCCCCCGTCGCCGTCGCTATCTCGTCGGACGTCCAGAGTGGATCAGCCATGGACCAGCTCCAGGGCCTTGGCGGTTTCGGTCACGTCGTCGAAGGGCTCCTTGCGCCCGTTCTCGAACTCCTGGCCCTGCTCGTGGCCCTTGCCGGCCACCACAACGACGTCGCCGGGCTCCGCCGAGGACACCGCCAGCGCGATCGCGCGGCGGCGGTCCGGCTCGGACTCGACCTCGGGCCCCGTGCCCGCGAGGATCTCCTCGATGATCGCCTGAGGGTCTTCCGAGCGCGGATTGTCGGAGGTGACGACCACGCGGTCAGCCAGCTGAGCGGCGGCCTTGCCCATCAGCGGACGCTTCGCCCGGTCGCGGTCGCCGCCGGCCCCGAACACGACGTGCACGCGGCCGTCGGTCAGCTCGCGCGCGGCTCGAAGGACGTTGTCCAACGCCTCGGGCGTGTGGGCATAGTCGACGAGCACCGTGAACGGCTGGCCCTCGTCGACGGGCTCGAAGCGCCCGGGCACGCGCTCCGCCTCGGCCAGCGCGGCGCGGGCGGCCTCCAGGTCGACGTCGAGCGCGCGCGATGCGGCGAGCGCCGCCAGCGCGTTCTGGACGTTGAAGAGCCCCGGCAGGCGCGTCCGGATCTCGATCGCCCCGTCTGGCGTATCGCACGTGAACGACGAGCCCGAGGGGTCGAACTGCACATCGCGCCCGTGGTAATCCGCTCCGGTCGTGATCCCGTAGGTGATCGGCTCCGCGACGTCGTCGGCCAGGCGCTTCCCGTAGTCGTCGTCCACGTTCACGATCGCCACCCCGGGCGTGTCGAACAGCCGCCGCTTGGCGGCGAAGTACGCCTCCATGTCGGGATGGAAGTCGAGATGGTCCTGCGTCAGGTTGGTGAAGACGCGGCATGTGAAGTGGATCCCCTCGGCGCGGCCAAGCTCGAGCGCGTGCGAGGACACCTCCATCGCGCACCCCTCGTCGCCCGCGTCGAGCATGCGCCGGAACGTCGCCTGGAGGTCGATCCCCTCAGGCGTCGTCCGCTCGACCGGCTCCTCCACCCCGCCGACGATCGACTTCACCGTGCCGAGCAGCCCGGTCTGCACGCCCGCCCGCTCGAGAATCGCGCGCGTGAGAAAAGCGGTGGTCGTCTTGCCGTTCGTCCCGGTGATGCCCACGACTTTCAGCTGCGCCGTCGGGTCGCCGTAGAAGCGAGCGGCGGCGGGCCCCATCGCCGCGCGTGCGCTCGGCACGACCAGCTCCGGCACGCCCAGCTCCATCGGGCGCTCGGAGACAAGCGCGGCGGCGCCGCGCTCGACCGCATCGGGAGCGAAGTCGTGACCGTCGGTCTTGAAGCCGGGCACGCAGAAGAAGAGCCCTCCGGGCCGGACGTCCGAGCTGCGGTAGTGCAGGCCGGTTATCTCCACGTCGGGCGCATCCCCGCCCATCACCTCGCGGAGAGTCACGGCTCGCAGGCTACCTGCGAGGGCTGACACGCCCTATTGCGGGGGGATCTTGAGATACGGGAGCGCGAAGGAGGCGATCTTCTCGAACGCCGGCGCCGCCACCTCGCCGCCGTAGATCGAGCCGCGCGGCTCGTCGACCATCACGGACACGAGCAGGCGCGGGTTGCGCGACGGCGCGAAGCCGATGAAGGACGCCACGTAGTCCGTGTCCGAGTAGCCGCCGTTCTCGGCCTTCTGCGCGGTACCGGTCTTGCCGGCGAGCGTGTAGCCCGGGATCGCCGCCTCGCTCGCCGTGCCACCGGCCTGCAGGACGCCCTCGAGCATGCGCGCGACCTTGTGCGCGTTCGCCGCCGACATGATGCGGCGCGCCTCGCCGGTGTCGTCGGCGATCACATGCGGCGTATGCGCCACGCCGCCGTTGGCGATCGCCGAGTACCCGTAGGCCATTTGGATCGGCGTGACCGACAGGCCCTGGCCGATCGGCAGGTTGCCGATCGACGAGCCCGAGTACTCGTCGGCCGACGGGACGATGCCCGCCTCCTCGCCCGGCAGGTCGATCCCGGTCTGCTTGGAGAACCCGAAGCGGTGCACCCACTCATCGAAGCGCGTCGTTCCGAGCTTCAGGCCGATCGTCACCGTCCCGACGTTCGAGGACTGGGCCAGGATGTCGGCCACAGTCAGCGTCCCGCCGCCGCCGTCGTGCGCCTCGCCGATCTCCCGGTCGGCGACCTGGATCGTCGGCCCGATCGTGAACTGCGTGTTCGGCGTGACGAGTCCCTCCTCGAGCGCGCCGGCGACCGTGAACGCCTTGAAGGTCGACCCGGGCTCGTAGGTGAAGCCGACCGCGCGGTTCGCGCGCGCGTAGTCGGGCGCCTCGCCGATCCTGTTCGCATCGACGCGCGGCCAGTTCGCCATCGCGAGCACCTCGCCGTTGCGCGGGTCCATGACGACGGCCGTCGCACCGCGTGGCTGGTAGAGCTGGCCGACCTCGGAGAGCACAGCCTCGGTGCGCTCCTGGATCGCCGCGTCGATCGTCAGCTGCAAGTCGTCGCCCGGTTCCGAGCGCGTCACGTCCACGATGCTCACCGGCTTGCCGGTGGCGTCCTTCACGACCTTCCGCAGGCCGTCGGTCCCGTGGAGCGTGTCCTCCTGCGACTCCTCAAGGCCCGTGAGCCCGTAGTTGTCCGTGCCGACGCTGCCTAGCACCTGCGACGCGAGCGAGCCCTGCGGGTAGGTGCGGCGCGGCTCCACGACGGTCCCGATCCCCTCGATGCCGAGCTTGCTGATCTTCTCGCCGCGGGTCGCATCGAGCTTGCGCCGGAGGTAGACGAAGCCCGTCTCCTGGTCGCTGAGCTTCTCCGTCACCTCGTCCTCGGACATGCCGAGCAGCGGCGCGATCTGCTCCGCGACGCCGGCGGGGTCGTCGATCAGGAACGGGTTCGCGAAGACGGTCGTCGCGTCCTCGGACACCGCGAGCTCGATCCCGTGCCGATCCGTGATCGTGCCGCGGCGCGCGTAGACCTTCATCTCCTCTTCCTGCTGCGTCAGAGCGCGGTTGCCGAGGTCGCGCGACTCGACGGTGCCGAGCCACGTCGCGCGCGCCGCCGCGACCACGAGAAGAGCGAGGAAGAGTGCGAACAGGAAGCCGATGCGGCGCTCTACGAGCCGCACCGCCTAGTACCCCGTCTGGTCCGTCGTGGTGGGCGGAGCCGTGCTGGTCGGCGTCGGGGCCGGCGTCACGGGCTCGGCCGGCGTGGTCGTCGTCGTCGGGGTCGTCGTCTCGGTGGTGGTCGGCGCCGGCTCCGTGGTGACAGGCTCCGGCTCGACCGGCGCGGGCGGCGGCGTGTAGACCGGGACCGGGGCGGGCGCGCTCATGCGCTTCAGCGCGAGCGCGGCGTCGCTGGGCCGGGCCTCGAGGTAGCGGACCTCGCCCGGCGCCGGGAGCACGAGTCCAAGGTCGGCGGCGGCGCGCTGGATCCGCTCGCTCGAGCCGAGCTTGGCGGCTTCGAGCCGCAGGCGCGAGTTCTCGCGCTTGAGCGTGGCGACCTTCTCCGTCGTGCGCGCGATGCCGGCGTTCATCTCGAGCAATGCGACGTTCGCGAAGACGATGCCCGCGAGCAGGACGGCCAGGAGCACGATCCAGATGCGGCCCGTGAGCAGGCGGTCGACGAATGGGCTGCGCGGGATCGCAGCGAGCCGTGCCGCGGCCTTCGCGCGCCGTCCCTGCGGCCGAGCCTGGACCCGGCGCTTCGGAGCGGGCCGCGTCGTGCCACGCCGCGGCGTCGCCGGCTTGCGCCGCGGCGCAGGGCGAGCGGGCGCACGGCGCGGAGCCGGTGCGGCGGCGGCACGGGCGGCCACTAGGAGTCCTCCTGCACCCTGCGCGCCGCGCGGAGCTTGCCGGAGCCCGCGCGCGGGTTCTCGGCGATCTCGGTAGCGCTCGGCACGACGGCGCGGCGAGTCAGAAGCTCAGCCTCGGGGGTGCGCCCACACGCGCACACCGGCAGGTCCGGCGGGCAGATGCACCCGCGCGCGCGGTCGGCGAAGAAGCGCTTGACGCGCCGGTCCTCGAGCGAGTGGAACGAGAGGACGCCCATGCGCCCGCCGGGCCGGAGCACGTCCCACCCAGCCGGCAGCGCGCGGTCGAGCGAGCCGAGCTCGTCATTCACCACGATCCGGATCGCCTGGAAAACGCGCTTGGCCGGGTGCCCGCCAGCGAAGCGCGCGGGTGCGGGGACGGCCGACTTGATCGTCTCGGCGAGCTCGCCGGTCGTCTCGAATGGGACGCTCTCGCGCCGTCTCACGATGGCGCGCGCAATCTGGCGCGCGAACCGCTCCTCGCCGTAGCGCTGGAACGCGCTCGCGAGCCGGCGCTCGTCCCACTCGTTGACCACCGCGCGCGCGTCGAGATCCTGTCCCGGGTCCATGCGCATGTCGAGCGGCGCGTCGTACGAGTAGGAGAAGCCGCGCTCCCAGGCGTCGATCTGCATCGACGACACGCCCAGGTCGAGGTAGACCATGTCCGCGGCGATCCCCTCCTCCGCGAGGACGGGTAGTGCGTCGGCGTAGTCCATGCGCAAGAAACGGGTCTGGCAAGGCACCTCGGCGGCCAGCTCGTCGAAGCGCTCCTGCGCGGCCGGGTCGCGGTCGATGCACACAAGCAGCCCCGTCGGGCCGATCCGGTTCGCGACGAGGCGCGCGTGGCCGCCCGCACCGAAGGTGCAGTCGACGGCGACCTCGCCGGGCTGCGGATCGAGCGCGTCGATCAGCTCGCCGGCCAGGACCGGGACGTGCGGGCGTGTCATGTCAAGAAGGATGGTCAAGGTCCCGTGCGATGTCGGCCACTTCGCTGGGCAGGTCGCCCTCCTGCTGCTCCCACTGCTCGCGCGCCCACAGCTCGAGCCGGTCGTGGGCGCCGATCAGGACGACGTCCTTCTCGATCCCCGCGTGCGCGAGGAGGACGGCGTTCAGCGTCACGCGGCCGCCGGAGTCGAGGTCCATGTCGAAGGAGCTCCCGGAGAGGAAGCGCGTCAGCTTCTGGTACTCGGGGCTCATCGGGTTCAGCTTGGGCAGGAACTTGTCGCTGAAGGAGTCGAAGCCCTCTGGCGTGAAGATCGCGACGCATGCTGCGTCGTGCGACTTCATGAGGACCAGCCCGTCCGAGAAGGCCGGCCGGAGCTTTGCCGGCACGTTCAGCCTGTTCTTCGCATCCAGCGTCTGGTCGAAATGCCCGCGAAACTTCATTCTTCGCCTGGGAGAGGTTTTTGGGACCGAGGTGGTGGAGTGGGAGGAGCCCCACCACCCCGGTCCGGTTCAACTGAGGGCCACAGTAACCCACTATGCCCCACATATCAACACTTAGACCCACATTCCTCTCGAATGTGGACAAGTGTTCGATCGCCGCACACGTCGATTCCGCTCTATGAGCGGGATTCAGGCGGTGGTCGGCGGTGGGAGACCGGCCCGAACCTGGCGCTCTACTGCAACGCCGATTGCGCTCCGTCCGCGAGAGCGCTTACCAAGGCGGCCGCGACGAGCAGCATCACCGAGGGCACGAGCAGCAGCGCGACGACGAGTTGCATCTTCGGCCCGGCGCGCGCGGCCTGCTCCTGGATCGCTCTCCTGCGCGCGAGCCTCACCTCGCGCGCCTGGGCCGTGAGCGTGTCGGCGAGTGGGGCGCCGTGTCGCACCGCACGCGCGAGCGCGCCCGCGAAGGTGTCGACCTCGGGGATGTCCAGCTCCCTACGGTGCGCCTCGAGCGCATCGGCGAGCGGGACTCCGACCGACACCTGAGCGGCGATCCCGGCCCACGACCGTGCAAGCGGGGCGTGCGATCTCCGGCCGACCTCGGCGAGCGCACCTGGAAGCGACAGGCCGGCCTCCACCGCCACGCCCAGCAGGTCGAGCAGCGCAGGCAGGTCGCACCGGACCAGGGCGATCCGATCCGCGCGACGGCGCGCGAGCCACAAGTCCGGCGCGAGAAAGCCCAGCGCCGGGGCCGCGACCGCCGCGAGCAAGCCGAGCCGCTCGGGAAGCACCGCGCCGGCCGCCAGCCCAGGCAGCGCCGCCAGCAGCGCGCAAGCGGTCCTCGCCGTGAGCAGCCGTCGCGGCCCCGGCACTCGCCCCGAGCGACGGGCCGGCGCGCGCACCCGGACGGGGCGCAGCGTCGCGACCGCAGCAGCGCCAGCTGAGCCCGCGCCGAACGCGAGCATCTCGACGATCACACGCGCACCCGACCGAGGCGCCTGATCAGCACGGCCGCGGACGCCTGAAGCACGAGCGCGAGCCCGACCATCCACGCCGTTAGGCCGGAGCCGGCGAGCCCGGCGAGGAGGCCTGGGCTCGCCAGCTCCGCGAGCAGCGCGCCGCCCAGCGGCAGGACGACCACCAGCAGGCCCGTGAATCGCGCCTGCGCCGTCGCCACGCGGACCTCGTCGACCAGCCGCTGGTGGTCCTCGAACGACCGCGCGAGCCGGCGAAGCAGAGCTCCGAGGTTTCCGCCCGCGCGCCGCTGCACGAGCGCCGCCGCCACAATCGCCTCGATCGCAGGCGCCGAGCAGCGCACGCGTAATGCCTCGAGTGCGGCGTCCGTGGGCTGGCCCGTCGCGAGCTCCGCCGCCACGCGCCGCAGCTCGGCGCCGGCCGCGCCTCCCACCGTCGCGGGGGCCTCCAACAGGGCGCCTCGCAGCGAGCGGCCACCCGCGAGCGCATCGGCGATCGCGAGCGCGATGGCGGGCGCACCGCGCTCGACGGCACGCCGGTACGCGAGCCGGCGCGCGTGCAGCGCGCGGCTCACTACGAGCGGCGCGCCAAGAGCGACAACCGTCCCGGTCGGACCCGCAAGCAGCGTCCCTGCTGACATGGCGGCGAGCGCACCACAGGCGAGGAGCTGCCGGCGCTCGACCGCGCCCGGCTCCCTCCCCTCGCGGCCGAGCCGCAGCATCGCGTCGATCGCGGCCGACGCGACCCGCACGAGCCGCGCGGTCCGCACGACGGCCGCGGGCCCGAGCTCACGACATAGCTGCACCGCGCCGATCACCCCGACCGCGCCCGCAGCGAACGCCAGCAGCGCCGGCTCGCTCACGGTATGGCGGGCGGCCGCCACACCGGGCGGTCACCGCGCAACGCGAACAGCTCGCGGGTCCCCGCCCCGCCCGCCACTCGCACGACCTCGGCGACCGAGGTCACGCGCCGCTCGCCCCCCGGCCGCCTCGCCTGGTGCACCACCAGGTCGAATGCGTCCGCGACCTGCGCGCGAACGGCAGCGTGCGGCAGCCCGACGCCCGCCATCAGCGCGAGCACCTCGACCCGCCGGAGGGCCTCTTCCGCGGAGTTCGCGTGAACCGTCGACAGCGATCCCTCGTGACCCGTGTTCAGCGCCATCAGCATGTCGAGCGCCTCCGCGCCGCGCACCTCGCCGACCACGATCCGGTCGGGTCGCATCCGCAGCGCGTTGCGGACAAGCTGCCTGATCGTCACCTCCCCCCTCCCCTCGACGTTCGGCGGCCGCGCCTCCAGCCGAACGACGTGCGGCTGGCGCAGGCGAAGCTCGGCGGCGTCCTCGATCGTCACGATCCGCTCACTCACCGGAATCGCGCCGGACAGGGCACCCAGCGTCGTGGTCTTGCCACAGCCCGTTCCGCCGCTCACGAGGATCGTCGCGCGCCTTTCGACGGCGTCGGCGAGGTAGCCGGCGAGCGGCTGCGGCAGGGTCGAGTTCTCGACCAGGTCGGCGAGGCCGAACCCGCCGCGCCGGAAGCGCCTGATCGTCAGACACGGCCCGTCGACCGCCAGCGGCGGAATCACGACATTCACGCGCGAGCCGTCGGGCAGCCGCGCATCGCAGAGCGGAGACGCCTCGTCCACGCGCCGCCCGAGCGGCGCGAGGAGCCGCTCGACCGCGTGCATCAGCTCGGCGGAGTCGGCGAAGCGGGCGTCCGCCGCCTCCACGCGCCCCTCGCGCTCGACGTAGACCTCGCCGCCCCCGTTGACCATCACCTCGTCGACCGTCGCGTCGGCGAGCAGGGGATCGAGCGGCCCCAGGCCGGTTGCCAGCCGCAGCACGCGCTCCGCGAGCCGCTCGCGCTCTGGCTCCGGCAGCGGCGCCGCCTCCGCGGCCACGAGCTCACGCACCTGGTCCTCGACCGGCGACGGGTCTGCGGTGATGCGCGCGCGCTCGACCAGCCGCTCTCTCAGCGACGCCGCGAGCTGATCGACCGCCTCCACACTGCTGCAAGAGCGGGGGGCCTTAGCATCCGCCCCCTCATCGCCACTCGAGTTGCCACCGCACTGCCGCACGACCTGCGGTACGAGCCCACGCCGAAGTGGATCCGGGCCGAGCGTGATGGCGAGGTCGTCGTCGACAGCCGCCGGGCCGTGCTCGTCTGGCAGCCGGAGGCAGTCGTCCCGACGTACGCCTTCCCGTCTGATGACGTCCGACTGGCGGACGGCGTACACCCGTGCACGGACGAGGACCTCGCCGGCTACGTGCAGGTCGACTGGGGCGCCGTCGATCGCTGGCTCGAGGAGGACGAGGAGGTCGTCGGCCATCCGCGCGACCCGTTCCACCGGATCGACGTACGCGAGAGCTCGCGGCATGTCGTCGTGTCGCTGGACGACGAGGTGGTCGCCGAGAGTCGCCGGCCGACGCTCTTGTTCGAGACCGGCCTGCCGGTTCGGTACTACCTCCCGCGGGAGGACGTGCGGCTCGACCTGCTTGGGTCGAGCGACACGCGCACGACGTGCGCATACAAGGGGCACGCCTCCTACTTCGGGACGGAGGCGCATCCCGACATCGCGTGGACCTATCTCGAGCCGCTCCTCGACGCCGAGCAGATCCGGGACCTGATCGCGTTCTTCAACGAGCGCGCCGACATCACGGTCGACGGCGAGCCGCAGGAACGCCCGGCGACGCAGTGGTCATGAGCGGCCCGCGGCTCGAGCTCGATCATGTCGCCGTAGCGGTCCACTCGATCAGAGACGCGCTGAAGCTCTACCGCGACGCGCTCGGCGGGCAGTACCTGATGGGTGGCGACTCCGACACGTGGCGCTGGGTCCAGGTGAAGTTCGCGAACGGCGGCAAGGTCGAGCTGCTCGAGCCGCTCGGGGAGGGATTCCTGTCCCGTTTCCTCGAGAAGCGCGGCGAGGGCCTTCACCACATCACCTTCAAGACGGACGACATCGAGGCGGCGATCGAGCACGTGCGCTCGCTCGGGTACGAGCTCGTGGACGTCAACCTCGACGGCGAGCAGTGGAAGGAGGCTTTCTTCCGGCCCTCCGGAGCCCACGGCACGCTCGTCCAGATCGGCTGGTCGGCGCACGGTGACGACGTGGCCCGGCATCACCTGCGGCCGTCGAACCTCGAGGAGCTCCTGTCCGCCTAGTCATCCACGGCGGCGCCGGCGGCCCCGTGCGCGACGAGCAGCCCTACCACCACGGGCTTCGGCGCGCCGCCGAGACGGGCTGGGCCGTCCTTTCGAGTGGCGGCAGCGCGCTCAACGCGGTTCAGGCGTCGGCCGTCGAGCTGGAGGACGACCCGCTGTTCAACGCCGGGCGCGGCGCGGTCGTGAACGAGAACCGCGAGATCGAGCACGACGCGGCGCTGATGGACGGCGCGAGCGGGCGCGTCGCAGGAGTGGCCAGCGTACGCGGGATTCGCAACCCGATCCGCCTCGCGCGCGCGGTCATGGACTGCACGCAGCACGTCCTGCTCGTCGCAGCGGGAGCCGAGGCACTCGCCGAGCGCGAGGGCATCGAGCGGGTGGACCCGTCCTGGCATCGCGTCGAGCACCGCGACCCGCAGCTCAGCTTCGGCGACACGATCGGCGCGGTCGCCATCGACGGCGCGGGACACCTCGCGGCGGCAACCTCGACTGGCGGAATCCAGCACAAGCTGAAGGGCCGCGTGGGCGACGCGCCGCTTCCGGGCGGCGGCCTCTATGCGGCGGACGACGCCTGCGCGGTGTCGGCGAGCGGCCATGGCGAGGCGATCATGCGCGCGGTCGCGTCGCACGAGGTCGCCGCGGCCGTACGCCATGGCGGCATGCCGCTGGTGGACGCGGTGCGCGCGGCACTCGCGCGCATCGACGGCGCCGCGGGCCTGATCGCCGTCGGGCCGGGCTCGGAGTCCGCCATCGAGTTCAACACGGAGGTCTTCCACCGCGCGACGGCCGATGCCGAGGGCATCCGCACCGCCGTCGCGGCTGACTGGCGCTAGACGCCCGAGAACTGCGCGAGCGCTTCCTTCGCGCCGCCGACAACCGGCTCACCGTGGGCGACGAGCAGGTTGTCGAATTCGACCTCAGCCACGATCCTGGCGTAGGAATCGCGAATCGCGTTCTTGATGGCATCGGCGTCGTCGCCCAGGTGCTCCTCCGGCACGAAGCCGAGGCCGCCGTAGTTGACCACACCGTCGGCGACCGCAAGCGCGGAGCGAGCGGGAATGTAGAGCGCGGTGTCGTCGGGGCAGATCGCACCGGCCTCGTAGGCCTTGACGCCGCCCGGTAGCTCGTCGCCGAAGTCGAACGGCTCGACCTGTTGCTCGTCGGAGAACTCGTGCATGCCGGGACGGCTTGCGTGGACCTTGCATCCGAACGCCTCGACGAACTTCGCGCTGTCGCGATCGTGGTGGCGGTTCGACAGGAGGATGTGCTCGGGAGGGCCGTTCTCCCGGAACCAGTCGAGGCCCTCATCCGGCGCGATCGGATCGATCAGGACGCGCTCCTCGGTCAGGTAGTACGAACTCACGTCCGCGCCGATCTTCGGGTGCATCGCCTTCCAGTGCACGATCCCGGGAGCGATTTCGTTCATGGCAGGATTTGTCTCCTTATTGTCCTTGCTGCCAAGAGCGGCAGACTGGAGGATGTGGTTGTGCGCCGAATCGTGATCGTCGCCTTCACGGACGTTCAGACGCTCGACGTGGTCGGCCCCGCCGAAGTCTTCTCGATGGCGGACCGGCTGGCAAACGGCGGCGAATACACCGTCGATGTCGTCGCTTCCTCGCCCGACGCGGTCACGACCGGCAGCGGGCTGCGGCTCCTTCCCCACCGCGCGCTCTCCGGCGTGCGCGGCCCGATCGACACGCTGATCGTCGCGGGCGGCACCGGCGTCGTCCGCGCGCAGGACGACGAGCGGCTCATGCGCTGGATCCGCTCTGCGGCGCCGCGCGCCCGCCGTGTCGCCTCCGTCTGCTCAGGCGCGTTCCTGCTGGCCGAAGCGGGGCTGCTCGACGGGCGGCGCGCGACCACGCACTGGGCGGCGTGCTCCGAGCTTCAGCGCCGCTATCCCGCGATCGAGGTCGAGGACGCGCCGATCTTCGTCCGCGACGGTGACGTCTACACGTCGGCGGGCGTCACCGCCGGGATCGACCTGGCGCTCGCGCTGGTCGAGGAAGACCTAGGCGCGGCTGTCGCGCGCGACGCCGCTCGCTGGCTCGTCCTCTTCCTGCGGCGGCCGGGCAACCAGGCTCAGTTCAGCTCGGGCCCCGCCTGGCAACCGGCCGAGCGAGAGCCGCTGCGCGACCTCCAATCCTGGATCGCGGACAACCTGACCGGCGACCTGTCCGTCGCCGCGCTGGCCGAACGCGCCTACATGAGCCCGCGCAACTTCGCGCGCGCGTTCCGGCGCGAGGTCGGCGTGACGCCCGCCGCGTACGTCGAGTCCGTACGGCTCGAGCGCGCGCGGGCCGAGCTCGAGGCTGGCGAAGCCTCGGTGGAAGCGGTTGCCGCAATCTGCGGCTTCGGCACCGTCGAGACGATGCGGCGCGCGTTCCAGCGCCGGTTCGACGTCAACCCAGCGGCCTACCGCAGCCGCTTCCGTACACGAGGAGGCTCACATGATGCAGATCGCCGTAGCGCTGTATGACCGCTTCACCGCACTTGACGCGGTGGGCCCGTACGAGGTGCTCTCGCGCCTGCCCGACTCGCAGCTGACGTTCGTCGGGCACGAGGTCGGCCCGGTCCGGACCGACAACGAGCGGCTCGCCATGTACGTCGACGCCGCCTTCGAGGACATTCCCGAGCCTGACGTCTTCGTGGTGCCGGGCGGCTGGGGCACGCGCGCGCTGCTTGACGACGAGCCGATCCTGTCGTGGATCCGGCACGCGCACGAGCATTCGCAGTGGACGACGTCCGTCTGCACCGGATCGCTGCTCCTCGGTGCGGCCGGGGTGCTGGACGGCCTCCCCGCGACGTCGCACTGGCTCGAGCTCGACGCGCTGTCCGATTACGGCGCCTGTCCGACCGGCCGCCGCGTTGTAGAGCACGGCAAGGTGATCACGGCGGCCGGCGTCTCGTCCGGCATCGACATGGGCCTCGCCCTCGCCGCGAAGATCGCGGGCGATGAGTTCGCGAAGACGATCCAGCTCCTGATCGAGTACGACCCCGAGCCGCCGTTCGACTCCGGGTCGCCCGCCAAGGCCGACCGGGAGACGGTCGAGAACCTGCGCCGGCTCGCCGCAGGCCAGGCCGCGGCGAACGAGACGTAGCTAGGGGAAGTCCGGGGTCGCGACGACGGCGTCCGGGTTCGAGCCGTCCGTCTGCTGGCCCGTGCCGGGCTGCGGCTCCGCGCTTGGGTCCGAAGCGGGGTCACTCGGAGTACCGCTATCCGGCGTGCCGGTCTCGCCCCCGTTGGCAGCAGGCTCCTCCTGCGTCGGCTGCTCCTCCGTATCGCCTTCGACCGGCGTCTCGGCGAGCGGCAGGAGCGGCTCCGGCTCGGCAGAGGTTGCGTCGGTCTCTTCCGGATTCGAGCCGGGCCCGTCGACACCCGCGTGAACGTCGTCCGCCGGCTCGAGGCCGCCGCCCGCCCCAGCACGCGTGCCGCCAATGCCATATGTGGTCACGGCGTACGGCTCGGTCGCCGCGGTGGAGGCGTCGTAGAGCGTGCGGGTCAGCGCGTCGACGGCCTCGGTGTGCTGGGCGGCCACGTCCGGCTTGGCGTCGGTGACGGGCAAGGGGTCGTCGCGGTGCTGGATCGCGGAGCCGCCGCTCGCGATCGTGCCCGCGGCCAGGACTCCCGCTGCGACCTTCGCGAACCCTCCGGCGGCTCCGACGCCGCCCGCGGCCCCCGCGGTGCTCATGATCTCTCCCGCGCGATCGACCGGCAGGCCGCGACCGCCCTCCGAGCGCACGAGCTCACGCAGGACCGGGAACGGCAGCAGCAGGGCCGCCGCCGTCTCGCGCAGCTGCCGCCGCGCCCTGCGCAGCAGGCCGCGCACGCCCGACTCGGACGTGCCGAGCTCGGCCGCGATGTCCGCGTAGCAGCGGCCCTCGAACTCGTTGAGGACCAGCGCCTCGCGCTGGCGCGCAGGCAGGGCGCCGATGCCGTCGACGAGCTTCAGGAAACTCGCCCGGCGCTCGGCGACCTGCGGTGGTTGGGGAACCCCGTCGTAGTTCTCGTCGAGCTGCTCCCAGTCGGAGCCCTTCTTCTCGACAGCGTTGAGCGCGGCGTTGTGCGCGACGCGGTAGAGCCACGGCCGCAGCACCAGGGGGCGCGCGTCGTCGCGCACGCACAGGAACGCCTTCATCAGGGTGTGCTGGACGACCTCCTCGGCGCGGTGGCAGTCGAGCCAGCGCCGGCAGTACGCCTGGAGCGGAGCGCGGTATCGGTGGACGATCGCGTCGAAGGCCGCTTCATGACCGGCGCGCGCGAGACGGACGAGATCCTCGTCGGGCAGACCGCCGACATGTATCGGCGTCCGACCCACAACTGCGCTCATGGCAACGCCCTGTGCAAAAGCATGGCCCTTCTCCGAAGCTAACCCGCGTTGCGGCTGGAAGGTTCGCTCTTCCGGAAAAGTCGCGCCACCCACGCGTTGGCTATACCCAAGATCGGGTACGTGAGGAACATGCGAACGCACTCGCCCAATCCAGGCGGACCAGGTGGCCCGGGTGTTCCGGACCCGCGGCCGCCCGCTCCCGACCCCGGGCCGCCGAGCCCGACGCCGCCGCCCGGGCCGGGCGTGCCGGACCCGCGCCCGCCCGCCCCGGAACCGCCAGCCGAGATATAGCCTCCTTCGGGTGCCGCCCGACCCTTCCGACGCCGCGCGCGCCGCGGCGGCCCGTGCCGCCAGCGAGCTGGTCGAGCCGGGAACGGCGATCGGGCTCGGCTCGGGCCGCGCCGTCTGGGCCGTGACCGAGCTGCTGGGCGAGCGCCGCGAGGAGCTGGGCGGACTGCGGGTCGTGGTCGCGTCTTCACGCACGCACGAGCTTGCCCGCGCGGCCGGGCTCGACGTGGTCGAGCTCGACGGCGAGCTGCGGCTCGCGCTCGCGATCGACGGCGCCGACGAGATCGACCCGGACCTCGGCCTGCTTAAGGGCGGTGGCGGCGCGCTGCTGCGCGAGAAGATCGTCGTCGCCGCGGCCGACCGGTTCGTCGTGGTCGCCGAGATGTCGAAGCAAGTAGACCGGCTCGGGGCGACGCGCGGGATTCCGGTCGAGGTCGTCCGGTTCGGCTGGCGCGACACGCGGGCGCGGCTGCTCACCCTGGTCGAGTCCGCCGAGCTGCGCCGCGGCGATGACGGCGAGCCGTACGTCACCGACGAGGGCCACTACATCCTCGACTGCGCACCGCGGCCGACCGGCGGGATGGCCGACCTCGCCGCGGCGGTCAAGGCGATGCCGGGCGTCGTCGAGCACGGCCTCTTCCTGACCGAGGCGAGCCTCGCGGTGCTCGGCCGCCCGGACGGCGAAGTCGAGCGGCTCCAGCGCTGATCGTCCGGCGAATGCCGGGCGATGCTCAAGGGACAGCGCTGAGCAAACGCGAAGCGCTGTCCCGTCACGGCGAATGCCGGGCGATGCTCAAGGGACAGCGCTGAGCAAACGCGAAGCGCTGTCCCGTCACAAACCGCCGTCGTCCACCTCCGCGCGCCCGACTCGGCCGCGGTCGCCGGCGGGACGGGTGAGGAGCCTCAGCTCGCGCGCGAAGTTCTGAGCTGCTGTCAGGAAGACCGCGGCGCGCGCGTCGACCCGGAGCGTCGCGACCGTGTCGGCGGGCGTGCCGTCCGCGTCCGCGCCGTCGGACGGGCGTGCCGGACGGGCGAACATGACCTCCACGTCCTC
>Ga0126310_10000362_pt1 | contig 15071 bp, 15 predicted proteins | sample Plot60_FD_92540 | JGI IMG/M metagenome (GOLD analysis project Ga0126310, IMG submission 92540) | Serpentine soil microbial communities from UC McLaughlin Reserve, CA, USA - Plot60 | ecosystem: Environmental > Terrestrial > Soil > Grasslands | place: USA: UC McLaughlin Reserve, Lake County... | reverse complement strand
TTCGTCACGTAGTCGTCGGCGCCTGCGCGCAGCCCGCGGGTCTTCTCGAGCTCCGTCGCCTTCGCTGTCAGCATCACGACGGGCACGTCGCTGAGCTCGCGGATGCGCTCGAGCGTCTGCCACCCGTCTAGCCCCGGCATCGCCACGTCGAGGAAGACCAGGTCGGGCCGTTCGTCGAAGAACACGCGCAGCGCCTCCTGGCCGTCGCCGGCCTCGGCGACTGAGAAGCCCCTACGGTCGAGCAACTCCCGCAGCAGACCGCGGATATCGGGGTCGTCGTCGACCACGAGGATGTGGCGTTCGCTCAAGGCTCCACTAACCCTAAAGGGGCAGCCGCACCCCTCCGAAAGGGGGATCTTCAGGGCGTTCAGCCCGTTTTCATACCGAACTCATCGAGATTCCCCGCCGCAGTCCCCGACACCGTGATTACTCCGCCCATGCGGCGGCGGAGAACCCAAATGCGGCTGATGACAGGAACCCTGCAACGAGTTCTTCTGGTAAGCGGCGGTGGCCTTGCGGCGGTCACCGCGGCGACCACGATCGTGGTCGTGACTGCCTCTCCCGGTCAGAACCAGAAGGCGAAGGATCCGGCGCACGCAGGCCTCTCTGAGGTCGTGCTCCGTCCGGATACCGCTCGTGGCTCGCATTCCGGGGGTGGCACCACTCATGCGGCAACCGGGAAGCGTTCCGGCGCAGTCGGCGAGACGACGGGGTCGGGCAGAAGCGGCGGCGCTTCTGCCCAGCCCGCGTCTGCGCCCGACGTTGCGGCGGCGGCTCCTCCGGTCGCGATTTCGGGAGCACGCGGCGAAATCGGTGGGCGTGGCCCAGCGGGCGCTCCGGGTGCTCCGGGCAAGGCAGGCACCGACGGCGCCGCAGGTGCGAGAGGGCCTGTGGGCGCGGACGGACAGGCCGGCGCGGCGGGCGCCGCTGGGCACGACGGCACGTCCTACGGCGTGACCGGACCGCAGGGCCCGGCGGGTGCGCAAGGCGCCCAGGGTCAGGTCGGCCTTGCCGGCGCGCAGGGGGCGACCGGCGCGCAGGGCGCCCAGGGCGCGACGGGTGCGCAGGGCGCACAAGGCGCGACCGGCGCGCAGGGACAAGTTGGCGCAACCGGAGCGAGCGGAGCTCAGGGCCCGGCAGGGCCGCAGGGCCCGACGGGCGCGACGGGTGCGACAGGTGCGACCGGCGCTGCCGGGGCTAACGGACAGGATGGCCAGGACGGCGCGCAAGGCGCGACGGGTGCGACGGGGGCCACAGGTGCGACCGGCGCTGCCGGCGCTGACGGAGCTGACGGACAGGATGGCCAGGACGGCGCGCAAGGCGCGACAGGCACCACCGGAGCGCAGGGCGCGACGGGTGCGACCGGCGCTGCCGGGGCTGACGGACAAGACGGCCAGGACGGCCAGGACGGCGCGCAGGGACAAGTTGGCGCAACCGGAGCGACCGGAGCTCAGGGCCCGGCAGGCCCGCAGGGCCCGACGGGCGCCACGGGTGCAACCGGCGCTGCCGGGGCTGACGGACAGGATGGCCAGGACGGCGCACAAGGCGCGACGGGCGCCACCGGAGCGCAGGGCCCGGCCGGGCCGCAGGGCGCGACGGGCGTGACCGGCGCTGACGGACAGGATGGTCAGGACGGCGCGCAGGGCGCGACCGGCGCCACCGGTGCGACCGGGGCTCAGGGCGCGGCCGGGCCGCAGGGGGCGACCGGCGCGACCGGCGCTGACGGACAGGACGGACAGGATGGTCAGGACGGCACGCAGGGCGCCACCGGTGCGACCGGAGCTCAGGGCGCGGCCGGGCCGCAGGGGGCGACCGGCGCTGACGGACAGGACGGACAGGATGGTCAGGACGGTGTGCAGGGCGCGACCGGAGCCACCGGCGCGACCGGAGCCCAGGGCCCTGCGGGGCCACAAGGGCCGGTGGGCGCGACGGGTGCGACCGGCGCTGACGGCCAGGACGGCGCGCAGGGCGCGACGGGCGCCGATGGGGAGACTGGTGCAACAGGTGCAACAGGCGCGACTGGCGCCACCGGTGCTGAGGGCCCGGCCGGTCCGCAGGGGCCGACCGGCGCCACCGGCGCGCAGGGCCCCGCAGGCCCACAGGGCCCGACAGGCGTCACCGGCGCGACGGGTGCTCAGGGCCCCGCGGGCCCGGAGGGGGCGACCGGCGCACAGGGAGCACAGGGCTTCACCGGTGCGCAGGGTGCGGACGGGGCAACCGGCGCGCAGGGAGCGCAAGGATCGGAAGGAGCGCAGGGAATCCCCGGCGCGGACGGCGCAGTGGGCGCGACCGGCGCGCAAGGCCCCGCCGGCCCGCAGGGTGCGACGGGTTCTGACGGGCCCGCCGGCCCGCAGGGCGCAACAGGGCCGCAGGGCCCCGCAGGAGCCACCGGCCCGGCCGGCCCGGGACCCTCGATCGTCCGTAAGAGCTCCGCCAGCGACACCACGAACGGTACGACGCTCGTCTCCGCGACGGGCCTCGACCTCGCCGTGGCCGCAAACACGACGTACACCTTCGACTACTACCTCCTCGTTCAGACCGCCGCGACAGGGACCGGCATCTCACTCGCAGTCGCCGGGCCTGCAGCGCCGACGGTTGTCAGCTACACCGTCAACTCGCCGACCGCGGCCGTCGACGGCACCGCGACGATCTTCAGCGGCTACGGCACGAGCTTCGGCGACGAGGTCATCTCGACCGGCGTCCAAGCCGCGAACACGACCTACGTCGCCCGCATCCACGGGGTCGTCCGCACGGGCGCCGCCGCGGGCAGCCTCACCCCGCGGTTCCGCTCCGAGGTCAACAACTCGATCGTGCGAGTCATGCAGTACTCGTGGGGCGCGGCGTACGAGGGCTGATCCCTCAAGTCAGGGATGCCCGCCGCCGATGGAGATGCAGATGGAAACGGAACAGAGGACGCGATCGCGCGATGCTGAAGACCGGCGCTCGATGAGCAGCATCGCGGTCCCGTCGCTGCGCGCGCCGCAGGTTCGGCTCGGCGCCCTCCTCGCGCTCGGGTTCGCGACGTTCCTCGCAGGCTGGCTCTTGCTCGGCCGCCACGACGACGCGTCGCCGGCGCAGCCCACCGTCTCCGGCGTCTCCGAGGCTCAGCTACGCGAGTTCGCGGCTTCGGCGCCGAACACCGTCTACTGGGCCGGCCCGCGGAGCGGGCAGACGTATGAGCTCTACCGGACGAGCGACGGACGCGTCTACGTCAGGTACCTGCCGGCAGGCGTGAAGGTCGGCGACCCCCGGCCGCGGTTCCTCACCGTCGGCACGTACCCACTCCCGAACGCCCTCGCTGCGGTCAAGCGCATCGGCCGCGCGCCGGGCGCGACGATGCAGCAGCTCCCGGGCGGCGGCCTCGCCGTCTTCAGCTCCGCCACTCCCAGCGTGTACTTCGCGTACCCGGGCGAGAAGTCTCAGGTCGAGGTCTTCACGCCCTCGCCGTCCGCCGCGCGCAAGCTCGTCCTCGGCGGCCGGGTCGTCCCGATTCGCTGACGCCACCGCGAACGGAACGGCCGGCCCCGTGGTGACACTCGTCGTCTGCTGGATCGTCTTCCCCGCCGTGATGGCGATCCTGAGCCTCGGCAGCGGGCTTCTGGTCGAGCGAGTCGCACGCACCAAGCTTCCGGTAGAGCTGTTGCTGCCGACGGGGTTCGCCGCGATCGTCACGGTGACGCTGTTCACGACGCTCACCTCCGCGACCGCGCCGCTGACGCTGCCGCTCGTGTTGGCGGCGTCCGTCGTAGGCCTCGCGACGGTGCTTCCGCCGAGTTTCCGTCGGTTCGACACGTGGGCAGTCGTGGCCGCCGTCGTAGTGTTCGCCGCCTTCGCGGCGCCCGTCGTCCTCTCCGGCGACGCCACATTCGCCGGCTACGTGAAGCTCGACGACACGGCCACGTTCCTCGCGCTGACCGACCGGGGGCTCGAGCACGGCCGTAGCCTGGAGGGGCTGGCGCCGTCGTCGTACGAGGCGACGCTGGCCTTCAACCTCCCGTTCTACCCGTTGGGCTCCCTCCTCCCGCTCGGCATCGGCGCGTCGCTCGTCGGCCAGGACACCGCGTGGGTCTTCCAGCCCTACGTCGCCTTCCTGGCCGCGCTCCTCGGCCTCTCGCTCTACCGGCTCGCAGGCCTCGTTCTCGGCTCACGCCCGGGGCGTGCCCTGGCGGCCGTCCTCGCGGCGCAGGCCGCACTCCTCTACGGCTACTCGCTTTGGGGCGGCGTGAAGGAAGTCGCCGCGGCGGCGCTCGTGGCACTCGCGGCTGCGCTGACGAGCAGCGCCTTCGGGGCCCGGCGCAGCGCACTGGGGCTCCTCCCGCTCGGGATCGCCGCAGCGGCGCTCATCGGCGTTCTGAGCATCGGCGCGGTTGTCTGGCTCGTGCCTGTCGGCGCTGTTGTTGCGAGCTCCGTCCTCCGCGGACGCTCCGGCATCAGGCCGCTCGCGCTCGCCGGTGCCGGCGTCGTGTTGCTGATCCCCTCCCTCGTCGTCGCGCGCCTGATCCTCGGGCAAGGCGTTCTCTCCTCGGTGCGAGACAAGGCCGAGCTCGGCAACCTCGTCGCGGCGCTGAGCCCGCTCCAGCTTCTCGGCGTTTGGCCGACCGGGGACTTCCGCTTCCGACCCGAGCGCATGGACGTGACGTACGCCCTGATCGCGGTGCTGGTCGCCGCCGCGATCGGAGGCCTGCTCGTCTCGGCCGCGCGCCGTGCCTGGGAGCTCCCGCTCTACGTCGCCGGGACGGTCGGAGGCGCCGTCTTGTACGGGATCGTCGCGTCGCCGTGGATCGAGGGCAAGGCATTCGCCGTCGCCTCGCCGGCACTCGTGCTCGCCGGGGCAGTCGGCGCACTGACCCTCTCTCGCGCTCGGCGGGTCGAAGGTGCCGTCGTCGTCGGCGTGATCGCGCTCGGCGTGGTGTGGTCGAACGTCCTCGCCTTCGGCGACGTCACGCTCGCTCCGCGAGAGCAACTGACCGAGCTGGCGGCGATCGGCAAGCGCTTCGACGGCCAGGGGCCGGCGCTCATGACGGAGTACCAGCCTTACGGCGTCCGGCACTTCTTGCGCAACCTTGACGCGGAGGGAGCCTCCGAGTTGCGACGCAGGGTGGTGCCGTTGGGGGACGGATCGACCGTGCCGAGGGGGACCTCGGCCGACATCGCCGCCCTCATGCCCGACGCGGTGCTCGATTACCGCACGCTCGTGCTGCGCCGCTCGCCGGTCGGCACTCGTCCGCCCGCCCAGTACCACCTCGCCTGGCACGGCCGCTTCTACGAGGTCTGGCAGCGGCCGGAGGCGATCGCCGTGTCCGCGGGAAGCCGGCCGACGTGTGCCGGAACGCTGCCGCTCGCCGGCGCGAGCCTCTCCGCCCCGCGCACCGGGCGCTATGAGCTCTGGCTCGCCGGCTCCATTCGCGGGGAGCTGACGGTGTTCGTCGACGGCAGGCCCGTCGGGCGGATCCGCCACCAGGTGAACCACGGACCGCAGTACACGTCGCTCGGTCAGGTCGAGCTGGGCGGCGGCTTCCACACCGTCTCGAGCCGGCACCGGCTCTCGCGGCTTCGGCCCGGCGAGGCCGGCGACCCGTGGGGGACAGGGCCGCTCGTCATCACGCCGGCGAACCGCTGCGGCTAGCCGACGGCGATCTCGATCACGAACGCAACCGCGATCGCGAGCAAGGCGATCCCGATCGCACGGCGCAGCACGTCTTCCGACAAGCGCCCCGTGACGCGCGCGCCGAGCCACGCGCCGGGCAGCGCTCCGGCCACACCGGCCGCGAGCAGGTCCCATTCGACCTCACCCAGGAGCGCGTGGGTCGCGAACGCGACGATCCCGAGTGCAAAGCCGATCAGGAGGTTCGTACCGACAGCCCGATGTGCGGTCAACCCGACGCCGCGCAGGAGCGCGGGCATGCGAAGCGTCCCGAGGATGACGCCGACTGCGCCGCCCAGCACGCCGATCAGGAGCCCGAAGACGACCGCCGGCGCGAGGCGCGGTTCCTGGGACGGCCGGCCCTGGATCGGCCGCACGAGCAGATCGACGCCGTTCCAGGCCAGCACCGCCGCGATCGCTGCGAGCAGAAGGCGGTTCGGCAACCGGTCGGTCAGGAGCGCGCCCGCGACGGCACCTGCGACCGACGGCGGCGCCATCCAGGCGACGACGCGCCAGTCGACGCGGCCCTCGCGTGCATGGCGGTAGCCGCCGCTCGCCGCAGAAGCCGCACTGATCGCGACGTTCGTCCCGGCGCCGCCGGCCGCGTCCCCCGAGAGAAGCAGGATCGCCGGCAGCCGCAGCGTTCCGAGCACGAGCCCGACCGCGGAGCCGAGGTAGCCCGCGGCGAACGAGGCGGCGAACGCTAGTGCGAGGCGCCCGGCTTCCAGAGTGGCTCGTGGCCGCCGCTGTTCGCCGTCCGGGCGAGGATGAAGAGCAGATCCGACAGTCGGTTCAGGTAGACGGCGACGAGCGGGTTGAGCTCGACCTGCTCCGCCGCGTCGAGCACGTCGCGCTCCGCCCGGCGGCAGAACGCGCGAGCCACGTGCAGGCGCGCAGCGGCCTCCGACCCGCCGGGGAGCACGAAGCTCTTCAGCTCGGGCAGCTCGGCGTTGACACGGTCGCAGTCCGCTTCGAGCGCGTCGATCTGCGCCTGCGTGACGCGGAGACGATCCTCACGGCCGAGCGGGACGCTGATGTCTGCGCCGACGTCGAAGAGCTCGTTCTGAACGCGCTCGACCACACCCTGCGTGTCGTCGTCCGGCTCGGCGGCCAGCGCGAGGCCGAGCAGCGAGTTGAGCTCGTCGACCGTGCCGAAGGCGGCGATGCGGCAGTCGAGCTTCGGCACGCGACTGCCGTCGCCGAGGCTGGTCTCGCCCCGATCGCCCCCGCGCGTGTAGATCCGCGTCAGGCGAACGGGTTCATCTGCCTTGCGGGCCATCGCCGAAGCTTAGGTTCCGGACCAGCCGGTGGGCTGGTCAGCCGCCCTCGAGGGGAAACGTGTGGGTCACGCTCATGCGATCGAACGCGTACTCCTGCATCAGTGCAACCTCGGTGAGCTCGAAATGCGCCGGAAGCAGACCCTCGAGCCGCTGCTCGGCGCGCTCGCGGACGGCGCTCCGATCGCCGTGATCGTTCAGCGTGAGCGATGCGTGCGGTGGGGGGTCGCTGTTCGGCACGCGGTAGGGCGGAAACTCCGGAAACAGCCGCCACAGCCCGCGCATCGTCGCGCGCAGGTTGTCGTCCGGCTCGGGAACCGCATAGACGGCGCCACTCTCCTCCCATTGGGCCAGCCGCTTCAGGTCGAAGACGAGCGGCGAGCGCGGCGCGAAGAAGCTTCGAACGCGCTCCAGGTGCGACTCGCTCAGCTCCGAAACCGGCGCGAACGGGTAGAGCAGCGTCAACGAGAGCGGTATGTGTTCGGCGATGCGCTCCGGGTAGAGCTCGTCGTGAGCTTCGGCGAGCTGCGGCGCCTGGTCGGCGAGGATCAGGGTGAGCGCAGTCTCGAGTGGCCGTTGATCCCCGGCCACTAGCCTGCGGCCAGCTCGCGCTGTTTCAGCCCGAGGATGGAGCGGGCGATGACGAGCCGCTGGATCTCGCTCGTCCCCTCGTAGATCTCGGTGATCTTCGCGTCGCGGTAGAACCGCTCCGTAGGGAACTCCTTCGTGTACCCGTACCCGCCCAGGATCTGGATCGCCTCCGCCGTCTGCCGGCGCGCCATCTCCGACGCGAAGAGCTTCGCCTTCGCGCCCTCCTCCGTGTGCGGCAGGCCCTGCTGCTTCAGCCACGCTGCCCGGTAGACGAGCAGGCGCGCGGCGTCGAGCTCCGTCGCCATGTCGGCGAGCTTCCACTGGATCGCCTGGAAGTCGGCGATGCGCTTGCCGAACTGCCGTCGCTCGAGCGCGTAGCCGCGCGCGACCTCGTACCCGGCCTGCGCAATCCCGAGCGCCTGGGCTGCGATCCCGATCCGTCCGCCGTCGAGCGTCGCCATCGCGACGGTGAAGCCCTTGCCCTCTTCGTGCAGCAGCCGGTCGCGCTCGACCGGCGCGTTCTCGATCAGGAGGTCGACGGTCGACGACGAGTTGAGGCCGAGCTTCTCCTCCTCCCGCGTCACAGTCACGGCCGAGCCGTCGAGGATGAACGCGGAGACGCCCTTCGCGCCCGGCGTCTCCGGATCGGTTCGCGCGAAGAGGAGGATCGTTCCGCCGAAGCCCCCGTTCGTGATCCACTGCTTCGTGCCCGAGATCGTCCAGCCGTTGCCGTTCGACGTCGCCGAGGTGCGGAGCGAGCCGGCGTCCGAGCCCGCCTCCGGCTCCGTCAGCGCGAACGCGCCGACGGCCTCGCCGCGGGCGAGCGGCGGGACAAAGCGCGCTCGCTGCTCGTCGCCGCCGAAGGTGACGATCGGAAGCGTCACGGCGCTCGTATGTACGGCCACGGTCACCCCCACGCCGGCGTCGGCACGCGAGAGCTCCTCGAGCACGAGGATGTAGGAGAGGAAGTCCGCACCGGCGCCGCCGTATTCCTCCGGGATGCAGACGCCCATGAACCCGAGCTCGGCGAGCTTGCCGATCAGCTCGCGGGGAAAACCGTGTGCGCGGTCCCAGTCCGCCGCGTTCGGCTCAATCTCCGCCTGCGCGAACTCACGCGCGAGCGCCTGGATCTCCCGCTGATCGTCGGTGAGCTGAAAGTCCATCAGTTAGGCACCTCAGTAACTGTAGAAGCCTCGACCCGACTTCCGGCCGAGCCGCCCCGCCTCGACGTGCTCCCGCAGCAACGGGCACGGGGCGTACTTGTCGTCGCCGAAACCGGCGTGGAGGACCTCCATGATCGCTACGCACGTGTCGAGCCCGATCAGGTCGGCGAGCGCGAGGGGTCCCATCGGGTGCGCGAACCCCAGCTTCGCGATCGTGTCGATGGCGTCGGCCTCGGCGACCCCGTCGTGGAGCGCCCACACAGCCTCGTTGATGAAGGGCATCAAGATCCGGTTCGAGACGAAGCCGGGGAAGTCGTTCGCGAGCGCCGGCACCTTGCCGAGCTCCTCGGCGAAGGCGACGACGGCCTCCACCGTCTCGTCCGACGTCTCCCGGCCGCGCACGACCTCGACGAGCTTCAGCACGGGCACAGGGTTGAAGAAGTGCATGCCGATCACGCGGTGGGGCCGGATCGTGTCCGCGGCCAGCTGCGTGATCGGGATCGACGACGTGTTCGAGGCGAGGACCGCGTCGGGCGGCAGTACCTGATCGGCGCGGAAGAAGAGCTGCTCCTTGACCGTCGCGTCCTCGACCACGGCCTCGACCATCAGGTCGGCCGGAACGAGGTCATCGACCGGCTCGACGCGCGACAGGACCTCGTTCACGTCCGGTCCGCCCTTCTCCGCAAGCTTCGCCGCGCTCTTGCGTATCGTCTCGAGCGCTCGCTCGGCCGCTCCCGGAGCGGCGTCGTGGAGCGACACCCGGCAACCCGCGGCCGCCGCCACCTGTGCGATCCCGCCGCCCATCTGGCCGGCGCCGACGACGAGCACGTGCTCGAATCTCACCGGCGGGGAGGCTAACGTCCGGTGGCGTGACCGACCTCTGGTACGACGAGACCGGCTCCGGCTCACCGCTCGTGCTCCTGCACCAAGGCGTGGTCGACTCGCGAATCTGGGACCGCTTCCTCCCGCACGTCCGCGACCAGGTGCGGGCGATCCGCTACGACCAGCGCGGGTACGGGCGCTCGCCCGCCTGGGACGGCGCCTACTCCGCCGTGGCGGACCTTGTCTCGGTCCTCGACGCCGCGGAGGTCGAGCAGGCCGCGCTCCTCGGCACCTCCCGTGGCGGCGGGATCGCAATCCAGGTGGCGCTCGAGTCGCCCGAGCGGGTCTCGGCGCTCGTGCTCGCGGTTTCCAGCCTCCCCGGCCACGGCCTGGAGATCGAGGGCACACCGGAGGAAGAGGCGCGCTGGGAGGCCGCGGAGGCCGCGGGCGACGCGGCTGCCCTCGCGGAGCTCGATCTGGAGATCTGGGCGCCGATGGGGGCCGACGAGGAGCTACACGCGATGTTCCTCGAGAACGCTGAGCCCTCCAACGCGCGTGACCCTGCCAACGACCCGCCCTCGGCCGCGCGGCTCGGCGAAATCCTCGCCCCGACGCTCGTCGTCACCGCCGCCCGCGACCTGCCTGCGTTCGAGACGCTCGGCGACCTGCTCGCACACGAGATCCCCGGCGCGCGTCGCGCCGTAGTCGAGGAGGCCGACCACATGATTCAGTGGCGGGCGCCGCAGGAGCTCGCTCAACTCGTCCTCTCGTTCCTCTAGTAGGGCCTGTCTTGGCTGTAGGGGTCGAGGCTGTACGGGATCCCGCGCGCGCCGATGGGGAGCAGCAACGCTGCTGCGACGGCGATCACGAGCACCGTGAGACTGCTCATGCTGCCGCGCTTGTTGGCGCGTGGGCGCCGCGCGGGTGGCGCCTCGGCGCGGCAGTCCTGGAACATCGCCGTCGCCTGAGCCCCGTCGGGCGGCTGGGTCGAACCACAGCGGTACGCAGCAGCGGGGCCTGGAAGCGCGAGCATCGCCATCACCGCCGCAAGACATGCAGCGGCGCCGGCTCTCGCCCGTCGACTCCCCCACCAGGCCCCCCGGCGCGGCCGCACGCGCGGGGGCATCTTGCTCATCACTTGGTCAGACGCACTATGGGGCCGCGGGTTGGCCGCCGTCTCGAAAGATCACCCGTCCGGGTGAGAGCCGTTAACGAGAACTAAATGGCCGCGAAAGCGGCCGCTTTACACGTCCAAAAGCAGGGCGTCGCCCTGGCCGCCGCCGGAGCAGATCGCGGCGAGCCCGAGGCCGCCGCCGTTGCGGCGGAGCTCGTAGATCATCGTCCCCAGGATCCGTGCGCCCGAGGCGCCGATCGGGTGGCCAAGCGCCACCGCCCCGCCGTTCACGTTCACCTTCTCGGGATCGGCGCCGAGCATCTTGGTCGAGTTGAGCACGACCGAGGAGAACGCCTCGTTGAGCTCGACCCGCTCGACGTCGGCGATCGTCTTGCCGGCCTTTGCGAGAGCCTGACGGCCAGAGTTCGCCGGCGTCCTTGCGAGGTACGCGAAGTCGTCCGCGACATAAGCCTGCGAGAGGATCGTCGCGAGCGGCTCGAGCCCGCGCTCGCGCGCGAACTCCTCGCTCGTGACGACCAGTGCGCCGGCGCCGTCGTTGACGCCCGGCGCGTTGCCGGCCGTCGTCGTCCCCTCCGGGTCGAAGACCGGCTTCAGCGCCGCGAGCTTCTCGATCGACGTGTCGCGCCGCGGTCCCTCGTCGGTGTCGAAGTCGCCGACAGGAACGATCTCGTCCTTGAAGCGGCCCTCGTCGATCGCCTGGCTCGCCCGCTCGTGGGAGCGCAGCGCCCACTCGTCCTGCGACTCCCGTGAGATCCCCAGCTCGCGCGAGACGAACGATGCCTGCTCGACCATGTGGCGCTTGTCGAAGCTCGACGTCAAGCCGTCGTGGGTCATCAGGTCGATCAGCGTCCCGTCGCCGAGCCGGTAGCCGAAGCGCGCCTTCTTCAGGGCATACGGCGCGTTCGACATCGATTCCATCCCGCCCGCGACGATGACGTCGTGATCACCCGCGCGGATCATCGTGTCGGCGATTTGGACGGCGCGGATCGAGGACGCGCAGACCTTGTTGATCGTGTCCGCCGGCACCTCGATCGGCAGCCCGGCCCCGATCGAGGCCTGGCGCGCCGGCGCCTGCCCGGCGCCTCCCTGGAGCACCTGGCCCATGATCACGTACTCGACCTCGTCGTTCTCGAGCCCTACGCGGTCGAGCGCGTTGCGGATCACGAGCGAGCCGAGCTCGGTCGCCTCGTAGTCCTTGAGCGCGCCGCCGAGCCTCCCGAAGGGCGTGCGAACGGCGCTGACGATCACGGAACGACTCACCTGGCCAGCCTAGCCGCGGATCGACACCTCGACGCGCTCGTTCTCGGCCGCTGCGCGCAGCTTCTCGTCGAGCCAAAGGTCGTCGACCCCCTTCGGCACCAGGACCTCCAGCACCGCCACGTAGGCGGCATCGTCCTCACCGACCAGCCTCGTCGTCAGATCGACGATGTTGACGCCGAGCTCCGAGAGCGCCGCCGAGACCGCATGGAGGATCCCGGGGTGGTCGGCGCCGTAGACGGTGATCACGTGGCTCGCCGCTGCCTGGCCGGCCTCCTCGATCGAGATCTCGCTCATGCTCAGCGCCTCGAGGCCGAGCTCGTCTGCCGTCGCCGCCAGGTCGCTGCTCAGCGCCGCTGGATCGACCGCGTCGGGCGCCGTGATCAGCAGCATCATCGAAAAGTGGCCACGGAGGATGGACATCTGGGAGTCCTCGATGTTGACGCCGTGCGCGAGGAGCGTCCGCGTGAGCCCGGCGACGAGCCCCGGCCGGTCGCGCCCGATCGCGGAAACGGCGAACTGGCGCATGGCCCTACGATACGCGGCGCCCGTTGTGCCTCTCCGCCTGATTGCCCGGTTCGCCGGCGCCCTCGGCGCCGAGCTGCTCCTCGCCCTTCTGGCGCTGACGGGGAGCGCGTGGCTCTTCGGCTGGATGGTGGAGGACCTCACCGAAGGCGACACGAAGATGGACACGCGCTTCGCGAACTGGCTGCACGAGCACGCGACGCCGGGGTGGACGACGTTCTTCGAGAACGTCACCGTGCTCGGAAATCTGCCGACGTTGATCGTCGTCGTCGGCGTGGCCTCTGCCGTGCTCTGGCGCCTGCGGCTCATTCAAGAGCTCGAGCTGCTGCTCCTCGCGGCGGTCGGCGCCGAGGTGATCACGGTCGGGCTGAAGCTCGGCTTCCAGCGCGAGCGCCCCTTCTTCGCCGACCCGCTCGCCCACGAGTCGACCTTCTCGTTCCCTAGCGGCCACGCGTCGGTCTCGCTCGCCGTCTACGGCACGCTGGGCTTCGTCGTCGCGCGACACCTGCGTGACCGCCGCGCGCAGTTCCTGGCGCTCGGCGGCGCCGGTGCCCTGATCCTCCTGATCGGGTTCAGCCGCCTCTACCTCGGCGTCCACTTCCTCTCGGACGTGATCGCCGGGTTCAGCCTCGGGATCGCGTGGATGTCGGTCTGCATCGTCCTCCTCCACCTCCGCCTGCGGCTGAGGGAGCGGCGTCAGACCTCGCGGTACCGCGCCTCGACCCAGCAGTAGAGCCCGAACGCGATCAGCCCCGAGGCAACGAGGCCGAGCAGCGTGTCGCCGTAGTCCTGCCGGAGCACCTTCGCGAGCGCGCCGTCGAGCCCGATCGTCTCCTTGGGGTCGTACTCCCACGCCGCGCGGACGAGGAAGAAGCCGATCAGGCCGAATACGACCGCCCGCGCGAGATGTCCCACGACGCCGACGCCGAGGAACGCCTTCTCCTCGTGCTCGCCGATCTTCCGGAGCTTCAAGTGCTTCCGGAACCGGCCCGTGAGGCCCCGCCAGAGGTTGAACGCGGCCGCGCCGAGGATCCCGGCGCCGACCGCCATCACGAGCCAGCGCCCGAGCGGCCAGTCGAGGACGCGCGCAGTCAGGCGATCCTCCTTCCCGGAGCCGGTGGACTCGTCCGCGCCCGCCAGCGCGGAGGCGGCGACGGCGAAGAGGCCGAGGTACCACACGCAGCCCGCGGCGTAAACGAGTCGCTTGGGCCAACCCTCCTTCTCACCCCCCTCGAGTGGCCGGCCGAGCACCGCCTGGCCGAAGCGCCAGACTGCGTAGCCGAGCAAGCCGACGGCGACACCACCGACGAGCAGCTTGCCGTACCACGTGTCGGCCAGCGCCGAAAGCGCGCCACTGCGGTCCCGGACACGCTCGCCGCCGCCGATCGAGACGTCGACGGCGATCAAACCGACGAGGACGTACAGGCCGCCCTTGGCGACGAGACCCCACCGCGCCAGTCCCTGGGTCCAGTCGCTCCGCGCCGCCCGCTTGACCTCACGTTTCGTTTCGCCCACTCTGCGCGACAATATTGGAGTGATGTTCGAGCAGCAGGTGAGTGCGCTAATCGAGCTCGGCGAGCGCGAGGGCTGTCTGGAGCTCTCGGACGTCTCGCGTCTCGTCGATGCCGCCGAGCTCGACGAGGAGGAGGTCGAGCGGCTCTACGAGGAGCTGCAGCAGCGTGGGATCGATCTCAGCGACGACTGCGGCCGCACCGAGACCGCCGACTCGACCTACGTGAACGGCAACCTCGCGGAGTCGACGACGGACGCGCTTCAGCTGTTCCTCAACGAGATGGGCAAGTACAAGCTGCTCACGGCGGAGGAGGAGGTCGAGCTGGCGAAGCGGATCGAGCGCGGCGACAAGGAGGCCAAGGACCTGATGGTCAACTCGAACCTCCGCCTGGTCGTCTCGATCGCGAAGAAGTACCAGGGCCATGGGCTCTCGCTCCTCGATCTGATCCAGGAGGGGATCATCGGGCTGATCCGCGCCGTCGAGAAGTTCGACTGGCGGAAGGGGTTCAAGTTCTCCACGTACGCCACCTGGTGGATCCGCCAGGCGGTCCAGCGGGGCGTCGCGAACAAGGCGCGCGAGATCCGGATCCCGGTCCACATCGTCGACCGCGAGCGCAAGATCGCACGCGCCGAGCGCGAGCTGACGCTCAAGCTCGGGCGGCCGCCCGAGGAGGAGGAGGTCGCGAAGGCTGCCAAGCTCCCGCTCAAGCAGGTGCGGGAGGTGCGGGAGGCGGCACGGGCGGTTACGAGCCTCGACCGGCCGATCGGCGAGGAGGGCGAGTCGTCGTTCGGTGATCTCGTCGCCGGCGACGCGCCCACGCCCGAGGAGACGCTTCACGTGAGCCTCGAGGAGGACATCCTCCGGCGCGCGGTCGAAAGCCTCCCGGAGCGCGAGCAGGCGGTCCTGAAGATGCGCTACGGCTTGAACGGCGATGCCGACCCGAAGTCGCTGGAGGAGATCGGCCGCCAGATGGGACTCACGCGCGAGCGCGTACGGCAGCTCGAGGCGGCGGCGCTCGCGCGCCTCGCCGTGAACCGCGAGATCGAAGCGCTACGAGCCGCGTAACCGTCTACATCGACGCGGAGAACGTCAGGCGGTCCCAGTGGCCGAACATCTCCCGGGACGACCTTGTTGCGCTCGTGGA
>Ga0126310_10000361_pt1 | contig 15075 bp, 13 predicted proteins | sample Plot60_FD_92540 | JGI IMG/M metagenome (GOLD analysis project Ga0126310, IMG submission 92540) | Serpentine soil microbial communities from UC McLaughlin Reserve, CA, USA - Plot60 | ecosystem: Environmental > Terrestrial > Soil > Grasslands | place: USA: UC McLaughlin Reserve, Lake County... | reverse complement strand
GGGGGAGGTGGAGGTGGAGGTGGAGGCGGAGGCGCCGGCGGCGCGGTTGCACCGAGGCCGCCGGTATCGCCGAGGTCGTCACCAAGGGTGTCGCCCGTGCCGCCTGTATTGCCTGTGCCCTGGGTGCCGTTGTCGCCGCTACCGCCGGGATCCAAAGGTGGGGTAGTGGTATCTCCGCTACCGCTGCCCGCCGAATCGCCCGTGCCACTGCCCTCGCCCGTGCCGCCGGACTCGCTCGAGCCCGCTTCGGGGCTCTTGTCGGCCGGGCCCGCCTCCCGGCTCGGCGGAGTCTGAGGCGCATCCACCGTCGCCAGGGCGGCCGTACTCGGTGCGGCACCCGCATGAGTCGGCTGCGGCAGCGCGACGCTCAGATCCTTCTTCCTGGTGGCCGCCCGCACGTGCGCCCGCGAGCGCTTGGCAACCTCGGCACGGTAGGCCGAGAGAACTTCGTTGGAGACTGTCACAGCGGTCACCGTCTGCGGGCCGGCCGCGCCGCCGCTGGCTCCGGTGCCGGAGTCGCCCGCCTGCGTCGTGAAAACGACCTTCCGCGCAAGCTGGTTGCTCGCGCCGGCGCCCGTCAACTGGGACAGCATCGGCAGGCCGATGGTCAGCCAGAGAACGGCAACGGCCGGAAGCGCCACCACCGCCGGCAAGAACCGAGCGCGTGAGCGTGGAGTTGCTCGTGGCGCACGGATGCGCCGTGGTCTGTTGATGTACGAGTGCCGCATCTTTCTTTCGCCGGCCGCCGCGGGCCTCGCGCGCACCGTAGGCGGAAGGTCGTGGCCGCGATTCCCCCGAGAGGGTGACTCGCGAGCCCGTGTCAGTCACTCGAACGAGGGACTCGCGGCACGCCGGCTTCGGTCGGTTACGCTCGCGTCGTGGCGACCGAGGCCGATTCGACCGGCGCCAAGCTCCGTGAGCTTGCGGAATTGCGCGAGCAGGCTCGGCATGCGGGAAGCCAGCGTGCAGTCGAACGCCAGCGCGAACAGGGGAAGTTGCTGGCCCGGGAGCGGGTGGAGAAACTCCTCGATCCCGGCTCGTTCTTCGAGCTCGACCGCTACGTCAGGCATCGCGAATCGAGCTTCGGAATGCTGGAGCGGCGCCCGTACGGCGACGCGGTGGTCACTGGGTACGGAACGATTTTCGGGCGCAGGGTCTTCGTCTTCTCCCAGGATTTCACGGTCTTTGGTGGTTCCCTGAGCGAGGTCTTCGCGGAGAAGATCTGCAAGGTGATGGATCTCGCCGCAAAGTTCGGCTGCCCGCTGATCGGGATCAACGACTCGGGCGGCGCGCGAATACAAGAAGGTGTCGTCTCGCTCGCCGGCTACGCCGAGATCTTCTGGCGGAACGTCCAGTGCTCCGGGGTGATCCCACAGCTCAGCCTCGTGATGGGGCCCTGTGCTGGTGGGGCCGTCTACTCGCCGGCGATGACCGATTTCGTGCTCATGGTCGAGGGCTCCTCCTACATGTTCATCACGGGGCCCGATGTCGTTAAGACGGTCACCGGCGAGGAAGTGACGTTCGAGGAACTCGGCGGGGCGGCGACGCACGCAGCGAAGTCGGGTGTGGCCCACTTCATTGCCCGCGACGAGGAGGCGTGCCTCGAGGACGCTCGCTATCTGCTTTCGTTCTTGCCGCAGAACAACGTCGATCCGCCGCCGTACGCCGATGCTGCCGATCCGGCGGGGCGCGAAGACGCCGAGCTGGATTCGCTGATCCCCGACGACCCCGCGAAGCCCTACGACATGAAGCAGGTGATCTCGCGCGTGGTCGACGACAGCGACTTCCTCGAGGTGCACGAGCGCTGGGCCGAGAACATCGTCTGCTGCTTCGCGCGCCTGAACGGGCATCCGGTCGGCGTCGTCGGCAACCAGCCCCGGTCGCTCGCGGGAGTCCTGGACATCGACTCGTCGACGAAGGCTGCGCGCTTCGTGCGGACCTGCGACGCATTCAACCTGCCGCTCGTCACGTTCGTCGACGTGCCCGGGTTCCTGCCCGGGACCTCGCAGGAGTGGGGCGGCATCATCCGCCACGGCGCGAAGCTGCTCTACGCGTATTGCGAGGCAACCGTTCCGAAGCTCGCTGTCATCACCCGCAAGGCGTACGGCGGCGCTTACGACGTCATGAGCTCGAAGCACATTCGCGCCGACTTCAATTTCGCGTGGCCGACCGCCGAGGTTGCCGTGATGGGGCCCGAGGGCGCGGTCAACATCGTCTTCCGCAAGCAGCTCGAGGAGGCTCCTGATCCCGAGGCGCGGCGCGCAGAGCTGATCGAGGAGTACCGCAGCCAGTTTGCGAACCCGTACACGGCCGCGGAACGCGGCTACGTGGACGAGGTGATCGAGCCGCGCCGCACTCGCCCTGTCCTCATCGACGCCCTCGAGACGGCGCTGACGAAGCGGGAACGCCGGCCTCCCCGGAAGCACGGAAACATCCCGCTCTGACCGACGCCTTCCCGGTCTAAAGGTTCACGCGCGCACTCGCGAGAAACTGGGCCCCACCGCTCCGCGCCCGATTTCATCCTATTGCGGAGAAGCGCACGCGTGGGTGACGCCTTTGGAACAAAAGAGAAACGTCTGCCGCGAGGTTTACCGGCCCTCCAGGCGGTCGAGCGTCGTCCCCGGCCCCGCCGGAGGCTAGACCGCGGCGGCGTGTTGCAGCTCCGGCATCGGGACGACGCCGGGCTCGAGCTCTTCGGAAAGGGCTTCGACGACCGAGGGGTCGAACTGGGTGCCGGCGCACCGGACGATCTCCGCCACCGCCTCGGCGTCGGAGCAGCGGGCCCGGTAGAGGCGATCCGACGTCATCGCGTCGTAGGCGTCGGCGACGAAGATGATCCGGGCGCCAACTGGGATCTCGGTCCCGGCGAGCCGATCGGGATAGCCCGTTCCATCCCAGCGCTCGTGGTGATGCAGCACCCACTCCGCGACGGGATCGACCCCGAGGCTCTCGAGCATTCGAGAACCGATCTGAGCGTGCTGCTGGAGGGTCGCCCACTCCGGCTCGGACAGCGGCGCCGGTTTGCGCAGCAGGTCCTCTGGGAGCGCGAGCTTGCCGACGTCGTGGAGGCTGGCGGCGAGCTGCGTCAGCTCCAGCTCCTCGTGCGAGAGGCCGAGCCGCGCGGCGAGTCGAACAGCAAGCTGGGCGACGCGCTGTGAATGGCTCCCCGTATAGGCATCCCGGGCATCGACGGCCCTCGCGAGGCTCGCGGCCGCTCGCACACGGGCGGCGCGGTCGCCTGCCGACGCGAGGCGTTTCAACTCGGCGAGCTCGACGACATCCGGTCTGAAGACGCGAACGCGGTTCTTCCCATATTCCTTTGCCCAGTAGAGGGCGCCGTCGACCAACTTGAGCAGCTCGTCGCGCTCTTGTGCGTGCTGCGGTGCGAGGGCTATGCCGGCGCTGACGGTGATCGCGCCGACTCGGCCGAGCTCGAGGCTCGCGATCCGGTCGATGATCGACTCGGCGGCGGTCAGCGCCTCCGACGCCTCGTAGCCGGGCAGGAGGACAGCGAACTCGTCGCCGCCCAGGCGGAACGCCTCGCCCGTTTGCCGCAGCCGCGCGGCGACCTGAGAAAGCACCGAATCGCCCATTGGATGGCCAAAGGTGTCGTTGATGCGCTTGAAGTCGTCGACGTCGACCAGGCAAAGCGCGAGTGGTCGGTCGTAACGAAGCGCCTGCTCGAGCTCCCGCGCCAACCGCTCGTGGAAATGCCGGTGGTTGCCGAGTCCGGTCAGAGGGTCGGTGTGCGCCAGGCGCACGGCTCGCAGCGCCTGCAAGAGGGCCCGTTGGTAGAGCTGGATCGCGAGCAGGGGGCCGACGAGGGCAAGGGAGAGCATCGGCGCCCGCTGCCAGAGGACGACGAGCGTCAGGACCGCGGAGCCCATCAACGTGAAGGGGAGGATCGTCCTCTTGACGCTCGAGCCGATCAGGACGGGCCAGGAGCGTTGGGTGGCGCGCGCGACTACCGCTGTGATCAGGAGCACGTCGACGACGTAGCAGACGTAGGTCGCGGCAACGACCCGCGCCGCGGTCTTCGCGGGGGTATCGCCGCCGATCGCCGCGATCACGATCCCGGCGCTCGCAGCGGTCAGCGCAAAGGCGAACGAGTTGTACGCGATTCGAATCGGTGGTCTGCGATCGAGGAGCTGCATGACTGCCGGCGTTGCGGAAACGACGAGAACGCCTGCGGCCCAGCCGAAGAGGACGATCGCCGAGAGACCGAACACGAAGGCGAGGGAAAGGCCGTTGGCGTCGAGGTCGTCGACGGGAACGGGAAAGCGATCTGCGAGGAGCGAGGCTGCGAAGAACGCGATGAGGCCGACCAGGACGGTCGTGCTGTGGGTGGTCGTCGCAAACGAGACTGCCGCGGCGACCACCGTTGCAAGCCCGGCGGCACAGACCGGGGCGACGATCGGAGCGAGACTTCGGCGGGCGGCTGCCGATTCACTCATCTCGTGCCGTCTACCACTCGAGGAAGTTGGCAAGGTCGAACGAGCCAAGCGCCACTGCGAGCGCGAGCACTGTCGCTACGACCAGCAGAAGGCGGAGATGCGGCTTCCACTGCAACATTTGGGACCTCCCTCTCCTAACGCGGACGAGGCGATTGTCTCTCTCGCGCCAGTCCGGGCCATCACCCGGACGGGGGATCGCGCTCTTTGCGCTTTTTTAAGGGGCGAGCCCAGCTTCGGCGAGAGGTCGGCGCGCCCAGGCGAAGCGCTGCTTATACCAGCCCGAGAGCTGCGCGATGGCCACGCCGTAGCCCGAGGAGTGAATGAACCAGCCGCTGCCGACGTAGATCCCGGTGTGGTCGACCTGCGCGGCCTTAGATCGAGCGCCCGCGGCTCCCCAGAAGAGGACGTCACCGGGCTTCAGCCGGGCAAACGGGATCCGCTTCGCAGCCGATACCTCGCCGCTCATGGCGAAGGTCGTGCGGCCTTTGAGCGTTCCCGGGAGGGCTGAGCCGCCGGGGTAGACCTGCAGCTTGTACACGCGCCATACGAATCCGGAGCAGTCGAAGCCGCCAGGAGCCTTCACGCCGAAGGGCACCTCGGCCTTCTCGCTCGTACCGCCCCAGATGTACGGGTAGCCGATGAAGCGCACGGCTGTCTTGAGGATCTGCTTTTGCCAGGGGGACAGGATCGGCAGCTCGAAGGTCTGCGCGAGCTGCTCGACTCGCTGGGTCTCCCGGCCGCTGAAGCGCAGGATCTGCGCCGCCGAGTAGGCAGCTTCGGCCCGCGTCGCAGGCTGGCTCGGCAGCAACTCGAGCGAATCGAGCTGCGCCGGATGGTTGGTGCGGAGCCCGAGGAGGCGCGCAACGGCTTCTGTGCCGAAACGGCTCGGTGGAGCCACGCCCGCGGTCCGGGCGGCGGCGGCGAACGCGGCCGCGGCGTCGCTGAGACCGAGGCCTCGGACGAGGGTCGCGTCGAGCTGGGCCACCGTGACGGGAACGGACGCGTCAGTGGACGCGGCCGGCCGGTCGGCCCCGAGCCCTACGAGGAGGGATGTCAGCGCCCCGCGTGTGAGCGGGTCGTTCGGATGAAACGCCTGCACGCTCCTCGCCATCAGGCCGCGAGCGACGACCAGCTTGATTTCGGGTTGAGCCCACGAGGCAGGCTGCGTCGCGCCGGTGCGTTGAGCGGCGGCAGGAGCCGCGAGCACGACAAAGACGGCGGTGATCGCAAGGATGCGGCTCATCCGCCGTTCGTATCGTCAGGAGGGGCTGCGGCCTTTAGGCTGGCGCGGTGGAGCTCATCATCCGGCCGGAGCCGGATCCCGAAGAGCGCGAGGCGCTGGCGCTCGCGCTCGAGCGCTTATCGTCGGCGACCGAGGTTCCGCCCGCCTACACAAGCCGCTGGCGGGCGGCGGGCATAGCCGAGAATCTCGGCAGCGCCGAGGAGGCGCCTGAGGCCGTTTCCTAGGCGACCGCGCGGCCGCGGAGAAGTCCCGGCGCCACTCGGGCGTAGTCGAGCCCAGAGACCCATGTCAGGACGAGCGCGACGAGCAAGGCCCACCAGGCGACCGAGTCGCTCCACGCGCCCGCCGCGGCAAGGCCGCCGACCGCCGCCGCGACCGCCTGCGACCAGGTCTTGAGCTTTCCCAGGTCCCGCGCGTGCAAGACGACCCCCCGCTCGAGCGCGGCAAGGCGAAGGCCGGAAACGAGGAGCTCCCGCGCAACGATGGCCGCCACCATCCAGGCCGGGAAGACTCCGCGGCCGATCAGCACGATCAGCACTGTCAGGACGAGCAGCTTGTCGGCGACAGGGTCGAGCAGCGAGCCGAGCTCCGATGTCCGCCCGCGCGACCGCGCGACACGGCCGTCGAACCAGTCCGTGCTCATGGCCAGGCAGAACAAGCCGGTCGCCCAGTAGTCGTGCCAATGGAAATCGGAGATGTACAGAGCTGCCACGATCGGCACCGCCGCGGCGCGCGCAATCGTCAATTGGTCAGCCAGGCCCATCGACGGAGAGAATACGCGCGAGTGGCCCCATTCTCGAAAGTCCTGGTTGCCAACCGAGGCGAGATCGCCGTCCGCGTCTTCCGCACGCTTCGCGAACTCGGGATCGCGACCGTTGCCGTCTATTCGGAGGCGGATCGTCGCTCGCTGCACGTGGGCGTGGCGGACGAGGCCTTCTTGGTTGGACCAGGGCCGGCGGCTGAGAGCTACCTCAACCAGGACCGGCTGCTCGAGACCGCCGCGCGGGCCGGCGCGCAAGCCGTGCATCCCGGTTACGGGTTCCTCGCCGAGAACGCCGGTTTCGCGCGTGCGTGCGAGGCAGCCGGACTGGTCTGGATCGGGCCGCCCGCAGACGCGATCGAGGTGATGGGTTCGAAGACCGCCGCCCGGGAGGCGATGAAGGCTGCCGGGGTGCCGATCGTGCCGGGCACCATCGACCCTGTCGACTCGGTCGCGGGCGTGCTTCGCCTCGGCGAGGAGATCGGCTGGCCGATCGCGATCAAGGCCGTGGCGGGCGGCGGCGGCAAGGGCTTGCGAGTCGTGGCAAGCCCCGGGGAGGCCGAGCGTGCGTATGAATCCGCCCGCCGGGAGGGCGAGGCGTATTTCTCGGATTCTGCCGTGTACGTCGAGCGCTACCTCGAGGATCCGCGGCACGTCGAGGTCCAGATCCTCGCGGACACGTACGACAACGTGATCCACCTCGGCGAACGCGACTGCACGATTCAGCGACGCCACCAGAAGCTCGTCGAGGAGACGCCCTCGCCGGCGGTCCGCGACGAGCTTCGCGAGCGGATCGGCCGGGTGGGGGTCGACGCGGCCCGGGCCGTCGGCTACCGCAGCGCTGGCACGATCGAGGGATTGCTCGACCGCGACGGCAACTACTTCTTCCTGGAGATGAACACGCGGATCCAAGTTGAGCACACCGTCACCGAGCTCGTCACGGGCCTCGATCTCGTTCGCGAGCAGGTTCTCATCGCGGCGGGGGAGCCGCTATCGGTGAGCCAGGACGACGTCGCTCTGATCGGACACGCAATCGAATGCCGGATCAATGCCGAGGACCCGTCGAACGGCTTTTTGCCCAGCCCGGGGCGGATCACGAGCTACCGGGAGCCGGCGGGGCCTGGCGTCAGGGTCGATTCCGGGGTAGCGACCGGCAGCGAGGTTGTCGGTCTCTACGACCCTCTGATCGCAAAGCTGGTCGTGCACGGAGTCGACCGGGAGCACGCACGGCGGCGAATGTTGCGCGCACTGGACGAGTACGAGATCGGCGGCATCACGACGCTGCTGGGTTTCCATCGCGCCCTGCTCGGGCACCCGTGCTTCTCGGGCGGCGAAACGTGCCACGGCGTAGTCGAATCGAAGGAGCTTGCCGAGCGAGCCGAACAGTTGTCTCATACGACAACAACGGTAGCGTCGCCGTCGGACGGCCGGCTGCGGGAGCGCGTGGCGCGGGTCGAGCTCGACGGCCGCCTCTACGAGGTGCAGGCACTCGTCCCGGAGCCGCCCTTTGCCGAGCTGGGGCGCCGGCGCCGCGCGCGGGCCGGCCACGGATCGCACCAAGGCGCAGCCAAGGACGCGGTCGTCACGCCGATGCAAGGGACGGTTCTCGCGGTCGAGGTCGTCGAGGGCGAAGAGGTTCGCGCCGGGCAGGTGATCTGCATCGTCGAGGCGATGAAGATGGAGAACGAGATCACGGCACACCGCGACGGCGTCATCACCGAGCTCACGGTCGAGGCCGGCCAGGCCGTATCGACCGGGCAGGTGGTGTGCGTCGTGGCTCAGGACGAGGCTTAGGAGCGCCGCCGACCCGGTCTCTACCTCTCGAAGCTCAGATCGTCCGTTGATACGCCTGAAACGTCCACGTCGCGAAGGCGGCGGTCGCGACAGACAACCCGAAGAGCAGCGCAAGATGGAAGCCGACGGAGCCCCAGTCGGTTCCCGTCAGCACGACCTCGCGCGCAGCGATCACGCCCCAGTTGACCGGGTTGAATTTGGCAGCGATCTGCATCCAGTGCGGGACCTGGCGGATCGAGATCAGCGTCGAGGAGAGGAAGAACAGCGGTAGCCCGATGAAGTTGGCGATCGCGATCATCGTCGCTTCCTTGCGGACGAGCAGCGCGATTCCCTGGGAGAGGCCGGCAAACGCCGAGTTCATCAGCGCCGCGGCCGCGAGAATCACGACCCACCCGAGGAGCGCCGTGTGGACGCGGACGCCGAGTGCGAGCGATACGAGCAGGATGATCACTCCTTGGATGACGGCGATCAGCGCCGAGCGGACGATCTGCGAGACCACGAGCGAGATACGGCTGACGGGCGTCGCGAGGAAGCGGGGCAGCACGTCGCGATCGAGGTCGCTGATCATCGCCATTCCGCTCCAGGTGGCTCCGAAGAAGGCATTCATGATCACGATCGCGGGCGCGAGAAAGGTGATGTAGGAGGACGTTCCGAAGCCGCCGCCCGGCAGGTTGGTGACGCGCTTGAAGAGCTGGCCGTAGAGCAGCAGCCAGACCATCGGCTGCACCAGCAAGAGCGCGATCCAGATCGGCTCGCGCATCAGATTTCGCAACTGGCGGCCGACCATGAACCAGGTGTGGCGGACTGCGAGCGTCATCGTCTGCCCCCCGTGGAACCTTGCTGCGAGCCCGCCTCGTCCTCGGCCGTGAACTCGCGGCCGGTGTAGTGCAGATAGACGTCGTCGAGCGACGGCCGGTGGGTCGTGACCGCCTCGACGCCGATGCCCTCGGCGTCGAGCGCGGAAAGGATCGAAGGGATCGCTCGCGCGCCGCTGGCGACGCGGCTACGGAGCCTCTGCCCATCGGCCGACGCTTCGTGCACCCCTTCGAGCGCGGCTACGACGGACGCGGCATCCGAGGCCCGCCCGTCGGCCAGCTCGACTTCGACCGACTCCCCGCGCAGACTCCGCTTCAGCTCCTCGGGGCTCCCCTCGACGACAACGCGACCGCGGCTGACGATCGCAAGCCGGTCGGCAAGCTGGTCGGCCTCCTCCATGTAGTGGGTGGTCAGCAGAATCGTCAGCGCCTCGCCCTCGGCGAGCCGCTCGAGCTCGCCCCACATCGAGGCACGCGCCTCCGGATCCAGGCCCGTCGTCGGCTCGTCCAGGAAGAGCACCTGCGGCCGGTGCACGAGGCCGAGCCCGACGTCGAGGCGCCGCTTCATGCCACCCGAGTACCCGCGAACGACGCGGTCTGCCGCGTCGGAGAGCCCCAGCAGCTCGAGTAGCTCGTCCACGCGTGCGTGGAGCGCCTGACCGGTGACGCCCTGGATCCGTCCTTGCAGCATCAGGTTCTCGCGGCCGGTGGCATCGCGATCGACGCCTGAGCTCTGCGGCACGTAGCCGATGGCCCGCCGGACAGCGTCCGGCTCGTGGACGACGTCGCGGCCGGCGACCTCGGCACGGCCTGAGTCCGGCTTCGTCAGCGTCGCAAGCACCTTCACCGTGGTCGACTTCCCGGCTCCGTTGGGGCCGAGCAGGCCGAAGACCTCGCCCGACTGCACTCGGAAGCCCACTCCAGCAAGTGCCGCAACGTCGCCGTAGTGCTTGCGAAGCTCGTCGACGACGATCGCGTCCACGCCCACCGAGTCTAGTCAGCGGGCGGAAACCGCCCGCGCGCCGGCGAGACCGGCGCGCGGGCGTGATTCGCTCTAGAACCCGGCGGTGCCGTTCGGCGTGCCGAGGCCGGTCGGGCCGTCGTAGCCGGGGCCGGCGGTGCACAAGTACCTGGTCGAGGTGTTGCGCTTGCCCCTGGAGCAGTTGCCGTTCGAGCCGCTCGTGACGTCGAAGAGGGACGAGGACGCGGTCGGGGCGTAGGGAAGCCGCGCGGCGTAGTCGATCGTGTTCGCGTTCTTCGCCAGCCCGTAGACCGAGGCGATGATCGGCGACGCGACGCTCGTGCCGCCGAAGACGTACCAGTTGGCGCCACCGGTCGAGCCGTAGCTGTCATAGACGGCTACGCCCGTGTTCGGGTCGGCGACGGCCGAGACGTCGGCCACCGTCCGGCGCGAGCACCCGGTATCGGTCTGCCACGAGCGCTTGGAGATCTGGGAGCTGCAGCCGCTGCCGGCCCCGTTCCAGGCGGACTCCGTCCAGCCCCGCCCGTTCAGGGCGGTGGACAGGCTCGTGCCGCCGACGGCCACGACGGTGTTGTAGGCGGCAGGAGCCTCGACCCCGTAGCCACCGTCGCCGGAGCTCGCGGTGATCGCGATTCCCGGATGATTGTACGGGCCGGCGTAGCTCGTCTCACCGAAGAACTCAGGGCCGCCGTAGCTGTTGCTGACCGCGGTCGCGTTCAGCGCTACGGCTTCGTTCACGGCCACGCCAAGGTCGGCGAAGCTGTTGGAGTCGGCCTCGACGAGCAGGATCTTGCAGTTCGGGCAAACGGCCGAGACCATCTCGATGTCCAGATCGATCTCCTGCCCCCAGCCGGCGTCAGGCGCCGGAGGAGCGCCGCCTCCCCGTTGGTTGACCTTCGCGAAACAGCCGTTCCCGGACGTGCAGGGCGGCAGACCGAACCGGCTGCGGTACGCGGCGAGATCGGATGCGGCGTTGGGGTTGTCGTAGGCGTCGACGATCGCGATCGTCTGGCCGTTCCAGCTCCAGCTCGACCCCGTGGGGTCGGACCACTTGTACGCGCCGCCGAGGTTCTGCGGCGTGTAGCCGAACTGGTAGGAAGTCGTTGCGAGCGGGGCGGCCCCGCCGTCGGCTGTGACGACGTGCGCGTCGCAATGCGCGACCCCGAACACGGCGGACGTGCAGACATTTCGTTGTCCGTGCGCCGGGAGCGCGGCGGGCAGCTTGCCCAAACCGGGCGAAAGCTTTGCGGCACCCGGTGCCAGCGCCGGCCCATGTGCGGCGGTCGCGGATCCGCCGAGCGCGAGCAACACAACCAAGCCGGCCAGGCCGGCGATGAGGCGGCGATTCATTGAACCCTCCCTCGGATGAGTACGGACGCGGAAAGTAACAGGCTTTCCGGCTGGTAGACAAGCCCCAAATGGGGGGCAAGGCCTCTGCGAAGGCGGGGGTCGGCAACGAGCACTCGACAGCTCGCCATCTCCGCTCCACTCGCCCGGCGGCGGCTAGAGTCCGGCGCCGGTGGACCTGTACGAGTACCAGGGCAAGGAGCTGTTCCGGAGCTTCGGGATCCCGACGTCCGAGGGGCGCCTCGCCTCGACGCCGGCCGAGGCCGCGGCGGCGGCGGCGGAGCTCGGCGGCCAGGTCGTCGTCAAAGCCCAGGTGCTGACCGGCGGTCGGGGCAAGGCGGGCGGCGTCAAGCTCGCCGAGGGGCCTGACGACGCCGAACAGAAGGCGGCTGAGATCCTCGGCCTCGACATCAACGGGCACATCGTCCGCAAGCTCTGGATCGAGACCGCCTCGGAGATCGCCAAGGAGTACTACCTCTCGGTCACCTTCGACCGCGGCCAGAAGAAGGCGCTGTTCATGCTCACGACCGAGGGAGGGATCGAGATCGAGCAGGTCGCCGAGGAGACACCGGAAAAGCTGGCGCGCCTTCATGTCGATCCGCTCGAGGGCTACCAGCCCTACCAGTCGCGCCGGTTGATCTATGGGGCCGGGATCGACGACCCCGGCGAGCAGAAGCAAGTGCTCGAGATCGTCCGGAAGCTCGGCGCGTGCTTCGTGGGCGCGGATGCGATGCTCTGCGAGATCAATCCGCTGATCGTGACTCCGGAAGGCGAGGTGCGAGCGCTCGACTCGAAGTTCACGGTCGACGACAACGCGCTCTACAAGCACCCTGAGATCGAGTCGATGCGTGACCCCGAGTCGGTGCCGCCCGAGGAGCGCGCCGCGCGCGAGAAGGGCGTCACCTACGTAAAGCTGGACGGCGAGGTGGGGATCCTCGGCAACGGCGCCGGGCTTGTGATGTCGACGCTCGACGTGATCGCCTTGGCCGGGGGCCGGGCCGCAAATTTCTGCGACCTCGGCGGCGGGGGGGATGCTCAGGGCGTGGTCGACGCGCTCGAGGTGATCAGCGGCGACCCGCAGGTACGGTCGATCTTCTTCAACATCTTCGGCGGGATCACGCGAACCGACGAGGTGGCGCGCGGGATCCTGACGGCGCTGGAGCAGATCGGCATCCAGCACCCGATCGTGGTTCGCCTCGACGGCACGAATGCCGAGGAGGGCCGCAGGATTCTCGCCGAGTCGGGCCAGCAGAACCTCCACGTCGAGCCGACGATGCTGGAGGGCGCCGAGCGAGCCGTGGAGCTGGCGAAATGACGGAATTGTGGGATGAAAGGGCGCAGGCCTACCGTGATTCGAAGACGCATGCAGAAGGGGACGATCTCGACCTCGTTGTCGAGTGGTGCGCGCCCGGCCCCGGCCGGAAGGTCCTCGACGTCGCGACCGGCGGCGGTCATGTTGCCCGGCGGCTCCGCGAGCAGGGCTGCGAGGTCGTGACGACCGACTCCTCGCCCGGAATGAAGCCCGATGTCGTGTCACGCGCCGAGGATCTGCCGTTCGCCGACGGCTCGTTCGACTGCACGGTGACGCGCATCGCGCCCCATCACTTCGGCGACGTCCGTAAGGGCGTCGAGGAGATGGCGCGGGTCTCGAACGACGTCGTCGTGATCGAGGACACGCTCTTCTCGAGCGATCGGCACGAGCAGGCCGAGAAGCTGCGCGACCCGACCCATGTCCGCAATTACACCGAGGACGAGTGGGTCGAGCTTCTGACGGCCGCAGGGCTCGAGGTCGAGCAGCGCGAGCTGTTCGAGAAGGTGCATCCGCTCGAGGATTGGCTCGCCCGCACCGGCTGCGAGGGGGACGAAGCCGAGCGAGTCAGGCAGCTGCTCGCCGACCGGATGACCGAGGACGGCAGCGCGTGGAGCGACGTCAAGATCGTCCTCAAGGCGAGAAAGTCGCAACGCTGATGGCGATCATCGTCGACAACGACACGCGACTCGTCGTCCAGGGAGCAACCGGGCGCGAGGGCTCGTTCCACACGCTTCGCAACCGCAGCTACGGCACGGACGTCGTCGCCGGCGTCACCCCAGGCAAGGGAGGTCAGGAGCTCGAGGGGATCCCGATCTTCGACACGGTCGCCGAGGCAGTGGAAGAGACCGGCGCGAACACGTCGATGGTGTTCGTCCCCGCACGGTTCGCCGCGGACGCGATCTACGAGGGCGTCGACGCGGGCATTGCGACCGTGATCTGCATCGCAGAGGGGCTGCCGGCGCACGAGATGCTTCGGATTTACAACTACATCCAGCCCCGCGGCATCACCATGCTCGGCCCCAACTGCCCGGGGGCGCTCTCGCCCGGCAAGGCGAACGTCGGGATTATTCCGGCCGAGATCTTCCGCGAGGGCGCGATCGGCCTTGTCTCCCGGTCGGGCACCTTGACGTACCAGATCGGCCATGAGCTGACGCAGCTCGGGCTCGGCAATTCGACGATCGTCGGCATCGGAGGCGACCCGGTCGTCGGCTCCTCCTTCATCGACGTGCTTGCGAAGTTCGAAGGCGACGACGAGACCGAGGTCGTGGTCATGGTCGGCGAGATCGGCGGCGCCGAAGAGGAGAAGGCCGCCGAGTTCATCGGCGCCGAAATGACCAAGCCCGTGGTCGGCTACATCGCGGGCTTCTCGGCCCCGCCCGGCAAGACCATGGGTCACGCAGGGGCGATCATCTCCGGCACGGCCGGGACCGCCGAGGGCAAGAAAGAGGCGCTAGAGGCCCACGGCGTCCGTGTGGGCATGACGCCGACCGAAGCCGCGCAGCTCGCCGCCGAGGTTGCAGGCGCCGTCCGTGCCTAGCCTTCCTAACAGACCCGCTAGCTGATCTTCAGCGACGCGCAGCTGATGCTTGTGTTCCCGGCGCAGTCGGCGACGCGGACGCAGAAATGGCCGACGAGGGCTGCCGGGGCGCCGCTCGCCAAGCGAGCCGCGAGACGACGCGGGCCGTAGGTGACTCCGCCACCCTTGTCGGCGCTCGCAGCGAGAACGCGGCGGACCTCGGCAGGGCTAGATTCGGACGCCGGCGAGTCGAACTGACGGAGGCGCCGTGTCTGGCAGTCTGCGGCCGTGCGTCCGTTTTCAGCGCTCTACCGCCTGATCTTCGGTTCGGATACCGACCCCGCGCTGCGGCCGATCCTCGCGATCAACTTCGCCGGTTCGCTGGCCGGCTCCACCGTCTGGAGCTTCGTCGGTATCTGGGCGATCAAGAAGCTCGGCGCTGATCAGTCGACGCTGGGGCTCGCCTACCTCGTGAGCGCGCTGATCGGTGTCGGCTCGGGCTACCTGGGCGGTCACCTGTCGGATCACTTCGGCCGGCGGCCGCTGATCTTCCTCGGCTGGATCGGCCAGACCGGCGTCGTGCTGGCTTTCCTCGCGGCCGGCAGCAGCGCCGAGGTGGGCCTGATCGTGCTCTGTTTCGGCGGACTCTTCTTCCAGATCGGCAACGCAGCCGACCAGGCGCTCGTCGCCGACCTCGTGCCGCGAGAGCGCCACGAGGCGGCGTACGCGGCGGTCCGGGTCGCCTCGAACCTCGGCATCACCTTCGGCCCGCCGCTCGGCGGGCTGCTGCTCCTGCTCGGCAGCTGGAACGCGCTCTTCATCGGCGCCGCGTTTCTCTCGGCGCTCGGCTTC
>Ga0126310_10000360_pt1 | contig 15076 bp, 16 predicted proteins | sample Plot60_FD_92540 | JGI IMG/M metagenome (GOLD analysis project Ga0126310, IMG submission 92540) | Serpentine soil microbial communities from UC McLaughlin Reserve, CA, USA - Plot60 | ecosystem: Environmental > Terrestrial > Soil > Grasslands | place: USA: UC McLaughlin Reserve, Lake County... | reverse complement strand
GGCGCAGATGGCCATCACGCCCACGGCCAGCCGGGGCGCGGCCAGGCGCTCCGAATGGCTGAAGCGGCCGCGGTAGCTCTCGGCGATCTCCGCGCCCCGGGGATTGATGAAGTCGGCGAACGAATAGGGCAGGCCCAGCTCCGCGGCCCAGATGGCGCTCTGCGGCGAGGAACCGAGCAGCCACGGCTCGGGGCGCTCGGGCAGGCCGGGCAGCGCCGCCAGCCGCTTGAACGGATGGCTCTCCGGCAGCGTGTCCTCCAGATAGCCCAGCAGCTCGGTGAGCTGTTGCGGGAAGTCGTCGGCCGGCAGCTGGTTGCGATCGCGCTGGAGGGCGAACGTGGTGATCTGGTCGGTGCCAGGCGCCCGGCCGAGGCCGAGGTCGATCCGCTCCGGGAAGAGCCCGGCCAGGATGCTGAAGCTCTCGGCGACCTTCAGCGGGCTGTAGTGGGGCAGCATCACGCCGCCGCTGCCCACGCGGATGCGCGACGTCGTCGCCGCCACGGGGCCGACCAGCGCCTCGGGGCTCGCGCAGGCCAGCATGGGCGTGCCGTGGTGCTCGGCGACCCAGTAGCGGTGGTAGCCCAGGCCGTCGGCCAGCCGCGCGAGATCGAGCGTGTTGTGCAGCGCCTGGGCGCCGTTCATGCCCTCCGAGATGGGCGACTGGTCGAGCACGCTCAGGCGCAGCTCACTCACGGGCGCCTCGTGGTGTCGAGGATCGTCGAGGCCACCAGCTGCGGGTCGTCGAACATCGGCACGTGACCGACGTCGTCGAGCACGAGGAAGCGCGCCTTCGGGACGAGCTTGCGTGCGCGCTCGCCGTTGTCCTTCAGCGGCAGCACGCGGTCGCGCTCGCCCCAGCAGATCGCGATCGGGCACGGCGGCGGGTCGAGCGGCTCGAGGAACTCGTGAGTGTCGAGGATGTCGTCGAGCACCATGCAGCCGAGCAGGTCGTCGGTGCGCGCGAGTATGGCCCGCCGGCTCATGCGCTCCCCGTGCACGGCGTTCTTTCGCATCGCATAGCGGCGCATGCGCTTCGACACGAGCAGCAGCGGCAGCAGCGGACGGGCGCGGCGGGCGTCGCGCGCCACGTCGCGCAGGCCGTGGCGCGGAGAGGCATTGCCGCCGCCCGGAGGCCAGGTGCCGGACGGTGAGAGCGCGCAGACGCTGCGCGCCCGTCCGCGCCGGGCCAGCTCAAGCGCCATCCAGCCGCCCATCGAGTTGCCCGCCAGGTGAATTGCGTCGAAGCCGAGCTCGTCCAGGCTGCGCTCGCAGTCGTCGATCACGTCCTTCATCTTCACCGGCCGCGAGGCCACCTGGCTGCCGCCCCGGTGGCCCAGGGCCGTGAGCGCCACGGTGTCGTGGTGCGTGGCGAGCACTGGGATCACGTCCTCCCACATGCCCTCCCCGCCCGTGACGCCGTGCAGCAGCACCAGCGGTTCGCCTGAGCCCTGGCGGAGCATCAGGGGGCCGTCAGGCGCTCCGAGAGCTCTCGCAGCCGCGCCCGCGCCTCGGGGTCGTAGGCCTGCGGGTGCGCGCGCTCCTCGCTCCGCCCGTCGAAGTAGCGGCCGCTGACGGCGGCCAGCTCGGGATCGGCGATCAGGCGCATGGTGGCCTCGACGCCCTGCTCCAGCGAGCTTGCCGGCGAGGAGACGATCTTCGTGGGCATGTAGGTGGCCGGGTGCAGCGCCGTGGTGGTCACTCCGCTGCCGTCGAGGCGCTCTGCCAGGTCGAAGGTGAACAGGATCTGGGCGAGCTTGCTCTGGCAGTAGGCGCGCACGCCGCTGTAGCCGTGCTCGAGCATGACGTCGTCGAAGTCGATCGGCATCTGGCCGGCGGACGCGACGTTGACGACCCGCGCCGGCGCCGAGCGCTCCAGCAGCGGCAGCAGCTCTCGAGTCAGCAGGTAGCCCGCGAGGTAGTTCACCGCGAAGCGCAGCTCGTGGCCGTCGGCGCTCTCCATGCGCTCGCCTCCCCCCGGCACGTCGGTGCCGATGCCCGCGTTGTTCACAAGGACGTCCAGCCGCGCTTCGCGCTCGAGCAGCTCGGCGGCCAGCCGCAGGACCTCGCCGAGCGAGGAGAGGTCCGCGCGGTAGCCGCGGGCGCGGCCGGCCGGCAGCTGCGCCAGCGTCTGCTCGATCCGCTGCGGGTCGCGGCCGTGAACGAGCACGGTCGCGCCGTCGGCCGCGGCCCGGGCCGCGAGACCCCTGCCCAGGCCGTCGGTCGCGCCTGTGATGAGGATTACGGGCACCCGGCCGATCGTAGACTGGCGGCGTGCCCGACCCGCTCGACGAGCTGCGCCGCCGCCGCGAGGCCGTGCGCGAGCAGATGGGCGGCACCGAGCGCATCGAGCGGCTGCACGCGCGCGGCGAGCGCACGATCCGCGAGCACATCGACGGCCTGCTCGACGGCGGCAGCTTCGAGGAGGTGGGCACGTTCGCCCACTCCGCCCGCCCCGAGGACGCCGCCGCCACGCCCGGCGACGGCAAGGTCGGCGGCCACGGGCTGATCGACGGCCGGCCCGTGACCGTGGCCGGCGACGACCTGACAGTCAAGCGCGGCAGCTCGTCGCAGGTGGGCGGCCGGCGGCTGCACAAGCTCTACGCGCACGCCATGAAGGCCGGCCACCCGATGGTCTACTTCGGCGCCACCGGAGGCGCGCGGCTGCCGGACTCGATGGGCTCGGCGGGCTTCGCCACGGTCTCGCCCGGCACCGGCCTGTTCGCCCGGCGGCGGCGCGTGCCGTTCGCCACCGTGATCGTTGGCAACTCGTTCGGCGGCTCGTCGTTCTTCTCCGCCGCCAGCGACCTGGTGGTGCAGCTGCGGGGCACGTGCCTGGCGGTGACCTCGCCGCTGGTGGTGGAGGTGGCCACCGGCGAGCAGGTGGAGATGGAGGAGCTGGGCGGAGCCGACGTGCACGAGCGGCGCACGGGGCAGACCGACCTTGCGGTGGACGAGCCCGAGCAGGCCTATGCGGCGGTGCGGCGCTGGCTCTCGTACCTGGCGCCGAACGCCTGGACGCGCGCGCCGCGCACGAGCGGGGGTGAGCCGGCCCCCGACCCGGAGCTGGCGGCGCTGGTGCCCGAGCGGCGCTCGCGCGCCTACGACATGACGAAGGTGCTGGGCCGGGTGCTCGACGAGGGCTCGCTGATGGAGCTCGGCAGCGGGTTCGGGCGCGGGTTGATCGCGGCACTCGGGCGCCTCAACGGCCACAGCGTGGGCCTGCTGGCCAGCCAGCCGAAGTTCTACGCGGGTGCGCTCGACCCGGCAGCCTGCGAGAAGGGCGTTCGGCTGCTCTGCATGTGCGACGCGTTCGACCTGCCGGTGGTCTTCCTCCAGGACGTGCCGGGCTTCTTCGTGGGCCGCGAAGTGGAGCACGCCGGCATGCTCAAGCACGCGATTCGGCTGCAGACCGCCCTGACGCTGTCGCAGGCGCCGAAGCTGACGGTGGTGCTGCGCAAGGCGTACGGCATGGCCTACTTCAGCCTGGGCGGCAACGACACCGGCGTCGACGCCGTCTACGCCTGGCCGGGCGCAGAGATCTCCTTCATGGACCCCGAGGTGGGCGCCAACGTGGTGGGCGCCCCGGTCGAGGCGATGCTCGCCGACACCGACCCCTACGGCGCGGCCGGCTCGATGGCGGTCGACGAGGTGATCGACCCCGCCGACACGCGGGCCACCCTGGCGCGCGCGCTCGACCGCTTCGAGTCGCGGCCGCCGGCCGAGGGCTGGCGCCGGCCGCTGGCCGGCTGGCCGACCTGCTGACGCTCGCCCGGGCAAGCGGCGAGGCTGAGAGCGCCTGTAGCTGGGCTCGAGCCCGCCGGTCGGGGTCAGGGGGCCGGCGTGGGCCGCGAGCCGTTTGCGGACGAGCCGCCCAGCCGCACCTCGAAGCGAGCGCCGCCCAGCGGGCTCTCGCCGACCGCCGCCTCGCCGCCGTGTAGCCGAGCCTGCTGACGCACGAGTGCCAGGCCCAGGCCCGAGCCGCCGGTGCGCGCCTCCCCGCCGCGGGTGAAGCGCTCGAAGACCCGCTCTCGCTCGCCGGGGCTCACCCCGGGACCATCGTCCTCGACGGTCACCAGCAGGCAGCCGTCGTCGCGCCCCAGCCGGGCCTTCACCAGCCCGCCCGCACGGCCGTGCCGGGCGGCGTTCTCGAGCAGGTTGTCGAGCAGCGCCCTGAGGCCGTCCGGCCAGCCCGACAGCTCGAGCTCCTCGGCCGGTGCCTCCAGGCGCCAGTCGACCTCCGGATGACGGGCGCGGGCGGCCTCGACCGCTTCCTCGGCCAGGCTCGAGAGGTCGAGCCGCTCGCGCGGCAGCGCCGCCCCGGCGTCGCCGCGCGCGAGCGTCTGCAACAGCTCGAGGAGGCGCGTGGCTCGCTCGGCGTCGCGCTCGGCGTGCTCGACCGCCGCGTCCCGCTCGGCCGCCGGCAGGTCGGGATTGCGGCGCAGCACGCCGAGGTTCGCGCGCAGCGAGGTCATCGGCGTGCGCAGCTCGTGGCCGGCGTCGGCCGCAAAGCGTCGGGTGGCCTCGAGCGCCTCGTCGGTGGCCGCGGCGGAGCTCTCGAGACGGGCGAGCATCGCGTTGATGCCATCCGAGAGCTCGGCCACCTCGGCCGGAGCGCCGTCGGCGGGCAGGCGCGTGGAGAGGTCGCGCGTCGTGCTCACCCGCCCCGCGGCCGCGCGCAGCGGCCGCAGCGGGCCAAGGGCCAGGCCGGCGAGCCACCACGAGAGCCCGCCCACGAGCACCACGCCGAGCCCTCCCAACAGCAGCAGCCGGTTGCGAAGGCTCGCGATGCGCTCCTCGGAAGGGCCGAGGTCGCGGCCCACCTCGAGCAGCCCGCCGCCCGGCACCGCCCGGGTGAGCGAGCGGTAGCTCCCGCCGCCGGCCTCGAACGTCGCGAGCCCGGGCCCATCGGGCCGGGGCAGGCCGGCAGGGGCGTCCACGGCGCGCACCACCTGCGATCCGCCGATCAGGCGGATGTACTCGCCCTCTGGCCGCAGCGCCGGCGGGCCCAGCTCCGGACCCTCCACTCCCGGCGGCGGGGGCACCCGCTGGCGGTCCGGCCGCCCGAGCGCCCGCACCAGCGCTCCCGCGGGCCGCTGCGCCAGCTCGTCGTCGACGCGCGCCCGCTCACGCTCGGCGAAGGAGGCCACGGCAGTCGCGCCGACCAGCAGCAGCACGACCGCCACCGCCAGCGTGGCCAGCAGCGCCACCCTCCCCCGCAGGCTGCGGACCGCGCTCACGGGTAGGGGCGCAGCACGAAGCCGACGCCGCGCACCGTGTGCAGGATGCGCTGCTCGCCGCCGGCCTCGAGCTTGCGGCGCAGGTAGGAGACGAACTGGTCCACCGCGTTGCTCTCCACCTCGAAGGTATAGCCCCAGACCTGCTCGAGCAGCTGGCGGCGCGACATCACGATGCCGGCGTGGCGCGCAAGCGACTCGAGCAGCTCGAACTCCCGGCCTGTCAGCTCGAGCTCGCGCTGGCCGCGGCGCACCCTGCGTCGAGCCGGGTCGATGCGCAGATCGCCCACCTCGATCGGCACCGAAGGCCGCTCGGGGCGGCGGCGCAGCAGCGCGTGCAGGCGCGCCACCAGCTCCTCGAGCTCGAACGGCTTGACCAGATAGTCGTCGGCCCCCGCGCGCAGCCCCTCCACACGGTCGACGAGCTCATCGCGCGCCGACAGCACACAGATCGGCAGCTCGTGGCCCCCCGCGCGCAGGCGCCGCACCACCTCGACGCCGGAGAGACCGGGCATCATCACGTCGAGCACCATCACGTCGGGCGCTCGCTCCCCCACGCTGGCGAGCGCGCCCCTCCCGTCTGGCTGCGTGGACACGCCGAAGCCCTCGAGCCGCAGGGCGCGGTCGAGGGCTTCGCGAATCGCCGGGTCGTCGTCGACGACCAGCACGCTCGGCTGGGCGCTCATGCGCCCAAGTGTGGCTACTCCCCGGGCGGCGGGACGGGCACCTCGAAGCGGTCCCCTCCGCCCGGTCCGCCGGGGCCGCCCGGTCCGCCGGGCCCGCCGGGCGGCGGCCCGCCGAAGCCGTGGGATCCACCGGGGCCGCCACGGCCGTGCCGGAATCCGGGTGGACCGTTCTGGAAGCGCCTCTTGATCCGATCCGCCTGCGCCTGGGTGATGCGGCCGTCCTTCACCGCCTGCGCCAGCTCCTGCTCGAAGTGCTTCTTGCGCGCGGCGCGCAGTGCCTTGCGTACCTCGCTCGTGGGCTTGCCGAGCTCCTTGGCCAGGTCTGCCGCGAAGCCTCCCCGCCGCGGGCGCCAGTCGCCGTTCGCGCGCGGCTTCTCGAGCTTCGCCTCGAGCCTCGCCAGCGCCTTCTCGACATCGGCCTGGCTGACGCCGTCCAGCTGGGCCGCCAGCTCGCCGGCCATCTCGGCGCGCCGCTCCGACCGGCGCTCCCGGCGCACCTCGCCGAGGGCCTCCTGCACCTGGCCGGCGCTCACGCCGTCGAGCTTCGAGGCGAGGTCCTTGGCGAGCTGCGCGTCCTTCTCGTCGCCGCCGAGCATGCCGCCCAGCGGGCCGCCGTCGGCAAGGGCCATGGCGCTCCCCCCTACGGCCAGCGCGCCCGCGGCGGCGGCGATTGCAAGCGTTCGTCGTCGCATGGTGTTCCTTTCGGTCGCTGCCCGGCGTAGCTCGCCGGCTGAGCAGGATGGTCGAGCATCAGTCTGTGATTCCCCTGAGAATTCGGGTAGCAGATCAACCATGACTGAGAAAGACGATCGAGAGCGGACGAGCATGGACCACGAGCTCGAGACCCCCGAGGACGACCTGCTGCGCCGCGAGGAGCGCGCCGCGGCGGCCGACGCCTCCGGCATCGGCGGGCCGGCACCCGACTACGAGGGGACCGAGGAGGTTGCGCCGCTCGAGGAGGGGGGCCAGGGGGTGGCCGAGGGCTTCGAGGAGTCCGAGCGCGAGCTCACCGAGCAGGCCTCGCACGGCGAGAACCGGCTCTCCCCGGAATCCGACGCCTTCTCGGCGGAGGAGGAGTCCGACCGGGCCGACGCGGTCTACGCGGAGCCCGACGAGCTCGACCCCACGGAGATCACGAGCGATCCCCGCGAGGGACCGGACGACCCGGGCGAGGGGCCCGGCATAGCCGCGGACCGCTGAGCGGCTAACCCAGCAGCAGCACGATCAGCAGGATCAGCAGGGCGATGCCGATGCCCGCCGCGGTGATGCTGAGCGGCTTGTTCTCGCGCCAGAACGCCGGATTCGCGCGGTCGCGCGTATAGCGGCCCTCCGGCGGCTCGCCGACCCAGTCGTCCTCGTCGTCCCAACGGGCCATCGAGGCAAGGATAGGCTCCCCCAGATCGAAGCGCTACACCCCCAGAGCGGGCGCCGCGAGTCCGACGACGAGCGGGTCGACCGCAACCTCCAGGAGCTGCTCGGCGAGCTGCGCGTGGCGCTGCCGGGGGTGCAGGTGCTGTTCGCCTTCCTGCTCGTGGTGCCGTTCAACCAGCGCTTCCCGTCGGTCAGCGACTTCGACCGCAAGCTCTACCTCGGCACGCTGCTGTGCGCGGCGGGCGCGTCGGCGCTCCTGATCGCCCCCACGGTGCACCACCGCGTGGTGTTCCGCCGGCAGGACAAGGAGAACCTCGTGGTCGTGGCCAATCGGCTGACGCTCGTGGGCATGGCCCTGCTCGCCGTGGCGATGACCGCGGCCATCGTGCTGGTCACGGACGTGCTGTTCGGGCCGGCCACCACGATCGCCGCCGGGGCGCTGGTGGGGCTGATGTTCGCCGTGCTCTGGTACGCGGTGCCACTGCGGCGGCGGGCGAGCCTGGACCGCTGACGGTCTGATCTAATCGCCGGCGTGCGGATGGCCCAAGCGCGCATGCGAGCGGAGGCCAAGGCCCGGGTAGAGGAGCGGCACTGGTGGTACCGCGGCCGCCGGCTCGTCCTCGACGCCGCCCTTGGCGGCCTCGACCTGTCGGCTCGGCCCCGGCTGCTCGACGCGGGCTGCGGCAGCGGCCGAAACCTTCCCCTGCTTGCCCGCTACGGCGACGTCGCCGGCTTCGACGCCGACCCGCACGCCGCCGAGCTCGCCCACGCGCGAGGAGTGGGTCTCGTCAGGACGGGGCGCGTCGAGCGCATCCCATTCGAGGAGGGGGGCTTCGACGTGGTGGCCTGCCTCGACGTGCTCGAGCATGTCGACGACGAGCAGACCGCCCTGCAGGAGCTGCTCCGGGTCACCCGACCGGGTGGGGCGGCGCTGGTATCGGTGCCGGCGTACCCGGCGCTGTGGTCCTCTCACGACCTGGCCGCCGGCCATCGCCGCCGCTACCGCGCGCGGGAGCTTCGCCGCCGAACCGCCGACGCGGGCTGGCTGCCCGCGGGGATCACGCACTTCCACGCCGCCGCGCTCGGCCCGGCCGCCGTCGTGCGGTTGAGCGAGCGGCTGCGGGGCGGCGCCGAGCCCCGCTCCCAGCTGCGCTTCGAGCTTCCATTCGCGGATCGCGCGCTCCTGTGGCCCGCCAGGCTGGAGCGGCGGCTACTGGCCCAAGGGAGGCGGCTCCCGGTCGGACTCTCCCTGCTCGCCACGCTGCGGCGGCCGGGGCGGTGAGCGACTTCGACCTGCTGCTCTTCGGCGTGGACCCCGCCCTGGTGCAAGCGGCCACCGGCGCGGGCGTCGACGGCATCGTCGTGGACTGGGAGAACGCCGGCAAGCGACTGCGCCAGGCGGACGCCGACACCGAGGTGAACCACCACACCGCGGCGGACCTGTCGCGGGTGCGAGCCGCCACCGACCGGCTCGTGATCTGCCGCATCGAATCCGTGCCCCGCGGCGGGCTTGAGCACGTGGAAGCGGCGATCGCGCTGGGCGCCGACGAGCTGCTCGTGCCGATGGCTCGGCGGCGCGAGGAGCTCGAAGCGGTGATCGACGCGGCGAGCGGGCGCTGCGGGGTGGGCATGCTCATCGAGACCGCGGAGGCCGCCGCCGCGCCCGAGCAGTTCGCCGGCCTGAAGCTGCGCCGCGTGTACGTGGGCTTGAACGACCTTGCCATCGAGCGCCGCAGCCGGGGCATCTTCGACGCGCTGGTGGATGGGACCGTCGATCGCGCGCGTCGCGCCGTGGACGTGCCGTTCGGAGTGGCAGGCCTGACCCTGCCGGAGGCAGGCCAACCGGTGCCATGCCGGCTGCTGATCACCGAGATGGCACGGCTCCGCTGCGGCTTCGGCTTCCTCAGGCGCTCCTTCCTTCGCGACGTGCCCCGCCATCGCATGGGCCACGCCGTTCCGCGTATAAAGGCGGCGGTCGTGGCCGCGGCGGCCGCTCCGCAGCCCAGCCTCGAACGCCGCCACCAGGCGTTGCGCGCCATGCTCGACACCCCGGCCGTCAAGGTGGCCACCTGAACGTCCTGCTCATGTACCCGCCCGGCGCCGAGCACGCGCAGGCGCTACGAAGAGCCGCGCCGAGGGCTTCGATCGAAGCCGCCGCCGACGAGCCGGCGGCCCGCACACTCATGGCCGAAGCCGACGCTGTGCTCGGCAATCGCTGGTTTCGCCAGTCGCTGCCCGCAGCCCGCCGGCTGCGCTGGATGCAGTCGAACTCGATGGGAATGGACCTCGTGCTCGGGGCGGGCGATGCGCTCGGAGCGGTGGTGGTCACCTGCGCTCGGGGGGTCTACGACGAGGAGGTGGCCGAGCACGCGGTAGCTCTCGCGCTCGCCCTCGGACGCGGGTTGCACCTCGCGCGCGACGCCCAGCGGCGACGCCAGTGGCCCAGGCGCCACCTGATCACCCTGGCCGGTGGCCGAGCCATGGTGCTGGGGTACGGCGGGGTGGGCCGCGCGACGGCGCGGCGCCTGGCCTCCCTTGGAATGTCCGTGCGCGGTGTACGCCGCCGGCACGCGGGCACGCCGGCGGCCGGCGGGGACGGCGTCGTGCTGCACGGCCCCGACAGCTGGCGCGAGCAGCTCCGAGCGACCGACCTGCTCGTGCTGGCGCTGCCTCTCACGCGCGCCACCGAAGGCATCGTGGGTGCCGCTGAGCTGGAAGCCCTCCCCCGCGGAGCCCTCGTGGTCAACGTCGGCCGGGGCGGAACCCTCGACGAGCAGGCACTGCTGGGCGAGCTGCGCCGCGGCCGGCTCGGCGGGGCCGCGCTCGACGTGGTGGCCGAGGAGCCGCCGGCCGCCGGCTCGGCGCTCTGGACCGAGCCGGGCCTGCTGTTGACGCCGCACGTGGCTCGCAGCCCCGAGCGGCCCCCTTACCGGTGGGAGCCGCTGTTCGTGGAGAACCTGCGGCGTTTCAGCGCGGGCGAGCCGCTGCTGAACGTGGTGGATAGGGAAGCCGGCTATTGATGCGGGGGGACGTGAGCGTCGTCCTGCCGGTCTACGACCGCGCGTCCGGCGTGGCGGAGCTGATCGCCCGCCTGCGGACCGCTCTGCCGGCGGCCGGCCTGGAGATCGTGCTGGTTCACGACGGCGGGCCGCCGGAGTCGCTGGAGACCCTCCGTGCTTTGGCCGATTCCGACAGCTCGGTGCGCGTCGTCGAGCTTGCCGGGAACCAGGGACAGAACGCGGCCGTGCTGGCCGGCCTGCGTCGGACCGGCGGCGACCTGGTGGTCGTGATGGACGCCGACCTCCAGGACCCGCCCGAGGCCGTGCCCTCACTGCTGGCGGCAATTCGCGATCGGTGGGACACCGCCTTCGGCGGGCGCCGGGGCGCATACGAGGCACGCGGCCGGCTGGCAGGCTCTCGGGCCCTGAAGCTGCTCCTGCACTTGCTCAGCCGGCGGCGGCTGCCGGCGGACGCCGGCCTGTTCGTGGCCATGCGGCGAGAGGTGGTCGTACGCCTGCTGCGCGTGCATACGCGGGAGCCCTACGTGGTCGGCCTGCTCGCTCACGTAGGCGGCCGCATGACCTCGCTCCCGGTGCCGCGCCTGCCTTCGCCGGACGCCGGCTCGGGCTACGGGACGGTCGCCCGGCTGCGCCTTGCGCGAAGGGCCATCGCGACGGTGAGCCGGCCACCGCGAGGCGCCTGATGGACCTCCTGGAGCGACACAACGCGGCCCAGCGCAAGTACTTCGAGAGAACCGAGAAGGCGACGATGGTGCCGGCGGGCTCGCGCTACGTGGGCCGCCAGGTGGAGGAACTGATGCGCTTCGCCGAGCTGGCGCCGGGGATGCGAGTGCTCGACGTGGGCTGCGGCATGGGCCGCTACACCTTGCCGCTTGCCGCCCGCGGCCTGCAGGTCGAGGGCATGGACATCTCGCAACGACTGCTGGAACGGCTGCGCGCCTTCGCCGGCGAGGGCAGCGACATCCCGCTGCATCACGCCGACGTGCTCGACCCGCCGACCGCGCTCGGGGGGGTCTTCGACGCGGTGATCGGCTTCTTCACCCTCCATCACCTTCACGACCTGCGCCGCTGTTTCGAAGGCATGGCGCTGCTGGCCAAGCCGGGCGCGGCGGTTGCCTTCCTGGAGCCGAATCCCTTCAACCCCTCCTACTACGTCCAGCTCGCGCTCACACCCGGAATGAGCTGGGAGGGGGATGGCGGGCTCGTCCGCATGCGGCGGCGGGTCGTCGAGCCCGCCATGCGCGGCGCGGGACTGGCCGACTTCCGGCTCGAGCGCTTCGGCGCGCTGCCGCCCCGACTGGCCAACCGCGCCCGCGGGGCCGCCCTGGAGCGCGCGCTCGAGCGGAGCGTTCCACGCCCGCTCCTCGCCTTTCAACTGTTCGGCGCCCGCAGGCCGTGAGCCGGTCGGCGGCCCGCTGGGCGGCCGCCGGGGGGCTTCTCTTCCTGGTCGCCCTCCTGGTCGACCTGGGAGCCGGCTACGGCGTGGACGACTTCTGGTTCCTCCAGGTCGTCGAGCGCGTACTGCATGGTGAGGCGCTCTACCGCGACGTCTACTTCGGCGTCACGCCGCTGGCGGTGTACCTGACGGCCGCTCCGGTGGCAGTGACCGGGGCCGAGCTGGCGGCGGTCAAGGCGACCTGCGCGCTGCTGTTCGCGGTCAGCGGATTGCTCTCGCTCCACGTCGCTGCACGCACGGGCCGGCTCAAGCGCAGCGAGCTGCTGCTGATGGCCGGGGCCCTGGCCGCCTTCGCCATCACGCCGAGCGCCACGCCCTACGCTCCGCTGGCGCTGGCCGCCGTCATGGGGTCCCTGGTGGCCGTCCTCTCCTGGACCGAGCGAAGCGGCCGCCGTGCGCTGGCGCTGGCCGGGGCCCTTGCGGGCGTCGCCCTTGCGTCCAAGCAGAGCGTAGGGGTGGCGACCGTCCTGGCGCTGCTAGCGAGCCTCGCGCTGTGTGCGCGCCTGGCCCGCACTTCGGCGAAGTCGCTGGCGGCCAATGTTGGCATCGCCCTGGCAGGGGTCGTCGGGGCCACGCTGCTCGCGCTGGCGCCGGTGATCGCCACGGGGGGCCTGTCGGGGCTGGCGCGCCACGCGGCCGGCAAGGGCGCGTACCTCGATCGCGCGCGTATCTCCTACCTCCAGGGCTTGCAGGATCAGCTCGACCAGCTCGCCCTTCGCGGTCCACTCGACGCCGCCGAGTCGCTGGCCCGGATGGCCGCCTACCTGTTGCCGCCGATGGCGCTGGCGGCCCTCGCGGCCGCGCTGATGCTGGGGCCGAGTTCAGCCCGTCCCAGGCTGGCCGTCGTCGGGCTCTTCTGGGGGGCCGCCATGTCCAACCTCCTTCCGCGCGCCGACCTGCCCCACATGTCCCCCGCGGCGCCCGCTTCGCTTCTCCTGATCGCTTGCGCGCTCGCGGCGCTACGCGAGCGGTTGCCGCTGCGCCTGCCCCTCCGGGCCGCCGCGGCACTGGTGGCCGCGGCGCTCTTGGCGACAGCCGCCAACCCGCTGCAGGAACTTGTTTCGGGCGACTCCGTGGGCGCGCGCGTGCCGCACCTGCGCTGGGTGTTGATCGACGCGGCGCTGCAGCGCGACCTGGAGGGCCGCGCCGACGCGATCGCCAGCGCCGGTCGCCACGGGCCGACCTTCCTGCTCTTGCCCGACGCCGGCATGTACTACCTGCTCTCCGGGCTTCCCAACCCCACCGCCTACGACTACCCGCTCGTGACCACGCTTGGCGAGAGAGGTGAGCGCGAGATCATCGGCCTGCTGCGCCGAGGGAAGATCCGGCAGGTCTGCGCCGCGGCGCTTCCGGACTCCAACCTGAACGACCAACGCCTGCTCGCATACGTTCGCACGAACATGGAGCCGGCCGGCAACCGGGGCTGCCGGCTGTTCCGCGCGCGCGGCTGAAACCTGGGAAGCGCCGACGTTAGCCCAGAGGGCGCTCGGCTCCGGCTTGGCCGGCTTGGTGCAACCGGATCTGCCCGAGCGTGAGCTCGCGCGCGTCCTCGCCGGCGTGCCAGCGGCGGTACCAGTCCACGACCGCGCGCAGCCCCTCGTGGAGGCCCCACGCCGGCTCCCAGCCGAGCTGCGAGCGCGCCTTCGAGGAATCCAGCTGCAGGTAATGGGTCTCGTCGAAGCCCGGCTCGACGCCTACGTCCACGGGGATCTCCTCGCTCCACAGCTCCTCGATTCGCTCCAGTACTCGCCCGACCGGCCAGGCGTCCGCCTCGTCGGGCGCGAAGTTCCACGCGCCGGCGAAGCGGCCGTGCTCGCACAGCCGCTCGGCCAGCAGGAGATAGCCGCTGAGCGGGTTCAGGACGTGCTGCCACGGGCGTACGGACTCGGGGCTGCGTATCTCCGCGCGGGTGTTGTCGATGGCGGCCCGCATGAGGTCCGGGACCAGGCGGTCCTCGGCCCAGTCACCCCCGCCGATCACGTTGCCCGCCCGCGCGCTGGCCAGCGCCGGCCCGTCGAACGACTCCCGGTAGGCGGCCGTGGCGAGCTCCGAGCACGCCTTGCTGGCGCTGTAGGGGTCGCGGCCCCCGAGCCGGTCGCCCTCCCTATGCGCCTCCCCGCTGCCGGTGTCCTCGTAGGCCTTGTCGCTCGTGACGTTCACGAGCGCGGCCACCGATTCGCTTCGCCGCGCGGCCTCCAACACGTTCACGGTGCCCATCACGTTGATCTCGAACGTCGCCACGGGATCCCGCAGCGAGCGGCTGACGATCGGCTGGGCGGCCAGGTGCAGCACGACCTCGGGGCGATGCTCGGCGAAGGCCGCCTCCACGGCGGGCAGCGAGCGAAGGTCCGCTTCGATGGTGGGCATGCCGTCGCCCACTCGCGCCGCTTCCCATAGGCACGGGCCTATGGGATGGCCGAGGGCCATCCCCGTCGGCTCGGCGCCCAGCTCCTGGAGCCAGAGCGAAAGCCAGCTTCCCTTGAAGCCCGTGTGCCCGGTGACGACCACCCGGCGGCCCTCCCAGAACGCGCGGCTCAGCTCCACTGGCGCCAGGGCGCCCCGCTTTCTCGCCACGCATTCTCGAGCGCGTCGCGGTCGCGCACGGTGTCCATGGCCTGCCAGAAGCCCTCGTGGCGGTAGGTGGCTAGCTGGCCGTCCGCCACCAGCCGCTCCAGGGGCTGGCGCTCCCAGACGGTCTGGTCGCCCTCGATGTACGAGCCGACCTCGGGAGAGAGCACGAAGAAGCCGCCGTTTATCCAGCCGCCATCGCCGTCCGGCTTCTCCCGGAAGCCGCGCACGCGGTCGCCCTCGAGCTCCATCGCGCCGAACCGGCCCGTGGGCTGAACGGCCGTGACGGTGGCGAGCCTTCCATGGGCGCGGTGGTGGGCCCCCAGGGCACCCAGGTCGACGTCGGCCACGCCGTCGCCGTAGGTGAAGTGAAAGGCCTCCTCGCCTTCCACAAAAGGAAGCACCCGCTTCAGCCGTCCGCCCGTCTGGGTGTCCTCGCCGGTATCGACGAGCGTGACGCGCCAGGGCTCCGCGGTGCTCTGGTGCACCTCCATGCTGTTGCCCGCGATGTCGAACGTCACGTCGGAGATGTGCAGGAAGTAGTTGGCGAAGTACTCCTTGATCAGATAGCCCCTGTAGCCCAGGCAGATCACGAACTCCTGGATCCCGTGCGCCGAGTAGATCTTCATGATGTGCCAGAGGATCGGCTTGCCGCCGATCTCGACCATCGGCTTGGGCTTGAGGGTCGTCTCCTCGCTGAGGCGGGAGCCGCGTCCCCCGGCGAGGATTACGGCCTTCACG
>Ga0126310_10000359_pt1 | contig 15096 bp, 16 predicted proteins | sample Plot60_FD_92540 | JGI IMG/M metagenome (GOLD analysis project Ga0126310, IMG submission 92540) | Serpentine soil microbial communities from UC McLaughlin Reserve, CA, USA - Plot60 | ecosystem: Environmental > Terrestrial > Soil > Grasslands | place: USA: UC McLaughlin Reserve, Lake County... | reverse complement strand
CAATCTAAATTTACTATAACTTTTATATATAAAAAGTCTCTACTGTTGAAATAACTAAATAAAGAGATTTTAATTGAAATGAAATAATATTGAATACAAATTTACTATCTACAATATGCTTAATGATTTACTATAGAATTTAAATTATAAAAATACTGATACATTTGCCATTTCACAAAACCAAGTTTATAATGTAGAATATAGTAAATAAATATACATAATAATATACTTAACTAGATATATATAGCATCTTTAATGAATACACCGAATAAGTCCTCAACAAAAAATCATATTAGAAATGAAAAAATTTATAAAATAAAAATCTTCAATGATTCAATAAAGTTTTATTTACCTAGAGTTGAAGGTTATAATGACATAATCAAAGATATAACGTTAAAATATGGAGCATTATCAATTTTTGAGTTTGATGGTTATTTTGAGGGAAAATTTGAACCCACTAAATATATACGAGTAGAAATACATACTAACGATGTAAACACAGAAAAGATGATTGAATTTGCTAATGAAGTAAGGATTAAGTTGAAACAAAAGAGCCTTGCATTTGAATTTAATAATAATCTTATATTAGTAGAATCAGACAATTAACGGATGAAATCTATAGTATAATTTTCGAACTCCATATATATAGCCATTTAATCATATAACCCTATTGAAAAATTTTCAATCACTCTACCTATAATATGTTTTCCGGATGATAACTTATATTTTCTATAAAGATAAGATTCTTTTGAGTTATAACCAATTTCCGTAATTCTTTTGTAAGTTTCTAATTTATTTTCCAAGATGATAATACCTATTCCCTTTTCACCTTTTCTTATTTCATATTTGATTTTATCAGGAAGATTTTTCAAATAGATAATAGAGTTTGCCTCTGCAAGAATTTTTCCTCGATCTTTAGTGATTATATTTATTTTCCTCGTTATAATATTATTTTTTTCAATTTGTTGTATAATTACTATCTTTGTTAACGAATTAGATAGAATTTGTAAGAATAGTTCTGTCGTACCATTATTCATTAAAAGAATCTTTTCAAAAGAATTTAACTTAATACTACTCCTCTTCTCGAGTTTTAAAATATCATTTAAAATAGTAGAATTAGATTTAACATTAATAGTGAACATATACATTTAATTAATTAATATTAAACCTAAAATATATTATATTATTCAATAATATATCGACATACAGTCAGTATTACTGCAAATGTTATAGTTATTAAACTCAAAATTTTTAGTGAATGTTCTAATTTTTTTATATTACAATCAACAATATCGGAGGGTTTTCTTTTTAGTTCTTTATATTTCCGAGAAATTCTAATTTCTATGTATGCGGCCAAAAATGCGACAATAGAGGCAATTAAGGATAATATAGAAATAGAATTAGTTTGAATAACAAATCCTGCTAGTAAAGGCAGGCTACCCCATGATATTGCAAACCAAAAATTGTTATGAAAGAATCCGTTAAATAATTCAAAGTTATAAGCAAATAAAAAAAAGCCTTCTATAATTGCAATAATTGATAACAATGGAACAAATATAATAATATAATAAATACCCAGGAAATAGGACACAGAAAGTCCTCCCATTACCATCAATCTCAATTCAAAAGTGGAAAAAAAATTACCCCAAGGTTTAATTTTTTTAGAACCTAGGTTATCTGCAGCGTGAGCTGAAACACCAAGACCCAAAAAATAAATAATAAAGATGGATAGAGCTCTATCCCATGCTATTGATTCGGAAAGCATTGAACCTATTATTGTAAAAGAGATACACATTCCAGTATATGGAAGAAATAGCATTCCAATAAAAGCCCTGAATTTCAATGGCCCAAACCTTGGAACGAACCATTCATTTAAACGAATAGAATTAAAGTTGTTGTTGTCCTTCATATTTTAAAAGCAGATATTATTGCAGAAGTTCCGCCTGTATAATATTTAACATCCAAAGATTGAAACCCTTTCTTTTCTAATGCTATTTTTAGATCTTTAGTCCATGTACTTCGTTTTATAACTTCATCTAAATTATAAAATACATATTTCCATGGTTTAATAATTTGGCCAGCCAATTTTAGAATATTAAAATAGGAATTCCACAGAAGTCTCATTATTTTATTCAATGGATATACAAAATCACTGAAAATAACTATTCCACCTTTTTTGAGTAGACGCCATATCTCATCAACCAAAAGAGAAATTTTTGCGTATTTAGCCAAATAACAAGACACTATACAATCAAAACTTTCTGGTTTAAATGGTAATAACTCTGCCATAGAATTAACCAAAAGTGAATATCCTCTTTTTGCTTTAGCATTAGAGATATAACTATATGTTAAATCAACCCCAATAAGGACTTTGTATGGTATATTAGAAATGAAGGATGAAAAAATTCCTGTCCCACATGCAACATCTAGTATATATTTATGTTCAGGAGTTATATAATTAGCAATATTTTGTTTCCACAAGGAATCTTTTCCAAATGTAGTATATTTTACTATTCGATCATAGCTAGATGCATTTCGGTTAGAAAAAAAACTTTTGGCGATAGATTCCACATCGTTAATCAATTTTGGTTCACTACTATATTGGCTTATATTATAATTGGCTTATATAAAAATATTCAAGCTTTTGAAAAATTAAATTTATTAATTTTTTATGATAAATTTTCTTTTTTAATATATTACATAAAAAATTTATCTAATAGGTTTTTATATTTGATTACATTTTATAAATAAATATTTTCACTAGAAAATTATTTATTCATGGATATTTATATTTTAAAATTAAAATAAAATAGCTATGTAATAACATCCATCACCACATACAAATTAGTTATAAAATTTATAACAATTAAAAATACTAGATGGAGAATATTCAATTATAGATATTATTTTCAAATTTGATTGAATAAATTGGATAATATAACCACATAAATCTTATCTACTGATATCGAAATATCTTATCTATTAATAAAAAAGATTTACTTATATATTAATTATAACAAACTTAGTTAATGAATAGATATTATATTTTGTTACCGGTTATAATGAGCATGACTATTATCATACCATTATTTACTTTAATAGCCTACTCACAGAAAAATGTAACCATAAGTCCTAACTGCAGTACAGAGGAAGGTTCTGAAGTAACTCTTGAAACAGACGGATTTGAACCAAATAGTAATGTACATTGGGATATGGTTAATACATTAAATAACACAATTGCACTCTCAGGTTATTTTACAACAAATAGTAGTGGAGGTTTTGACGAACGTACATACGTTGGTGATATTGCCAGTGGACATTACAAAATAAAATTCTTTGATGATGCGGATACTAATGATCAACTAGATATAAATAAGACAGAAATTTCTCGAGACTTTTCTATACCATGCAAAAAGCAATAATCATAATAATAAAAATGGAGATTAGTGAAAGAAACCTATGAAGACCAGTTTTTTATCTATTCATTCATTTATTGGTATATTATCATCGTCATCATTATCAATTCTCTTCTTTTTATCAATAGCAAGTATTTATAATATTCATGCTGTAACATATGATTTTAATTTTGCAGCTGTAGGAGATTGGGGTTGTAATTCCAATACCGATGCAACTGTTAAAGGAATAGCTAATACAAAAACTACAAATAAACTTGGAGCGGCGGAGCTTGTGTTAGGTTTGGGAGATTATTCCTATCAACCTACAGCAAATTGTTGGCTCAATAAAGTTGCATCAATAGATGATAATATGAAAATTACTATAGGAAATCATGAAAATTCTGCCAAAACTGGATTTAATCAATACAAAAAATCATTTGGCCTAACATCTAATGCATATTATTCATTTGATTTTCAGAATGTTCATTTTATAATAATGAATACTCAGACCCCATATACAGCTGGTTCTTCACAATATAATTTTATAAAGGATGATTTATCAAAAGCAGATAACAACGATAATATTAATTGGATAATTGTAGTAATGCATGAACCTTTTTACACATCACCTACAAGTTGCAAAATTAAATCGTGTCAAGGTATTGGTAATTTACGAGATACTTATCATCCACTTTTTGACACCTACAAAGTAGATTTAGTTCTGGGAGCACATTTACATGATTATCAGAGATCATTTCCATTAGAATATAATTCAGCAAGTAGCTCTAAACCTATTATGACTTCTAAAATTCCCTCAAAGTATAATGATCCTAAAGGAGAAATATATGTAATTGTAGGTACTGGTGGAATTAACTTCCACAAGATTATAGGTAAAAACTCATACATAGTAAAGCAGCAAGGTTCTTTTTTTGGTCACTTAAATATTGATATAACTAACAAGGGACAAGTATTAACTGCTAAATTTATTCAAAATAATGGAAAAGTATTTGATGCATTTTCAATAACAAAATGATGAGAAGTTCAACAAAAATAAATTTTTTCGTAATTTGTTTAACTACAAATAGATTTACTTCTTAACTTCAAACAGATCAATCAATTTTTGACAAAAACTTTATTTATAAATTTATATTTCTTCAGTTGGAATATTTATTTTTTATTAATGAGAATTATAGTTAAAATAGAAACAGATATAATAAAAAAATTAGTCTACCATCCAAAACTATCTATCACATATCCTCCAACTACTAGTCCAAGTACAGATCCTGAGGAAAAAAGCGAGAAATAATTATTGCTTGACTTATGGCAAGAGGTTCTTTTGGAAAAATTGGAAAAATGCTTTGTGTGATACTGAAGGCTAATGGGAACATTGCAAGACTTAATCCTTGAATTACACTTGAAACAATCGAAAAGGAAAAATTAATAGCCAATCCTGCCAATAAGGCCCCAAATTACATAGATAATATTATCAATTAAGTCAAAAGAATTTCCTTTTTTTTCCAAAAATGATAGACAATTTTGATGCAAGGTATCATTTTGCTCTGCGATTAAATATGAGCTCAATATACAAAATGAATCAGAATATGTAATAGTGAATTCATCAATAATATCAAGAATCGCAGATATTATCATTGTTTCACCTGCTGTAGAAATCACATCACATTCACAGAAACTAAAAATGAAAAGAGTAAACATGTATTTGTGGAATTTTATTCTATTTAGTGTTTTTATCTATGGAATTAGATAGAATTCCCTCATTCACATAATTTTTATGGAATCATTGTCTCATATAAATAAAAATGATATTAAATTAACTGCAAATACAAGATTTTGCTTTAGTTAAACCAAAAATCAAAATCAAAGAATATATGAGATTGTAAATCTTTAAATTAATATTTACCAGATATGAATATTAAGATTTTAATTTCTTTATTTGTTTTAATAATAATAGTTACAAATAATACATTTTTTGTATATGGTCAAAATTCTAATACTACTAACGTTTTTGAAAATATATTTAAAAATTTAAAAAATAAAATTATCGAAATAACCAAAAATGTGGAATATACCATAGATATTAAGGCTGACCAAATCTTTCCAAATGATACTATCAGGAACTCTATATTAAATAAAAATGAACCAATGGAATATTTAATTCCCATTTTAGAATATAATTTATTAGGTTTTGATATATTTGCTACAGATATAAAAGTAAGAACAGAATCAAGTAAGATTGATGAAGAAAATAAAGATAAATTAAGAATAGATTTTCCTATTATGCAAGCAAAGAATGTCAATGTAAATAATGAAATTTTTGATCTCAATTATGAGAATATTGATTTAAGCTCTACTTATACAATTTATGATTCAAAATCAGATAAATTTACTATTCATATTCCAGTTTATGTAGCTGTTAAATATTTACCAAAATAAATATGTTAAAAGTAAAATATACATTATAATCAAGTCAAGAATTAACATAGGACATCTTTTTAAATTTTACTCATTTAATATAATTAATACTATTAGATTAAATCTAAAATAGGTTTTTATAATATTTATCAATAAGTTTTGAAAATTCAATTATAATTGTAGTATAATTTTATAATTAACTTTTTTTCACTATATTTCTTTTTAGTATGTATTTTTTGTAAATATTATAAGATTTTAATATCCTATTTAAATTATTTTATAGGCAAAAATTTAATTATCCTGAAATTAAGTAAATTACGTATAGAATTGATTTTAAATTGGATCAGAAGAAAGACATGGAAGCCAAAAGGAAAAATCTATAGTTTGAAATGTAACCAATGCGGGGACGGATTTATATCTAATCATCCAATGGAAGCACCAATCTGTGGCATTTGCTTACAGAAAATTAAATCGATTGACTTAACAGTTGATACTGAAAAAAAATGTATTATATGTGGAAGAAATGGAGCTGTTTATTCTTCTAATAAATGTAATGATTGTTATTTCAAAAGATAAGTTATTAACTATATCTCATTAAAGGTTTCTTTATAAATTATGAGATGAAATGATTCATTTAATATCTCGAATTAGAATTAGTTTCTTTACTTATTTATGGGATTTAATCTATAATAGCATTTAGTATTTATTTTTTTGTTTACATATGTTAATTATATATTCATTGTACTTTTGTATATTAGTTCATTTTATAGAATACATAGATATAGCAATTTACATATCAAGATTCCCTTAAAAGTCACTAATATCTTCATTGGTATAGTAATGATATAATAAGGTACTCCATAAAATTAATCCGTTAAAGTCCTACTAACTTGAATAATAACAAAACCAACGCACTAATTCCCGCACTAGCAGGTATTGTAATAATCCAAGCATAAATTATTTTTTTTCCTATACCCCACCTTACTGCAGAAAGTCTTCTTGTAGTTCCTACACCCATTATAGCCCCTGAAATTGCATGTGTTGTACTAACCGGAATTCCCAACCATGCCATGGCCGATAATATTACTCCACCCCCAGTTTCTGCGCAAAAGCCTTGATATGGTTTCAATTCTGTGATACGAAAAGCCATTGTTTTTACTATTCGCCAACCCCCCAAAAATGTTCCAAAAGCTATGGCTATAGAAGCTGAAAGAATTACCCAAATTGGAACTTCGAAATTTTCTGCATCTAAAAAACCACCAGATATTAGTAAAGCAGTAATTACTCCCATAGTTTTTTGTCCATCGTTTGCTCCATGGGTAAGAGAGAAAAAGGCAGATGATGCTATCTGTAATTTACCAAAGACTCGATTTATTTTGCCTGGCTGGTATTTTTTCAAAAAATATATCAACAATATTCCAAATGCCAAAGCAATAACAAATCCAAGAACAGGAGAAACTACAAGAAATGTTAATACTTTTTGCACACCTCCAAAAACTATTGCTTCAAAACCACCAAAAATTAATGCAGAACCAATTAATCCGCCAATAAGTGCATGACTACTAGAGGACGGTAAACCAAAATACCAAGTAAGCAAATCCCAGGCTATTGCTCCCACTAGTCCCGCTAAAATAACTTCCGCCGTTGAAAAATTAGGTTGTATAATTCCCTTACCTACAGTCGCTGCGATAGCAGTACCAAAAACAAACGGTCCAATAAAATTAGCTAGAGCAGCCATACCTACTGCTTGAATTGGTTTTAAAACTCTTGTTCCTACAACAGTTGCTATTGCATTAGCTGCATCATGAAAACCATTTACGAAATCAAAAAAAAGAGCTACAATTATTCCTGTTATAATTAATGGTATTGGTTCCACTTTATTATCATTCCTACAAAAAAAAACAATTATCCATATTTGAGAACTATGTCTTCCACTATATCTGCTACATCCATACATCTATCTATGGAAGATTCTAGATTTTGATAAATTTCATAATTCTTAAGTATTTGTACAGCATCATTAGTTTCAAATAATTCCGCTATAGCTTTCCTATAAAGATGATCCGCTTCACGTTCATATTTTTTAATTTTGTTACAGTGTTCTATGAAGTTTCCATTTTTTTTTGTTGACTGTAATTTTTTTAACACGTAATGTATTTCTTGGGAACATAAATGTAAAATCTGAGCAAGATCTAACATATAAAACATAGGTTTTTTAATTTTAAATAGTACGAACCTATCTGCTGTACCATCTACATAATCTAAAACTTGATCTATTGTACTAGTCAACCCGGATAGATCTTCTCGATCTAATGGAGTAACAAATGTCTGCGATAAAGTTGTAAATAACTCATGAGTAATACTATCTCCTTTAACTTCAAGATCTTTTATCTTATCTTTATTTTCAGAATGAGATTTTTCATAGTCGGATAAAAATTCTATTAGTAAGGAGGTTGCTTCAACTAAAATAGATCCTTGTTTTTCTAAAGCCCCAAGGATTAATTTATCATTACCACGAGCCCAAGTAAGCCAATTTGTAGGCAAATCTCCATATCACCTTAACACAATAAAATCTAATATTTTATAAAGCATTAGATATTTTTTACCTGATGATTCTGATTGTTAATAATAATAATGATGTGTTTATGACTTTTGTGATTATTATTTATTATAAATATTAGATTATAGCTAGAGCTCTAACAGGAGATCCGGATGCTCCAAGCAATTTGAGTGGAATTGCTATTAACTTAAATTCTTTTTTATCTATTTGAGCTAAATTACATATATTTTCTATTATTATTATATCATTTTTTAAAAGTATTTTATGCACAGGAAATTCTGATTCTATTGCTGAATCTATACTAGGACTATCAATTGCTACAGCATTAATCTTTTTATTAGATAGATAAATAGCTGCATCTGGAGAGAGACCAGGATTTGCAGTTATATAATTATCGGCATTATAATTATGTTCCCAGCCAGTAGAAAAAACAATAGAATCATTTTCTTTAATATCTATTTTGCTGTTGATTATATCTTCTACTGTGATAAGTTCATTAGATGATTTAAAAACTTTTAACAAATGAACATTCTTCATGACAAATCTATTTACATCAATATTATCTATGGATTCAGCTCCTTCGAGAAAATGAGAAGGAGCATCTATATGCGTTCCGGTATGTGTGCTTAAAAAGATTGCTTCTGAATCATATCCATCAATACTATATTTAGACCATTTTAAAAAATAAAAATTTGGAGATCCTGGATAAAGTTTAATATTTGAGTTTATCGACTGACTTAGATCTATAATCACATTATTTGCAAATTGCCTCTCCTTTTTAATTATTTCAGATGAAAACAAGATAATTACTCATTAAATAGTTGATATCAAATAGGGCATCAATTAAATGCATTTAAATATAATAATGTATACAAACCTAAAATTATTTAAAGTATATTATACATACTAATAATAATGGTAATATTTTTATCATTGTTATTAATTATTAGTGCTGTTATTTTATATTGTAATATTCAAAGTATTGCAGGAGAATTAGAAATGAAGCCAATCACAACTCCTAATAAACTATTACCTACATATGTGATAGATATTACTACAGGTTCTGGAGTAAGTTACAAATTCCAACACTTTTATCCACTAAATATAGCAATACCTATAGGTACAACTGTTGCATGGTTTAACGGCGATCCCGAACAAATTCATACTGTTACAAGTAGTGCTGCCGGAGATTCCAATTCTGGAAAACTATTTAATTCAGGAATTATTCCATATTCATCTTCTTTTCAATATACATTTGATCAGCCAGGTAAAGTTGCATATCATTGTGAAATTCATCCTTGGATGATAGGATCGGTATATGTGAGTGATTCTAACAAACAAGGAAAAAATTTCAAGCTTACAACTGGTACAACTATGGCATTTGAAGATAATACTCTATATGATTGGAGTATTAATACTACCAACATTGATAGAATTTTATTTGATATAGAACCACTATCCATAAATGCAGATAAAAAGACACCTATAACATACAAGATAGGTATTTACAATAATGATCTCAAAAAAGAAATTTTTTCAAAATCTTTTTTTGCTAAAGGTAACGATTTTCAATTCGAACTTTTATCTAGTGATTTGGATGAACCTCTAGTTTATGGTCCAGATTTTAGTGACCCTATTATAGGCGCTTATCATATAAGAGATAATTTTCCTGATGGAAATTATATTCTAAAGGTAGAAATAACAGGTATAGGATCTAATCTAATACAAACAAACATATCTGACGAATTTAAAGGTATAATCTCTTCGTAAAAATAAAGGAATAAGTTATCCTAAAATTGGTGGTCGGATGACTTTAATTAAAGTATTATTTCCTTTATTCTAACGCAAAAGTCTTTTCCATTAGTATTATATAATTCTGCAATAGCTTTAAATTCTGATCCCTTCTTTAAAAGGTTTCTTGGTCCCTCATAATCATAATAGTTTAGCAATGCATACCATTTTTCGTTTACTAGAACATATGCTTTGCCAGGTAAAATTTTTTCTACATAGATATTATATTCTTTTCCTGCTGATTTATTTGGTAATCGATTTAAAGTTATTGATCTATTATCTTTTATTTTGATTACTTGTTGCTTCTCCAATTTCTTTAGGGCTTCTAATATAATATGTGTATCAAATGTAAATTTATCACTAAAATAGGATAAGTCGAATGAGTTTTTATTATTTCTTTCATCTATTAAAAAATTATAAATATGTCTATATGCCCTCTCTATTAAATTATTCTCAGTTTTTGTTATCATTCCAATTTGAAACATTGGAACTTTTTCTATTATTGCTTTTTTAACCTTAATTTTTTCAATTATTTTCCTTTCATTATCTTCATATTTTAATTCTTTTTTATTTAGTTTTTTTTGTTCTATATTTAAGTTCTTATCAAGATCTGCTAGTTCTAGTTCCGTAAGACGATTATATGGTATCGGTACTCGTGAAATTGGAGTTAAAATTGTTTTCATTGAGTTAAAAATTGTTTTCATTTTTTCTATTCTTCTCTTATTTGCAAATAAAATACGCATATCTACAGTATCTTTTGCTGCTAGGATTATTACGTTTCCACTTGATTTTCTTCCAGTTCTACCTTTTCTTTGTATGTGTCTAATTTCACTCGCAACTGGTTCATAAAATATAACTAATTTAACTTCAGGAATGTCTAACCCTTCTTCTGCTATCGAGGTTGCAACAAGTACATGAAATTCCTTTTTCCTAAATGAATCCAAAATAATAGATTGTTCATTTTGCTTCATTCCAATGTCATTATTTCTAGTTGATTGACCAACAAATCTAAATGATTTAATTCCGGTTTTGTTCAATTCATCTACAATATGAGTTGCAGTATCTCTATAATGCGAGAATATCAAAATTTGAGAACTCCTGCTATCATTTAATAATACATTTGGCTTTTTATTTGCAGAAGTATCTAATTTTTCTTTTTTACATAGATTAAGAATATAAAGTAGTTTAGGATGTTCAGTAACATTTTCTAATAGTTTGAGAATATCCTTCATTCGAGGATCTTTCAGAATTAAAGAATGTGCTTTTCCTTCGCTTGATTCCATTCTTTTTATAAAAGTTTTTAGAGAAAACGGGCCTTGACTTTCTATCAGTTCTATACAGTACATCAAAGATAGAGCAGCAGATTGGTTCAATAGAGCTAGAAATAAGGGCCCTTTTTCTTCATTTAAAGTGAACTTTAAATTTCTTTGTAGAATCTCTGCAAGTTCTAATAAATCTCTTTTAAATACATACTCTATATTATTTTTTTTTATTAGTCCTCTAAAAATTAACCATCGTAATTTTTCTTGTAACATAGATTTGAATAACAGGATAATTTGTCTATATTTTTCTGATAATTCTACATATTCCCATTTTAATTCTATTGGGTTCACATATGGTTTGACATCAGCATCTTCTTCATTTCGATATTCAATATGTTCTATGTAAAGATTATTACATATTTGTTGTATTCTGTTTTTGTCAGAGCCAGGACTTGCAGTCATAGCTACAATTAGAGGATTTGGTGATTGTTCCATATATTTTTTAGAAATAAGAGTGTAAGCATAATCTTTTATAGCTCTATGAGCTTCATCGAAAACTATCAATCCAAAATCCTTCAAGTTTAAACGTGACTCATTCAAATCATTTCTTATTACTTCTGGTGTAGCAAAAATCAATTTTATTGATTTATTATCCCATATCATTTTTCTTGTTGAGGGAGAAATTTTACCTGTTACTAATATTTTTTGATCATCCAATACTTTAAGAAATGAAGAAAAAGATAACAAGTGTTGTAATACCAATGGGCGAGTTGGTGCCATTATTAAGATTCTATTGTGTTTATAATTATACAAAATTTCAGCACAGATCAGTGCAGAAATAATAGTTTTACCTAGAGAGGTAGGTAAAACAATTAAGGAATTTTTATCTTTTGATGAATTAAAAATAATATTCTGATATAATCTAGACTCAATAGAATTATTTTTAATAAGTGGATGTACTATGAATCTTTGAATTTCATGTATGCTTTCTTCTTTTTTGTTTTTAAAGTCTGACATATGGCAAATGCATTTATTTGAAATAATATATTATACTAAATAATTTAATTCTTTTTGTTTTATTTTATAATAATTTAAAGGTTAATATAAAATATATTAATATATTTATATAATAAAAAAAAATATTACTGCTAAAATTATCTCTATTTACTCACTAAAACAAATTACTATTAGTAATATATACTCGGAACATAAGAATTAGTATATTAATAATTTTAAAGTATATTAATTATATACTTTTTAAACCCTGTTTTCGTCTAATACTTGTGTTAATTTCACTTGTTCCTGAAGATATAATTTCTATAAGTTTTGCATTTTTATTATTCGGTTTTGTTCTTAGTAAACGTCCAAGTCTTTGAATAAATTCTCTTTTGCTTCCAGTTCCACTAACTATTATACCCAATTCAGCATCAGGAACATCAACTCCTTCATCCAAAACTTTTGAAGTTACTAAAACCCGATATCTGCCATCTCTAAAACCATTTAATGCATCTTCTCTTTCTTGCTTACTAGACTTATGAGTTATAAAAGGAATTAGAAATTTATTGGAAATTAAATAAACTAATTTATTATGTTGTGTAAATATAATAGTTCTCATGTGTGGATTTTCAATAAGGATTTTACGCAATTCTTCAATTTTAGATTCGCTATTTAATGCAATATCTAAAGCTTTATTTCTTGCCAGTAATGCATTTCGAGCGGACTGATTTTTTCCTGATATCATAATTAATTTTTGAAATCCAATTTGACCATATCTTATTCCTAGTTCCTGTAAATAAGACAAATATTGATCATAATTTTTATGATATTCTATTTCCTCTTCTGGTAACAACTTAACATATCTTTTTTCTACTATAAAAGATGCAATATGTTTATCCTTGGATAACTCATTAACAGATGACTGATATACTATTCCTCCAACTAATCTAGGAAAATCTAAATGTAGATTATCTTCACGTTCATATGTAGCCGTCAAACCTAATCTATAAGGAGATATAAATTGTTCTGCAATGCTTCTATATCCTGGTGCAGCCAAATGATGTACTTCATCAAATATTACAAATGCAAATTTGTTTCCTATAAATGATGAGCGAATAAAAGCTGAATCATATGTAGATACAGTGATACCTGTGATGTTTGAGATACCTCTACCAATATTCCCAATTTCTATTTTTTGAAAATATTTTGATAAAAATCTTGTCCATTGCTCCATAAGATCCAAGGTGGGAACAACGATCAGTGTAGAAGAATTTACTATTTCTATTAATTTGATTGCTATTATAGTCTTTCCTGAACCTGTAGGTAATATTATACATCCTTTCTTTCCTGCAGTAATCCAATTTTCAATTGCTTTTTTTTGATAGGATCGTAATGATAATTCTATATTTTCAATTTTCAAATTTGGAATAGGAATTAAATCCATAACATTATTCTCATATCGAATACCACTATTTTGTAAATATGTAATAATATCTTGATAATGAAATGCTTGTGCTCGTAATTGATTTGTTCTTGGATCTATTAATGAATAGGGAATTTGATTTATTCCAGAAATAACAATAGAACCTTTATCATAGTAAAGGTTTACTTTAGTATTTATAGACAATTAATATATTATACAATTATTATCTCTTAAAAAGAAATCGGATTAGCTATATATCTTGAATACATATATCATAATTTAATATGTAGGTCTTTTTCTCCATGCAAAAATCATAAAAATGAATGGAATTAAGAGTATAGCAGTAGCAATAAGAACAGGTTGCATTATTTCATTATTGACTGGAATTCCAACAGCATAAAAATACGGAAATGGATATAAGCCTGAAACAAAAAACCACATTGCTACAACCATAAGAATGTAGGGACCATTTCTCCGTAGAAATCCTGGAGGTTTTTTATTTGAAATTGCGCATCTTTTGCATTTTCTTTCAGAAAGAATCAAACATGAAGTACATACTGTCTCATTACAATATGCACAGATTATTTCACCAAATCTAGATCCACATATATAACATTGAACCAATAATAATAGTATCTATAGTCATTATGACATATTTAATATTTATTAGATGTTTTTATTTATTCTCTTCTGCAAAAAGGGCTTCTAAAAATTACTTATAGTTCAAATAGCATAAAATTTCTAAAATTAAAACAAAAAAAAAATTAAAATAATGTTTGAAATTCTTCTTTTCTTTTATTTTATGGGATAGATCTGCTGTATAATTTTCCTTCTAATGCTAGCTTGTACATTTCTGCAACGTATGGATTCTTTCCTGGTGTTTCAGCTCCAAGTTCAACTAAACGTGCATAGACTCTTACTACATATGCAAGAGCACCCATGAAAGCTACAACTACACCCATGTTAAACATCCAGTGGTTAGGAACTGAGAAGATTTCTTCTACGAACCAAAAGTGCCACATCTCGTTAATACCTATTGTGAACATTGTGGCTAGGTAACCAATAATGGTTATCTTTAAGCCGGTATTCATAGAGTTATTTGGGCCTCTTAGAACTGGAACTCTTCTGTCATACATTGCAACAAATCCCCAACCTAAGGGTAATGCAATGAAGTGACTGTATAACCACCAATGAGCTGGTGTAAATGCAGAATCACGTATAGCTGTTTGATGCAATGAT
>Ga0126310_10000358_pt1 | contig 15118 bp, 10 predicted proteins | sample Plot60_FD_92540 | JGI IMG/M metagenome (GOLD analysis project Ga0126310, IMG submission 92540) | Serpentine soil microbial communities from UC McLaughlin Reserve, CA, USA - Plot60 | ecosystem: Environmental > Terrestrial > Soil > Grasslands | place: USA: UC McLaughlin Reserve, Lake County... | reverse complement strand
GCTGACGCCGCCGGCGTGGCGTCCGCTTGCCTATGCGGCGGCACTGTTGTTCGGCGCGGCCGCCGGTGGCTTGCGGATTTCCGCCGGCGCGCATTTCTTTTCCGATGTGGTGTTCTCCGGCGTGTTCACCTTCCTGATCGTTTGGATCGTGCACAGCCTGATCTACCGGTGGCGCGCGACCCGGATCACTGACGCGCAGGTGGAAGGGGCGATCGAACGTCTCGCACTGCCGGCTTATGCGGCCGTCGAACGGCTGATCGCGCGCACCCGCACCCGGCGCGCCGAATAACTTGATCGCTCGGCACCCACGCCTCCCGCGGTCACAAAAAAGTACAATCACAGTGCTATCCCTCTTATTGCTGTCCTTCTGCCGTTGTGGTTTAATCCGATCGCAATCTTAAATTTTGCTTGGCCGCAGGGAGAGTTCCATGACGATGTCGCGTCGAGACATGCTGTTGCAGGGCTGTGTCATTGGAGCGGGCGTCATCGCCGCCAACACGCCGGGCATTGTGGCACTTGCTCAAGCCGGACCGAAGCTGAGACGCTCGCTGCATGGGATGGCGCCGAATGATCCAATTCTACAGACCTGGCGCGACGGCGTTCGGCTTTTGAAGGCGGCCTCAGGCAACGTCAGTTGGACAAGCTTTGCCAACATCCACGGCAATGCCACGGACTTCAATCTTTGCCCGCATGGCAACTGGTACTTCCTGCCGTGGCATCGCGCCTATCTAGTCTCGTACGAGCGGGCTGTCCGGCAATTGACTGGCAACAACGACTTCGCTTTGCCCTATTGGGACTGGACCGAAGATCGCCAAATGCCCGCAGCTTTCGTGCAGCCGACTTTCAACGGCCAACCGAATTCATTGTTCGAGTCCCAGCGTGACGCAACTCCGACGGACTCGCTGCCCGACAGCACCGTAGGGCCGGGTGTCATCAACCAGATCCTTGCTGAGTCTCCATTCGAGACCTTCGGTACCAGCCGACCGATCAATGGCGCCCAGGTGCAGAACAACCTCGATCAAAGCTGGATCAACTGCGAATTCTGCGGCACGATGGGGACGCTCGAGCAAACGCCGCATAATCTGGTCCATGTGTTCGTGGGCGGGATCATGGCGCAGGCGAACTCCGCGCTCGATCCGCTTTTCATGATGCATCACTGCAACATCGATCGCATCTGGTGGCTGTGGAACCAGGGCGGCGGCGCAGACACCCCTGATCCCCTCTGGACGGGCATGACGTTCCAGAACAACTTCTTCAACCCCGACGGCACTCCGTACTCACCAAAAGTCTCGGATCTGCTGGTCCCCGAGCCGCTTGGCTACACTTATGCCGATACTCCCGTCACGCCTCCGCCCAGCACGACCCCGCCGACAACAACTCCCCCGACGACACCCCCGCCGGCGACGGTTGCGCAGTACGATAAGTTCAAGAGTCTTTATGCCGTGCCGAATTTGGCGACGGCGAAGCCCGCCGGGGTTGCGACGTACGCCGCCCCGGTGACGGGAGACGCGGCCACGTTGAACAAATATCTGGAAGTTGGAGTCGATGTAGACCCGAACGCGCTACGGACGGTCGTATACCGTAAGTCCGCGCCTAGCGGCTCCGAGACACTCAGTTTGACGAAAGCCCGGCAGGATTACATCAGCGGGCCGCGTTGCTACGCGTTCCTCAGGGAGGTCGACTACACGCAGCACCAGAACACCGAGTACCGGGTCTTCCTTGACTGCGACTATCTCTCGGCTGGTGTGCCGACGAGTAACCGCCACTACGTCGGGTCGTTCGGCTTCTTTGGGGGTCACGGCAGTCACGGCGGCAAGGAAGCCCGCAAGCCCTCGATCGCCGTCGATCTGACGGCGGCCTGCCAACGCGTTTATGGCAATGCGACCACGCCTCCGGGCAAATTGCGTGTGCAAATCCAGCCTGTTCCCCTCAAACCCACCGGCAGGGCCGGTTCGGCCAAACCCAGCCGCGTGGAGGTTGCAATCGTAGGAGCCTGACACCACCTCTATCCCAAGGCGACGCGACGGCGAGGACGAAGGCTATGGGTGCTTGCGGGTCCTGGACGATGCGTGTCGGGTGTGCGCTTTTGCTCCTCGCGCCCATTGGTGCTGCTGCAGCGGAGGGCGATCAGTTGCTTGCAACGGTCAACAAGCCTGCTGTCGTTACGGCCACGCCCGCGCCGAAGACGGCCAGCGAGAGCCAACCTGCGCGTCAGGTCGTGCTCAGCGTGACGGGCTATCAACCGCCACAAAACGGGGCGATCCAGGGAATCGTCAAAGCTCAGAAGCCCGACGGGAGCGAGCAACAAATCGGGACGATCGGCGTATTTCCCGATAGCGCGTTCAAGGCGGAGTCGTCACGGGCGCGAACCTACAACTTCCCACTGCCCAAGGAATTCGAGGGCGCTGCGGTGAAGCTCAAGGTCGAACTGGTCCCGCTCAGAGGACAAGCAGAGGGCGCCCAACTCGAGGTTGGCAGCGCCGAGATACGCTGACTTCGCGAACGCTCCGGCCGCGCTTGCGTCGGCGCGATCTTTCAATCATAGATTTATATCACACGAGGCCCACTCTTGCCTCGGAGATCCAACATGGCAAACGGCTCACCCATTCCGGGTACTTGGGCATACAAGAGCTACCGCAACACCGCTCAGCAGCAGGTGTTCGGCGCCGGCATTTTCACCTTTACCACCCCAACCAGCAGCACGCTGAACGGGACGTTGGATATGGGAGGCGGCCTCGTGCTCGATCTAAATGGAACGATCACGCCAGCAAGCCAGGACTGCCCGCTCACCGTCCACATCGTCGGCAGCGGCAGGCCCGGCACGGACACCCAGGACTGGGAATACGATTACCACGGCTATCTGGGATTTCATTGGCCGAATGGTGTGGACCAGGTCGCGTCCTTGGTGGGGACGATCGTGCGGGCCAAGCCGCACAACGGCGGAGCGGCCGGGGTCACCGCCTCGTTTATCGCCATCAAGCAATCATGACCGTAGCGGATGCTCAGGAAGATGTTTGAGGCGTTTTGCTACCTGCCGTAAACTTGCAACGTCACCCTTTCTCCCTATAGTCCGCGCGGATTTTCCTCCCGTTAGCGGACTCTCCGGCAATGGCCACATCCGGCGTCAAAAAGGTCGTGCTCGCCTATTCGGGCGGGCTCGATACCTCGATCATCCTGAAGTGGCTGCAGCAGACCTATCGTGCCGAGGTCGTGACCTTCACAGCCGATCTCGGCCAGGGCGAAGAGCTCGAGCCCGCGCGCGCGAAGGCCGTGCTGCTGGGCATCAAGCCGGAGAACATCTTCATCGAGGATCTGCGCGAGGAGTTTGTGCGCGACTACGTGTTTCCGATGTTTCGCGCCAACACCGTGTACGAGGGCCAGTATCTGCTCGGCACATCGATCGCGCGCCCGCTGATTGCCAAGAAGCAGATCGAGATCGCCGAAAAGGTCGGCGCCGAGGCGGTGGCGCACGGTGCAACCGGAAAAGGCAATGATCAGGTTCGATTCGAGCTGGCTTACTATGCGCTCAAGCCCGACGTGACAGTGATCGCGCCGTGGCGCGAATGGGACCTGACCTCGCGCACCAAATTGATCCAGTTCGCGGAGCAGCATCAAATCCCGATCGCTAAGGACAAGCGCGGCGATGCGCCGTTCTCGGTCGACGCCAACCTGCTGCATGCATCGTCGGAAGGAAAGGTGCTGGAAGATCCGGCGCAGGACGTGCCGGACTATGTGTATTCGCGCACCGACGATCCGGAAGATGCGCCCGACAAGCCGACCGTCATCACGGTGGATTTCGAGCGCGGCGATGCGGTTGCGATCGACGGCAAGAAATTGTCGCCCGCGACATTGCTTGCGCGCCTGAACGAGCTTGGAAAACAGAACGGCATCGGCCGCCTCGATCTGGTGGAGAACCGCTTCGTCGGCATGAAGTCTCGCGGCATGTACGAGACACCGGGCGGCACCATCCTGCTCGCCGCGCACCGCGGCATCGAGCAGATCACGCTGGACCGCGGCGCCGCGCATCTGAAAGACGAGCTGATGCCGAAATATGCCGAGCTGATTTATAACGGCTTCTGGTTTTCGCCCGAACGCGAAATGCTGCAAGCGGCGATCGACCGCTCACAGGAATTCGTCACCGGCCGCGTCCGGCTCAAGCTTTACAAGGGTTCGGTTGCGGTGATCGGACGCGAGAGCCCATATTCGCTCTATGACCAGGATCTCGTCACGTTCGAAGAAGGCGCTGTCGCCTACGACCATCGCGACGCCGCGGGTTTCATCCGCCTCAATGCGCTGCGCCTGCGGACGCTCGGGCAACGAAAACGCAAGCTGAAGCTCTGAGGGTTTTGCGCTGGTTTCGGCAACGCCCGTTTGGTGCCTGAATCATTGGCGCATGTAGCTGGGTTTATCCAGGCAGCCCAACCGTATTTTAACGCATTCCACGAAGCATAGTCCTGACCGAGGAACCGTAATCCCGCTTCCTCATTTGCGTCTGATGCCTGGGCGGAGGATACGGCATGCCAACAACGCTGCTCGAAGACATCCGCAATTGGTTTCACCCGACGGATAGCGGTGAAGACGTAACATTGGCCCCGTTGGCCCAGAACGAGATGGCGTCGGCTTCGCCGCTCGCTTTTGTGGTCGATGATGAGGACGGCATTTGCACACTCATCATGACGACCCTTGCCAAGATGGGCGTCGAGGCGGAGAAATTTCATACCGCAGGGGCTGCGGTCGAGGCGCTCGATCGCCGTTTGCCGGCGATCATCTTTCTCGACGTCGCGCTGAAGCACTCGGATGCCGTCGATGTGATTCGTGGGCTGGATGAAAAGGGATATGGCGGCATCGTGCAGTTGATGAGCGGCAGCAATGTCGACCTGCTGGAAGACGTGCGGCGTGTCGGTGCCCGGCACGGCCTCAAGATGCAGCCACCGCTGACCAAGCCTTTCCGTACCGAGGCGATCCGGCAGATCGTCACCAGCGCGCATCTCGGCGGTCGCCCGCGCGCGTCAGTCAACCTCGATGAAGCGATCGCCAACGATTGGTTGGAGCTGTGGTATCAGCCAAAGATCGATCTGCGCCACAAAACATTTGCCGGCGCTGAAGGCCTGATCCGTTGCCGCCACCCCGTGCACGGCATTCTCTCGCCGGACAGTTTTCTGCCGGGCGCGAGCGAAGGCAGCCATTCAAAGCTGACCGAGCATGTAATCGTGACGGCATTGCGCGACTGGGATGAGCTTGCCCAGTGCGGCGTCCATCTGCACACGGCGGTCAATTCCTCAATCGGTGCGCTCGCGAACCTTCAGCTTCCGGCGCTGATCCGCGAGCATCGGCCGAAAAGCGATAAATGGCCGGGCCTGATCCTCGAAGTCACCGAGAGCGAGGTGGTCAAAGACGTCGCGCTGATGCACGAGATTTCGACGCAACTGCGGATCTACGGCGTCACGTTCGCCATCGACGACTTCGGCGAGGGTTTTTCGTCCTTCGCGCGGCTACGCGAGCTGCCATTCGCCGAATTGAAGCTGGACCGCAGCTTCGTCAAGGACTGCGCAACCGACAAGCGAAATGCCGGTATCTGCGAAACGATCATCAATCTCGCACATCACTTCGGCGCTCTGGCGGTTGCTGAAGGTCTGGAAAATACCGCGGATTTGCAGGCAGTCCATCGCATGGGCTGCGACATCGGGCAGGGGTTCGTGCTGTCGCGCCCAATGCCGAAGATCAATCTGATTGCGCTGCTGCGCCAGCGCGCGCTGCAAAAGGACGCCTCGTAAAACACCTCGATCGCATTACATTCCGTCACGATTTTTTCACCATGCGCCGCCGGGCAGCGCTTGACGCTGCTGCAGTGGGCGGCAATCCTGAATGAGTCGGGACAGGGCGAGGCATCGTTCGCGGAGCGAAGGATGGACAACCGTCTGGCAGACCGAATAGGCCCAATGCGCGGCGCTTTTCCGCCGTCGGGCGCGCAGGCGCCCGGCGCCGAGGCGATCCTCGCCGGCATCGCGGACGGGATTGTCGCGCTCGATAACGACTGGCGCCTCGTCTACGCCAACCAGGCGGCGACCCGTATCTGGGGCCGCGATCTCACGATGGTCATGGGCCAGTCGATCCACGACGCGCTGGGCATCGCTGAGGATAACAAGTTCCGTCTTGCCTACGTGGCATCCAAGCATAACGGCGAGCCGATCACTTTTTCGGGCTATTCGGAAATCTTCGCCGCATGGGTTGACGTTCGGGGCTACCCGCATCCGGACGGCTACGTCCTCCTGTTTCGCCCCGCCGTGCCGGACCACCGGATTGAACCGCGCACGGAGAACGAACGCGAGCGGGAGACGGCTCGTTCGATCAACCAGCGCATCTTCGATACCTCGCTGGACCTGATCCTGGTCGTCGATCGGCATGGCGTCTTTTTGCGCGTCAGCCCGAGCGCGTGGGCGATCCTCGGGCATAGGCCGGAAGAGATGATTGGCCGCAACGCCAAGGAGTTTGTCTACCCTGACGACCTGGGCACCACGCGCGAGAACATGCGTGGCGCCCGGCGTGGCCGCACTCCACGGAATTTCGAGTGCCGGTACGTGCACAAGAACGGCCATCCGGTGCCGCTCGCCTGGACCGGCATCTGGTCGGAGCCCGACCAACAGTATTTCTTCATCGGCCGGGACATGACGGAACGGGTCACGCTCGAGAGCCAACTGCGCCAAGCGCAGAAGATGGAGGCGGTCGGGCAACTGACAGGCGGGGTGGCGCACGACTTCAACAACATCCTGACCGTCATCATCGGCATGACCGAGCTGCTGTCGGACGAGCTTGGGCAGAGTGCCGAGCTTTCGCCGATCGTCGCGGCGATCGACGAGGCGGCGACGCGCGGCGCGCAACTCACCCAACGCATGCTCGCCTTCGCGCGCAAGCAGCCGCTGCAGGCGCGCGAGCTCGATCTCAACGAAGTCGTGTCGCGTTCCGTCAAGCTGCTGGAGCGCACCTTGGGCGAGCACATTGCGGTGAAGACCGTCCTCGCCCCTGATCTGTGGGTGACGCTTGCCGATCCCTCGCAACTCGAGGACACCATCCTCAATCTCGCCGTCAACGCGCGCGACGCCATGCCGAACGGCGGGCAACTCATCATCGAGACAGCCAATGCCGTGCTCGATCAGGATTATGCCGCACACAACGTCGAAGTGGTGCCGGGCGAATACGGCGCGGTCTCGATCACGGATTCCGGCATCGGCATGCCGCCCGACGTGGTCGAGCGCGTGTTCGAGCCGTTCTTTACCACCAAGGAAGTCGGGCGCGGCACCGGCCTCGGCCTCAGCATGGTGTACGGCTTCGTCAAGCAGTCGCGCGGCCATGTGAAGATTTACAGCGAGGTCGGGCACGGCACGCGGGTGATGGTCTATCTGCCGCGCGCCCCTGTGGCGCAGCGCGCGGAGGAAGAATCGGACGCATCGCCGCGCGGAAACCTGACTGGCCACGAGGCGATCCTCGTCGTCGAGGATAGCCAGCCGGTGCGCCGGGTAGCCGTGAACATCCTGCGCGGCCTCGGCTATCAGGTCAGCGAGGCCGAGGACGGTCCGAGCGCGCTCGCGATGCTCGATCAGCCCGGCAAGATCGATTTGCTGTTCACCGACCTGATCATGCCGAACGGAATCGACGGTCAGGAATTGCTGCGGCGCGCGCGCGTCCTGCGGCCGGACCTCAAGGCGCTGTTCACCTCGGGATATTCCGAGCAGTTCATCAAGGGGCGGGGGCCGACCGAAACAGGGGTTGCGCTGTTGAGCAAGCCCTACCGCACCAAGCAACTCGCCGAAGCCGTGCGGAACGCGCTGGAGGCGCGAGCCGGATCGTGACGGCGATATCCCGGCGGATTCTCGGCGCAAATAACGGCCGTCTTCCGCCATTGGTGATCCGGTTCCCGCATTCAGGACGCTCGATCTCTTCGTTGCGGAGCCCGCCGGTCATGGGCTATCTGTCGCCCGTCGTTTGCAGGGGAATGCCATGCGTGTTGAGGGTCATATTGACGTGGTCAGTTCCGGCAGTGTCGAAGGCTGGATCGCCGACCGAGACAACCCTTCCGCGCGTTTGGAAGTCGAAGTGGTCCTCCGTGATGCGCCGCTCGGGCGCTGCGTGGCCGACGTATTTCGCCAGGATCTCAAGAATGCGGGGATCGGCGACGGCCACCATGGGTTCAAGTTCACCCTTCCGTCCGTTCTGCCGCGCAGCGAAGTGGACCATGTCGATGTGAGGCTCGCGGGCTCGACACTTTACCTGCGTGGCCATGCGGGCTCCGCGCGAGACGCAGCCGCAACGGTAAGCCGCTTCGGCGGGTTCTGGATCGACCGCGCCGACTGGCTCGACCGTCTCGCCCGCAAGCACCGCGAGGGCGAGATCTCCGACGAGCTCTCGCATGCGATCTTCAGCTTTGTCCGCGACGGTTATTACGTGATCAAGGGAGCTGTGCCGGAGCAGACGATCGATGCACTGAACGAGCAGATCGAGCAATTCTGGCGCGCGCCACCGCCGGGCCTTTTGATCGAAACGTTCGAGCCGGATCGCGTGCAGAAGTACATTCCGGCCGATATCCGGTACCGCTCAGGCACCACAAAGCTGCTCGACGTCTATGCTTTCTCGAGCCTCGCGCGCGAAGCAATCGCGTCACCCAAGGTGGTGGAATTTCTGACCGCCGTGTTCGAGGATAAGCCGAAGGCGTTTCAGGGCCTGTATTTCCACAAGGGCTCGGAGCAGCGCATCCACAAGGACTCGGCCTACGTCAAGGTAGACACTAATCCGATGCATCTCGTGGCGACCTGGCTCGCACTTGAGGACATCAAGCCGGGCACCGGTGAACTGATCTACTACATCGGCAGTCATCACGCGCCCGAGTACCTGTTCGGCGGCGCCAACAAGTGGATGGAAAGCCATTCCGACGAGCACCCGCGCTTCCTCGATAGTCTCGATGAAGATGCGGCCCAATACAAACATACCAAGGGTGCGTTCCTTGCGAAGAAAGGCGACGTGCTGATCTGGCACGGCGATCTCGCGCACGGCGGCGCGCCCATCGCCGATCCCAATTCGACGCGCAAGAGCCTCGTGACTCACATCACCGCCGCAGCCGATGAGCCGTTTTATGTTCGCGACAGCCGGCACAAGCCGCTCGCGACGGACCGCTGCGTGTTCATGTCGAGCTACGCCGACGTCGGCGGCTAGTCAGCCCAGACCGCTGTCATACGCCGCCAAGATGGAAACTCCGCTTTGACCGTCCACGCGCACATCGATTCGACGTGCATCGGCCGCATCACCGGCTGGGCATTCGCGGCCGAGCCGGCGCACGCTGCTCCGCTGGTGATCGAGGCCTGGTCTGCCGATCAGTGTCTCGGCCGCACCGTCGCGAACCGCCCAAGGCCGGATGTCGCCGCGGCTTTCCCGGCATTCGATCACAGCAAGCTTTCTGGGTTCGATCTCGAATTCCGCATGCCCGATGCACCGGCCGATCTCGCCGAGATCCGCTTTCAGGTATCGAGTCCGAAGGGCGAGCCGCACGTCATCGGGACAGCGCAGCAGTGGAGCCGGCGCGGCTTCGACAAGGCGGTCGCGCCGACCAGCGACGACACGCACACATCGCCAGCGCCGTTTCCCGCCGACATCGTCGCGGCCGTGAGTAGGCTTTGGCCGGAGAGCGATACCGAGTTCTCGAGCGATGAGGCGCAGGATGCGATGGCCGAGCGCATCATCGCGTTGAGCCGGGGACCGGAGAGCACTCAGATCGCCGGCCTGATGCGCTATCTGCGCTACCTGCGCGCCGTGTGGGCTCATTTTCAGTTCGTCGCGCGCTACTTCCCCAACATTAACGCGCGCGTTGCGATCGACAGCAAGGACTCCTACGGCAAGCAGAACACGCCGGAAGAGATGCTTGCGATTGCGAATCATTTGTATGTGCTGAAGTCGCGCGGGCTCGCCGGCGACTTCGCCGAGTTCGGCTGCTTCAAGGGCTACAGCTCGTCGATGCTGAGCCATGCGTGTGAGATGCTTGGCATCCGGATGCACATCTTTGATTCGTTCGAGGGATTGCCGCCTTCGGATTCTTCCTACTACGCGGCCGGCGATTTCCGCGGCGACCTCGAGGAGGTTCAGCACAACGTCGCGACCTTCGGCGCGCCCGGCGCAGTCAGCTATCACAAGGGGTTTTTCTCCGACTCGCTGCCGCGCGCAAACATCCCGCAGCTGATGTCGCTGTGGATGGACGTGGACCTCGCATCGTCCGCCAAGGACCTGATGATCGTTGCCGACCAGATCGATCCCCGTGGCGCGGTTTTCAGTCACGAGTGCGACGCCGGCAACTTCGTCGATGGCGCGATCACCGCGCACCCCGACAGTGTCATTCCGGCGATCGTCGATCGCTTCGCGCAACTCGGGACGCCCGTGACGGGCCGGTTTCTCTCGGGCAATACTGGTGCGTTCTGGCGAGGCGACAGCGGCATTCCGGTGCTCTCGTCATCCGCGCTGCTGAGGCTCATCACCTCGATATGAAGCGCGGGCCGGCGGGACCCAGCATTGATCTATGTAGTGCGGCACTGTTGATTCGCCTGATCTGGCGCACAGCCCTTTCGTGCTTACCTTCGGGAGACGCCGTCGCGCGGTGAGGTCTCCATGTTTTGGTCTGTCAATATTGGTACGATTGCCGGAACGGCGGTTCGCATCCACGTCACATTTCTCCTGTTTCTCGGCTGGATCTTCCTCGCGAGCTGGTATTCGGGCGGGCCGCAAGCCGCATGGTCCGGCCTCGCCTTCATGCTGCTGCTGTTTGCCTGCGTGCTGGCGCACGAGTTCGGCCACATCTTCATGGCGCGCCGCTTCGGGGTACCGACGCCGGACGTGACCCTGCTGCCGATCGGCGGCGTCGCGCGGCTTGAGCGGATCCCTGAGAAGCCGAGCGAAGAACTGCTGGTCGCGCTCGCCGGTCCAGCCGTCAACGTCGTGATCGCGGCTGCGCTAGTGTTGTTCCTGGGCGCTGATTTGAGTGCGGGCAATCTTGCGGCCGTCGAACGCGCGCAGATTTCGATGATTGACCGCCTTGCGGCCGTGAACCTCTTCCTTGTCCTCTTCAACATGATCCCGGCGTTTCCGATGGATGGCGGGCGTGTGCTACGCGCACTGCTGGCGATCCGGCTCGGCCATATGCGTGCAACCGAAATTGCCGCCTCGATTGGGCAGGTTGTCGCCTTCGGGTTGGGCTTCCTCGGACTGTTCGGCAATCCGCTGCTGATCTTCATCGCGATCTTCGTCTATCTGGCGGCTTCCTCAGAAGCGCAGCTGGTCGCGATGCGGGCGATGTCACGCGACGTGCCGGTGAGCGCCGCGATGATCACGCAGTTCGCGCAGCTCGCGCCCGAAGCGCACATCGATGAAGCGGTTGATACGCTGTTGCACACCAGTCAAAGCGAGTTCCCGGTGGTCGGTGCCGACGGTCGGCTCGCCGGGGTGCTGAGCCGCGCCGATATGATTCGCGCGCTGAAGCAGCTTGGGCCTGATGCCCGGGTCGCGGCTGCGATGACTGCCGATGTGCCGATCATCAGCCATCGCGCCTGCCTCGAGGAAGCGGTCCGCATGCTGCAGGAAAAGCGCGCGCCGGCCGTCGGCGTGCTCGACGCGAGCGGCAGGCTAGTCGGCCTGATCACCTCGGAAACGATCGGCGAAATGCTGATGGTGCGCGACGCGCTGCCAAAAGGGGCGCGCATCGGCCCGTGGGGCCGGCCGGCCGGCGCCTAAGCGGCGACCTGCTCGTCCCGCGGGGCGGGAGGCTTGTCCACCGCCATCGGGGCAGTGCGCTTCTTGGCCGAATAGTACGAGGCGTTCTGATCACCCCGCAGCGCCTCGCGGGTGAATTCGATCAGGTGATAGCCCATGAACGCCGCGCCCATCATGCCGTCGATCTGCCCTTGACGCAGCGCATGCTTGGCCATGCGCCAGAATGGTTTGCGGAAATCCGACTTGAAGCAGAGATACCACACGACACGCCACCCCATCACGGCGCCGCCCCGAAGATTGTTCCAGGTGAGCTTGCCCTTGGCGGGAGTGACCTTGCGGTTGGCGTATGTCGCCTCGACCTGATAGCGGAAGCGTTCGAACAGCTTTTCCGGATCGTTAGCGTAGGCGATCACGCGGCGCCACATCGCAACAACTTCCTCATGCGGGCGCAGGAAGACGACGTTGCTCTCGCGCGAATCGTCATCGAGCAGACGCCCATCGCGCTGGAGGCGATCCCACAGCGGCGTCTTCGGCAGCGCCTGCAGCAGATTGATGGTCAGCATCGGGATCTGCGACAGGTCGATGAAGTCCTTGAGCCGCTGCTCGGTATCGGCGGTCTCGGAATCGAGGCCGAGAATAATGCCTGAGGTGATTTCCAGCCCGTAGCTGTTGAGGGTCTTGATCGACTCCAGCATCGGCACGGCGTTGTTGTGACCTTTCTTGATGGCGTCGAGGGCGTCAGCCTCGGGCGTCTCGATGCCGACGAACATGCCGACGAAATTCGCTTCCTTCATGAGCGCCAGGATGTCGATCTGCTTGGAAATGTTGAGCGTTGCCTCGCAGGCGAACATCACCGGGTAATGGTTGCGCTTCTGCCATTCGACGAGATGCGGCAGCATCTCCTTGGCGGCCTTGCGATTGCCGATGAAATTGTCGTCGACGAAGTAGAGTGTCGCCGGCGGGTTGGGCTGCGAGAAGATGCAGTCGAGCTCCGCGACAATCTGCTGCGGCGTCTTCATGCGCGGCTGGCGGCCGTAAAGGCCGGGAATGTCGCAGAACTCACACAGATAGGGACAGCCAGATGAGAACTGCACGGTGCCGAGCAGGTAACGGCCGAACGGCACCTTGTCGTAGGCGGGAATCGGAAAGTCGGTGAGCGGCAGCCGCTCTTTGGTGCGCGACACGACCTGTTGCGGCGGGCACGCGGTGCTCGCGTCGAGCGCGCCGACGATCGCGTCGGTCGCATCCCCCATCTCGCCGACATGGAGATAATCGAAATCCGGATACATCTCGGGCGCGGCCGACACCGAAGGCCCTCCCAGCACCGTGACCTTGCCGGCCGCATGCGCGCGGCGCTGGATGTCGCGGATTTGTTCGGCCTGGATGTGCATGCCGGTGACGAGCACGAGGTCCGCCCAGGCGAAATCCGCATTGCTCGCCGGCTTGATGTTCTCGTCGATGAAGCGGACCGGCCAGCTCTCCGGCATGTAGGCGGCGATCAGCAACAGCCCCTGCGGCGGCATGAACGCCTTCACGCGGTACATCAGCTTGTAGGCGTGCTGGAAAGTTCCGAAAGCCGGCGTGTAGGTCGGGAACACGCATAGGACGCGACGTTCGTTTCGGACTGGTAACGGGTAGCGCATACATCGCTCCGGCGTTCGGGTGCCGATGATCCACAAAGCCACATGGTTGTTCAATAGCTTAGGATAGGAAGGCGCCGATCCGTGGACTTTGCATCGACTTTCGACCGCGCGGAAACAGCCCGTTTAAACCGGGCTCGTGCGTCTCAATCGGTAAGACTTCGGATTGCCTCCGATGCCCCAAATCACTATATGCAGCGCAGCATCGTTGTGCCCGGCCAGCGCCGGGCACCTGCATTTTTAGAAAAGCACAATGGATCTTCGGAACGTCGCGATCATCGCCCATGTCGACCATGGCAAGACCACGCTGGTCGACCGGCTGCTGCAGCAGTCGGGCACCTACCGGGACAACCAGCGCCAGGTCGAGCGGGCGATGGACTCCAACGACCTCGAGCGCGAGCGCGGCATCACGATTCTCGCCAAGGCTACCTCGATCCTGTGGCAGGGCCATCGCATCAACATCGTCGATACGCCGGGGCACGCAGATTTCGGCGGCGAGGTCGAGCGCATCCTCAACATGGTGGACGGCGCACTGGTGCTGGTGGATGCCGCCGAGGGGCCGCTGCCGCAGACCAAGTTCGTGGTCTCGAAGGCGCTGCGCATGGGACTGAAGCCGATCGTGGTGATCAACAAGGTGGACCGCCCCGACGCGCGCCCGGTCGAGGTGGTGAACGAGGTGTTTGACCTGTTCGCCGCACTCGACGCCACCGACGATCAGCTCGATTTCCCGATCCTGTACGGCTCGGCCAAGCAGGGCTGGATGGCGAAGAGCCTCGAGGCTTCGCATGGCGACGGCATGCAGCCGCTGTTCGATCTGATCCTGAATCACGTCAAGCCGCCGGTGGTCGAGGAAGGCCCGTTCCGCCTGCTCGGCACGATCCTGGAGGCGAACCCTTATCTGGGCCGCATCATCACCGGACGCATCACCTCAGGCACGGTGAAGCCCAACCAGCCCGTGAAGGTGCTCGACCACACCGGCAAGCTGGTCGAGAGCGGCCGCATCACCAAGGTGCTGGCGTTCCGCGGGCTTGAGCGCACGCCGGTCGACGAAGCGGAAGCCGGCGACATCGTGGCGCTCGCCGGGCTGCCGAATACCACGGTCGCGCACACGATCTGCGCTCCCGAGGTCGAAACGCCGATTCCCGCGCAGCCGATCGATCCGCCGACGCTCGCGATGACGTTTCGGGTGAACGACTCCCCACTTGCCGGAACCGAGGGCACGAAGGTGACGGGCCGCATGATCCGCGACCGGCTGCTGCGCGAAGCCGAAGGCAATGTGGCGCTGCGCGTGCGCGAATCCGACGACAAGGACTCGATGGAAGTCGCCGGCCGCGGCGAATTGCAGCTCGGCATCCTGATCGAGACGATGCGGCGCGAGGGCTTCGAGCTCTCGGTCTCGCGGCCGAAGGTGCTGCTGCGGCGGAACGAGGCAGGCGAACTGGAAGAGCCGCTCGAGGAGGTCGTGATCGATGTCGACGAGGAGCATTCGGGTATCGTGGTGCAGAAAATGTCGGAGCGCAAAGCCGAGATGATCGAGATGCGGCCGTCCGGCGGACATCGCACGCGGCTCGTGTTCTACGCGCCGACCCGCGGGCTGATCGGCTATCAGGGCGAGCTGTTAACCGACACGCGCGGCACCGCGATCATGAACCGCCTGTTCCACGGCTACACGCCGCACAAGGGCGAGATCGAAGGCCGCCGCAACGGCGTGCTGATCTCGAACGATCAGGGCGACG
>Ga0126310_10000357_pt1 | contig 15126 bp, 16 predicted proteins | sample Plot60_FD_92540 | JGI IMG/M metagenome (GOLD analysis project Ga0126310, IMG submission 92540) | Serpentine soil microbial communities from UC McLaughlin Reserve, CA, USA - Plot60 | ecosystem: Environmental > Terrestrial > Soil > Grasslands | place: USA: UC McLaughlin Reserve, Lake County... | reverse complement strand
CTGATAGACGAGAGGGTCCCCATGAACACGATAAGAATTTATCTTATCCGGGGGCTTGCCATACCGCTCGTATTCCTGATCTCGATCGGTATCTCTTTCTTCAGCGTGAATGCCGCTACGTACTCCTGGCTACTGCTGATCGTCGCCGACAGCGTACTCCTCCGCGTGCTGAGCAGGCAAGGCTAGTGAAGACCCCGATAAGCCATCGGTGATTTGGCTCTCCTCTTCGGACCCGGTAGGATACCAGGGGTTAATCGTTTAACGAACCTGGGGAGATCCGGTGAGCGAAGAGCAGAACAGGGACGTCGAGAAGGTTTACTCCACGTCCGAGTTCGTATCGAAGTTGCGCAGGCTGGCAGACGCCCTCGAGACGGGTGAGAGATTCGAGATACAGGTGGCCGGAGAAAGGGTCTACGTGCCCACTCGTGCCGAGTTCAACGTTGAGCACGAACGAGACGGCAATGAAGAGGAGATCGAATTCCAGCTTAAATGGACCAACCAGTGATCTCACCTTCGCCGGCTTTACAGCCGCGAATCTCGTCTCTGATGCTGCATCGGGGGCTGTTGGGAGAGATTCCCGCCTGAGCCCGTGATCGGGTTGAGTTATACCGTCTCCGGTGATCCTCATCGCCCGGCGGTTCTGTTTTTGCACGGTTTCATGGGCTCGAGGGCCGATTGGGCAGTCGCAATCTCGGCGCTCGATGAACGTTTCTACTGCGTGGCGCCCGATCTGCCGGGGCACGGAACCTCGCTCGGGCTGCCGCCCGAGGCGTACACCGTCGAGGGAGCGGCGCGGGGGGTGCTGGATCTGCTCGATAGGCTCGGCGCCGGCCGTCCAACGATCGTCGGCTACTCGATGGGAGGCCGGCTCGCGCTCTACCTCGCGCTGCGCCACCCGGAGCGGTGTTCCGGACTCTTCCTGGAATCCGCATCGCCGGGGATCGAGGACGCTACGGAGCGCGAGGCGCGTCGCCGCTCGGATGAGGAGAGGGCGGAGCGTTTGGAGGCGGGCGACCTTGCGAGCTTCGTGCACGACTGGTACCGGCAGCCGCTCTTCGCGTCGCTCGCGCGGCGCGAGGGGTTGGCACAAGAGATCATCGAGGCGCGGATGCGCAACGATCCGGTAGAGCTTGCGTGCTCGTTACGCGGCATGGGCACCGGACATCAACCCTCGCTGTGGGACGACCTCGACGCCTTGCAAGTTCCGGTGGTCGCCGTAGCCGGGGAGCTCGACGAGAAGTACGCTCGGATCTCGCGCCGGATCGCTGGATCCAGCCCGAACGCGCGCGCCGTTGTGATCCCCGGCGCGGGGCACAACGTCCGCCTCGAGGCACCGGAGGCGTACCTGGCATTGCTGAAGCGCTCCCTGTGCGATACGGAGATCGGATTCTACAGCCCTTCTCGAAACGAGTGATCTCGCAGCACCTCGGGAAACCACCTTCGGACTTCTGCAGCAAAAGGCTGACAAGCCGCCGAAGGAGGCGTGCTGATCAGCGCGGTATGTGGAAGGATTAGGCCTCCGCATGCCGCTCTAGAGACCTTTACTTCTGGCGCTGGGTGAGGCTGAACCAGTTCCCCGAGTTGTCTTTCACGATGGCTTCGATGCCGTAGAACTTCTCCTCGGGCGGCGAGACGAACTCGACGCCCTGCTTGCTGAGGCGTTCGTAGTCGCCGTGAATGTCGTCTGTCTCAAACACGCCGACGCCGAGGGCGCCTCTTTCGATCAGCGCCTTCATCTGTCCAGCCGTCTCGGCGCTGAACGCGGGTCCGGCGGCTACCCCCATCAGGACGATCTCGAGGTCGGGCTGCCCCTTTGGGCTCAGGGTCAGCCAGCGAAGGTCGTCGGTCATAGGCATGTCGGTACGCACCTCGAAGCCGAGCTTGTCGCGGTAGAACTCGAGGGCCTCTTCCTGATCGGTGACGTAGATCGTCGAGTGACTCTGGCGTTGGATCACGGCTAACCTCCAGCTATCTTGGCTTCGCCTTGAAGATAGCACCGACGGTGCACAACTTGCTTCTCGAAAATTGCGCTCATCCCGCTTCAGGAGACCCGCAAAGCATGGCAAAGAAGCACGAGGGGACGAACAAAGGACGAACCGATCGCGGGACCACGACGCTCGACCGGACGTAACGCCGGTACTCGGAGGGAGACATGCCCACGCGCTGGTTGAACAGGGTGCTGAAGCTACCCAGGCTGGAGAACCCAACCTCGAAGCACACCTCGGTGACGTTGTGGCTTCCCCTCGCCAGTAGGGTCTTCGCCTTCTCTATGCGCAGGCGGGTCAGGAACTCGTGCGGCGTCTCCCCGTAGGTTAGCTTGTGGACGCGCAGGAAGTGGTAGGGGGAGAGGTTTGCCTGGGCCGAGATGTCCGGCAGGTTGATGGGACGCCCGTAAGCGTGGCGCATGAAGTCCCGGGCATTGGCGAGGCTCTTGTAAGTCTGAGGATGCACGTCGAAGCAAGAGTACAGCGGGTTTCCATGGAATCAAAGACGGTTTTTAGTGGTGCGTGACCTTCGTATCCGGCTTAACTGCAAGACTTCCTCGAACCCTATAATCTTCCCAGCATGACTAGCATAGATTGGAAAACAGCCGGAGAGTTCGAGGACATCAAGTACCACAAGGCGGAGGAGATCGCCAGGATTACCATAAACCGCCCCGAGGTCAGGAACGCCTTCAGACCTTTGACGGTCACGGAGATGCAGCGGGCGCTCGAAGACGCCCGCGACGACCATGAGATAGGCGTCATAATATTGACCGGCGAAGGACCAGACGCCTTCTGTTCGGGAGGGGACCAGCGCATCCGGGGGGAGGCGGGCTACGCCGAGGAGGGGAGCGGCGTAGAGCGGTTGAACGTGCTGGATTTTCAGCGTCAGATCCGGACCTGCCCCAAGCCGGTAATAGCGATGGTCGCAGGTTGGGCCGTCGGCGGAGGGCACGTCCTGCACGTGATGTGCGACCTGACAATCGCCGCGGATAACGCCCGCTTCATGCAGACCGGGCCGAAGGTCGGCTCCTTCGACGGCGGCTACGGGGCCGCGTACCTCGCCCGCATCGTCGGCCAGAAGAAGGCGCGCGAGATCTGGTACCTCTGCCGCCCCTACGACGCACAGCAAGCCCTGGATATGGGCCTCGTCAACACGGTCGTCCCCCTGGAACGGCTCGAGGAGGAAACGGTGCAGTGGTGCCGCGAGATCCTGGCGAACTCCCAGATGGCTATCCGGTGTCTCAAGGCTGCCATGAACGCCGACTGCGATGGCCAAGCCGGCCTCCAGGAGCTCGCCGGCAACGCCACGCTCCTCTTCTACCAGACCGCCGAAGCCCAGGAGGGCCGCAACGCCTACAACGAGAAGCGCAAGCCGGACTTCTCGAAGTTCCCCTACCGCCCCTGAAGGATCGGGCGGCGTGAAGCTCGCTGGTCTCAGCCTCTACCGCTACGAGCTGCCCCTCTCTGAGCCCGTGAGGCTGAAGGAGACGACGCTGCGCCACCGCGAGGGTCTCGTTGTGGAACTGGCGAGCGACGGAGGCGCGGCCGGTTGGGGGAAGCCGCGCCGCTCCCTGGCTGCAGTCACGAGGGCCTCGACGAGGTGGCCAGGCAACTGCGCCATCTGGCGGACTCGATGGTGGGCCGCGAGGCAACAGTGGACCTCGAAGGAGCCTTTGCCCGCGAGCTGGACACTTTGGATCTCGTGCCATCCGCGCGCTTCGGGTTCGAGCTTGCCCTCTGGGATCTCTACGCCGCGTCGTCCGGCAAGGCGTTGCCCGAACTCGTTACGTCGCGCCCGAGGACGACGGTCACGGTAAACGCCCTGATCTCCTCCCCCGACCATGCCATCGAGGAGGCTCTCCGAGCGCGAGCCGCAGGCTACGAGGCGGTGAAGCTCAAGGTCGGCGGGCGGGATATCGAGGAGGACGTCGAGCTGGTCCGCGCGGTGCGCGGGACGCTGAACAGCGACGTATCTCTCAGGCTCGACGCGAACCGGGCGTGGAGCTTTGAGGAGGCAGAGAGGTTCGCTCGCGGCATCGCGGGCCTGCGCCTCGAGTACGTCGAGGAGCCGCTCTCCGATCCCGCGGGGTTGCCTTCTCTCTCTCGCACCTGCGACCTGCCGGTGGCGCTGGACGAGTCGCTGGGGGATCACGATTACGCGCGGGCTGTCGTGCTCAAGCCGACGCTGCTCGGCGGCATCTCGCGAACGCTGCGCTTCGCGCGACTCGCTGCGCGCCTCGGGATGCGACCTGTCATAAGCTCCGCCTACGAGACCGGCGTCGAGACCTCCTGCCTGGTAGCCCTCGCCGCTGGGGTGGGCGACGAGGAGGTGCCGACGGGCCTGGACACGTACCGCAGGCTCGCCGAAGACGTCCTCCGCCCGCGTTTGGAGCTGGCGCCCCGCGTGGACATCCGGGTGCTGTTCGACGGGCGGCGCGGGATCGAGCACCGCCTGCTGCGCTCCGTCGGGTAGCATGAGGTGATGAACGACGCGACACACGTGCCGTGCCCCCTGCGGTCGGCGGCGCGGCGTTTGCCCGACGCTCCGGCTATCGTCGGCGCGGGCGGTTCGCTGGCCTACGGGGAGCTCGACCGCAAGGTGTCGGTTGCAGCGGCGAGGATGCGGGAGCTGGGCTTCGGGGCGGGGGATCGCGTCGCGCTCTATCTTCCCAAAGACGAGCGCTACCTCGTGTTGTTGCTAGCCCTGATCCGGGCCGGCTGCGTCGCCTGCCTCCTCAGCACTCGCCTTCCGCCGCTGGGCGCTGCGCCGCTGCTGGAGAGGACCGCCTGCCGAGCCCTGATCTCCACCTCCGAAGAGCTACTCGAAGCAGCTGGCGTCCAGACGCTGCGCACCGAAGACCTGCTCTCCGACGGGACGGGCACGCGAGACGGGTCGCAAACTTCCGAGCAGCTCTGGCTCGCGCTGGATCAGCCGTCAAGCGTCGTCTTCACCTCAGGCAGTTCGGGTGTTCCGAAGGCCGCGCTGCACACATTCGGCAACCACTTCTTCAGCGCGCGAGGCTCGAACACCAACATCGCGCTCACGCCCGGCGACCGCTGGCTCCACTCGCTGCCCCTCTACCACGTCGGCGGGCTCTCCATCGTATTCCGGTGCCTGCTCGCGGGGGCGACCGTGGTGTTGCCTGAGCCTAGTGCCTCGCTCGACGAGGCCATCGGCGACGCTACGCACGTCTCCCTCGTCTCCACCCAGCTATTGCGGTTGCTGCGAGAGGGAAGTTTCGAGGCGGGGACGCTGAAGGCGATCCTGCTTGGGGGGGGCCCGGTTCCGGTCTCCCTAATGGACGAGGCGGCGGGCCGTGGCTTCCCGGTCCACACCAGCTACGGTCTCACAGAGATGGCCTCGCAGGTCACCACCACACCGCCCGGCGCTTCGCACGAAGAGTTGCGCACCTCCGGCCGCCCTTTGCCGCACCGGGAGGTCGGGATCTCCGGCGACGGTGAGATACTGGTGAGGGGGATGACGCTCTTCGCCGGCTACGTCGAGGGCGACGCCATAGACCGGCCGCTCGACGCGGACGGCTGGTTCCACACCGGGGATCTCGGAAATCTGATCGAGAACGGTTATCTGCGCGTCCTGGGTCGCAAGGACAACCTCTTCGTCTCCGGCGGGGAGAACATCCAGCCCGAGGAGATAGAGGAAGCCCTCTCCAGCCTAGAAGGCGTCGAAGAGGCCGTGGTGGTGCCCACCCCAGACCCGGAGTTCGGCGCCCGTCCCGTCGCCTTCGTGCGGATGTCCGACGGAATAGTGGAGGGCGAGACGCTAGCTCGCGCGCTGGAGAAGGTTTTGCCGAGGTTCAAGATCCCGGGCACTTTCCACGGCTGGCCCGAGGAGGCACGGCTCGGGGGGATGAAGGTGGACCGGGCGTTCTTCCGCGAACGCGCGAGCCGGTCGCGCCGCGAGGGACGAAGCTGACACGAAGCAAAGGGAGCTCATAACCCCGCCCCCTCGAGTACGCTTCGGAACTTACAGCCCTTCTCGAAACGATTGATCTCCCAACACGTCGAGAACCACTTTGGGCTCCTGCCGCTGCAGGGGCAAAATCTGACAGGCTGAAGTGCTGAAAGCCGCCTTCTGAGAAGGCAGCGTGCTGACTAGCGCGACATGCGGAAGGTCAATCCTTCCGTATGCCGCTTTAGAAGGGCCTATCGCAGTTCTTCTTGACTTCGTCGCCGTTGTCGCGGGCGAAGACGTCCCTGCGGGGGCCGCAGTCGAGGACGTCGCCGCGGTCGCCGTCCCTTCCGTCCGCGAAGTCACCGCCGGCGTCGCCGAAGAGCCTATCCTCGTCGCTGCTCGCCCATCACGGTGTCATCCCTGTCCTGGCCCTTAACCGTATCGTTCCCCGGCCCGCCCTCGAGGCCGCCGAAGTTGGGGTCATCGCCGTCCGCGCCGCCGAGCACGAGGTCGCGGCCGCCCCTGGCGTCCACTAGATCGTGGCCGGCACTCGCGTAGATGTCGTCGGAGCGGCTACTGCCGGGGATCCTGTCGTTACCCGACGAACCGTTGCACCTCTCGGGCCCGCTTTGCTGCAGGTGATGACGTCCTGGGCCACGATCTGGGCTGTGGCCATGCCGGCGGAGAGCGCGAGCAGCAGCGCTCCGACTAGCATGACCTTCATGGTCTTGCTCATCACTTCTCCTACCCGAACGGTATGGGGAAGCCGTGCACCCCCCGTTGCACGAAGGCCGCATCATACGCGAGGGCGAAGGATTGTGCACGCTGCGCCTCGCAGGCTCAAGATGTTGTGGTGTGGCGGGTGTCCTCTTACAAGCCGGTCGGTGTCCGGTCGAGGCGGGCGGCCCCGCTCTCTACGGCCGCCTGCCGCACGGCGTCGGAGACTTGCAAGTGCACGGTCGAGTCGAGGGCGTCTGGGACGAGCTCGCCCTCTGGGGTGAGGGAGGCCAGGACCTCGGCGGCGGCGATCTTCATCTCGGGGTTGATCTGCTTCGCGCCGGACATCAGGGCGCCACGGAAGATGCCGGGGTAGCCGAGGACGTTGTTCACGCTGCGGCCGTCGGCGGCGAAGGCGGCGCCCGCCGCGAGGGCGTCCTCGGACTCTATCTCGGGGTAGGGGTTCGTGAGTGCCAGGATCACCTGCCCCTCGCGCACCATCTCCGGCTTGATGAGGCCGGGCACGCCCGTCGTCGCGACCACCACGTCGGCCTCGTCCATGACGGTCTGCATGTCGGTGATCTCTATGCCTTTCGCGCTGGCGCGCTCATGCGCGAGCGGATTCGGGTCCGAGGCTATCACCCTCTTTGCCCCGGCGTCCACCATGAGGGCGGCGATACCGAAGCCCGCGGCGCCCAATCCGATCTGGCCCACCACCTCCTCGCGCAGCTCCAGCCCGGCCTGGCGGCAGGCGACCAGCGCCGCGGCGAGCGTGACTACGGCCGTGCCGTGGACGTCGTCGTGCATGACGGGTTGGGGGAGCCTCTCAATGAGGCGGGCCTCTATCTCGAAGCACTCCGGCGCCGAGATGTCTTCGAGGTGGATCCCGCCGAACCCCGACGCGATGTGCACCACCGTCTCGACGAAGGTGTCCACGTCCTTGGCATCGATCAGTATGGGCATCGCCGAGACGCCGGCGAGCTGGTGGTAGAAGACGGCCTTGCCCTCCATCACCGGCATCGAGGCCACCGGCCCGATATCCCCCAGGCCCAACACTCGCGTTCCGTTCGTGCAGATGGCGACGCTGCGGCCGATCATGGTCAACTCGCTCGCCAGCGAGGGGTCCTCGACGATCGCCTCGCACGCTCGCGCCACCCCGGGGGTGTACACGTCGCGCATGTCCTGCACCGTCCTGACCGGGTGGGCTGACTCGATCACGAGCTTCCCGCCCTCGTGCTTGAGGAGCGCCCTATCGCGCGCCCACAGGACCTCGACGCCGTCCAGCTCGTTCAGCATCCCGACGATCCGCTCTGCCTGGTCGCGGTTCTCCACCTCCAGCGTGATCTCACGCACCGAGGACTCCCGGCCGACGTTGATCGTCGTTACGTCCCCTATAAGGCCGCCCCCCTCGGCTATCGTCCCGGCTACCGTGGCCAGCTGGCCCGTGCGGTGCGGAGTCTGGATGCGGTACGTGTAATCGAGTGGCACGGCGAACCCCCTAACGTCCCCAACAGTCCCTAACTTAATAATGCCCCCAAACAAGCGGGAGCCAAACTACCCCACGCCCGGATTGTATAGGGTGCTCATCCCCCGCGCGCGTGTGCACGCTCGCTCGAATATGCGGGCTTTACGTCATTGGACAACGGCGACCGCTTCGATCTCGATAAGCAAGCGGGAGTCTATGAGGGCTGAGATCTCGACCATCGAGGAGGCGGGGAAGGGTTCCTCGAAGTAGCGCCTTCTCACCTCGTGGATCTCATCGTAGAGCCCCATATCCGTGATGAATACCGTGACCTTCACGATGTCCTCCATGCCGCCACCCGCCTCCTCGACGACGGTCTTGACGTGATCGAGCACGGTCTCCGTCTGGAGCTTTATGTCCCCCTCGCCGACCATGTTCCCGTTGGCGTCCATCGAGATGTACCCGATAACTTACAAACACCCCCGGTCCAAGAAATCTCAAGGTCTCCGTCTGGATAAGCTACTACTTTCACGTTTAGCCTATCGAAAACGTTCTGGTAGCGCTTGGCGCGCTCACGCTCAGCTTCGCGGCGAAGTTGCTCCATCTCCTCGGGCGTGCGCTTGCGCCTCTTTCCCTGCGTGAGGTCTATCTCGGCTTCGGCGGGGAGAATGTATGTCGGGCTTGCGTCTAGCCTCTCGTACTCCCGAATGCGCGGCATGTAGTCGATCTCCTCGGGCAATTCCTCAAGGATGTCATCGGCGAGAATGTCCAAGTATTCGATATAGCGCCCCACATCCTCCAGATTCGCTAACTCCTCTTCGGCGCTCTTTTTGCGGGCGGCCAGTTCCTCGGTATGGGCGTCAAACTCATCATCTGTTATCCCCCCTCGTGTATAGAGCCGGACAAGCCTCTCGCGCTCGGTGTCGATCTCTCCAAGGCGGCTAGAGAGCACCGTTATGTGCTTGCGCTTTCTCCGAAGGTCCGCCTTTTCGCGGGCAATCTCGGCCTCAAACTGCTCCCGCAAAGTCTCGGGGTCCCTGATAAGGTCAAGGACGAACTGTACCACGCGCTCCTCTAGGTCCCCGGCGGCGTAATACTTGGCGTGGGGGCAGGCTCCGGCGCCGTGTCTTCGCTGCTTCTCACAAATGTAGTAGAAGTGTAGTTTGTGCTCGCGGGGTTTGACGGTGAAAGGTTTAAGAGAGGAGCCGCACGCACAGTAAGCGTGCCCTTTCAGCATCCACACCCTCCGGCCCGCGTTTGACGGGCGCACGTTGTTTATGATCTTCTCTCTGGCGGCGTCTACCCATGCCGGGGAGATGCCAGCGTCCTCTACGGGTACAGCAATCCACTCGGAGCGGGGGCGTTCCTTCTTGACGTGGTGTTCCCCCTTTTGGTCATGTACCACTTCGGACTTGTGCCGGTTGTACCACTGGATACCACAAGGCGGGTCGAGGGTAGCGTAAACTTCGGGGGAGAGGTTACCATCTTCGACCAGCGCCTCTAACTGTTCGCGGGTGTGGGGGCGGTAAAGGTCGGAAAGCACAATATCCCGCAACGTCCCGTGATCCCAATAGTGCCCGCCGCGAGGAGTTGGTACGCCCTCGGAGTCTAAGGTCCTCTTGACAGCCCAGAGAGAGCGGCCCTCTTTTCCTATCATGCGGAAGATGCGCCGAACGTGGGCCATACGCCCCTCATCCACGCGGTAGGTCCCGGTTTTCCGATCATATTCATAGCCGTAGGGGATATTGCTGGTCGGTACTATGCGCCCGCTCCTAGCGCGCCCACGCTTGCCCTGCTGCATGGTCTCTACGAGGTCATCGCGCTGGTACTCAGAAAAGACGGCCATAAGGCGGTTGAACATGCGCCCTCCCGCCGTCTCGTTGGACTGGCCATCCAAGGAAACGACTTCCACTCCGGCCAGCTTCATCTCCAGCATGAAGGACTCGAAACGGGCGACGGTACGGGCTAGCCGGTTCCACTTGTAGACGAGCACGGCGTCTATTTCGCCGGACTCGGCAAGGTCCCGTATGCGCTCCAATCCTTCGGTATCCTGTTTGCGCCCGCTTATTTCCTCGGATATTTCTTCGACTATCTTATAATCGCGGCTGTCCGCATGCTTCCGAAGGGCCAGAAGTTGCTCGGAAAGTGAGGTCTTCTCGTCTGTGGCCTGTGCCTCGGTCGAAACACGGGCGTAAAGCACGGCCCGCTTGGGGGTTTGCGTTACACTTCTCATAAGCTGCCGGACCTCCGATCCGGTAGGGCCGCCGGGTGTTGGGAGCACCGTGGGCGGCGCATTTCTGTTCCTTATATTTTATCACGGTGAGACGGCGAAAAGCCTATTTCTATGCGGTAAATGCCGCCGCCCTCGGGCTGCGCGTCACTCACCGCCTGTCTAACCTCTTCTCTGGGAATCGCTCCGCTGCCGTTCCAAGATCCCCATCCCTCATAACGGTTGCAGCATACTCCCCACCAAGCAGCCGCGCACACGTCAGACGGGCTATTCTTGATATTTTGGTCGATAGGGTGCGTTACCAAGCCTCACTTAGTTCGGATAACTTCCATGCTTCGAAGTTTTAGCCCGGATTATTCACGAAGCCGAGTTTTGTTGATGAATAAGGGGAACTCGATCTTGGGCGTTTCGAGCCCGTAATGCAGGTTGTCAGCGACTTTTTCGGTGTATTCATCGGTCTTTCTGTGAGCGACACGGAGCCCCACACACCGTTCATGAATAATCCGGGCTAGGGACGGGAGCGGGTATGGAGGGGGGAAAGACCCACACGCCCCCGCACCTAGAACAGGCACCCTACCCGGCGGCGATGAATCCACGATGAATCGGCCACGGCGTAGTAACTAATAAGAGTTACTACACTATGCACTATCTCGCGTATCCATCTGGCCACGACACGCCAACCCTGGCGCGGCGGCAGTCCGATTAACCCCCGGTCCAGCGGAGCTAGACCCCGCTCTTGTGCAAGCACAAACTACCCGACGTTGTGATCCGCGCGAGTCGCGCATACGTAAGTAAGTACACCATCGCTTGAGCCGGGGGACCTCCTCCCTGTCCCCCGGCCTTCTTCGAACGGCGCGGCTGCATACAAGAACGTTACGCATACATGTGCGTTGGTGCTGAACGGTACTTATCCACAGGTTATCCACAACATGTGGAAGTCGATCTCAACTAGAGGTCAAGATGTAGCGGTTAGTTAAGGTCGGTCGAAGGTTAGGTAGAGGTTCAGAGGTGAAGGAGAATCGCGGTGGTGCTAATGTGCCGACTCCAGAACCCGGTCCGAGGCAGGAGGGGGGAAATAGCCTCGGACCGGATCTTCTTTATATCGCAGGCGGTTCGCTTATCGAGTGGTCGTGCGAGGTTTACTGTGGGTCGCCGTCCTCCTCTGCCTTTTCCAGCGCGTACTGTAGCGCCTCCTCTACCATAGCCTGCTCGATGATTGCGAGGCGGTCCAGTAGCTCCTCCAGGCGGGCCTCCAGGGCGCGCTGGTTGTCCATAGTATCCTTGAGGTGTTCGGCCAGCCGGGCCTCGGATTCGGCGAGCACCATCTGGGGCTGCCGATTGAGGAGCGCGGCCGGCGTGTCGGGGTCGCCGAACAGGTCTATAACGCGGCGAAGCGCGGTGCTGCGCCGAAGTCCTGCTGTGTGCTTGTCCATGATCTATCTCCTAATGCTGCTGTGAGGGCGGGGTATGAGGTGTGAGCGACTGGGTAAAGCCGCCGCCCGCGCCGTGCATGTAATCCTGGGGGCGGGCGATGCGCTTCTCCTGCTCGGCTATCCGCTGAGCGATGAGGTGGGCGCGGATCGCGGGCCAGTCTGCGGCGAAGTCGTCGGGATCTCCACCGGCTGCTAGGTAACGCTCGCGCTCGCGGGCCTTGTCCTCCGCAGCCTGCTTCTTCGCCTGGGCCACGCGCTGTGCTTCGAACTCGGCGCGGCGCTTGGCGGCTTCGGCAGCAACCCTCTTCGCCTCGGCCTCCTGGGCTGCTCGCTCACGCTTGCGCTGCTCCTCACGGACGGCAGCCAAGCGCTGATTTTCGCGCTCGGCGCTGTCGCGGTTGAGCCTCTGCGTGAGGCCCTGTTCAAGTCTGTTTTCGTAATCGGACATCAGTGTTTACCTTTCGGTTAGTAGTGTTTGTTACGTGCCGTAGTCTGTCGATAGCTCGTGTCGTCGTCTCACCTCCACAGGGGGCTCTAGGGGCTCCTCAGAAGGCTCCAGGGGCTCCTCAGAAAGCATAGCGAGGGCGAGGCTAGGGCTAGCGGAGCTGCCCTGCAACCACCCTCTTATATCCTCAAGCGTCGCCGCTGGTGGCGGATTACCAGCGTATTGTGCCTCGGCGATGAGGAAGGCGAGTATACGACTGGCCCTGTTATCACTGGCGGGGGCCGGGCGTGCTTGCCTGCCCGGAGACGTAGATCGTCTTGCCTGGCGGGGCCTCAACCCCCGAGGAGAAGGCGCCCCCACGCATCGGCGCCGGCAAACTGGGGCTCGAGATCTGCCTTCTCGCCATACCATACTCCTGTCCTCATGATTCCGAGCACACGGTAGCATCCCTTCCGGTCCCGCACCTGGTGTAAACTCGCTCGCGGGACAGACCTTGCTATGCACGAGGAGGATCTCATGCAGCGCACGTACGACGTACGAGCCGTCCGCGAGCAGTTCCCGGCGCTGGAGAGGACGCACAACGGGCGTAGAGCCGTCTACTTCGACGGGCCGGGCGGCTCCCAGGTCGCGAGATCGGCCATCGACGCGGTATCTGGCTATATAAGCCGGGGCGGCGCCAACCTGCACGGCCCCTTCCCTACGAGCATCGAGACGGAGGAGATCCTGCGCGACACCCGCAGGGCCATCGCGGACTTTCTCGGCGCCGGGCCGGACGAGGTGGCCTTCGGGGCCAATATGACCACCCTCACCTTCGCGATCTCGCGCGCGCTGGCGCGCACGTGGGACGAAGTCTCCGAGATCGTCGTGACCGAGCTCGACCACCGCGCCAACGTTGACCCCTGGCTGCTCGCCGCCGCCGAAAGGGGAACCACGGTGCGCTGGGTCAGGGTCAATCCCGAGACGCTCACCCTGGAAGCGGACGACATCGAAAGGGCGATCAACGAGAAGACCAGACTGGTTGCCGTTGGACTCGCCTCCAACGCCGTCGGCACGGTCAACGACGTGGCTGCTATAGCGCAGAGGGCGCACGAAGCGGGAGCGTTCGTCGCGGTGGACGCCGTGCACGCCGCCCCGCACATCCCCATAGACCGCAACGAGATCGGAGCCGACGTCCTAACCTGCTCCGCCTACAAGTTCTTCGGACCGCACGTCGGCATAACCGCTGTAAAGCGCGACCTCCTCGAGGCCCTGAGCGCCTACAAAGTAGAGCCCGCCCCTGAATACATCCCGGACAAGCTCGAGACCGGCACCCAGAACCACGAGGGTATAGCCGGCGTCAAGGGCGCTATAGACTTCATAGCTTCATTGGGCGACGGAACTACTCTGCGGGAGAGGCTCCTCTCCGGGATGGGTGCGGTCGAGGAGTACGAGGCGGACCTGGCCGCGAGGTTCCGCGCGGCGCTGCGCGAGATCCCCAAGGTAATGCTCTACGCTGCACCCGACGGCGTCTGCAAGACCCCCACCCTCGCCTTCCGAATAAACGGGCACACTCCGAGGGAGGTAACAGAGTACATGGCGCGGGAAGGGTTCTTCGTCGCCGACGGCCACTTCTACGCCTCGACGCTGGCAAGGAAACTGGGGATCTACGACAAGGGCAGTTGGATTCGCGCTGGCCTTGCCCCATACAACACCGAAGAAGAGGTCGAGGCATTCATCGGGTCTCTGGTGAGGTTTGCAGGAAGAGCTTAGAAGTGTGATCCTGGACATCGACGAGTGCGAGCGCCTGCTCAGAGCACTCGAAGACCTCCGGGTAATCGGTTGGAGAAGCTCAGAGGCGACCGTGAGGGCCAGTGGTCGGTCAGGATCAACCAGCAGTATCGTGTGTGCTTTTCGTTCGAGCGCGGCTACGCCTACGATGTCGACCTCGAGCCGCTGAGTATGACCGCGTACCAGCTCGCCAAGGCTATCAGTGCCCCCGCGCGTCTACGAGATCGTGCGCGGCGAGCGCGCCGTGAGCGCCCTCAGGCTGGGCCGCTACTTCGGCACCGGCCCGGAGTTCTGGCTCAACCTGCACTCCCACCACGACCTGGAGGTAGCCAGAGATCGGGCCGTAGAGAAAGCGGGAGATAAGGCCGCTCTCGCCGGCGTAGCTGGAGCTGAGATAGCTTTGTGGCAGGCGCGTATCAAAGAGAGGTACGGGACCGGCGTGTCGGACATCGTGGACGGCAATCTGGTCAACATTTTCGAGAGGATCTCCGGGTAATTTCTTTGTGCGAAACTGCTTATATTCTCTTGGGAGCCGGATGTCTAAGCTTGATTGGATCGGGAAGCAGCATGTCGTGAACCACACCGACGAGGTACTGTTCCCACTGCTCGAGCGCGTCTCGGAGGCTTTTTCTCCTTGCACTGCAGGTTTTCGGTGATACTGGGGTCCCTTACATGAAATACATTAAACTTCGTCTCTAGGCTTCCCTTCCCCCTCCGTAGATCCACGTTTGTAGCTTAGATAAGCCGGATCATGGCCCTGTTGGAGATAAATTAGAATTCTTCAGATATGTGACAAAGGGGAGTGCAGCCTTTTTCTGCTATCCGGGCATCCATCGAGTTGCACTTGGCCGTACGTCCTCTGGTATAATCAATTCCGCAAGTTAAGGTGGGTTACAGCAGACGGAGCGCCACCCAGCAAGAGAGGGTGGCGTTTTATTTGCTGGGCCCAGGAACACGAAAGGGGCTCCAGTATATGGCCCAGGGAACAGTGAAGTGGTTCAGCGACGAGAAGGGCTACGGCTTTATCTCCCCGGACGATGGGGGTGAGGACCTCTTCGTGCACCACACGGGTATAGCCGGCAGCGGCTTCAAGTCCCTCGAGGAAGGTCAGAAGGTGACCTACGAGGCGACTCAGGGCAGGAAGGGGATGCAGGCCGAGAACGTAACTCCTGCT
>Ga0126310_10000356_pt1 | contig 15143 bp, 13 predicted proteins | sample Plot60_FD_92540 | JGI IMG/M metagenome (GOLD analysis project Ga0126310, IMG submission 92540) | Serpentine soil microbial communities from UC McLaughlin Reserve, CA, USA - Plot60 | ecosystem: Environmental > Terrestrial > Soil > Grasslands | place: USA: UC McLaughlin Reserve, Lake County... | reverse complement strand
TGCTGGAGAAGCGGCACGATAGCCGAGACTGGGGCCTGCCCGGCGGCTATAAAGAGCTTGGCGAGTCGCTGGAAGAGGCGGCGCGGCGCGAGCTATTTGAAGAGACCGGATTGGTCGCGCGAGAGCTGCGCTTCCTCGCTCTGTGCTCGGGCCCGGAGTTCACTTACACTTACCCCAACGGCGACCGCGTAGAGGCGGTCACGGCAGTGTATCAGGCACTCAAGGCTGAGGGCGAACTGCGAACGGCCGAAGGCGAGAATCTCGAATTGCGCTACTTCGATGTGCGTGATTTGCCCAACATGTACTCCTTGAGCGAAAGCCTCTTGGCGCGAGTGCGCGAGGTACTCGCCGACCGGTGAGCGGGTCAACTGCGCCTACTATTGCTGTAGTTCGATGTCGAGCCGACGACCCGAGTGCGGGTCGCCCCGAGTGCTTCTCCGGCCCACCTCCTGCGCTATCGAGAGCATCCTTGCGACCAGCGGCGCCGGATCGTCGATCCGGAAGTGCGCGTGAACGACTCGCCTGTGCGGTCGGAGCACCGCTGCGGCGGAGCGAGCATGGCCGCGGCGTAGTTCCGCCAGAGCGTTCCGAATCTCTGCGTCCTCCCAACGGTAGTGAAGCCCGACGCGTGCTCCGGCCGGTGAGACGCTGCGCCTCTGAAGGACGTGATCGCACCACAGCGCCGGAAGGTTCGCCCCGGCCCCGATGGCGAGGGCCATCCAGCCGAAGGGGCGTGGGTTGAAGTCGATAGCGGCGAACCGATTCTCGCCGAGCTCGAGCAATTCGAGCTCGAAGATGCCGCACCAGCCGATCAGCCTGAGTAGCTCCTCGATCCGCTCGATGAGCGGTCGGGGCGGTGTGATCGTCGTAGCCAGGGCGGCGCTCCCGACCTGTGATGGATACGTACGTGCGTAACGGGCGAGGGTGAGTCCGAGCAGGCGGTCGCCGACTCGAACGGCCGCGCACGAGACAATGGACGCCGCTGGGACGTACTCCTGGAGCGTCACCGGCACCCTGACCGCTGCGACGGCGGCATTGAGGCGGCTCGCATCTTCGACGAACTGCACCCTTTGTTGCTGGACGCGGCCGGGTGCCCGCGCCACCGAACGCGCGGGCTTGACAACCAGCGGAAACTCGAGCCCCCGCGCGGCCGCGAGGGCCTCTTCGTCGCTCGAGCAGTCGACGCTCCTTGGCGGGACGAGGCCAACGGCAGCCGCCTGGCTACAGAGCAGCGGCTTATCGAGGGCGCGGAGCACGACTTCGTGGGGAGGCAGTCCGAGGCGTGCGTACGGCTCGATCAGGTCTCGCCGTTCGGAGATCGGGAGGAGCGACAGCTCGCTTCCCGGCATGACCAGATCGTACTCACCCCGGCGGAGCACCCGCGATAGCCGCTCGACGTAGCCCTCAGGGTCGGCCTCCGCCCCCGCGAGCGTGATCCGCTCTTCCGAGAAGCGCGCCCAGTGCCCGAGCGCGAAGCGCTCCCCGGCCACGGTCGAGACGCGGTAGCCGGCCGCCGCGAGCCCACGACACGTCGCGAGGACCGAGCGTTGCTCGGCGTCGGTGATGAGAACCCGTGGGCCTCGTCTCACCAGGAGAAGCCAGCCCGCGGCGCGCGGCCTCCGGCCACAGCCCGCGTAAGCTCGCGCGCCGACGCCCATGTTCCGCAGACGAAATTATTCACTGGACCGAAGGTCCGTGTAGCCGGAGCACCTAGAAAGTGGAGCCCGGGCACGGACGATTCGAGGCCGTTCGTAAGCACCGGCGAGCCGTTCCTCGTGCGCACACGACCGACGAGCTCGGGGGCGAGGAACGCGTAGCGCGTGAGGTCGACCCGGTACCCCGTTGCCAGGAGGAGATGATCGATCTCCCTCGTGCTCCCGTCGTCGAGCTTGAGCATCAGCTCGTCGCCGCGGGGGGAGGCCGAGTCGACCGAGCGGCCGGTCGTGATCGGTACTCGCGTGAGCCGCGGCCTCAGCCAGCCCGCGCCCCGCGGCGAGGTGAAGTGGTAGACCAGCCGCTCGTGCACCCGATACGGCAGCCGGCGGAACAGTCCCGGCCACGCCGGAAGCCACGCCGACCTGGGACCGCCAAGCGCGATCTTGCGGTTGGCGTAGTAGAGAAGTCTGGGATCGTCCGTAGCGTCGTCTTCGTCCGGAAGCCAGCGGATGTCGCGCTTTCGAACGAGGACCTCGGCCTCGGCGCCGGCTTCGGAAAGCAGGGCAGCCGACTCGAGGGCGCTCTGACCCCCGCCGAGGACGGCGACGCGGCGGCCCTCGAACACGCCGAGATCGTCGTGCTCGACCGTATGCGAGACGAGCTCCGGCGGAAGGTCGGCGAACTGTGGCGGGCGCCAGGCGAAGGGAACTATCCCGGCGGCGACGACTACCCTCTCCGCACGGAAGATCTCACCGTCGTCGAGCTCGACCCGGAAGCCATGCGGGTCGGGGGAGACATGGGCTACGCGACGCCGCTCGAGCCCGGGGACCGCGTGCTCCTGGTACCAGCGCCCGTAATCGACGAAGCGCTCGAGCGGCACCGGCGTCGCGCGCTCGTGGCCGGACGCGGTCTCGTAACTTCCAAGGCCGAGCGCGTGATTTGGGTCGGCGATATGGGAGGCGTCCCATCGCGAGCGGAGCAGCATCCCGGTCGGCATGTGATGCGCCCAGCTCTCCATCGGCTCCCCGAAGGCGCGCACCGTCACCCCCGTCCGGATCAAGTGCGCCGCGGCCGAGAGCCCGTACGGGCCTGCGCCGATGACGACGACCGTGCCGCGCGTCATGTCGGATCTCACGCGGGCACTCGGCGGCGCGGTGCTCTCGGAATGAGGTCGTGCTCGACTTAGAAGCCGCATCGGAGTACGATCTGGCGCCGACGTGCCGGCCGCGGGCCGCGGCGGCTCGCCCTTCTCGGCTCCCGAGTGCCTTCGCCCGATCATGCCCACCTCGACCATTCGCGGGTCGCATCTGCAGTTCTCTTCATGCCCTCCACGTTCTCCTTATATGGTCCAACTCGTCATACGGGACCCGAGCACCATAGCGCCACAGTGTTCACCGCTGCATCGGCCAGGTGGCACATTTCCCAGAGAGGCAACCAAGCACGGGCCGGGAGCTGTTCCTTGTAAGCCTGTTTAAGGCTTGAAAATCCTCGAGCGGGCCCCAACCCCCGTATTGGCAGAATACTTCGTCAGCCGGTTCAGGAGCGAACGCGCCCTGAGTTTTACACCGAACCTTAGCGGAGAGTCCTTCTCCCCTACATACGTTCGCGGCCAGTCGTGAAGACCATATGCTATCGATTTCTTTGTGCCAACGGCATAAAGGTACCCGGCACTACGCGCGGCCCGGACAGCTGGACCGCTCAAATCTCCGTACGGGTAGCAGAAGCCCTCTACCGGCGCGCCACCTATCTCGCTAAGGACTCGGCGGCTATCTCTGACTTCGTGAACCAGCGTTTCGGGATCTAGGCTGGGGAGCCGTGGATGAGTAACCGTGTGCGAACCGACCTCCATCCCTCTTTCCGAGATCTCGCGTACACCGTTGGCCTCGAGAAGCCTCAATCGCCGTCTGGGCCCACCACGGTGCTCCCAGGTGTTCTCTTTGCCTAACATGCCGGCGACCACGAACACCGTGGCAGAAAAACCGAGCCTCTCTAACGTCGGCAGCGCAGCGCTCAAGAAGTCTTCGTACCCGTCGTCAAAGGTCAGCGCTATGAGGCCCCCGGCGTCTCCTGCACACATCGCGAGAAGCAACTCCTTCATAGAAACCCCTCGCAAGTTGCGTCGCTTGAGGTAGAGCATCTGGTTCTCGAACCGCTCGGGGGAAGTGCATAGCGCGTCGTTTTCGCCTGTCGGCCGGCTAATGGAATGGTACATAAGCGCCTGGGGCAAAGGAGCGCCGCTCTTCATGCGCCCGAATCTAAGGTATGTTCTCGCCAAATACATCGGCCAAGTGACACATTTCTCTTGGTCCGACTGCTTTTCCAGGTGTAGTGGCTTGTCGTTCACTTGTCTGAAACGGTCGTTTCAGGAATACCGAAGCTCTCTGCGTCCTACGTTCGGAGCCAAGCGTCACAGAGGTGGGTCAACTCCGCCACATAGAGTATGGGACTCTGGTCCTCTCTTTACCGACATGTCCTTCGGGGCCGGGATGTATTCCCCGGTCGGTTTATGGCTCCGCAAACCAGAGCGTTAAGCCAAGTACGATCCATCCCAGGCTGAACAGCAGACCAAACCCAACGTGGATCGAACGCGCCTCCAGGATGGCATCAGAGTCGGTTACATAGTAAATCCAACCGGATGCCCCCATCACGAGCAGCAAGGCTCCCAGACCCTTCAAGGTCCTCGTCGCCGCGAGGGCAACTCCGGCCAACAGCAGCCCGACGAACAACGTTGGTGTCCACACGCCGAGTAGCAGGAGCGTCCCAACGCTCAGCGCATTGTGCAGGTACAGAGAAGGCACAGCCATCCTTATAAGAGCCCTCGAGGCACCCAGCGCCGATCCGATCAAGCCGAGGATGATACCGGCCTCTCCAAACCGCGTCGTTCTTCCTGCGCAGCGCAGGTAGAGCGCCGCCAATCCCAGCATAAAAAGCGCCGGCACGATCAAGGCCAGAGCGTGCGCCAAAGCGTAGAAGTAAGGAGGGGCATTCTTCTGGTCGAGATAGCCCCACGCCACGAACAGCGAACCGGCCAAAACGGCCCCGACCCCGCCCGCCCGCAGCAACTGCGGAGATGCCGCAGGGTCCCTCTCCGGTTCGCGCATGGTTCGTCGCATGATCCGGATGATGCCACGTGGCCAAGTCCGACGCACTGGACACGAAACAGTCTTACAGCGCCGTGCATAAGGCTCGAGCCCTAAGCACGGCGGGCTGGTCAGCATTTCAGCCAGCGAATGGCTCGCCGATCCTGGAGGTTTTTCACTCGGTCCCAACATCTTGGGCGTCAGCAGTGAACGCTCACAAAGGAGGCCGGAGTACCGAGAGAGGGATCTCCCGGGATGACAAAAACATCAGCTGCTATATAAAATGCTGCAGCACGTAAACGTGGAGGGAAGGTTACCCGAATGACCGAAGTGTTACTTCCGGCGGTTCTCTTGGTGGGCATCCTAACTCTGATCGTCGCGATTCGTACCCTGCTGAGTTCGCGAAGGTCGGAGGCACTGCATGAGAGCCGGTACGAGTTGCTGCGCGACCAGCACGACCGGCTGGAGTTTCTTCGCGAAGAACGTCAGATGTTGATAGAGGAGCTCGGACGACAGCCTCGGGAACACCAGGAATTGATGGAACTGTTGGGGACGACGCCTCCGCAACTGGTCGAAGACCTGGAGAAGGTGCGAGGGGAGCACCTGGAGGCCAAGGAGAGAATCGAGGACCTGACGCAGGAACGACTGCACTTGAAGCAGGAACTCCACCGATCGAAGGAGCAGCTGGAGCAGGAGCATCGAGGGCGCCTTGAAGCCCAGCAGCGAGCCGAACGGCTGGAGCGAGAACAGAAAGAGAGATCAGGTATTCCGCACGAGGTACAACGGTTAGGGCAAGAGCGCCAACGCTTAACCGAAGCCCTCGAGAGAGAACGCGAGGAGCGCTTGGGAGCCCAAAAGCAAGCCGAGCAGCAAGAGCAAGAACGGGCGCGCCTGGAGACGGAGCTTCAGAGTTTGAAAGCAGATCTGGACAGCCACAGGCGAGCACCCACCCGTGACCGAGCCATGAAAGCGGAGGCAGGTAAGCCCTGGTGGCGCAGGCCCGTTCTGGTTGTCGGTTTGCTCTTGTGCACCTTGGGTGCGTGGCTTACATCCTTGATGGTAGCCCTGTACCTGGTGTCCCCCTGAGCATTGAGGGCAGCACCCGGAGGCTCGCGTCTTTATGGGGTCGTCTTCTGACCCGAATTTCCATTATCATCCTTCTCTCACAGCCCCTAAAGGTCTCCGACCACACGCAGTCCGTAGTCACCCGTCCTGACGCTGGGGGCTCTGGATCTGTCTTTCCGAACAGGGGGCGCGGCCTATCGGGCGTGCTCATCGCGAAAATATGTGCTGCCTGGCCGATGCGCTTGGGAAAGATCTTCGCCGACAATGGGTGCCGGGATAGCAAACCCGTAGTAATCCCGCACACATGATCGGAGATGGGCGTTGTGAAGAGTATGGTTTCAGTAGATTCGACGGTTGTGGCTGCCGAGAGCCAGGTCTCCAGCGACTTGGGAGAAGAAGTGGCCATCCTCGATTTCAAGGCTGGCATCTACTACGGTCTCGATGAGGTAGGTGCACGGGTCTGGCAACTCGTCCAGGAACCAAAGAAGGTCAGTGAGATCCGGAACGCCCTTCTGGAAGAATACGAGGTCGAGCCTGATCGCTGTGAGCGCGACCTTATCGCGCTGCTTCGAAGCCTAGCAGATGAGGAACTTATCGAGATGAGAAATGAAGCGACTGCGTAAGTTCCTGCAGCTCAAGGCTGGTGAGCAACGGCTTGTGGTCAAGGCCGCGCTCCTGCTTGGGACGATGAGGCTAGGGTTGTGGTTGTTGCCGTTCCAAACCCTCCGGCGCCTTCAAGTCGGATTGACACGGGCGCCAATCCGGGTGCGGGATAGGGAGTGGTCTTCGAGGCAAAGCGTCATACGGGCGGTGAAAACGGCAGGGCGCAGCATGCCTCCGGCGGCGACTTGCTTAACTCTGGCTCTTACCGCGCAAGTCTTGCTTCTTCGGCGGGGTTATCCAGCACTACTCCATATCGGTGTTGACAAGGTAGATAGAGAACGGTTTCTGGCGCACGCCTGGGTGGAGAGTGGAGGTAGGGTTGTTATCGGCGGCCACGAACTCGAGCGATACACTCCGCTGGCAAGTTTTGAGGGGTAAAGAATTTGCCCCCGCTAGTGTTCAGTCTCGTTCTGTCCAGGATCGAATCTAGTTGAGCGGCATCTGTGGCATAGTAAACTTCGACGGTGCCCCGGTTGAGTTGGAGGCACTCCAGAAGATGGCAAGAGCCGCGGCTCACCGTGGGCCAGACGGAATCCATTACTGGAGAAACGGTCCCGTCGGCCTCGTCAATCTCGCGCTCAACATCACCCCCGAGTCACTGCGCGAGCAACAGCCGCTTGCCAGCAGCCGAGGTGACCTCATACTGACGGCCGACGCCCGGATCGACAACCGAGACGAGTTGATCCGCACCCTGACCACCAAGGGGTTCCTGCAAGACAACTCTTCCACCGACGCCGACGTGATTCTTGCGGCCTACCAGTGTTGGGGCGAGACGTGCCCGGCACATTTCATCGGCGACTTCGCCTTCGTAGTCTGGGATAAGACACGCCGGCGTCTCTTTGCCGCCAGGGAGCCGATGGGGATGCGAGCTCTCTACTATAGGCTCGAGCCCCACCGAGTACTTTTTGCCACAGAGATCAAGCAGATCCTGGCAGTCCCCGACGTACCCGCCCGCATCTTCGAGCCAGCGGTCGGCGCATTCTTGGCGACTCAAGCGGGGACTCCGGATTGGACTCTCTACGACGGCATCGTCCAGGTCCCTCCAGCGCATGCGCTCACGGTTGACAAGTCGGGCCACAATGTGCGGCGTTATTGGGATATCGACCCTGATTACCGCATCGAGTACACTGATGAGGATCAGTACGCCGAGCACTTTGCGGAGATCCTCAAAGAGGCGGTACGATGTCGGCTGCGCGGCACAAAGCCTGTAGGCATCTTTCTGAGCGGGGGGATGGATTCCGGGAGCGTGGCTGCCACCGCCGGCTGGTTGCTCCGGCAGGGCGGCATGGATGGTCACCCGGGTTTCCGGGCTTATTGCTGGGCCTTCGAGGACTTCCCGGGTTCCGACGAACGCCACATTAGCGACGGGATCGTAGATCATTACGACCTCCCCGTAGCATATATCCCGGCAGACACAGCTTGGCCTTTAAAAGACTATCCGAAGCACGGCCCCGATCAGGACGACCCCTATCTTCCCTACTTCCGGGTGCTGGCCGATCGCACGTTAGAGAGGGCTCGAGCCGATGGAGTAGGATCGATGTTCACAGGCGGTCTCGGTGACATAATGGTGGGCGGGGCCATCTTCGACTACCTCGATCAGTTGCGCCAAGGCCACCTGCGGATGGTGTGGGACGATCTGCTGGCGCACGGGAGGCTGTGGGGTCGTAAGAGGCGCAGACTAGTAAGGGATTTCATGTGGGAGCCGCTTGTGGACTCACTCTTGCCGCCGGGCGAAGCGGGCCGGCTAGGCCGGGCCCTACATCGTCCTCAACCATACCCGGAGTGGGTACGCTCTGATTTCGCCCGGCGTGTGGACCTCGAAGACATCATTCGACGGAGTCTTCCCCAATCCCCCGTGAACGGCATCGCTCGTAGCAGACGTTACCAGATGGTCTTCTGGCCCGCGAGCGCGCGATCTTTGGTGACTTGGGAGGTCAGCAACGCCCATTTCGGGCTAGGCGATGCCGATCCTTTTAGCGACCGTCGCCTGGTGAGTTTTGTCCTGGCGGTTCCCCAGAGGATAATTAACCGGGCCGGGGAGATCAAACGCGTCGCCAGGCGCTCCATGCGGGGCATCATGCCAGAAGAGGTTCGTCGAGCAGCAGGTAAGATAAACCCTACACCACTTCTGGACGTTGCCATCAAAGAGCGCGCCCGGGATACCGCGCAGGACTTGCTCACGGATCCGAGGGCCGAGGCGTATGGGTACCTGGATGGGAAGACGCTCAGGGACCATATGGCGGCCTACAGGCGTGGTGACCGACGAGAACTCGACTGGTGGAATGCGTTATCCCTTGAGATGTGGTTGCGAAGGTACTGGCCTTGAGGTATCTGCTTGCCGAGCCTGCGGTTATCGGTGGTCGATGCGATGAGTATAAGGCGTTTACAGGATAGCCATCAGAGGGTAGCCCGTTAGCCCGGAGATAAATAGGCCACGTGGCAGATGTGCCGTACTGCACTTGTGGGGTACCTTACTCTCGTCGTTACAACAGAAGGGTATGCCCGGAAGAGATGGTGTCCCTTCCAGAGTGTGAAGGAGGAGGTGACTGAATGAAGAAGGCCTACGAGTCCCCCGAGCTCAAAGTGTTCGGCACGGTTACTGAGTTGACCCTGAACGCGTGTAACTATCCGGCCGCAGACGGCAAGCCGTGCAACAACATGGGCGATCTGGAAGGGCGGAGCACACCTACGGCGTAGCACGCCTACCCAGAACTAGGGTTTTACAACAGAGGCTGATACTTCTTGGGCGAGATAGCTAGCGTAAGGGCCAGGAAGGTTTCCCGGCCGGTGCAGGACGACGCGCCGGCCAGCCTTTTTTTCCTTTACTCGACACAACTGAAAACCGATCAAGAACGCTGTGAGATCTGTGGTGCCGACCGGCTCCAACTCGACCTTCTGGATCTTGCCAGAGGTCTCTCTACCAGCCCCGCGTGGAAAATGAGTCCTGACTCTACTCTCGTTGTTCGTCAGGGCCCGCGCCCTGTCCTCGGGGTGGTGGGTCGCTTCGATGAGGCTGCGAAAGCACGATTAGCAAGGCTTGGACCACAGCTTGCCTCTGGTCTCTCTTGCCTGCGCTACGTGAGTTACGCGCAAGCAGAGGAGGATGTCCTACGTCTGGCGAGCATGCTTATCGAGCGGTTCGGAGGCGACGAGTTGCGCCGTTTCCGCTACACTGCCATGCCCAGGGGCGGGTTCGTGGTGCTCGGCATGCTGGCGTACGCGCTGGGCTTGCGGCGCGCGCAGCTGGAGCCACCATATCCGCAGGATGTACCCCTGGTCGTGGTGGACGACTGCGCCATCAGCGGTTACCGCTTCAATGAATTCCTGACGCATTACGACAGTCCTCAGATTGTCTTCGCTCATCTCTACTCACACCCCGAGCTGCGGGAGGCCATCGAGGCCCGGCGATCGCAGGTGATTTCCTGCGTGGGAGCCAGGGATCTGTACGACCACGCGCCCGAAAAATACGGTGCCGAGTACGGCGCCTGGCGAGAGCAATGGGTGTCCCGCCTCGGGGACGACATAGGATACTGGCTCGGCCAACCGGGCCATCTGTGCTTTTCTTGGAACGAGCCAGATGTCACCATCTGGAACCCGATAACTGAGAAGACGGAGCGTGGGTGGCGCATCGTGCCGCCGGAACTCTGTCTTAAGAACGGTGGTGTCAATACCATGGGACCCTTGACCGTTCAGGTGCAGCCGGAAGGTGCAGGTCCCTTGCGTCCCTCGGAGCAGGTTATCTTCGGTGAGTTCGAAGGGAATATCGTAGTAGGCAATACAGAGACGAGAGCAAGCTTCACGTTGACCGGAGTGGCCGCCGACATGTGGAGGCGCATCGTCGAGCATGGCAATCTCGATGAAGCCGTAGCTTCCCTGTTGAGGGAGTACGATGTGGACCCGTCGATGCTGCGAGCCGACCTGCGAGGCTTCGTGGAGACCTTATTGTCTCGAGACCTGTTGGAACGCGATGGCGCTTACTCCCTTGACGGCTGAACGGGAGTCGAAGACTGCTAATGGGTGGAGCATCTACAGCCTCTACGGCCTCACCATGGCCAGCGATTTTTCCTTTGCCAGCCACCTGGCGCCCGGTGTTGGTTCTCCCGATCTGGATTTCACTTGCGTTGCCTCAGCTCCGCCATTCGTTGGCTGGGATCGGGCCACGTTAGTCTATGCCAGCCCTCCTTACCCCGACGAGAGCGGAGAGAGCGAGGTCCTTCTTTACCGCTCCGAGGGTTGCCTTATCGTGCGCTTTAGCGGTATAGCCGATTTCTACCTCTGGCCCGAACGAATACTGTGTCACCGTCGGGTGGCCGAGTACCATCGCCGGTTCCCGGAAGACTACTCTTACGAGCAAGTAGAGAGACACCAGCACATGGTGATAGAGATCTACTTGCTGGGCTACGTGCTCGCCTGCTGGTTGGAGTGGCGGGGTACGCCGGCCCTCCACGCCTCGGCAGTCGTGGTTGAAGGATATGCCGCGGCCTTCCTCTCCACTGGCGGCGGCGGCAAGAGCTCGAACGCGGTGGCGCTAATGCAGGCTGGCTACCCGCTGCTTACCGACGACATACTGCCCGTCGAGTGCGCTGGAGGTACGTTCATGGGGCGGCCCGGCTACCCCCAGATGCGCATGTGGCCGGAACAGGCCCAACATTTCGTGGGGCGCTACGAGGACCTGGACATCGTACATCCTGCCTTCTCCAAGCGCCGCGTTCCCGTCGATGAAAGCGGCTTCGGAATCTTCTGCGGCACAGCGCGGCCTTTGGCGTGCCTGTACCTGCCCGAGCGCAGGGATCCGAAGGAGTGGGGGGAGCGTATAGAGATCGAACCAGTCTCGCGTCGGGAGGCGGTCTTGACCTTGATAGGCAACTCTTTCGTGCCCGCTGTCGTTGAGGCGTTGGGGTTGCACCCGCACCGCCTGAGCTTCTTCTCCCAGATGGTAGTTCGGGTCCCTCCACGCCGGGTCGTCTACCCGAGCGGTTTCGAGCACCTTCCTCGGGTTCGGCAGGCGATCTTGGACGACTTGGCCGGTCTCGCTGCGGTGGCTACGGACAAGAGCTAGGGGGAGCGTTCACTGTGATAAGAAAAGTCCTTCTTAAGGCTGCTTCCAAGGTGACAAGCGTCAGCTTTCAGACTTACGTAGTCACCCTGTTACACGTCGCCTCGTGGAGGGTAGCAGTCGCTCTGGTCATGACGCTGCTGATTAGCGGTCTGCAGGCCGCTCGGCTCCTGCTGTTGATACCTCTCATGCAACTGGTCGGGTTGAAGGTGCACGGCGGCTCTATAGGTTGGTTCAACGAACTGGTCGAGTCGATGTTCGCGGCCGTCGGGCTGCGTCCCACGTTGGGGACGGTGCTACTAGCTTTGTTGATCTTTACTACCGTGGTGGCGGTCTTGAACCGTTGGCTGATGACGTTCAATTATTCGCTGCAAGAAGAATTCGCCGCCTACTTCAGGCGAAGACTCTACCGGGCGATCGGCAACACCAACTGGCTCACGTTTATACGGACCCGCTCTTCCGATTTCACCCACGCGTTGACCACCGAACTCGACAGAGTAAGCCTCGCGACTTCCGTCCTGCTACTGCTTGTTACCAACGCGGTGATGATCGTGATTTACGTTATGCTCGCTCTGCGCTTATCAGCGATCATGACCGCGCTCGTATTCTTCTGTGGCATAGTGTTGTTGTTTGCCATGCGGAGAAAGTCGCGATTGGCCCGCATGACCGGTGAAGAGATCTCGTATGCCACCAACGGCATCTATTCCGCCACAACCGAGTACCTTGGCGGGATGAAGACGGTAAAGAGCTACGGTGCTGAGGGACGCAGCGCCGACCTCTTCTCGAGGTTGGCCGACAAGGTCGTACAGAAGCGCATCGATTCCGTTCGTCACCAGGCCGACGCTGGCTTCTGGTTTAACGTCGGCTCGATGACCATCCTGTGCGTCATTCTGTACATCGCGTTCAAGGTATTTGCGATAACTGCCGCCGAGTTACTCTTGTTACTCTTCATATTCAATCGGATCATTCCGCTGTTCTCATCTATTCAACAGTATTACCAACAGTTCCTCAACGTCGTGCCGGCCTTTGACGTGGTGATGAGGATCCTGACGCGCTGTGAGGCAGAGACCCAACCGAAGCCCGAGCTGCAGGAGAGTATCGAGTTGCGGGACGGCATTCGCTTTGAAGCGATCTCATTCTCCTATGGCGGAGAAGAAAAGGCGCCCGCGCTCAACGATATCGACCTGACGATTCGGGAGGGGGAGATCACGGCGGTCGTCGGACCATCTGGGGCCGGCAAGAGCACGTTCGCCGACCTGGTAATGGGGTTGATAGTGCCAAACGAAGGACGGGTGCTGATCGACGGGACTCCGCTGAGCGCCGAAAGGACCCAACCCTGGCGGAACCAGATCGGGTATGTTCCGCAGGAGACCTTCCTGTTCAACGATACCGTGAAAGCCAACTTGCTCTGGGCTCGCCCCGAAGCGGACGATGATGACATCATCCAGGCGCTCAGGTCCGCGGCGGCTGAGGAGTTCGTCTTCGGGCTGCCCGAGGAGTTAAATACAGTTCTCGGCGACCGCGGCGTGCGCCTGTCCGGAGGAGAGCGGCAGCGCCTGGCGTTGGCGCGGGCCCTCCTTCGCAAACCATCACTGTTGATCCTGGACGAGGCGACAAGCGCCTTGGACTCCGAGAACGAGCGACGAATACAGGATGCCATAGAGAAGCTGCATGGACGGATGACCATACTCGTGATAACCCACAGGCTCTCCACGATACGGAAGGCGGATGTCATCCACGTGCTGGAAGAAGGCCGCCTGGTAGAATCCGGAGACTGGAACACCCTTCTCGGCAGAAGAGACGGCCGTTTCCGAGCACTGTGCAGGGCGCAGGGCATAGAAGTAAACGGCGAGACGGACAGCAACGGAACTGCCTCTTCAGAACCGGGATCAGACCGTTCTCGTGTCGGGAGCCGGTATGATATTTGAGGTTTCGCAGGACTCTGACGGCAGGATCATCGACCGCAACGGCTCTTTTTGCCTCGTGTGTGTTCGGCATACTGCTGTTGCATATCTTGTCGAGCTCCGGTCTGTCCCGGGCGAGGCGTAGATGGCCAGCGCAGAGATTTTGTCCGCCACGCAGCTAGTAAACCGCCCGGAAGTCGACTTGCTTCTTTGCTGTGCCTCGACCCATGAAGACTCCGACAGAGCCGCCCGCATTAGAACGCTACTAGACGAAGGGATAGATTGGACGTATCTGCTCCGGACAGCGCGCATACACGGCACGGCATCACTCTTGTATTGGAGCCTCAACAACGTTGCCTACCCCGAAGCCGTACCCTCCGAGGTTATGGATTGGCTCCGGGATCACTTTCATGGCAATCGGCGCAACAACCTGTTCTTGACCGGGGCGCTCTTCAAGGTTCTGGACGCTTTGGCGGCACACGGGGTCTCTGCCATTCCCTACAAAGGGCCAACCCTGGCAATCGTTGCCTACAAGAATCTGGCGCTGCGGGAATTCTGTGATCTGGACTTTTTGCTCAGTGAGAAGGATGTTCCGAAAGCCAAGAACGTACTGACATCCCTGGGGTATCGTCCCAAAGACCAGCTGACCGGGGCGCAAGAGGTTGCTTTTCTTCGGCACGGTCGTCAGTTCGAGTTCGCGCACGATGACGGTACCATGGTCGAACTTCACTGGAAGGTGATCCGGGGGTACTTTGCCGTACCGCTCACTTTCGAGCGTCTGTGGGGGCGGACCGAAGAGATCTCGCTCGGTGGCCGCACTGTCCAGACCTTCTCGCCAGAAGATCTGCTCCTGACCCTCTGCGCCCACGGCACCGTGCACCGCTGGGAGCGTCTGGGGTGGATCTGTGACGTCGCCCAAGCCCTTCGTGTCTCCGGTGAAATAGATTGGGAGCTGCTCCTCGAACGAGCCGGCGTGTTCAACATCAAGCGAATGCTCCTTCTCGGCCTCTCTCTAGCCAACCAGCTTCTGGATGTGGATCTAGATGAGACGATCTTGCGCGAGGTGCGGGCCGACGCGTCGGTGGAAGCGCTAGCCAGTGAGGTGCGCGAACTGCTGTTCCTCGAAGCTCCGGACTCGCAAAGGATCCTCGAAGGATCCACCTTCAAAGGCTTCCATCTCCAGGCGATCGAACGCATACAGGACAAACTCCTCTACTGCATCCACCGGGCGGTGACTCCAACTCTGGAGGATTGGAGACGTGTGTCGCTGCCGGCGATCTTCTTCCCTGTCTACTACGTGCTGCGGCCGATGCGGTTGGCTGGACAGTTCGGGCTTAAGGTAGCTAAACGCTTGCTGTGAGAAGGAGCCCGTGCCCGCTCGCACGGGCGTACGTCCTCCGCTTATTGGTGCGAGCTCTCGATCTTGCTCACCTCGCCAGGGTTCCGCCGTATTTATCGAGGCACATGGGGTTGGTGATCTTGAAGCCATCCCGGTCTTGGTAGCGTGGGTTCGCCGTGACGTTACCCGAGACGCTCGTGAAGTTGCCGCCGTTCTTGAACTTACTCACACCGCCAGGCGCCCAGAAACAGTTGTGACTCACACGATTGCCTGTGCCGGACAATTTCGGTCCCAGATTGACGTTCCAGGTATCGGCGGGATCAGAGAAGACGTTATTGCGGACGGTATTGTACGAGGAGTTGGCATTTATGACCAGACCC
>Ga0126310_10000355_pt1 | contig 15146 bp, 17 predicted proteins | sample Plot60_FD_92540 | JGI IMG/M metagenome (GOLD analysis project Ga0126310, IMG submission 92540) | Serpentine soil microbial communities from UC McLaughlin Reserve, CA, USA - Plot60 | ecosystem: Environmental > Terrestrial > Soil > Grasslands | place: USA: UC McLaughlin Reserve, Lake County... | reverse complement strand
TATCTTTAGCGTTATTGTTGTTATTATCATGCAACCATTATCAGTTAATCATTTAGTCAATTCATATTAAAATTGTACTTTTAGAATGCTTCACTCATAATCTTCATGAATGCAAATGTAGATCGCGGATGTTTATTTTATGATTCTAATTTCTTCCTTTGAATTTGCATATTATATTGCTATAGTGTTTGTAGGTGAACCGTATTTTTAGTAGTGATATCGAGGTGGACCGGGTGGGATTCGAACCCACGACCTCAGCAATGCCAATGCCGTATCCTACCGGACTAGACGACCGGCCCGCGCGGCAATTGAACTGTTTGATTTGGTTATTAATAATTTTAACGAAGAAACAAGATTATAACCATCTGTTTTCTTTGAACTATGGAAGAGAGTGGCCCTGGAGCAGTCTATTGGAGCGGTAATAAAGTACCAAACTTCACCTGAAAATACAGAATCCTCAGAGTTTCTCCTGCTCAGAAACAGAAGAGGTTTTTGGGGATTTCCGCAAGGCCATAAGGAAAAAGGGGAAACAGAAATTCAAACGCTAGTACGGGAGGTCTTCGAGGAAACAGGCATCAGCTCCTTGGACGTTCAATCCTACGTTGGCAAGATCCGCTATTCTTACTTTAAAGCAGATGGGATGAAATCCGACAAGGAAGTTAGATTTTACTTTGCCACTACGTCAACCAAGACTGTCAGGCTTTCTACTGAGCATGATGGCTTCGTCTGGGCGACATTTTTGGATGCCCTATATACTCTTGACCACAGACAACTAAAATCAATACTAATCAAAGGACACAGAAGGGGGCTCTACTAAGGCCGTTCATGGATTATTTGTTAAAAAGTCGTTGATCGTAGCAATAGATTTATACTCAATGCTAGACGGAATAAGGGAGGACACGTAAACAAATGACAGCCGGGAAGCATATAGTTTTAACAGCAGATCGAAGTCTAATGACCAATTACAGAGGAAACTTCCTGTATGGTTTTATTGCATGTGGGCCTTATGAGCTCATTCCTGAATTTGTATTTGACAGGTTATTCTGTCCTAGTGTTGAAACAGATCAAAACACAGGAGAGGTTAAGGTCGCACAATGCGGACTAAGAAGAATAGAGTCCGCTCTTTTGAAAGAGTACAAACGAGAGGATGTTTTCCTAGCGCATCCAGATATGCTCAACAAATGTATAGGACCGCAGACAAAAGTAGTTGGAATCAATGTAATGGATCCACTCGGAATGGCACCTGTGACAACTACCATGTCACCAGAAAAGCTGTCTTATGTGGCTATGAAATTTAAAAAGATGTGTGCTTCCTTAATCCAGCTAAAAAAGAAATACAATTTTAAGGTAGTGGTCGGGGGGAACGGCGCGTGGGAGCTCGCAAAACCCGACAGAATGAAAATTCACGGTATAGATACAGTAGTTATAGGCGAGGCTGACGAGCTTGCGCTTGACCTGTTCCATGATTTGCAGTCAGGCGATGCCCCTGAGTTACTTCATACATTTGTCAGAAATATAGAGAATATACCGCCTATTCGGGGTCCAACTATAAATTCGTTGATAGAGGCAATGCGTGGTTGTGGAAGAGGATGTGACTTTTGCGATGTAAACAAACGTTCGAAAAAGGATATTCCATTAGAACGATTACAGACAGAAGCAAGAATCAACTTGAAATATGGTTTCGACTCGATATGGCTACAGTCAGATGAAATGTTGCTTTACGGATGTGATAATAGAGACTTTGTCCCTAATGCTGATGCGATCGTCGGTTTGTGGAAAGGACTCAAATCAGTAGGCGCTAACTTCATAGGGACAACACATATGACGCTGTCTGCAGTAGCATGTTCGCCCAACCTCATCAAAGATTTATCAGAAATAAACGATATGCACAAAAACGGTAGGTGGCTTGCCACCAATTTAGGCGTTGAAACTGTAGCGCCCAGAATGGTAAAGAAACACCTAGGTATAAAAACAAAGCCATATCAGCCAGAAGAATGGGGAGCAGTTGTAAGAGAGGGTTGTAAAATCTTAAATCAGAATCACTGGTTTCCTGCTTTGACTCTAATTATTGGATGGCCCGATGAAACCCCAGATGAGACCCAATATACTATTGATCTCATCGAGGATTTTAAAGAGACAAACATGAGAGGTCTGGTTGCGCCGCTACTGTATCAAGACTTCTCCGAGAGGAATTCGATGCACTTTGGCAACTTAAACGAATCACAGTTTACACTGTTCTGGAAATGTTGGGAACACAATCTCCGAGTGATTAACGACATTATTCCTATTATTGTTAGGAATAAGACCTATGGACCTGCGATGAAAATATTTATGGCATGTCTAATAAAAGCAGGCACATGGGCCGTTATGAGATACTTGAAGGGACTGTCAAAGGAGCTATTCAATGGTCAGTTACCTGAGGATATCGTTGAGAGATATTCAAGGGAGAGATCTGTAACCAAATCTCCCCCGCCTCAGCTCTGAATTCTTTTGAATTTACACGTCTCTGGCTGCTGAAACAATAATTAACTATTTTCGAGAATCTAGATATTCAATTGCATTGTCTGCCAAACTAGCTTTAGCAGGTGTTAACACGATAAAATAGTTTTTATCCGCTCTTTCAACCGCAGTTACACTCTTGTATTTTTTTGTTGAGATATCAAATTCTATCATTCCTGGATCAAGACTGGCCTTTGTATAGACCATCATTAAGACATCTCCAGACAGAGGCGTCAAAGGTACAACTGAGAAGACGTAACCCCTGTATGAGCTTACTGGTAGGACCTGTTTCATGGGAGGGGCAATAGATACTAAATACAGAAATACGTCTTCCACATTTGAAAATTCTTCGAATTCAAACTTCATATCTTGTTCTCCCATAACGCGGTGTTATAAGCCTTTAAAAATTTGAAACAGCGAGTCTACCCATACGACTCAAATTTGACTTCATAGCTCCCATCTTTCCTTTTGTTTCGTTCGGTGACAAATCCTTTAGGGACCAGGTAATCAAGAGACCCATCAACCGTGCCCTGCCATCCGCATACGTAAAATGAGGTATTTTCTGTAGTAATCTTTTCTCCTACCAACTCTTCGAGTGGAGAGCGATCACTCCCTGCTTTGGGTCTCAGAAATGTTTCTACTCTACCCCTTTGTCCGCTCCACGATCTGTTGAACCACTCTTGTGGTCTGCTTATGCTTGCTCTGTAGTAAAAGTCCCATTTGTCTCGACCTTTATCTACACTCTCTTCCTCCAATTCGGTTAATAATTCTCGGTAGCTTAGCTCGTCAACATAACTAGCCCCATGCAATACGACTATCTGCCGCTTGCTTCCAATTGCCTTCATATGCAATGCATATGATATAAATGGAGCTAGGCCAGTGCCACCTCCTATCAGAACCATTCTTCTGTTGTCTGGTTCACCATTATGAAGTTTCTCGTTAATTGTAAAAATACCGGTCGGCTTTACCCACATGATCTCATCTTCCTCCTTTTTGTTAAAGAGCTCAGTCGTCAAGCGGCCAGGGACTGGTTTTCTAACCCACCTTATGATCAGCTCAAAATGCTTCTTTTGCTCCGGTGGAGAAGCAATGGAATAGGCTCTGCGGACTATTTTTCCCTCAGACGGTATATGAAGACCTAAGGTAACAAACTGTCCGGCCTTGAAGTCAGAAACAGGACCCTCAGACGGTTTTATACGAAATATAGCAAGGTCTTCTTTGAGTACACGAACATATGAGACGACGGCTTTATTATCAACTACCATGCAATTCTCAGAGTCAGTTTATGCTAAATAAATATATTGTTGCTTTTAGTTGTGCCTTATACCATTATCATTATAATTGTCGTGTTATCCTTTTAGCGCCCGCTTTATTATTCCTTTAATCCTGTCTCCAAAACCATGGGACTACTTTCCTTTATCACTATTATTGTTATGTTCGTGAGCGCTTGTCTCGCTTTTGCTTTCTGTCTTTTTCTTGTCAGAGCTGTCCTTATCCTTTGAATCACTATCGTGATCACTTGACGTACTAATACTACTCTTAATACCAACAGGATTACCATGATAACCAAGGAAAAGTACCTTACCGTTGGGGATAGCAGCAGTAGTTGACGCAAAGGTATAATTTTGTGAAGCGGTATCGTTGCTTGTTGCTGCTAGCTGCCGTAGTTGTTCTTGCTGTTTATTTATGGCACTTGCCTGTGATGCTATAGCCTGTAAGGCCGTTAGCGACTTGCTATTCAAGCTGCTTACTGCAGATGTCGTAGTGTCACCAGATCGGGAGGCGACATTATTTTGAGGGCCGATTTGTTGTGAGGGAAAAGCAGGACCAACTGCTAGCGATGTTGATTTTGGTGTTTTTGCCGCCAGCTGCTGGGATACTCCAGATGTGGACGGTGCTAATGTTGTAATACCTGTTGTCGACACACTTTTTACGGTTTTAGGAATATTGCATATCCGTGCCTCGGTAGTATTAACAACTTTAAGACTAGGGTTGCTAGGATCGCACATCTGTGCTTTAAGCTGCGCAGACACCCTATTAATTCTAGGCGAGGTTGGCGAAGCCGATGACTGCGATTGTTGTCCGTATGCAATGCTCGCTGACAAAACCGTTGCAAATACAATTATTACCCCGATAAGCGCTGGACCTTGAGACTTGTTATACGTTTTCATAATGAGTGCCCTACCTATCAACAGACATTCTTTATAAGAATAAAATAGATTATTATAGGAGAAAATGGAATGACAATATAGCAGTAATTTCGTATATATATAGTAATAGTAATTCGTTTGTCTGACGTACAACGCACTCGCTGGATAAAATGAGATCTTATCTGTGCCAAATAAGATTAAGGTATCTTACACATTTTAAAAATCAAGAAGGTGAACAATACTGGGATATACAATCGATCGAAATAAACACAGCCTTTCTCTCAGAGGGAATTTCGTATTCCTAGTTCAGGCCTATCTATCTAAAACGTTAATAACAAAAGGCTTTTTATCTGACTGATTTCAGTTATTGACTAGAATGGGTAAGACGCGAAGTCCGTCCAGCAAATCTTCTAGTGATGAGACTTTACCTGCCTGGGCAGAAGAAGAAGTAAGATCAGTTCCGCTTCAAGAACAAGAAGTGATAACTAGGACGGGTTACATTCTTGACATATATGTTAAGGATTTCAAAATAGACATCCAGCTATACGAGTCTCTTCCTGATGGAAGAACTATTATTGAGAATCTGGATGTTCCCAGGTCAATTGATATTAGCTCGTTTATGAAGGGCTTTGTTTATGAATTTAAAATAAAGGTATATACAGGACAATTAAGTGCAAAGGTAGTTGAACTGCTAAAGACAAAATTTGGTCTTGAGATGGATAGAATTTACAAGTTTGAACTACAGCATTTACAGCTTATGGATGTTGAATCAGATCAACCCTCATCTTCGTTGTCTTCATCTTCTTCCGAAGAGGATGAAGAAGACTAGTGATTATATGAAGAAAACGGGATCTGAATGATCGGGTCAGCTACACCTGCGTAAACGTACTAACATCGTTAATTTCAATGACAGCAATAATTTGTATGCCGAATGTCCTTAATAGATTTCCTAATAGTATATACAAATTTTAGAATAGTGGTAAATTTTTTCTTTGTTAGATACCAGTTAACATAGTGCCTCCTGTATTTAGGTTCGGGCTATGCTTAGCATCTATAATAGAGGTATTTGATTAGACATTGGGTTGATCTTTTCTTTTGTCTACATCGCCTTTAGTAACGTCCCCGTTAGTACCAGGAATCTTATTTCTCTTACCGAACAAAGATGACGGAGACAAGATCTTTTTATTTTTAAAAGGAAACTTGTACATTGTCATCCTCATCAAGGCCACCCACATAATGACAAGTGGAACATGATACGAAGCAATTCTCCAAGCAATCACGACATTCAACTCTGAGCTCATTGCTAGGCCGTTCAACGATGGAATACCATTGAGTCTGGAAATATAGGCCCAAATTCCCAGCTCAGCTAAGCCGGACCCACCTATTGTAATTGGTATAGTCGATATCGCTGTTGACGCTGATGTTGCCAATAGTGACTCAAATAAGCCTATATCTGACCCAACGGCGTTGGCTAGAACCATAAAAGAAATTCCTTGGAGCACAAAAGCAACGAAAGTTATTCCAATTCCTATTAAAAAAATTCTCACTACTTGGTTAGAATTAAAATTCTCTCTGCTCATCTTACATAAATCCGTCAGTGCGGTATTGGTCGAATTCGTAATTCTCTCCGCCTTTTCCTGGGAAATAAACTTCTTAAGCAGTTTTACAATGAATAACGGTAGAGTAAGGTTTCGTTTAGCCGACAATATCACTAGAGACAGCCAAAATATTAGTGTAGGAATGGCCACCAGAATAACTGTTATACCGATAAATCCACCACCATTGTAAATTGCTATTGCGCCGGCGATGAACGCAAGCATTGTTCCTACCAGCACATCAGCGATGATCTCCATGGTCGTTACCCATGCTGCTCTTCCTGCTGGGACTCCATTTTTTGTTAAGAAGGCAATTCTTACGACTTCTCCTCCAATGAATGAAGGGGTAGTTTGAGTTACAAATTCACCTGCAAGCCTAGCGGATATAACGCTTCCAACAGAGCTGACATTTCGACCTATGAATGCTCTTATGAAATATTCAAACCTAAAAGCTTGTAACATTACTCTTCCCATAACTGAGGCAGTAGAGATCATAAACGGTACTAGTCCTACTGCGAATATCTGCGTGGGAGACAGATGTGTAAATAGGAACATGATAAGTAGAGGTATTATGCTTGCAGGAATCGCTAGAAGACGCCAGTTCAAAATTAGTCATCCACTTGTAATTGTATGTTATATAATAGTTAATATAACGATGTGGCCCTTAATCGATAGGTATTTCTGGCTGCATTTTAAAATTTCGATTTCAATCCTCCATATCACACAGTCACTCGGATTATGATTCGGTTTGTACTTAATACAAGATAGCAGTGGTATATGATTACTTGTAGTGATAAGATTTAATTGCAAGATGCAGATGCCTTCTCTGTATGTCCACAATGAAATATATTCAGCTTGAACCGCTAGGCGATATAGCAATTATCAAAATTAATAGACCCGAAGCGCTCAATGCTCTGAACTTGGACGTCATAGCGGAGTTATCACGCACAATAGATATTGTAGGAGTCGACGATGGTATCAAAGTTGTAATCATAACCGGAGCTGGAGAAAAATCGTTTTGCGCTGGAGCAGATATAGCATACATGGTTAATATCGAACCGATGAAAGCCGAAAGATATGCAACCTCTGCTCAGTCCGTGCTAAATAAGATAGAGAAATTAGAAAAACCAGTCATTGCAGCGATCAATGGTTTCGCACTTGGCGGCGGCAGCGAACTCGCCTTGGTATGTGACATGCGTATAGCATCAAGCAACGCGAAAATTGGTCAGCCTGAGGTAACAATAGGGATTCCGCCTGGTTGGGGTGGCACTCAACGGTTGACGAGGATTGTTGGTCCTGCAAAGGCCAAGGAGCTCATATTTACCGGGAAAATGATAAGTGCAGAAGAGGCGGCACAAATAGGTCTGGTTAACAAAGTCATTAACCTCACATCGGAGGATCAGCTGCAATCTGAAAGCTCTCCAGGAGCTTCATCAAGCAAGACTGACAAGTCCAATGAGGCTAAGCTCCTTAATAAAAAATTAATGGAAGAGTGCATAACACTTGGAAGAGAGATCACTAAGAATAGCTATACCGCAGTTAAAATTAGCAAAATGCTAATAAATAAGGCGACGGATACAGACATCGAAACAGGTCTTAGGTTAGAGATATACGGCTGGGCACTTTCTTTCTCGCACGAGGATAGGCATAAAATGATGTCAGCGTTTTTGAATAAAGGTAAAAAATAAGATCCCAACTCCGCGGTTGATCGATCCCGATGATCGCCAGAAAACCACATGCTGCTATCTCGTTATGGAAACTATCTTCGCCCCCCTACTCGGCTTGCAGACATATGTACTGCTTTCGATGTTTTCCTCTTTGAAACCAGCAGCCATTGACTTGGCTACTGTTTGCGCTTCTTTTTCGGTCTTTAAAATTGAAATCATAGAAGGCCCTGCTCCGCTTATCGTCACCGCTAGAGAACCTGATTTCAATGCATTTCTTTTAACAGCATCGTAACCAGGTATCATAAACATCCTGGCGGGCTCGACTATGACATCATCGATGCCCTCTGCAATCATTTGAACGTCTTTTAATGCAAATCCAGCGACTATGCTGCTTGCAGCAGATACATTATGAACAACACTCCTGAGTGAAACACAGTCAGGCAATACGCTTCTTGCAAGCTCTGTTTTCCTCGCGGATGGATTTATAGTTGGAACGACAATAACAAGGACAAGATCTTGTGGAGGTTCTAGTGGAATAAACTGCAGCCGGGGACTTGTTCTAACGATGACAAATCCCCCCAATATTGCGCTTGAGACGTTGTCGTAGTGTTTTGTTCCTGCACTGGCAATTTCTCCTTCGGCGGCATATTCAATTAATTTTTGCTTTTCGATCTTAAGATTAAATAATCCATCCAAAGCAAGCGCGGCAGCAGCGGCCGATGCAGCACTGCTGCCCATACCAAATCCTGCTGGGACTCTCTTAAGTATGTTAACTTTAAGGTCCGACAGTATATTGAAATCCTCTGACATTTTTTTTATCACCAAACCTGCAGAGTTAGCATTCACTTCCACTGGTATTGATGTGTAATTTTCTCCAGACACCTTTATTGACACTTCACTTGAGACTCCAGGCATTTTGTCAATCCTTACCATGTCCTCTAATGCGTTGAGTCCTAGGCCAAACACATCATAGCCCGGCCCTAAATTTGCAGTAGAAGACGGTGCCACGGCAGTACACGATGTACTCATCTTTGCGCTAGCTCCCAATATCCTCTCCCTGATGAAGAATTCTAGCCAGTGCTGCGGTCAAATTAACCATGCCGCTTGTAGTAAGACTGGAAACGGCTACAAGGCCTTCCATAAGACCACTTTTTGCTGCTGCCCTAACCAAATCTTTGCTCAAAAGCGATGATAGCGTGTCTTTTTCGTTGTTCAACGCAGATTCCAATGCTGTAATAGAAGTCGACCACTCCAAAACAGACTTTAATCTTTCGATAATCAGGTCGCGCTTGGTAAGAACATTGATTTGAGAGGTTTTAAGTCGGAGTCTGACCGATGATGCTAGCAGCAAGACCGAAACATAGTTTACAGGAGACGATACCAGCATGCCATCAAAGGTGAATATCATTGCCTTGTTGTCAGCATGAAAATTAGATACAAAGTACATACCGCTTGCTCTAAAGGCGAATAATTCGATTTGTCCAGCAGTATCCACTATGACACAATCTGGGTTTAGGTTATTTACTTCGTTTTGTATCTCTTCTAATCTTGTCGCGACCATATCGCTTGCCATCAACAATGAACCATTCGGTCCAAGATCGTATGTATCCATTATCGTATGAGTATCAATGTAGTCACGAATATCTACATGTGGCTCATATGGTAGGTTTACGACCCCCGGGTCCAGATTCAGGATGATAGAAAATTGGTCCTTATCCTGTTGATACTTAAGTAATCTAGAGGCAAGAAGCGATTTGCCAGAACCGGCAGTACCGGTTATAAATATCGTGTCCATTCATCTACAGCTGACAAGAACCAGTCATATCTCTGCTTCTATTAATCTTTTGATATTAGCTGCAGCATTTTGGACGTAGACAAGTGATATTCTGGATCAAATGGACTAAGGGCCACCAACCAACAGCTATGCAAATCAAAATTAAGCTCATGTAATTATGATCTTGCCACGCATTGACGCTGGATGTAAAGAACAATAATATTCAAATTCTCCCGGTTTCTCTGATGCAATTGCGGTCGTAAAATCCTGTTCAGGGGCCAGGTAAGCAGTATTAATGTTTAATTTGTCTACGATAAAATCGTGTCTCACTAGATCATTGTTTAATATAGTCAGTTTCTCCGGCGTATTCACCTTAGCGAAAATATCCGGGTTAGTCTTGTTGAATGCATTGTCCTGTGCAATTAGAAGAGTACCTTTTAAGCTCTTTAGATTGGACTGTTTATGCGGTATCATAAAATTGCCTATAGCCCAAACGGTCCCAACGGTTACAAAAGAAATCGCAATTATAGCAATGATATTATTTAGCAAATTCGTGTGCGCTTTGTACAGTGACATAACCTCGTTAAATTTCTATTGGACTGCATGCATGCATGCACCGGACATAAAATCATTCAGGAATTATCATCTGTACACTAAGATAATAGAAATGATTTTATTGGCATCTAGTTTACTAGGAGCATTCAAGCTCTACGGATATAGCTGCAACGAGGTTCAAGTTTTTCTTCCCCGGACTGTATTTAATAAATACTGGACATGATCTTTCAGAGTATTTGGTTAACTGTCTTCGGACTAGCAAACTCGGCAGAGGTTCCTGGGATGGGAGCTATGGATAGTAGCGATTTTTTCTATCGGTAATAATCGTAACATGTCTTTGTTAATAGAGCATGCTGTGCATCATATGGGCCGTGACGACTATCGGATTTGAACCTCAACAAGTCTATGTATAAAATAGGATCTGTTGCATTGATATTGTATGTCCTTTGAAAGAATAGCTTCATTTTTGCCTAGTTCTACTGAAATACTTTACGAACTAGGTGCAGGGGACCAGATAGTAGGAGTAACGCATGAATGCAACTATCCGTCTGATGCCAAGACCAAACCTACTGTAGTAAACTGTACATTCGGTTCTGATGAAATGAGCAGTAAGCAGATTGACCAAAAAATGATAGAGCTGCTGCGATCAGGCGGAGATATTTATGCAATAGATGAAAATAAATTGAGACGAGGAAGACCCGACCTTATTATTGCTCAAGGTACATGCGAAGTATGCGCTCCATTTACCAAAGAAATAAACCGTGCTGTCTCTATACTGGATTACAAACCAAGCGTATTGGTGATCGATCCACACGATTTAGAGGGCATATTAGCAACTGTAATACAAATCTCAGAAAAGGTTGGGAGGATATCACATGGTCGAGTCATAGTTATGTCATTACAGGATCGCATTGATGGTATAAAAACTAGGACAGTTGAGAAAAAAAATAAAAATTGTTCAGCGGAGAATAGCAATAGAAATAATCCTAGAGTCCTTTGTCTGGAATGGCTGGATCCCTTTTTTGCTGCCGGTCACTGGGTTCCGGAGATGGTTGAAATTGCTGGGGGTGTCAATGGATTATCCTCTCGCGCACAGCCTTCCCGGCGAGTGCATGTACAAGAAATTGCAGACTTTGACCCAGAAAAAATAATTCTGATGCCGTGTGGATTCAGCATAGAGAGGACAGTTAAAGAGGCAAGATTTTTAGCAGATTCCAAGCAGTGGAGCTCATTGACAGCAGTTGAGCGTGGTGAGGTGTACGCAGTCAACGCTAACGCATATTTCAGTAAACCAGGAATAAGAACGATTACGGGACTCGAGATTTTGGCAAAAATAATCGATCCTATTAGCTTTGCAGATCTTAAGTTACCTCCTAACTCCGTTTCAAATATGAAATATAATCTATACAGCAGGTCTACACTCCACTAGCAGGCCCAATAACCTTGATTGTTTCATCAGACAAGAGCACATTTTGGGATGCATTATGATTAACATCTAGTCTCTGTTCTACGCTTTGATCCCCCCAGCAACTAGTTGATCTGTTTTGATGTTTCTGTTTGAGAGGTTGCCATGTCATTATACTACCTCGAAGTCAATATACATACAACTTACACAAAAAACTGTTTGTGATGCTAGCGTCGGATGTGTGATATGGAATCAATTGTCTTGTACCGGGTCAACGCTATTATTACTATACTTATACACATGGATACCCCATAAAGCGCAGTTGTGATACTATACTCTGGTGAAGCATGCGTACCAGCTATCGCTATTTGTGATGTACCTTTATTGAAATGGATGCTTATTTGTCGCGTGAGGTTGTTATTTTCTATCTCAACAAAGGATGTATCATGGCCATCTTTGAACACTGCGAAAGGACTGTCCGAATGCAAGGCTTTATTTTTAGAATCTATAATACTTCTTGCAAGTTCGATCGTCAACGTTCCAGGAGATCTAGATGACAGATATATCAATATGGTAGCATTATTATTTTGCATAGTCATATTGAGCAAATTGTTAGAAGATCCCATAAGCTGATATCTTATGGGTAGGCTCTTACCGTTGATATGTAACTGGTATATTTGGCTGGTTTTGTTATCATTCGGCACTGCAAGACCACTGCTGGTGCTATGAATAGATGTGATATTATTTTGTGTAGAATCAATTGATTTACTTTTTATGTTAAATGAGCCATTGGTACTGTTTCCAGTTTTATTTTTTATTGATTTCTTGTCAGGTATTATGGTGGCTTTAAACGTACTATGCTTCAGTGTTGTACTAGAAGGTGATGATAAATTATTGTTATGTTGAGAGTTTTCATCTTGGTTCTGATCAATTGAATCAGGCCTGTCGGTATCCAGTGCACCTAGTGGCATAGGAAACCTAAAAGGATCTCTAGCTGCCTTTAAGCTGCTGTGTTTTTGCTCATGAGATTTCTTTGAGTTTTCGAAATCCTTCTCACCGCTGCCCGACGACAGTCCTTGGGAAAATGAAAGCGGAGGATTTAATATGGTTGTGAAAAGAAGAACCGTGATCCCAAATACAGCAGTTACTCCAGCCAATTCTGACTTACTCCAAGTAAATCGGTTCAACCTTATATTGTCTACTCTTATAATAATAAATGGCTAGAGAAAAAAACATTGATAGATTGCTATCAAAAAGATGTACTGCTACTCAATTTGGCTCTCTATAGGCCATCCAATCATATTATGCAAGATTCATTTTTTAGTTCATCAATTTGCAGCGTCTCATGGCCAGAAATACTGGTTTTAAACTGTACCTTACGTTTTCGATTTTCAATTCAAAAATGAAATAATGAATTGATGAGCAACGAATATCCCAAAATATCAAAAAAAGTAAAAAATACTATAGGCAGTACTGCGACTGTTTCTTTCTGTTTCGTTTTTGGTTTATATATATATCGATGGTATTAGCAACTGGACTCCACACATAATGAGAATGAGCGGAAAAAAGATACTGGTTATCATAATTATGGTCGTGCTTATATCTTCAGTAGTAGCTGGTGCTGTGTCTTTTTTCAATAAACCCCCGACAAATGCCAATAACAGTAACAATGCCTTTGTTAACGCTAGGTTAAACCAAGTAGTTGACTTTTGTTTAAGATCCTTGCCTAACGGGACATCTGTCTGTGATAGCGAATTATTGCCCGTCGTAAATAAACTCTGCAATGAAGATGGTGCAAGAGGAATCATGGATGCTTGTACTGATGGAAGGGTGCAACAATACTACAAAGCTAGGGATATCGCAAACAACAAAACGATACAATGAAGATAAAAAATAGTAGCCTCAAAAAGTAAAATAATTTTTTACATTTTTTAAGTGTAAGAATGATAGCATGTAATTTTAGAGGATTGCCATAGACGCCTTGAACTGTACATCAGTGTAAATAATGCAAACTATAGAAAAGATTCATTATGCATCGGAACGAATAATTTGAATGTCATGTCGTCAAATAAACCTACAAAGCTAATTAGAATAAAAATAAAGAGCATAGGAAACAAATGATACTGATACATGTTACCAATAACTGGTTTCACCTGTCTGCTCCTATCGATATCCGGATTCGTGGTCAGTACTTTGCCATTTGAGATCTGCAAAGTAGGGTCTTTGATGTAATAGTATTCGAGATGTGCAAAGCAAATAGCGAAGACTAGGCAAACCATGGCGGTTGTGATGAATTCGATTCGCCTTGCGTCAAGCTGAGCAAGTATGTGTAGCCGTGGACTAGCTCCTAACCCTTCTATGCTTTTTTCCTTGTTTGGATTGTTAGGCAACGATTTTTTAATGAGTGAATATGCTTCACTCAGTTAAATTCTTTATGATTCCGCTTTAACCGCTCATCTACTAGTTGTAATATTGAGTGAACTCTGTTATTATAGACACGGAAAGGACATCTACTAGAGCAATTTAATTTCTTTCTATGTACTTGGGAAGAGATGCTCCGTCGTTTCTGTTAACAGAATTGAACTCATTCATGATTTCTTGTATTCTCTGTTGTAGCTGCTCTCGTCCGTCACTTTGGTTCTGTTGCCTGGTTGAATTTGACACCGACAAAGGTAAATTCGGATATATAGGTTCGGTTGGTTGGTCACTTGAGGTGACCTTAATCGTACTTTGTGGGGTTGAATTTGAAGCTATATTATCTGCGTTATTTGCATTGCTAGTATTGTTGTAGTCGTAGGCATTATTATTCTCATTATTATTATTGTTAGGATACAATGATGCCTGAGATGGCGGCAACGCAAGAGAAGTACTTGGGAGAGATTGTGGTTGGCCTGGTGACTGATTTTGAGAATTTACCAGGGGGGGTATCGATGATGATAATATCGGTGATGAATTCGATGATGATGACGTAGGCGGGTCGATATCACTTTGTGGCTGAATTTGCTGTTGTTGCTCTGGTCCTGATAATACTGATAGTTTTGCTTGTTCTTGCTCTTGTTGTTTTTGTTGTTGCTGTTGCCATTCAGTGGGCTGTGATTGCAATATTTGTTCTCGATCCTGTTGTGGTAGGTTATAAGGTGGTATATCTGAAAGGGCTGTTCCTGTCGTTTGGGACATTGGTGTTGATGACCCTTGTGACTCTCTTAAGTGAGGTGTTATTTGCGGCGACGTAGACGTGAAGGAGCCATTACTATTGTCATTATCGCTGCTACTATTATTGCCAAAAGAAGCAATAGTACTAGAAGATGATGGCGATTGTGAAGGTTGTTGTTGTTGTTGCGGCGACGATGGTATTATTGATGACGATGATGATGGCGTTGGTGCTGCTGCTGCTGGTGGTGGTGGTGTTGCTGCTGCTACTGATTGCTCCAACAAACCTACTACACTGTCTCCACCTGCAGCTGCATATCTTGCTATGTCTGTTGTAACTTTATTGACATC
>Ga0126310_10000354_pt1 | contig 15149 bp, 17 predicted proteins | sample Plot60_FD_92540 | JGI IMG/M metagenome (GOLD analysis project Ga0126310, IMG submission 92540) | Serpentine soil microbial communities from UC McLaughlin Reserve, CA, USA - Plot60 | ecosystem: Environmental > Terrestrial > Soil > Grasslands | place: USA: UC McLaughlin Reserve, Lake County... | reverse complement strand
TGGTGCGCCACGCCATCCAGCAGGGCGTCAGGCCCATAACGGCTTTCCAGATGGCCACCCTCAACACCGCCGAGCGGTTCGGGGTGTGGCGCGACGTCGGGAGTGTCACCCCGGGTCGCTGCGCCGACATCATCCTCCTCGAAGGGAACCTCGCCGACGTGAACGTATCACTAACCATAGCGGCCGGCGAGGTCGTGGCCGAAGAGGGAGGCATGGTAGCTGAGCTGCCCGCCTTCGAGTACCCGGACTACGCCCTGAGCACCGTCAAGCTGCGAAACGGGATCTCCGAGGAAACCTTCGAGGTTCGCGCGCCTTCCGAGAACGGGAGGATAAGGGTCCGGACCATCAGGGTCGTTGAGAACCACGTCGAGACGAAAGAGGAGTGGGCGGAACTTCCGGTCGAGGACGGGCTCGTACGTCTGGATCCGGAGCACGACGTAGCCAGGATCTGCGTCATAGAACGCCACGGCAAGACGGGCGAGCACCTGACGGGCTTCGTGGTCGGCATCGGCTTCGACCGCCCGGCCGCCCTCGCCACAACCGTCGCCCACGACAGCCACAACCTAATGGTGATGGGCAACTCGGAGGAGATGATGGCTCGCGCCGCCCGCGCCGTCGCTGACGAGGGTGGCGGGGTGGCGGTGGCAACTCAGGAGGATCTCACGCTGCTGCCCCTACCCGTCGCGGGACTTATGTCCCCGGAGCCCTACGAGGAGGTGGCGGAGCGGTCCAAGGCGATCGGCGAGGCGCTCGTCCGGGCCGGCTGCCATCTCAACTACGCCTTCATGACGCTCTCGCTGTTGGCCCTCGTCGTGCTCCCCGAACTCCACGTCTCGGACAAGGGGCTCGTCGGGGTGGGCGAGCAGGGCTTCGGGTTCGTCGACCTGATCGAGCAGGGCTGAGTAGCGCGGCGGCTGGAGGATAATGGGGTGTGATCTCGATTCTCGAACCCGCGTCGGAGGCTACACTCCGGCGAGAACTGGAACGGAGGGACGTATAGGTGGAGTTCTACAGCCCCGACACCTGGCGGGAGGCGCTGGAGGTCAAGGTGGCGCACCCCGAGGCCGTGCCGATCTTCGGCGGGACCGACGTCATGGTGGACCTGAACTTCGACCGGGAAAGGCCCGGCGCCGTCCTCGATCTCACACGGGTCCCCGAGTTGGGGGAGTGGGATGATAACGAGGGACGCCTGCGCGTGGGCGCAGGGGTCACGTATACGCGGATAATCGGCGAGCTCGGGGATGAGCTGCCAGGGCTGGCGATGGCCTCGCGGACGGTGGGGTCGCCCCAGATCCGGAACCGCGGCACCGTCGGCGGCAACCTCGGCACCGCCTCCCCGGCCGGCGACGCATTGCCCCCGCTCTATGCCTCAGACGCCGAGGTGGAGCTCGCCTCCACCGATGGTACCCGCTGCGTCCCAGTCGCTGAGTTCATCACTGGTCCCAAGCGGAACGCCTTGAGACCGGAGGAACTCATAGCGGCGTTCCACGTCCCGAAGGCCGAGGGTCCACAACAGTACTCCAAGATCGGGACCCGCAACGCGATGGTCATCGCCGTGTGCGCCTTCGGCCTCGCCCTCCACCCGGAGCAGCGAAAAGTCGGGACCTGCCTCGGCTCGGCGGCGCCGACGCCGGTGCGTGCCCGCGAGGCTGAGGAGTTCATAGAGGGCATCCTCGAGTGGGAGACGCGGACGGAGATCGGCGAGAGGGCGCTCCGGCGCTTCGGCGAGCTTGTCGAGCTGGCGGCCCGCCCTATAAGCGACGTCCGCGGCACAGCCGCCTACCGGACCCACGCGGTGGGCGTACTGGCGCGGCGCACGCTCAAATGGGCCTGGGATGAGTATCAGAGGGGCGAGTAGTGCGGCTCAGGTTCGAGGTGAACGGCGAGGTCAGGGAGGCGGACGGCGTCTGGGAGGGCGAGAGCCTGCTTCACGTGCTGCGCGAGCGGCTCGGGTTACCCGGTTCCAAGAACGCCTGCGAGCAGGGCGAGTGCGGATCCTGCTCCGTCTACCTCGACAGCGTTCTCGTCTGCTCTTGTCTGGTGCTCGCCGGCCAGGCCGAGGGCCGCGAGGTCGTCACCGTCGAGGGTATAGCCGAAGGCGAGGAACTGCACCCGGTGCAGACAGCCTTCGTCGAGGCGGGTGGGGTGCAGTGCGGGTTCTGCACGCCCGGTCTCATCGTCGCCACTCACGAGCTGCTCGGCCGCAACCCGGATCCCACGGATGAGGAGATACGGGAGGCGCTCGCGGGAAACCTCTGCCGCTGTACCGGCTACGAGAAGATCCTCGGCGCGGTCCGCCTCGCGGCCCGGAGGATGGGCTAGTGGTGGAGGCTCCGTGACAAGTCACTGCGAGCCGCCGGCTCGCTGAGAGAGCAGAGGTTCTTCTATGATGATCCAGCAGACGATGCCAATGGCCCCAACCCGCGAACGTCCGGACGCGCCGGTCACGACGCCGGGTAAGGTAGGACACCATACGGAGCGCGCCGACGGTGTTCCGAAGGTAAAGGGCGAGTTCGAGTACTCCTCTGATCTCTGGATGGACGGCATGCTCTGGGGGGCTACCTTGAGGAGCCCGCACCCGCACGCGAACATCTGGTCCATAGACACCTCCGAGGCTGGGGAGATGCCGGGCGTGCACGCCGTCCTGACCCACGAGGACGTACCCGGCCGCAAGGTCTACGGGATGGAAGTTCCAGATCAACCCGTGCTGGCGTGGGAAAGGGTTCGCTACCAGGGCGAGCCGGTCGCGGTCGTCGCCGCCGACCACCCCGAAACCGCGAGGCGCGCGCTCGAGAAGATCTCCGTGAAGTACGAGATCCTCGACCCCTTGACCGACCCCGAGGAGGCGATGAAGGACAGCGCGCCGCAGCTTCACCTCTCCGGGAACGTGCTCAAGCGCATCAGGATCCTGCACGGCGACGTGGGGGCGGCGAAGGCCGACGTGGTCGTTACCGGCGAGTACGAGATCGGGATGCAGGACCAGGCCTTCCTCGGCCCCGAATCGGGGCTCGCCGTACCAGACGGGCAGGGCGGCGTGGACCTGTACATCTCGACCCAGTGGCTCCACATCGACCAGGACCAGGTCGCCGAAAGTTTGGGACTAAATCCCGAGCAGGTCCGGCTCACGCTATCGGGCGTGGGCGGGGCGTTCGGCGGGCGGGAGGACCTCTCGATGCAGATTCACGCCTGCATGCTCGCGCTTGACACCGGCCGCCCGGTGAAGATGATGTACAACCGCGAGGAGTCATTCTACGGGCACGTCCACCGGCACCCAGCCCGCATGCGCTACGAGCACGGCGCCACGCGAGACGGCGAGCTTGTCTACGTCAAGGCCCGGCTCGTCTTCGACGGCGGCGCCTACGCCTCCAGCTCCAACGCTGTCTGCACGAACGCAGCGACCTTCGCCTGTGGCCCCTACGACGTACCGAACGCGGAGATAGAGAGCCACATGCTCTACACCAACAACCCGCCGTGCGGCGCGATGCGCGGCTTCGGCGCGGTCCAGGTCTGCTTCGCCTACGAGACCCAGATGGACAGGCTGGCCAGGGAGCTCGGGATGGATCCCCTGGAGCTCCGCATAAAGAATGCGTTGAAGCCCGGCGACACCTTCCCGTTCGGCCAGGAGGTGCCGCCCCCCGCGCCGGTGAAGGAAATATTGGAGCGAGTGAAGGACATGCCTCTGCCGGAGGAGGAAGAGGTAGTGGGCCGCGACCTGCGCCGGCTTCCTGGCGGCGTCTCCAACGTGACGCACGGCGAGGCTGTGAAGCGCGGCGTGGGCTACGCCGTCGGCTACAAGAACATCGGCTTCTCGGCTGGCTTCGACGACTACTCGACGGCACGCGTTACCCTTTCTGTCGAGGATGGGGAGCCGCTGGTTGCCGTCCACACAGCGGCAGCGGAGGTGGGGCAGGGGCTCATCACGATAGAGGCCCAGATCGCGCGCACCGAGCTCGGCGTCGAGAGGGTCGCCGTGCTACCGGCGGACACGAGGATAGGCTCTGCCGGCTCCACTTCGGCCTCGCGCCAGACCTACGTGACCGGCGCCGCCGTCAAGCAGGCCTGCGAAGCTGTCCGCGAGCGCGTCTTCGAGAAGGTCAGCGACGAGTTCAGGGAGAGCGGGGGGGATCTCGCGATCGAGGGCCGCAACGTCGTCTCGGGCGGCCGGGTGGTCGTGTCGCTGGCAGAGCTTGTCGGCGCCGAGGAGATCGAGGAGACGGTCGAGTTCCATCACAGTGAGACCAAGCCGCTCGACGAGAATGGGCAGGGCAATGCCCACTTGCAGTTCGCGTTCGCGGCACACAGGGCGGTCGTGGAGGTGGACACGGAGCTTGGGCTCGTGCGGGTGGTAGAGGTAGCGACGGCGCAGGACGTGGGCAAGGCCATGAACCCGCAGGCGCTGGAGGGTCAGATCGAGGGCGGCATCGCGCAGGGGCTGGGGCTCGCCTTGCTGGAGGAGATCCAGATCAAGGAAGGCAAGATCCAGAACGCCTCCTTCACAGACTACCTGATCCCCACGACCCTGGACATGCCCGCCGTGAGGATGGATATCCTGGAGCTCGCCGACCCCGAAGCACCCTACGGCCTCAAAGGTGTGGGCGAGCCGCCGACTATTGCCTCGACCCCCGCGATAGTCGCCGCCCTGCGCGACGCCACAGGTCAGGAACTGACGCGCGTCCCCGTGAAGCCTGAGCAGATCGTGGGCATCGCCGAGAAACCGCAGAGCAAGCCCCCGCAGCCGAGCAGCAGCGGGTACTCCGGCATCGGACGCCTCGACGAGAGGGAGGAGCACTAGTGCCCGCATACGAGAGGGCTGAGCTCAGTGCCGAGCTGAAGGTGCTCCCGTCCTCGGAGGCCGAGAGGTCCCCGCGGGAGCAGATCGAAGTAGCAAAGCGGGCGGCGAGCGACTCGGGGCTGGCGCGCGAGGCCGGGCCGGAGACTACGGTGCTCGCCGGCGGGCGCAGAGAGGTGCTAGAGGCCACGATGAAGACCGTAGAGGCGGCGCTCGATGCCGGGGCGCACGCTGTCGAGGTGAAGGTCGAGGCCGAGGGGGAGTCCGAGAGGTTCGGCGGAGATTAGCCGGACTCTACAGGGAGGTAGGGAAATGGGTCGAGCGAGAGAAGGTATGAGCTCCGGCCGTGTCCATCCAGTGGACGAGGTTTTGCCGCTGGGGAGGCTGGTGGTTCTCGGGTTCCAGCACGTGCTGGCGATGTACGCTGGGGCCGTCGCGGTGCCGCTCATCCTCGCGGACGCCATAGGGCTCTCGGAGGAGGAGCTCGTCTACCTCATAAACGCCGACCTCCTTACGTGCGGGGTGGCCACCCTGATCCAGACTGTAGGCTACTGGAAGATAGGGTTCAGGCTCCCCATCATCCAGGGTGTGACCTTCGCGGCGGTGACGCCGATGATCCTGATCGGGCAATCCGGGGGGCTGACCGCGATCTACGGCTCTGTGATCGTCGCCGGGATCGTCACCTTCCTCGTCAGCCCGTACTTCTCTCGTCTCCTGCGCTTCTTCCCGCCTGTCGTGACCGGCTCGATCATCACCGTGATCGGTGTCTCCCTCCTGCCGGTCGCGGTCAACTGGGCTGGCGGCGGCGACCCGAGCGCCGGGAGCTTCGGCAGCCCGGGTAACATCGCCCTCGCCTTCGCGGTGTTGCTCATCATCCTGATCATCTACCGGTTCTTCAGCGGGTTTACCAGCAGGATAGCGGTGCTCCTCGGCCTGATTCTCGGCACCATCATCGCTGCCATCGTCGGGGTAGCAGACTTCGGCGGGGTCGGTGAGGCGGCCGCGTTCGGCATCACCACGCCTTTCTTCTTCGGTGTGCCGACCTTCCAGTTCGCGGCGATACTCTCCATGATCCTGGTCATGCTTGTGACCATGGTCGAGACCACGGGCAACGCCGTCGCGGTGGGTGAGATCGTTGGGAAGCCGATCCGCGAGGACGACCTGGCCGCGGGGCTGCGGGCGGACGGGCTCTCAACCGCGCTCGGCGGGGTCTTGAATGCCTTCCCGTACACGGCGTATGCCCAGAACGTTGGGCTCGTGCGCCTCACCGGGGTCAAGAGCCGCTGGGTCGTCGCGGCGGCGGGGGTGTTCCTAATCCTGCTCGGGCTCTTCCCCAAGCTGGCTGCTGTGGTGGCCGCGATACCTCTCCCCGTGCTCGGCGGAGCGGGCTTCGCGCTCTTCGGCACGGTCGCGGCGACCGGGATACGGACTCTCTCCAGGGTAGACTTCGAGCGGAACGCGAATGTCATCATCGTCGCCGTCACGCTCGCCCTTGGCATGATCCCCGTAGCCTCTCCCGACTTCTACTCCGGTTTCCCGCCAGGGGTCCAGATAGTGTTGAACAGCGGCATCACCGCTGGCAGCATAGCCGCCATCGTCCTGAACGTCGCCTTCAACGTCCTCGGCGGTGCGGAGGAGAGGCCGGACCCGACCGACGTAGCGACCGCCCGGACCAGTGGAGACACAAGGGGTCCGGTCTAGCGTGCGCCGGACGCTATTTTGGAGGTGATCTTGCCCGAGAAGGCCTTTATTGAAGAGGTGAACGGACTCGACCGGGAGGAGTTCGTCTCCAGGTTCGGCGCCCTCTACGAACGTTCGCCCTGGGTCGCCGAAGCAGCCTGGCACGAGCGTCCTTTCACCGGCCTGGCGGAGCTGCACGAGGCGTTCGTGAAGGCGATGCACGAGGCGCCCCGCGAACGACAACTGGCCCTCATCCGGGCTCATCCGGACCTGGCGGGGAGGGCGGCGATCACGGGCGAGCTGACGGCCGAGTCCGCGCGCGAGCAGGCCTCGGCGGGGCTGGATAGGCTGACGCCCGAGGAGTACGAGGACTTCCACCGGCTGAACAGCGCGTACCGGGACAAGTTCGGCTTCCCGTTCGTCGTGTGCGTCAGGGAGCACGGCAAGGAGACGATCCTCGCCGATGCCGCGGTCCGGCTCGGTCAGTCGCGGCCCGAGGAGATAGAGACCTCGCTTGGCGAGATCGCCAGGATCGCCCACCTCAGGCTGCAGGACCTCATCGAACCGGGCGAGAGGAGAGGGCCGTGAGTTATCCACGGGTGGTGCTGGGTCTACCGGAGTGGGTCGAGGAGTTTATCCCGAATCCCGACCGCGTTTACCCGGCGGAGGAGGATCGGATGCGGCTCGTGATCGAGCTCTCCAGGCGGAACGTGGCGCACGGTACCGGCGGACCGTTCGGGGCGGGGGTGTTCGACCTGAGCACGAACCGCCTCGTTGCCCCTGGCGTAAACCTGGTAACCACGACCAACCTCTCCACCGCCCACGCCGAGATAGTCGCCATCATGATCGCGCAGCAGGTCGTCGGGCACTTCGACCTGGGCGGCTCGGGGCGCCCGCCCTACGAGCTAGTCGCCAGCACGGAGCCTTGCGCGCAGTGCTTCGGCTCGGTTCCCTGGTCGGGCGTCAGGCGCCTCGCCTGCGGGGCCCGCGACGAGGACGCCCGCGCCATAGGGTTCGACGAGGGACCCAAGATGCCTAACTGGATCCCGGCCCTCGAACGGCGCGGAATCTCCGTAGTTCGCGACGTCTGCCGCGACGAGGCTGCGGCTGTGCTCGAAGAGTACGCCGGGCGTGGAGGTGTGATCTACAACGCCCGCCAGGGCGAATGATGGTATGTAATGTCTTGTAACCGACTGGTTGGCATCTTGGGAGGTGGACGGTGACCGAAGCGACCGGCAGCGAGACGAGCGCGGGCAGGATAGTCCTTGGGCAGAACAACTACGGGAAGTCCGGGATCCGGCTCGTCAAGGTGGAGCGCGGCGCTGGGAGCCACGAGCTGTGGGACCTGGACGTCGCCGTCGTGCTGGAGGGCAACTTCGAGGCAGCTCACATCGAGGGCGACAACACTGGGCTCCTTGCGACCGACACCATGCGCAACACGGTCTACGCGCTGGCGAAGGATCACCTCACAGGGAGCATCGAGGAGTTCGGGCTGGCACTCGTGGATCACTTCCTCGAGGCGGGCCCGACCGTGGAGCGGGCAAAGGTAACCATCACCCAATTCCCGTGGGACCGGATCGAGGTTAACGGCCGCGGCCACGAGCACTCCTTCGTCCGGGGCTCCGGCGAGAGGACGGCGAAGGTCACGGGAGACGAGGGCGGCGACCGCCGCGTGAAGGCCGGGCTCGACAACCTCCTCGTGATGAAGACTACACAATCGGGGTGGGAGGGTTTCTTGAGGGAGCGCTTCACGACTCTGCCTGATACGAACGACCGCATCCTCGCCACCGTCGTCACCGCGGACTGGTCCTACGCCAAGGGTGCTGACCTGGACTTCGACGGTCTCTGGGGTAGCGTGCGGGACCGTATCCTCGTCACCTTCACGGACCATTACAGCCCTTCGGTGCAGAATACGCTCTACCGAATAGGCAGAGCCGTGCTCGAGGCGTTTCCGGAAGTCGAGAAGATACGGCTGTCTTTCCCCAACAAGCACCACATCCCATACGACCTCTCGCGGTTCGGAATAGAGAACGAAAACGAGATCTTCTGGGCAACGGACGAACCATACGGCATGATCGAGGGCACCGTCCAGAGGGAGCGCTGAGACCTATGCCCCTGACCACCCACGTCCTCGACACCGCCCGCGGCCGCCCCGCCGCCAACCTCCAACTGCAGCTCTTCCGCCTCGACCCCTCGAACGACGGGTGCAGCCTTCTGAAGGAGATACGCACCAACGCCGACGGCCGCACCGACGCCCCGCTGCTCGGCGCCGGCGAGCTGGAAGGCGGTGTGTACGAGATAGTGTTCGACGTCGGCGAGTACTTCGCGGAAAAAGGGCTCCCCGACCCGCCCTTCCTCGGGCGTGTGCCCGTTCGTTTCGGCATCGCCGACCCCTCGTCCCACTACCACGTGCCGCTCCTGGCCTCTCCCTGGTCATACAGCACCTACCGCGGGAGTTGAGGTGGGCCTGGGCGACGAGCGCGGCCGGCACCGGTTTCCTCTAAGCTGAGGCGGGGTATTGCGGCCTCGTAGGGAGAGGGTCGAACCCGAGACGGGGAGGTGTTCGCCGAGATGATAGCCGGGACGGGGCCTGTGCTCGTGTCTTCTGATGACATCGAACAGAAGGTGCGCGAGCTTGGGCAGGCCATCACCGAGGATTACCGGGAGGATAAGCTGCTCCTGGTCGGCATCCTGCGTGGTGCGGTGGTCTTCCTGAGCGACCTCATGCGCCAACTGGAACTGCCGTGTGAGATCGACTTCATGGAGGTCAGCTCCTACGGCGCGGGCACTCAGAGCAGCGGTGTGGTCCGCATCCTCAAGGACCTCGAAGAGGACATAACGGGCAGGCACGTCCTCCTCGTTGAGGACATCATAGACACGGGCCTCACCCTCTCGTACCTGCGGCGCACGCTGCTCCAGCGCGAGCCCGCTTCTTTAGAGATCTGCGCTCTCCTGACCAAGCCTTCGAGGAGGCAGGTGGATCTCCGCGTGAGATACCTCGGCTTCGAGGTGCCAGACGAGTTCGTTATAGGCTACGGCATAGATTTCGCCGGCGCCTACCGCAACCTCCCCGACATCCACGTCCTGGAGCAGGAAGCCGCCCACGCCTGAGGCGGCGGCCGTTCCCTCCTACGACAGCGCGGCCTCGGGCGGGAGCCCGCGCGCTTCCAGGATGCGCCCGATGGCGAGCCCGATCTGAGAGTTCGGGGTGGAGGCCCCGGCGGTGAGGCCGACGCGAACCGGTCCGCTGGGGAGCCAACCCTGCTCCTCTACCTCCTCGCGGGCGTCGAGCGGCGTGCCGGCGGGCTTGTGGCGTATGGTGTCCCCGATAATGCAGTCGCCGCTCGCTATGTGGTAGCTCCTTGGGACTCGTTCGGCGGCGATGATCGCGAGGTTGTTCGTGTTCGAGGAGTTGTAGCCGCCGATGATCACAGCGACGTCCAGCGTGTGCTCGAGGAGCTCGAAGAGCGCGTCCTGCCTGTCCTGTGTAGCCGAGCATATGGTGTCGAAGAGCTCGAAGTGCTCCTCCAGGTTCTCCGCGCCGTAACGCGCGACCATCGCCTTCCTTAGCTCCTCGCCGACCGCCATCGTCTCGCTCATGAGCATCGTGGTCTGGTTTGCGACGCCCACCTTCTGCAGGTCCTCGTCCGGATTGAATCCGGGGCACATGCCGTGGCCCAGCTTCTCTCTCAGCTCTTCAGAACCTATGCGGCCCAGGATGAAGTCCACGACGTGCCCGATCTCCTCGAGGTTGCGCACGATCAGGTACTTCCCGTTGCCGCCCTCCTTCGTGGTCTGCGAGGCGGTGGCCTTGGTCTCCTCGTGATAGTACTTGCCGTGGATGATGCTCGTGAAGCCCCGCTGGGCATAGCGCGTGACGCGCTTCCACACCGAGAGGACCGACCCGCAGGTCGTGTCCACCACGATGCACTCCTTCTCCCTGAGCTTCCGCACCCAGTCCACGGGGGCGCCGAAGGCGGGCAGGAGGACCACGTCCTCGGGTCCTAAAGAGTCGAACTTCTCGTCGGGGCGGCCGTCGAAGCCCTGTGAGAGAAACTCTATCCCCATCTCGCGCAGTCTGTCGTTCATGGAGGCGTTGTGAATCATGTCCCCCGTTATGTGGATGCGCCGCTCCGGGAATTTCCCCCTGGTCTGGAAGGCATAGTCGACGGCCCGGTCCACCCCGTAGCAGAACCCGAACTCGTCGGCGAGCCTCAGGACGAGGCCGTCGACCTCGAAGATGTTGCCGTTCTCGCGGACCCTGTCTACCACCTCCGAACGGTAGTCCCGGTCCAGGAGATGCTGCACGTCGTCCCGCATCCTGAAGCCCTTGCGGAAGTACTTCTGTTCCGTCACGCTCACCTCTTTTGGCCGTCAGCCATTAGCCGTCAGCTATCAGCTTGATGCAAAGATCTCCGAATCCTTATTCTAGCAGGCGGTGTCGTTGTCCCGGGGAAGCTGGCCACAGGTCCCGGCTGCCCGAAAAATTCGGTGTTTTGAGGGGCGGGTTCCCTGACTCTCTGAACGCTGACAGCTGATAGCTTAGTGCTCTTTCAGACCATCTCACCCCCGGCGTCAGATGTGTCAATATGGGTATTTGTGGGGATAGTTGCGGATGTTAATTGGGTGTAAAATATGTCGCCGTGGAACTAGGAAGACACACTGTAATGCTCGCCGACGACGACCCCGTCGCGCTGGCTACCGCCACCGAGGCGCTCGCGGGCGCCGGCTTCAAGGTCGTGCAGGCGACGGACGGCCAGAGGGCGCTCCAGGAGGCCCTCGGCCGCAGGGTGGACCTCATCGTGATGGACGTCTCGATGCCCCAGGTTGGGGGCGTGGAGGCCTGCCACTGCCTGAAGGCGATGCCGAAGACCTCGAAGATACCGGTGGTCCTCACCGCCTCCAAAAAGGACCCGGCAGCCAGGATGCTGGCGGAGCGCACGCACGGCTCGGTCCGCGTCCTGCGCAAACCCTTCGACCCCGAGGATCTGGTCTCGGTAGCGAAGCAACTCGTGAGGCCCAAGTCACTGATCTAGGCCGCCGCCGTACCCGACCCTACCCTAACGCACAGACCACCCACGGTGCGCTGCTGCTTGCTCCGGCCTACTCCGACGCGGTGCTTGAAATGGGGCATCTCCGGTGACGAAGGCCATAATCGCCGGTGCTGGCATCGGAGGTCTCACGGCGGCCGTCGCGCTCGAGCGCGCGGGCGTGGAGGTCGCGGTGTTCGAACGCGCGGAGGAGCTGCGGGAGATCGGGGCTGGCATCTCGCTGTGGGCCAACGCGACGCGGGCGCTCGGGGAGCTGGGCGTCTACGACGAGGTCAGGGCCGCGGGCGCGGCGGAGATCGGCGGCGAGCTCCGCTCGTGGCGCGGAGAGATGATCTCCAAGATCCCGGCCGCCGACCTGAGGGCGAGCTTCGGGGACGCGAACCTCGCCGTCCACCGGGCGGATCTGCAAGACGCGTTGTTCTCCGCTCTGCCGGACGGGACGGTGCGGCTGGGGGCAAAGCTCGTCGGCTTCGTCCAAAACGGCGAAGGTATAGTCGCGTGCTTCGCCGACGGGCGCGAGGAGTGGGGCGATTTTCTCGTTGGGGCCGACGGGATCCACTCCTGCGTCAGGGCGCAGCTGTTCGGCTGGCGCGCGCCCCGCTACGCGGGGTACACCGCCTGGCGGGGGATTGCGGAGGGCGGTGAGAGACGTCTCCCGGAGGGAGTCGGGCTCAACCTCTGGGGCATGGGCTCGGAGTTCGGGCTGGTGGGTATAGGAAGGGGCCGCTTCTACTGGTTCGCGACGAAGAACGCGCCGGAGGGGGAGGCGGAAAGCGCCGCGGGGCGGAAGCGGGAGATCCTCGAGCTCCTCTCCGGTTGGTACGGGCCGGCGAGGGAGGCGGTCGAGGCGACCGGGGAGTCGAAGATACTGCGCAACGACATCTACGACCGCGAGCCGCTGCGAAGCTGGGGCGTGGGGAGGGTGACGCTGCTGGGCGACGCAGCCCACCCGATGACGCCCAACCTCGGACAGGGAGCCTGCCAGGCCATAGAGGACGCCGTGGTGCTCGCGCGTTGCCTCGGCGGTGGGATCTCCCCTTCCCTGCGGCGTTACGAGGAGCGTCGGATCAGCAGGGCCGCCGCCGTCGTGCGGAGGTCCCGGTTCATGGGCAGAGTCACCCAGCTTGAGAACCCACTGCTCTGCCGCTTGCGCGACGCGGTCGCGAAGAGGACCTCGGCCCGCGTCCAGCTTCGGCAGTACGAGAAGATCACGAGGTACCAGGCGTGAGCGGGCCAGAGCGTGAGCTGCGTCTGGACGAGCTGCCCCGGCCGCCGCTCTTCAAGCTGGTTGGAGAAGACGGCGAGGATGCCTTCGGGGAGACGACCGTGGGCAGGGAGCCGTCGAAGGTCGGCGCCCTGTTCTCGAGCCGGGAGCTCGCAGAGGAGTTCTCGGCGGAGGCCGGGGCCTTCGGCCTGGAGGCGCTCGCCGGTCTGGAACCGACGGAGATCGCGGACTGGGGGGCTCTCGAAGTCTACGCCGCCTCGGGACAGGACTACGTGCTCGTGGTCTCCGAGGCGGGCACAGGACTCTTTCACGCCGGAGACGTGGCGCAGCGCGCAGTGGAGGAGGCGGGGGAGATCCCCCTTCCTTTATACGTGATAAGCGACGAGAGGGGGGAGGCGCCACTGATCTCGGTCGAGGCCGATGGCGAAGAGGTGCTCGTTGCCGCGCTCTTCAGCTCGCCGCAGAAGGCCCGCGCTTTAAGGGAGAAGGCATCTCACCTGGACCTGCCAGACCGGCTCGGGAGTATAGAAGATCGGGACGGGCTCAGGCGGCATGCCCTCGTGGCCAGACGAGCCGGGGCCGGATATGCCGTAGTGGACCCGGAGTCGGGCCTCACGGAGGCGATCCCGATAGAGGAGTTGATCCAGTGAGGCCGACCCTTGGTTTAGACGTTGATTCGACCGTGTGGAACACGGGCGCCCGGGTACGCGAGGTGGTGCTCGAGGTCACAGGTGAGATGCTCGACCTCGAATCCGTCTCCACCTGGACGAACGTCCTCCACGCCTACGGCGAGGAGGCAACGACGGAGATCTTCGACCGCGTCCTCTCCCCGGAGAAGATCCGCGACCGCGAGCTCTACACTGGAGTTGCGGAGGTATTGCTCCACCTGCAGGGCGAGCGTGGCGTAAAGGTCCACTTCGTGACCCACGGCAACGAGGCCATAAAACCTCACCTCGAACCCTGGCTCAGGGAGCACTTCGGCTCGGGTGTCAGGCTCACGGTCACGGCCGGGGACAAGCTCGCCGTCTTGCGGCAGATCGGAGCGTTCGGCATGATCGACGACCGTCCCGAGACTCTCGAGCGTGTCGCCGACGCAGGGTTGTGGGCAGCGGCCAGGATCCAGCCGTGGAACCGCGAGCTCGTCGCGGGGAGGGCCGACGTCCACGGCTTCTCCGACTGGCGCGAGGTCCCAGACCTTCTGCCGGTGCTGTAATCTGTTGCACGGAGGGCGAGATCCCGGAGGAGGCGCGGTGGAAGGCGAGAGCGCGGAGAGCAACGGAGGGATGCGCGAAGGGGCTCCGGAGATCCCCGGGTTCCTGAGCCGGGGGAGATTCGTCTCGGTTTCAGCAAGGATCGGCAACGACCTCGCGGGCTACGTGTGCGACCTGGACGGGAACGGACTGCTCCTCGAGGTGCGCGTCCCCGGTGGGGGACTGCACGGCTACGAGTTTCTGCCGTGGTCCAGCATCGAGCGGATCAGCGCCGAAGGGTAGACCGTGGCGGAACCTGCGGGGCGGCGTCTACCCGTGCACGAAGACTCAGACGCGAGCGGCCACCCTGTCGCTAAAGCATTCTGCGTAGCCGAAGCGGCAATGAAAGGACGGAGAGGCAGCGAAGCTTCCTGCCCGAGCGGTGGCCGGTCCGAAGGAAGGCGTATCGACTCCGTTCGCGGGGACGTACCCTATCAGGGCGAATCTACCGAGCCTCCGGACCCGGAATCGCGGGAGCGCCTCAAGCCGATGACCGAAGCCGTCGATCCCTCTTGACTGCTCGTTTGCAGGGTCCGTCGTAAGAAGTGGCAGTTGCGGAAGCGGTCTATACGCGGGTTGTAGAAAATGAGGTTCCTGCTGTGGTCGCCGCAGATGATGAGGTCCCTCATCCTGTCGCCCGCCCGTATGACGTTGTGGCCCGATCCCCCCGTTAATCTGTCGTTGCCCGGGCCGCCCATCACAGTATCGTCGTGCCTGCCGCCTTTGACCCAGTCGTCCCCCAACCCGCCGAAGAGGCGATCATTCCCGTCCTGGCCGTTGAGATTGTCGCGGCCCCCCCTGCCGGTGACGAAATCGGCGCCCCTCCTCGCGAATATGGCGTCGTGCCTGTTGGTGCCGAATATGGAGTCGGCTCTGTTGGTGCCGAAGCAATTGCCTCCGTCGCAACGTATCGTTTTTGCCAGAGCTACCCCACTGCCGATGACCATTGCTACCGCTACAACCATCAGCAAAATAATCACTCGTTTCACCGTCCGACCTCCTCTCGGAGACGAGAAGTGGCCACTTCCCGTGCTCCGCTCAAGCAACAAGAGTATCTTAATACTGCTGGCGGGCCAGCGCATCCCCCAAATGAGTGGTTTTTGAGGACGCTCGAACTAAGGCCGGGATCCCGTAGGACCCCGGCCCCGCTGGCG
>Ga0126310_10000352_pt1 | contig 15193 bp, 12 predicted proteins | sample Plot60_FD_92540 | JGI IMG/M metagenome (GOLD analysis project Ga0126310, IMG submission 92540) | Serpentine soil microbial communities from UC McLaughlin Reserve, CA, USA - Plot60 | ecosystem: Environmental > Terrestrial > Soil > Grasslands | place: USA: UC McLaughlin Reserve, Lake County... | reverse complement strand
TGACGTGCGGCCAGAACGGCCGCTTCTCGGGCGTGTAGAAGCCCCGGTCGGAGAGCGCGCCGGCGATCGCGGCCTGCAGCTCCGCGCAGCGCCCGCCCTCGTCCCGGAGGTCGAGCGCGAAGAGGCGTGGCCGTCGCGCCGGAACCGGCTTCAGCACGCCTGCTCGAAGCAGCGGCGGGGCCACTCGAGCGGCGCCGAAGCTGGCGCCCGCGATCCGCTCGGCGAGGGCCGCCTCCTGCCAGCCGAGGAACGCCAGCGTCACGTGCAGTGCCTCCGGGGCCACCGGCCGCAACTCGGGCCGGCCGCCCAGCAGGCGGTCGCGCCAGGCCGCGATCGCCGCCCTGGGCGCCTCCGGGAGGTCCAGCGCCACGAACATGCGCGCGCGCTCAGAAGGACGCTTGCTCGCCACGCAGCAGTCGCCGCAGGAGGTGCATCGCCACCGTGGTCGAGCGATCGCGGATCTCGGCGCGGTCGCCCGGCAGGCGCGCGTCGCGCGCGAGCATCGAGCCGTCCGCGAGCTTCGTGCACCAGCACACGTAGCCCACCGGTTTCGCGTCGCTGCCGCCGGCCGGCCCCGCCACTCCGGTGATCGACACGGCGGTGTCCGCGTCGAAGCGTGCGAGCGCGCCGTCGGCCATCGCCTCCGCGACCTGCGGGGAGACCGCGCCGTGGCGCTCGATCAGCTCGGGATCGACCCCCAGCAGCGCGGCCTTCGCCTCGTCGGAGTACGAGACGACCCCACCGGCCAGGTACGCCGAGGAGCCCGGGCGCTCGGTGAGCCTGGCTGCCAGCAGCCCGCCGCTGCACGACTCGGCCAGCCCGATGCGGCGCTCCGCCAGGAGCGCGGCGACCTGAGCGTCGATGGTCGAGCCGTCGGTGGAGAACAGCGTGTGCTCGTGGCGCTCAGCCACCAGCTCGAGCAGCCGCTGCCACGCCTCGTCGGCGGACGGCTCGCGGCGCACCACGACCTCCACCTCCGCGCGCCGCAGGCAGGTGGTGATCTCGAGCCGGTCCAGCCCGGGCACCCGGCGCTCGGCGATGCGGAGGGTCTCGGCGATCTCCGACTCGGGAATGCCGAACAGCCGGAGCGTGTCCTGCCGGTACTCGGTGCGCCCGGCGACCGCCTGCCTGAAGGCCTCGGTCTGCGTGACCATGGGCCACATCGCATGCAGCTCGCGGGGCGGCCCCGGCAGCACCACGATCGTCGGGCGGTTCCCGTTCGACGGCGGCACCACCAGCCCCGGCGCCGTGCCCGCCGGGTCGATCACGTGGGCGCCCTCCGGGACCAGCGCCTGCTTGCGGTTCGAGGCGCGAACCGCGTCGAAGTCGAGGTGGCGGAAGCGCTCCATCAGCGGCTTGAGGATCGCGGCGATCTTGCCCTCCAGCTCTTCGTCGAGCTGAAGCGGCCGCCCGCTGAAGCCGGCCACGACATCGATCGTCATGTCGTCGGCGGTCGGGCCGAGGCCGCCGCTCGTGACGATCAGGTCGACGCCCTGGCCGGCCATGAAGCGCAGCTGGGCCTCGATGTCCTCCGGCCGGTCGCCGCAGATCGTGATGTGCGCCAGCTCCACGCCCAGCTCGAGCAGCCGGTCGGACAGCCAGGGCCCGTTGCGGTCCCTCACCCGCCCGGTGAGGACCTCGGTGCCCGTGACCACGATCCCCGCGCGGGCGCTCAAGCGCAGGGCCTCTTGCCGAGCGGCAGCTCCCTTCGCCCCTTCGGCGTGAACTCGAAGCCCGCCGGGTTCGGGCCTGGCTGCAGGACCACCGGCTTGCCATTCACGCGCAGCCTCACCGAGGTCTTGCCGAGGTTCACCCGCAGCCGCCGCCCCCGGAAGCTGCGGGTGCCCTCGAGGGTCCCCTGGAAGAGGATGGCGGTGCCCTCCCCCCTGTCGACGCAGGCGTAGGTGGGCACCGTAGTCACCACCTGCAGCGTCACCGAGCTGGGCGCGGGCTTGGGTTTGGGCTTGGCGCGCTCCGTCTGAGTGCGCTGACGCCGGGCGGTCTCGGCCCGATCCTGCTGCCGGGCGCCGTCCTCCCCGCCGGTCAGGCCCAGGACCAGCAGCAGCCCGACCACCGCGACGAGCGCGAACAGCGCGATCGCGGCCGGCCCCGGCGGACCGGGAAGGCCGCGCCGCTCACGGTCACGGGTGCTGGCCGCCGGCGGCCCAAGCGCTGGCTGCGCGGCCTCGTCCCGCTCCTCGTGGCCGGCGCGGTACTCCTCCACCAACCGGTGCGGATCCAGGCCCAGCACCTCCGCGTAGGTGCGCAGGAAGGTCTTGACGAAGGTGCTCCCCGGCAGCGTCCCGAACTCCTCGTTCTCGAGCGCGCGCAGGTACTTGGCGCGGATCTTCGTGCGCGTCTCGACATCGGCGATGTCGAGGTCCTGGCGCATCCGGGCCTCGCGCAAAGTGTCCCCGATACCCGGCATCGGGCCTATTGTCGCCGAAAACTAGTCGGCGGCCACGGGCTCGGAGAGCGCATCGAGGACCCGCGGCAGGTCGGCCTCGGTGATCAGCACCTGCCGGGCCTTCGATCCCTCGTAGCCGGAGATGACGCCGCGCCGCTCCATCATGTCGATCAGGCGCCCGGCCCGCGTGTAGCCGACGCGCAGCCGGCGCTGGAGCATCGAGGTCGAGGCGCTGCCCATCTGGACCACGGTGGAGACGGCCTCCACCAGCAGCTCGTCGGCGTCGGGGTCGAAGTCGTCGTCGCCTCTCCCCTCCTCTTCGGGCGCCTCGACGGCCTCGAGCAGGTCCTCGTTCAGCTCCGGCTCGCCCTGGCGCCGCCAGTGGGCGGTCAGCTTCTCGATCTCGTCCTCGCCGATGAAGGCGCCCTGGATGCGCGCCGAGCGCGACTCGCCCGCCGGGCGGAAGAGCATGTCGCCCTGGCCCAGCAGCGATTCGGCCCCGTTCTGGTCCAGGATCACGCGGGAATCCGTTTGGGAGGAGACGGCGAAGGCGATGCGCGCGGGCACGTTCGCCTTGATCATGCCGGTGATCACGTCGGCGCTCGGGCGCTGCGTGGCCAGCAGCAGGTGGATGCCCACCGCGCGCGACTTCTGGGCCAGGCGGATGACCGAGTCCTCGACCTCCGCCGGGGCGACCATCATCAGGTCGGCCAGCTCGTCGATCACGCAGAGGATGTACGGCAGCGGCCGCTCGCCCTGGCGCAGGCGCACGCGGTTCAGCTCGACGAGGTTGCGCGTCTTGGCGCGGCTCATGACGCCATAGCGCTCCTCCATCTCCCTGATCAGGTTGGCGAGCGCGTTGGCCGCCAGGCGCGGGCTCGTGATCACCGGCGTGAGCAGATGCGGGATCTGCTCGTAGTGGTTGAGCTCAACTCGCTTCGGGTCCACCAGCACCATGCGCACCTCGTTCGGCGTGGCGCGCAGCAGGATCGACGACAGCATCGCGTTGATCGCGCCGGACTTGCCCGAGCCCGTGGTGCCGGCGACCAGCACGTGCGGCTGCTTCGCCAGGTCGGTGCCGATGGCCTTTCCGGCGATGTCCTTGCCGAGCCAGACCGTGAGCGGCGACCACTTGGGCGGCGCATCCTGGAAGACGTCGCCGAGGTGCACCATCTTGCGCACACGGTTGGGCACCTCGACGCCCACGGCCTGCTTGCCGGGGATCGGGGCCAGGATGCGCACGTGCTCGGCCGCCAGCGCGTAGGCGAGGTCGTCCTTGAGCTGGGCTACCTTCGACATCTTGATGCCGGGCGCCAGGCGCAGCTCGTAGCGCGTGACGTGCGGCCCGCTGACGGTGCCGATCACCTTCGCCTCGACGTTGAAGTGGCTGAGCGCCTCAGTCAGCTGGCCGCCCGTGCGCTCGATGCCGCGCGTATCGACCTTCTGGGCGCCGTTCGAGCGCTTGAGGTGAGCGGGGTTGGGTGCCCGGTAGTCGAAGTCGTCAGCCTCGGTGACCGCCGAGCGGCGCACGCCCTGCGGGGTGAGCGCCTCTCCCGCGGCGACCGCCTCCTCGTGCTCACCGGGCAGCGGCTCGGCGATCGGGTCCGGCGAGTCGGGTGGCTGGTTGGAGCGCTCGGGCTCCTGCTCCTCGCCGGGCGCCGGGTCGTCGTCGCCGGGCTCTCCGGTCTCGTCGTGATCGCGGTCGCGGTCGGGCTCGCGGTCGGCCTCATCCTCGTAGAGGTCCGGGTAGCGCGAGGCGGCGTCGAGCGCCGGCGCCTCCACGTGGGTGGCGCGAACCACCGGCTCGACCTCGGGCGGCTCCTCGGGCTCCGACTCGAGCTCGGGCTCGGGCTCCTCGTCGCTCGTGCGCGTCGTGGCCCCGGGCAGCACGGCTGCAAACTCCCCGGTCGAGCGGCGCAGCCGCTGAGTGGTGGTCGCCATGCCCTCCCGGGTGGCCTTGAGCACCCCCGCGATCGACGCGCCCGTGAGCAGCAGCACGCCGGCCAGCAGCAGGAACACGAACAGCAGGTGGGCGCCGACGTCCGAGAACAGCGTGCTCGCAGCCTGGTAGAGCACCTCGCCGAAGAGGCCGCCGAGCTGCCGGAGGTCGTGGGCGGAGGTCAGGAAGTGGCCCGATGGGCGGTTCGGGCCGAGCGCGCCGGCCGCGAGGCCGAGCGTGAGGCCGCAGAGCAGGCAGAGCGCGCCGGAGCGAAACGGCCGCACCGCGGGCAGCATCGGACGCAGCACCAGCAGCGCGCCGGCCGCGAACAACGCGATCGGCGCCAGATAGCCCACGGCGCCGAAGAGGTAGAGGAACCCGTCCGCCAGCGCCTCCCCCACCCGGCCCCCGGCCCAGCCGAGGTAGAAGACGCAGGCAAAGAAAGCCCCGCACGCCACGAGCCCCAGTCCGAGCAGGTCCCAGTGGCGCTGCTCGAGCGCGGGCAGCGGCGGCAGCCAGGCCCGCGCGCTCCGGCGGCGTCGCTTCTTGCGAGTCCTCGACATGACCGAGACGACTTCGACGGCCACGCCCTCGACCCTGCCGCGACGTCGAGGAGCGGGCGCATGGCGATGGTCGTGGCGCTGCTGTCTCGCCGGTGGCGCTCGCTGCGCTCCCTACCATTGGCGGCATGAGCTCGCCGCGCGTTCTCGTCGTGGAGGACGACAGCGACATCGCCGGCGTCCTGCGCCGCTCGCTCGACAAGGAGGGCTACCAGGTGCGTATAGCCGGCGACGGCGAGGCGGCACTCGAGCAGTCCTCGCTGTTCGAGCCGGACGCCGTCGTGCTGGACCTCGGATTGCCGAAGCTCGACGGCGTCGAGGTCTGTCGCAGGCTGCGTGCCGGCGGGGACGTGCCGATCCTGGTGCTCACCGCGCGCGACGCCGTCGAGGCACGCGTGGAGGGCCTCGATTCCGGCGCGGACGACTACCTGGTCAAGCCATTCGAGCGCGACGAGCTGCTGGCCAGGCTGCGGGCGCTGCTGCGCCGACGGCCGCCGCGCGGCAGCGCGTTCCTGACCTGCGCCGACCTGCGGCTCAACCCGGACAGCCGCGAGGTGCTGCGCGGCGAGCGCCGGATCGACCTGACCGCGCGCGAGTTCGAGTTGCTCGAGCACCTGATGCGAAACGAGCGCCTGGTGGTGTCGCGCCAGGCGTTGCTCGACGAGGTCTGGGGCTATCACCCGTTTGCCGAGACCAACACGATCGACGTGTTCATCTCGACCTTGCGCCGCAAGCTCGAGGACGGCGGCGAGCCGCGCCTGCTGCACACCGTGCGCGGGGCGGGCTACACGCTGAGGCAGCCGGCGTGAGCGAGCGGCTGTCGGCCATCGAGCGCACGCGCCTGCGGCTGCCGGTGCGCACCAAGCTCGCAACGGTCTCCGCCGCTCTCACTTTCGTGATCCTCTGCCTGTTCGCCGTCGTGATCGGGGCCCTTTCGGAGCAACGCCTGCACGCGAACTTCGACGACGACCTGCGCGCCACCGCCGCCGACCTCGAGGGCCAGATCAGCTTCCGCCAGGACCAGGACGGCCACATCGTCTTCCGGATCGATCGCGACACGGTGCGCGCGGCAGCGGCCGGCGGAGCCGTCATCCGCGTGGTGGACCGCAGCGGCCGGCTGATCGGCCCGGCCGGCGCCCCCGACCTGGGGCCGCCGGTGGAGGGGCTGCGCGACGTCGGCCGGTACCGCGTCGTCTCGCGCGAGCTGTTCGTCCCGGCGACCGTGCGGCGCGAGCCGTTCGAGCTGCTGCCGGCGCCTGTGGAGGGCGCCCTCGCCTTCGTGCAGTACGGCAAGCCCGAGCGCAGCGTCGACCGCACCGTCGGGCGGGTGCGTCTGTTCCTCGCGCTCGGCGTGGGCGGCGGCACGCTGCTGGCGTTCTTCGCAGGGCTTTGGGTGGCACGCCGCGCCATGCGGCCGATCGCCGGGCTCACGCGCGCCGCCCGCGAAGTCGCGCGCACGCGCGACCCCGACGTCAGCCTGCCCAAGCCCGCCGCCAACGACGAGGTCTCAGACCTCGCGCTGACCCTCGAGTACATGCTTCGCGAGCTTGGCGCCGCGCGGCACGAGACCGAAACGGCGCTGACCCGCCAGCGCGAGTTCATCGCCGACGCCTCGCACGAGCTGAGGACGCCGCTCACGAGCATCCTCGCCAACCTAGAGCTGCTGGAGGCGGAGCTCGAGGGCGAGCCGCGCGAGATCGCCGGCTCGGCGTTGCGTTCTTCGCGCCGCATGCGCCGCCTGGTGGCCGACCTGCTGCTGCTGGCGCGGGCCGACGCCGGCCGGCGGGCGCCGCGCAGCTCCGTGGACCTCGCGGCCGTGGCCCGGGAGGCTGCCGCCGAGGCCGCCGCGGTGGCCTCGGACCACGCGCTCTCGCTGGACATCCCCCGGCCGGTGAACGTTCAGGGCGTCGCCGACGACCTGCACCGGATGGCGCTCAACCTGATCGAGAACGCCTACGTGCACACGCCCGCCGGCACGCCGGTCACGGTGTCGGTTCACGCCGAGGGCGGCACGGCGGTGGTAGAGGTGTCGGACCGCGGCCCGGGGGTGCCCGCCGTGCTCGGCGAGCGCGTGTTCGACCGCTTCGCGCGGGCCGCCGGCGACGCCGCGCCCGCCGGCGGAGGCAGCGGGCTCGGGCTGGCAATCGTGCGCGCGGTGGCGGAGGGCCACGGCGGCGAGGTGTCGCTCTCGCCGGCACAGAGCGGTGGCGCGCGCTTCGTGGTGCGGCTGCCGGCCTCCGGCGAGCCGGCTCAGACCTCCACGACCACCGGCAGCACCATCGGCCGCCGCTTGAGCCGCTCGTAGACGAACTCCGCCACGTCGTCGTGCAGGTGGTCCTGGAGCAGGTCGATCTCGGTGATCTCCTCGGCGGCGGAACGCGCCAGAGAGTCGTCGACGGCCTCGCGGATGTCGTCCACGAGCCCATCGGCCTCGTCCAGGAACGGGACGCCGCGAAAGATGATCTCCGGGTCGGCCACCGAGCGCCCGTCCTGCTCGGAGATCGTGGCCACGACGATGAAGATGCCGTCGGCGGAGAGCATGCGGCGATCGCGCAGCGCGACGTCCTCGATATCGCCCACGTCGACGCCGTCCACGAAGATCATCCCGGCCTGCTCGCGCCGGCCGAAGCGGGCGCCGTCGCGTGTGACTTCGAGCGGCTGCCCGTTGCTGCCGAGGAAGACCCGCTCGGGGTCGACGCCGACGGCCTCCGCCAGGTCGCCGTGCAGGCGCAGCCGCCGATGGTCACCGTGCATGGGCATCACGTGGCGCGGGCGGGTGAGGTTCATCATCAGCTTGAGTTCCTCGGCGTAGCCGTGCCCGGAGGCGTGGATGGCGGCGTCGCGCGTGGTGATCACGTCCGCGCCGAGCTGGTAGATGCGGTTGATCGTCTCGTTCACGGCGCGTTCGTTGCCCGGAATCGGTGTGGCCGAGAACACGACCGTGTCGCCGTCGTGCAACTCGACGTTGGGGTGGTCGCCGTGCGCCATGCGCCGCAGCGCGGACAGCGGCTCCCCCTGGCTGCCGGTCGAGATCACGACGAGCTCGTGGTCGGGGAAGTCCTCGATCTCCTTCGGTCCCATGAGCATGCCGTCGGGCACGTCGATGTGCCCCAGGCTCTTGCCGATGTTCACGTTCTTGCGCATCGAGCGGCCGACCAGCGAGACCTTGCGCCCGAGCTGCCCGGCCGCGTCGACCACCTGCTGCACGCGATGGATGTTCGACGCGAAGCAGGTGACCACGATCCGGCCACGGCAGCGAGAGAAGACCTCCTCGAGCTTGGGTCCAACGCTGGCCTCGGACAGCGACACCCCGGCCCGGTCCGCGTTCGTCGAATCGCCGCAAAGGAGCAGCAGCCCTTCCCTGCCCAGCTCGGCGAGCCGCGCGACGTCGGCCGGCACGCCGTCCACCGGCGTCTGGTCGAACTTGTAGTCGCCCGTCACGAGCGTGGTGCCCAGCTCGCAGGTGAGCGCCACCGCGAACGAGTCGGGAATCGAGTGCGACATCTTCACCAGCTCCAGCGAGAACGGCCCGGCGTCGACCACCTGGGTCGCCAGCACGTCCTCGACCGGCACGTCGCGCATGCGGTGCTCGTCGAGTTTGGAGCGCACCATGGCCGCGGTCAGCGGGCCGCCGTAGATCGGCGGGGGCCGGTCGAGCTCACGCAGCACGAACGGCAGCGCGCCCACATGATCCTCGTGCCCGTGCGTGAGCACGACCGCGTCGATGTCGTCCTGGCGCTCGCGCAGATAGCTGAAGTCGGGCAGCACGAGGTCGATCCCGAGCTGGTCGGGCGCCGGGAACATGAGCCCCGTGTCCACCACGACGATGTGGCCGCCGTACTCGACGACCGTCATGTTCTTCCCGATCTCGCCGAGTCCGCCGAGCGGCAGGACCCGCAGTGCGCCGTCGCTCAAACTGTCGACAGGAGGCCGTGGCGCTCGAGCGCCGCGCGCACGGCCGCCCTTTCCTCTTCGGAGGCCTCGACCAGCGGTAGGCGCAGGCCCCCGACGTCGTGGCCGAGCATGTTCAGCGCGGCCTTGACCGGGGCCGGGCTGGGAGCCACGAACAGCACCTTGAACAGCTCGCGCAGCGACTCGTGCAGCTCGTGGCGCGCGTCGGGCTCATCGAGCATCCTGCGCATCTCCGGGCCTACCAGGTGCGACGCCACGAGGATGCCGCCAGTGCCGCCGATGTCGAGCACCTCGGCGAACATGTCGTCGTTGCCGGCGAGCAGGTCGAGCCCTTCGACCGGCGCCAGCTGCTCGTAGCGCGCCTGCTTGACGGCGGCCACGTTGGGAATCTGGCCCAGCTCGGCGAGCAGGTCGTTCGGCATGTCGATCACCGAGCGCGAGGGGATGTTGTAGAGGATCAACGGCTTGTCGGTGGCGCCCGCCACGGCCTTGTAGTGCTCGACCAGCCCCCGCCGGTTGGGCTTGTTGTAGTAGGGCGCCACCACCAGGACGGCGTCTACGCCGGCCTCCGTCGCGCGCTCGGTGAGCTCGATCGCATGCCGGGTGTCGTTCGAGCCCGTGCCGGCCACCACCAGCGCGTCGCCGCACTCGGCCACGCCGCGCTCCCACAGCCGCCCCATCTCGTCGTCGGTCAGGGTGGGGCTCTCGCCCGTCGTGCCGGCCAGCACCAGCCCGTCCGAGCCGTGCTCGAGCAGGTGCTGCATCAGGGCAGCGGCCGCCTCCTCGTCGAGCCCGCCGTCAGCGCCGAAAGGCGTGACCATGGCGGTCAGGACGCCGCCGATCGTCACTGGATCGGCTTGAAGGGATCGGGATTGGCGTTGCTGTCGCCGGCGGGCTTGGCGTTGCTGTCGCCGGCGGGCTTGGCCGGCGGCTTCTCCGCGGCCGGCTCGGCCGGAGCGGGGCCGGCGTCCACCGGCTCGGCGGAAGGCGGTGGTGCGCTGCCCGCCGGGGGCTCCTCGACGGGCCGGCCGTGCTGATCGTAGCGCCGGCCCCCCGAGCCCTCCTGGCCCTCGGAGTCCGGATCCTGATTGAACTGCTTCTGCGCCTCGTCCAGCTTCTGCTGTGCCTGCTCGGCCAGCTGCTTGGCCTTGTCCATGAAGCCCATCGGTCCTCCTGGATCGATTTCGGGGCACCTTAGAATGTCAAAATTGCAGGAGGGAACATGGCCCAGGAGACCGACTACAGCCACCGCCGCACCGTGCAGAAGCTCGGGATCAAGCCCGACCAGCGGCTCGAGGTGGCCGGCGACGTGGGCAGCGGCCTGCGGCGCGACGTCAAGGAGGCGGCCGGACGCGGGCTCGTGCGCTCAGGGGACCTCGATGGGGCGGTCGTGCTCGTGGAGTCGCTCGAGGGCGGCAAGGAGGCGCTCGTGCGCTACCGCTCGCGGCTGCGCGACACCGGCTTCCTCTGGCTCGTCACCTGGAAGCGCGGCCACGAGCGCTACCTGGACCAGATGAGCCTCGTGCCCCACGCCAAGCGCATCGGGCTGATCGACAACAAGACCTGCTCGATCGACGACGAGCGCTCGGGCATCCGCTTCGTGGTGCCCCGGGCCCTCCGCAGGGACGGCGCCGGCTCCTAAAGAGGGCCATTGCGGCGGTCGATACGAGGGGTACGTGCAGCCCCTCCGGTCCGACCAAGCGCCCGCCGCAGAAACCGGCTCCGCCGAGCTGCGCTACCGCCTGCTCGTCGAGCAGATCCCGGCGATCACCTACATCGCCGAATTCCAGGGCGAGCGCCCGTTCCTCTATGTGAGCCCGCAGGCCGAGGACCTGCTCGGCTACCCGGTCGAGGCCTGGACCGCCAGCCCGGGCTTCTGGGACGGCATCCTGCATCCCGACGACCGCGAGCGGGTGCTGGCCGAGGAGCAGCGGACGCTGGCCGCCCAGCAGAGCTTCGAGGCCGAGTACCGGCTGATCGCCCGCGATGGCCGCGTGGTCTGGATCTGGGAGCGTGACACCATCGTGCGCGACGACCAGGGCAGGCCGGTGTGCACGCAGGGCGTCTTGATGGATGTGACCGAGGCGACGCAGGCGCGCCTCGCGCTCGGCGAGAGCGAGGCGCTGCTGCGCGAGGAGCGCGACCGCGCCCAGCGCTACCTCGACGTCGCGGCCACGATGATCGTGGTGCTGGACACCGACGGCAGCGTCACCCTGCTCAACCGGTGCTCCTGCGAGGTGCTTGGCTACTCGGAGGAGGAGCTCCTCGGGCGCGACTGGCACGACCTCGTCTGCCCCGCCTCCGAGCGCGAGTCGAGCCGCGGCGTCTTTCGCCAGTTGATGGCCGGCCAGCTCGCCGGCGCCGAGACGCACGAGGGCTGGGTGGTCTCAAAGAAGCGCGAAGAGCGGCTGATCGCGTGGCACAACAAGCTGCTTCGGGACGAGCACGGCCGTGTGGTCGGCACGCTCAGCTCGGGCGAGGACATCACCGAGCGGCGCAAGGCCCAGGAGCGAGTGGTCTACCTGGCCTACCACGACCAGCTCACCGGCCTTCCCAATCGGGCCATGCTGTCGGACCACCTGATGGTGGCGGTCGCGCGCGCCAAGCGCACGCGCATGTCGGCGGCGCTCCTGTGCCTCGACGTCGACGATTTCAAGCTGGTCAACGACAGCCTCGGCCACTCCGTCGGCGACGAGCTGCTCGTGGCGATCGCGAACCGGCTCGAAGGGAGCCGCCGCCACGGCGACGCGCTGGCCCGCGCCGGGGGCGACGAGTTCTTCCTGCTGCTTCCCGACCTGCCCGAGGACGGCGAGGGCGCGGCCCTGACCGCGGCCAAGCGGGTGGCCGCGGCCTTCCAGGAGCCGTTCGACGTCGCCGGCGCGGAGCTCCACTCGAGCGTCAGCGTGGGAGTCAGCCTGTTCCCCCGCGACGCGGCCGACGCCGACGAGCTGCTGCGCCACGCGGACTCCGCCATGTACCAGGCCAAGCGCGACGCGCGCTCGGGCTTCGCCCTCTACACGCCCAGCGCGGACGACCCGCTCGAGCGTTTGAATCTGACCACTCGGCTGCGCAAGGCGCTGAAGGGCGGCGACCTGATGCTCCACTATCAGCCGATCTTCTCGCTGGCCGATGGGCGGCCGGTGGGCGTCGAGGCGCTGATCCGCTGGAGCGATCCCGCCCGCGGGCTGGTGCCGCCGGCGGAGTTCATCCCCGCCGCGGAGCACAGCGGCCTGATCGAGCCGATCGGCGAGTGGGTGCTCGACGAGGTCTGCCGGCAGGCGGCCGAATGGGCGAAGCTGGGACTGAGGCCGACCTTCAGTGTGAACGCCTCCCCGCGCGAGCTGCGGCGCCCCGAGTACGTCGAGGCGCTCGACCGCGCCCTCAACAGACGCGGCATCGAGCCCAGTCAGATCATCGTGGAGGTCACGGAGTCGGCCGCCATGGACGAGGCCGGAACGGGGCGTCGGCTGCTGGCCCGGCTGCAGGAGCTGGGCGTGGGCACCGCCATCGACGACTTCGGCGAGGGCTTCTCGTCGCTGAGCCGGCTGCGCGAGATGCCGGTCGGCCGGCTGAAGATCGACCGCTCCTTCATGCGCGAGGTCCCCGGCCACGCGGAGCCGACCGCGGTGATCACCGCGATCATCCAGCTGGCCGAGGCGCTCAGCCGCGAGGTCGTGGCCGAGGGCGTAGAGACCGAGGAGCAGCGGCGCTTCCTGCTCGAGCAGGGCTGTCCGCTGGCGCAGGGATTCGAGCTCTGCCGGCCGCTTCCGGCGGAGCAGATCACCGCGCTGCTGCTGCGCTACTAGAGCAGCTGCTCCAGGCCCACGGTGGGCGAGCGGTCGAGCGACCCGACCTTCCTGACGGCGAGCAGCACGCCGGGCATGAACGACTCGCGCGAGATCGAGTCGTGGCGGATCGAGAGCGTCTGGCCCTCGCCCCCGAAGATCACCTCCTGATGGGCCACGAGGCCCGGCAGGCGCACCGAGTGGATCGGCTCGTGCACGTTGCCGCCGGACTCGCCGATCAGCTCCGCGGTGCGCTTGGCGGTCCCCGACGGGGCATCGAGCTTGCGGTCGTGGTGCAGCTCGACGATCTCGCACTCCGGCATGTGCGCGGCCACGAGCCTGGCCGCCTCCATCATCAGCACCGCCCCGATCGCGAAGTTCGGAGCGACGAACAGGTTGGCCCCGCTCACGGCCTCGAGCTCCGACAGGTCGGCGCCCGTGGTGCCCATCACGCAGTGCACCCCTGCATCCAGGCACTGGCACGCGTTGTCGAGCGCGGAATCCGGCGTGCTGAAGTCCACCACCACGTCGGCGTCGCCGAGCACTTCCGCCAACGTGTGCTGCAGGCGCGGGTCGGCGCGCCCCACCAGGGCCATGTCCCCGGCGCCTTCCACCGCCCGGCAGACCGTCTCCCCCATGCGCCCCGCGGCGCCCGAGACCGCTACGTTGATCACGCGCTGCCGGCGGGGTGAGCCCTGTCGGGTTCACCCCGTGCGCCTGCCAGCCCCGGGTTGATGGCCTCGAGGGCATCGCAGAAGGCGTCCTCGTCGGCACCCACTCCGGCGGCGGACATCCGCTCCGGCCGGAACAGCTCACCGGCCAGCCCGGTGAGGTCGTCGAGCGTGACCTCGTCGAGCTTGGCCAGGATCTCGTCGATGGTGAGCAGCGGCACGCCCATCAACAGCGACGAGCCCAGCCGGTTCATGCGCGCCAGGGTGGACTCCGCGGTCAGGACGGTGCGGCCCTTCACGTTCTCGCGCGCGCGCTCGAGCTCCTCCTCGCTCACGCCGTCTTCCTGGAGGCGGCGCAGCTCCGTGCCGATCACGTCCATCGCCTCGCGCACGTTGTCGGGCCGGGTGCCCACATAGACCGCCACCTGGCCGGAGTCGGCGTAGTGGCTCGAGTACGAGTAGACGGCATAGGCCAGCCCGCGCTTCTCGCGCACCTCCTGGAACAGCCGCGACGAGGTCGAGCCGCCGAGCACCGTGTCGAGGATCCGCAGCGCGAAGCGGCGGTCGTCATCGCGCGGGATGCCGCGGCCGCCGACGCACAGGTGGTACTGCTCGGTGTCCTTCGTGTGGAAGCGGATCGCCGCCCGGCCGTTGCCGGGCCCGCCGGGAGTGGCCGGTGCGGGGGCCGCGCGGCGCCCGTCGACCGCGGAGTCCACGAGCTGGGCGAGCCGCTCGTGGTCGACGTTGCCCGCCGCGGCCACCACGATGTTGGAGGGCAGGTAGCGCCCGTCGTGGTAGGCGGCGATGTCGGGCACGGGCACGCTGCCCACCACGTCGGCGCTGCCGATGATCGGCCTGCCGAGCGGGTGGTCGCCGAAGACCGCGGTGGCGAGCACATCGTGCACCTTGTCCTGCGGCTCGTCCTCGTACATCGCGATCTCCTCGATCACCACCTGGCGCTCGGAGTCGATGTCCGGGTAGGACGGCCGCAGCACCATGTCCTGGAGCACGTCGAAGGCCTCCTCGAGGTTGCGGTCGAGGAAGCGCGAGTAGACCGACGTGGTCTCCTTGCCGGTGCCGGCGTTCACCTCCGCGCCCATGGCGTCGAAGGCCTCGTCGATGTCGAGCGAGCTGTAGCGGTCGGTGCCCTTGAACAGCAGGTGCTCGAGGAAGTGGGAGATCCCCGCCTGCTCGCTGGACTCGTCGCGCGAGCCCGCCCGCACCCAGAAGCCGAGCGCCACCGACCGTACCGAGGGCACGGCCTCGGACACGACCCGCACGCCCGAGTCGAGCGTGGTCAGGCGAGCGCGCTCTGTCACCCGTCCGACGCTAGCGATCTCGATCGCGGCCGCCACCGCGCTCGCGATCCCTGCCCCGCCCGCCGCCGCCGTCGCGCCGGCCGCGGCCGTTGCCGCGGTCCCGGCGCCCACCGCCGCCGCCGCGCGGGCCCTTGTCGCCCGTGCCCACCGAGGCGAGCTCCTCGGCCGACTTCCCGGCGACGTCGGGGTCCTCCGCCAGCCGCAGGCCGATGCGGCCGCGTTCGCGGTCGACCTCGACCACCTTGACCGCCACCTCGTCGCCGCGGTTGACCACGTCCTCGACGGTGTCCACGCGCTGCCCCGGTGAGATGTTCGAGATGTGCAGCAGCCCGTCGGTGCCCTTCGCCAGCTCCACGAAGGCGCCGAAGGTCGTGGTCTTGACCACCTTGCCGGTGAACTCGTCGCCGACCTCCACCTCCTTGGTCATCTGGCGGATGCGGTCGATCAGGGCGTCGCCCTGGTCGCCGGTCGCGGCATAGACGCGCACCGTCCCGTCGTCGTCGATGTCGATCTGGGCGTCGAACTCCTCCGACAGCGCCCGGATCGTCTCGCCGCCCTTGCCGATGACCGCGCCGATCTTGTCGACCTCGATCTGGATCT
>Ga0126310_10000350_pt1 | contig 15228 bp, 16 predicted proteins | sample Plot60_FD_92540 | JGI IMG/M metagenome (GOLD analysis project Ga0126310, IMG submission 92540) | Serpentine soil microbial communities from UC McLaughlin Reserve, CA, USA - Plot60 | ecosystem: Environmental > Terrestrial > Soil > Grasslands | place: USA: UC McLaughlin Reserve, Lake County... | reverse complement strand
GCAGCCTATTTTGTTAATATTATCGGGTTAGCATTATCAAGTATTCAATATAACGAAAAGTTAAAAGAAGCTAATCGGAATTTGATAGAAAGAGAAGAAATAATTCGCTCTCAATATGAGAAGTTAAAAGAGTCAGATAAGATTAAAGATGAATTTATTAACGTAGCAGCACATGAATTACGCACTCCAATACAACCAATACTTGGTTTATCTGAGTTTATCCGGCCTAAGATAAATGATAAAGAGCGTGAATACGTAGATGTTATAATAAGAAATGCAAAAAGACTGCAAAGGCTTACAGAAAATATACTAGACGTTACAAAAATAGAAAGCCAGTCATTAAAACTAAATAAGGAAAGATTCAATCTAAATGATATTATAACAAATACTATAGAGGATATAGTAATAAACAAAGACTTTTTTAAAAATACACATATAAAATTATTGTATGAGCCTAGGGATATTTTTATAGAAGCAGATAAGCAGCAATTAACTCGCGTCATTTCCAATTTATTAAATAACGCTATTAAATTCACAAATGAAGGTACAATATCTATTATTGCAGAAAAGAAAGATAGTCAGGTTTTTGTAAGTATAAAAGATACTGGAGAAGGTATAGATCCAGAAATATTCCCACAACTATTTTCAAAATTTGTTACAAAATCTTTTGAAGGTACTGGCTTGGGATTATTTATTGCTAAAAGTATTGTAGAAGCTCATGATGGACAGATATGGGCTGAAAACAATTACAATGGAAAAAAGGGAGCTACCTTTATGTTCAGCCTTCCGCTAAGAAATAAATCCACTACTGATATAAGGTCATTAAAGTAGTAGTAGAAAAAGAGATGGAGCTGTAGTGACTACCATAATAATGGAAGCTCCAAAACTGAGAGAACAAATGGTGACTGGAGAATAAATCGTCGTTTTAGATATTGAAGAGATATCAACTATTTAATTTAGAAACTACAGATAGGCATTATGAATAAAGTTGAATATTAGTGATACTAGCAATAATCTTGTAGTACAACACCAGGAAGAAGATAGAAATTGAATTATTCTTCTTATTCAGAAAGTTTTGGCTTTAGTGTGCATACAAGAGAAAAAGAACAAGTAATTAACGCGTTCTTGCGGCTATTGTGTGTGTCTGCTCTACATACCATCTAATAGTATCCTTAAAATTTGACCACCAATCAAAAAATGAATCAGCACTATCAGCTTCAAATAACAAAAAACCGTTATATTCAATACCCCAAGCATGGGTATATTCACCTACAAGCTCAATACCAGAAGGTAAGTTATTCTTTAATGCATGCCCTTCATCATTAGCTTTTTGTGTTTCTTCTTTACTCATTGCTTTAAAACGATAAAATACTAAGAAGGTTGTAGGCATTATTATTATTATTACTAATTATCACGTCAACGTTTTGTATTTAAGTGTTATTTCAGTATATTATTACGTTTTTCGAAAAGGCAATTTAGATAAATAAATTATAACATAACAATTATTATTACTACTACTACTACTATACTACTGACCAATCTACTTTGATATGTCTATCCATCAATTTCTTTGCGTTATATACTATTTGCGTGGTGTCGATATTTTTGCTGTTGTTAATTATTTCTGCTAGCTCTTGTCCATTAGAAACTGCATAACAATTATACCCTTCTTTAAAGTCTCTATATTTTGGATCAACATCTTCAATCCATTTTCTGTTAATTATCAGTGCAGTATCATTATGTATTGCTTCTAAAAATGTATATTGTGTTCCACCACCATCGTGTCTAATTACAGACAAATCAACCATGAATTTTGCTTTACTTAATATTTTAGAAACTGCTGCAAAAGATTTTTCAAATGTACCATAATAGTATTGTTTGAAGCTTTCCTTACCTAATTTATGATGGACATACTTTGGATTGAATGGCCCGTATATTTTTATTGGTTTGTTATTATTGTTATTGTTATTATTATTGTTTTTTGATGATGTTATTAATTTATTAGCATCAGTTATCATATCTATATGTTTGCCATAATCTACTCTAGATATTGAGACTACCTCTGTTTTAGTTATCATATCATAATCATCATTATTAGCCTCTCTATGTATAGTAGGATAAGGATAGAAAGGATGATGAAGAAATTTTGGATTAACATCATATTTATTTTTAAGATATTCTTGAAAACTTTTTCTTATACAAATAATATTCCAGTATTTCAAATATGGTTCATTTTGCTTAAAAATCTCCCCTGGATCATGAATAACAATTGTTATGTCATTTCGCTTTAATTTTTCAACAAGATGAAAGCTTTTATACATATCAGTAATGAAGGGATTTTTGATAGCCTCAAGCACTTTTGTTGAAGTATTCTGATACTGTATGCCATAACCAAAATCTCCTCTAGTGTTTTCTTCCAATTTTTTTGTTAGAAGCAACACACATTTTTTTCTTAAAGAATGAAGAAGATGTGCAGTAAAAGTAACACATCCACCATAGTCATAATAATCAGATAAGAAGAAATAATGTCTTTCTTCTTTCATCCTATTATACTATTAATGCTTCTTTCTATTTTAAAATATTAAGATCTGTGATAACAAATAATGGAGATCTTTATCCATAAGGATACTATTATTGTTGTTGTTTCGTTAAGCCTTTGTGCCTTCAGTAGCTACTCTTTTTTATTTTGTTACTTTTGACTTTGACCATTTTTGCATCCATTGCAGTAGATAAATGACAGATTCTACAAGCTCCTGTCCTTTGTTTGTAAGTCTATACTCAACCCTTGGAGGAATCTCATTATATCTTTGTCTTTCCAATATTCTACTCTTTTCCAATTCTTTAAGCCTGATGGATAATGTTCTTGTGCTAAATCCTTTCATTAGGCGCCTGAACTGTTTATGTCTTACAGGATTTGTGGTACAACACAATGGAATTAGTACTTCAAGTGTTCCTCTTTTCAGAATCAATTTTCTCATTTTTGCAGTTTCAGACATAACTAATAATGCATCATAGCCTTCAAAATCGCAATTTTGTCTTTTTTCTCTTATTGGTAATTCTCTTATTATCTTTGTGTTATTGATAGTTTCCATCTTTGTCCTAAGTGCAATATTTTACCCTTGACAACTTAAATAGTTTTATTTGTAAACAATACTAGATAATATGAAAGAACAGCAAATTAAAGAAAAAGTAAAAGAAAGATATGGCATGATTGCGTTAACTGGAAATTCTGATTGTTCCTGTTGTGCACCTGCAGAATTGAAGGATAATGATAATAATGATAATTGTTGTTCTTCACCAAGTCAATCTGCTACCATTATTGGTTATAACAATGAGGAGTTGCGATCCATTCCTAAAGAATCTATACTAGGAGTTGGCTGTGGTGCTCCTGTACATTTTGCAGATCTTCGAGAAGGCGAAATAGTAGTAGATTTGGGCTCTGGTGCTGGAATTGATGTATTTTTGTCAGCCAATAAAGTTGGGGATTCAGGTAAGGTAATCGGCATAGATATGACCGATGAGATGCTAGAGAAAGCAAGAAAAAATGCAAAAGACAATGGATATACAAATGTAGAATTTAGAAAAGGTGACATTGAAAGAAGGATTCCAGTTGAAGATAATTCTGTAGATGTAGTTATCAGTAATTGTGTTATCAATCTGACTACAGATAAAGTAAACACATTCAAGGAGATTTATAGAATTTTAAAACACGGTCAAGGAAGAATGCTAATTTCAGATTTAGTTACAGACAAAGAAGTACAAAAAGAGTCAATTGATTCTGAAAAATGGTGTAGCTGTATTGATGGTGCATTAACAAAGGAAAATTATATTGAAAGCATCAAAAAAGCAGGATTCCAAAATCCCGAGATACTGGAAGAGAAACTGTATATACAAGAAGCAGACCAAGCTAACGATAAAAGAAAAATCAGTAGCATAATAGTAAAGGCAGTAAAGCATTAAGTTAGGTAAGGAATATACATAAAATGAAATTTTCTTTTTCTCCTGTAAAGTCAAAGACCAAACAAAAGAAAACCATTCTTTTTGTATGTGTAGAAAATGCAGGAAGAAGCCAAATGGCTGAAGGATTCTTCAGAAAATATGCTTCGCAAGATTATGAACCAATAAGCGCCGGTACTAGACCCGCTGGAGAGATCAACCACCTAGCCATTGAAGTGATGAAAGAAGATGGTATAGACATTAGCAAACAAAAATCCAAAGATCTTACAGAAGATATGATGAGATACTCCTACAAAATAGTAAATATGGGATGTATGGAAAAAGAAGCATGTCCTTCACTCTTTATCTATAATCTCACAGACTGGGGAATAGAAGACCCAAAAGGAAAACAAATAGAGAAAGTTAGAGAAATTAGAGACGAGATAGAGAGAAGAGTAAGACATCTTGCAGCAGACCTTAATAAACAAGATAGCTAAAAGACTAACATCTACCCAAAAGAAGTTTATAGCAGAAGTTATTGGCACATTTATTGTAGTAGTATTTGCTACTGGTTCTGTAGTAATAGATGCAAAGACAAATGGTGTATTGGGAATTCCATTTATTGCCTTTGCTCCTTTTGTCGGAGTGGCAATAGGTGTATACTTGTTTGGAAAAATCTCAATGGCACACTTTAATCCTGCAGTTACAGTTGGATTTATGATTACTAAACATATTACAAAAATTCAATTAATATACTATTTTGCTGCAGAGATAATTGGTGCTTTACTAGGAAGTCTATTTGTAAAATATATTATAGGAAATGAAGCCAATTTAGGAGCTAATGCTCCAAATTATGCTTTTCCTCTACCTATAATATTTGGAGTTGAAATAATCACGTCTGCTCTTCTTATGGCTGTTATCCTAATAGTAGTTTATACAAAAGGATTGAAAGGTTTTGGAGCGATTGTTATAGGAGGTATAGTTGGTCTAGATATCTTCTTTCTGGCATTTATATCGGGTGCTTCTATGAATCCAGCTCGGTCTATGGCACCTGCTCTGCTGTCAGGCGTGTTAACTAATCTATGGCTATATTTGTCTGCCACATTTATAGGAACTTCACTTGTTGCATTAACATACCGAAAAAAATTTATGCATTCCTAAAAAGTATATAACACAATTCAGTTATAATTTAGTCAGGCATATATGCTACAGATTAGATGTGCTGACTGCGGATGCTATCCAATAGATTGTAAATATAGTAGATCCTCTAAAGAGTGTATTAATTGTTCTTTGGATGAATGTTGCTGTTGGAAATGTTTAAACAATAATATATATTGACTAACTTTTTTCTTCTGCAAATTAGATTGATTACCTGAGTTTGGTATGTAACAACTTTTATCTTATTTGATAGAATAATCCCTTTTCAATTTTGTATACAAATCTTCTCTGCATATCCAAGGAAAGTTAGGGATTCCTACAACTTTGATATTTCCATCAATAACTGTAGTAGGTACTGCTTTTACGGAATAGTCTCTCATCTTTACCTTAATTTCTTTTGTCATATTATTGACATCATAAATTATCTGGTTACAGCCTTCACATTTGCCAATTTGAATATCATCTGTAATATGCTTGCATAATGGACAATTTGCAGAGAATATCTCAATTAAGTGATGTTGTTGTTTTTTCATTTATCCTTAGTATATTTTTATATTTAAGTTTAGATATATTATATTATTATTATTATGCCAACACGACCAGTCAGTTAACACCTAAGCTTTATAGAAAAACAAGGCAGAAAGAAAACAAAGGATAGTAATAGCAATAATTGCGGTTGGAGGAGGAATTTAACGCATGTATTACCCCAGGGACAAAGACAGTAAGAGTTTAAAGTAAGCAGATGGAGAATAGATAGAGAGAAATGATGATTTATTTAATACGCAATTTTACAGCTTATATGGATATAATACACATACAGACGTTGAAACATAAAGTTAACGTATCTTAGATTAAAGAACGATAAAAATAGATATTCATATGACCTAACGAATATAAAAAATGCAAAGTATCTCTAAAATAGGTATGGAAAAATACAAATCTAAAGAATAGTTATATAATATTATCTAAAGAATAGAGATATTAATAACATCGTATATACTCTATATTGTATGAGTACTGAAAGAAAGAATACACTACTAAAACGGGATCAGGCTCTAAATGATGCAACTAATGGACAGTTAGGAGAAGAACCAAGGCAAGTACCCTTACCTGGATCATCGAAACCTGAATTTGATAATATTAGAGATTCGCATATGAGGACTGCTCGTAAAATGTCTAGAGATATTATTTAATTCAATAAATTTAAGGTATTTCTTGAACAGCAGATCTATTCTTTAGCATCTCAAGAAATAAATTATTATTAAAAAATATATATACACACACCATTAACAAATAATAAAGACCTGTCTTTACTATCTATTTTCCCATTTAGCTTTTGCGTTTTTAATTATACTGCGACTATCAACGCTACATATATTCAACTATGCATAATGCATGCCTGGAAGCGATAGCACAATTTGTTATACTATTCGAATAGAATACATGTTTACGGCTAAGCGGGAGAACCTGACAGAAATCTCAGTCGTCGTCCTACTCTACAAGCAACTTGCTTTCAATATCTTTTATGACTATTGACTTTATATTAACAAATTCCCTAATACCATATTTATATAACTCCCTACCAGTACCGGAATGTTTTATCCCACCAAAAGGAAATCTAGGATCAGTTTTGACTATTTCATTAACTGATACCATACCGCTTTGAATTTGTCTTGCAAGATGGATACCTCTTTCAATATTATTTGTCCATATGCTGGCTCCAAGCCCAAATTCTGAATTATTTGCTTCTTTAATGGCCTCTTCTTCATTACTAACAATTATTATTGGAGCAACAGGACCAGATACTCCTTCTCTTAGTATATCCATTTGATGATTAACATTCGATATCACTGTTGGTTCATAAAAATATCCTTCTCTATTAATTACGTTGCCACCTGTTAATATTTCACCACCTTTTGCTTTTGCATCGTCTACATGGTTGCTCAATACTTGTCTATGACTTTCTCTAATCAAAGGTCCAACAGTTGTCATTGGATCCATGGGATCGCCTACGACTTCTTCTTTAATGTTTTCTACAAATAGTTTCAAGAATTTTTCTGCAACTTCTCTTACTACAATAAATCTTTTTGCTGAAATGCTGCTTTGACCAGTATTGAGAAGTCTTGATTGGATTGCCATATCTACAGTATAATTTAGATCTGCATCTTCTAGAACCACAAATGGATCATTTCCTTCTAATATCAAAACAAATTTCTTTAGATTTTTGGATGCGAATTCTCCTATTTTCTTTCCTGCTCGTAGACTTCCATTTAAGGATACTGCATCAATTTCTGATTGTACAAGAAGTTCTCCTGCTTTATAATCTCCAATGACAGCTTGAAATACATTCTCTGGAAATCCTGCATCTGTGAATGCTTGTTCAATTTTCAAAGCACTACTAGGGCATTTGCTTGAATGTTTTAGAATTCCTACATTTCCAACTGTTAATGTAGGGACTGCAAATCTTATTACCTGCCAAAAAGGAAAGTTCCATGGCATAATAGCAACTACTACTCCAAGAGGCTCAAAAGATATGAAACTTTTACGAAATTCAGTAGGAATTAGCTCATCTCTCAAAAAAGACTCTGCACGTTCAGCATAATAGTCGCTAACCCATTCACATTTTTCTATTTCTGCAATTGATTGTTTTATAGGCTTGCCAGTTTCTTCCGTAATCAACCTTGCATATACTTCTTTATTTTTTCTCATAATCCGCGCCAAGCTATGCATATAGAGTGCACGTTCGGAGTTATCCAGTTTTTTCCATTGTTCTAATGCTAGCCTTGAATTTTTGACCTTTTGAATGATTTCATCAGTATCCATATTATCGTAGGTTGCAATAACTTTTCCAGTTGCAGGATTAATTGTTTCCAATTTTTTTGCCATTTCTAGAATAGGATATTATTTGCTATATACAGGATCACATATATCTCCAGAAGATTATAATGATATAAGAATTCAAGGGAGACGGTTACCATTTTGTATATCATTTAATTTCAAGTAGTATTATTTTACACCTGATAGTAAAAATCTGTAACCGACAATATTAACGATCTTTCTGACGATCTTCATTCCTTGCAATTCTGAACTAACCTCTGATGCCTCCGCGCCTCCTCGCTTCCTGCCATAATTCTAATCAACCGGAGGTAATTTACTTAATTTGTAGGAGTTTATATTAATGCATAAGATTAGGTGACTTCCACATAATTTCACTATGTAGGATAATATATAGAAAAGCAGTATTTATTCTTCCCGTCATTTGCCTGAAACTGATATATAGTATATAAATTGATGTGGGCCAATACTCCATTACGTATATAATATTATTTAATTTCCGCTAGGTAATTTGATATATATTTTACTTTGTTTGTTTAATGAAAATATATGGTAGCAGAAGAAAGTCTTGTTAGCTCTGAGGTTCATTTAAAGCAACGTCCATTAGGCATGCCTTCTGAAAGTACCTTTGAGCTTGTTAAAGTAAATGTTCCAGATCCAAAAGATGGTGAATTCTTGGTACATAACATATGGATGTCAGTAGATCCCTATATACGTGGACGTATGAAAGAAACTAAAAGCTACATACCTTCATTTCGATTAGGACAACCTCTTGAAGGTGGATGCGTAGGTCGAATTATAAAATCAAAAAATAATGAATTTAAAGTAGGTGAATACATCCTAGGGAATTTTGGTTGGAGGGAGTACTGGCTCTCTAATGGTAGTAACGATGTTATGAAGATTGACCCAAAGATGGCACCAATCCAATGGTATTTGGGTATCTTGGGTATGACAGGTCTTACAGCCTATGTTGGACTTTTAAAAATTGCTGAATTATTAAATGGCAATAGAGATAATAATACTATTTTTGTCTCTGCAGCAGCAGGAGCAGTAGGTTCTGTAGCATGCCAGATAGCAAAGATAAAGGGTTATCGTGTTATAGGAAGTGTTGGATCACAAGAAAAGGTAAAGTGGCTACTTGATCAAGCTGGAATAAATTATGCTTTCAACTATAAAGAAATAGGAGGAGGAAGAGAAGAAAACAATATCTCCTCTGAGTTAAGAAAGTCTTGTCCAGATGGGATTGATATCTATTTTGATAATGTGGGTGGAAAGCATTTAGAGGCAGCCATTGATAATATGAAAGTATTTGGAAGAATTGTACTTTGTGGTATGATATCGCAGTATAATCTCTCCTCTCTTCCTGTAGGACCTTCTAATCTCTTTTTAGCTATAACTAATCGACTTAAGCTTCAGGGTTTTATTGTTAGAGATCATTACAATATGCTAAATGAGTTTTATGCTGATATGTCAAAATGGATTAGTGAAGGAAAGATAAAATGGGATGAAACAGTGTTTGAAGGTTTAGAAAATGCACCTAAAGCTTTCTTGGCACTGTTTAAAGGAGAAAATACTGGCAAAATGCTTGTTAAGATAGGACCTGATGCATTAGTATAAAATGATATCTAATATAATAGTCAAACGTGTTACTTCGATTGTGTAATGCCTTATTAGAATGTATATAAAACATTAGCATACAAAGGAACTTTAGGTAAAATGCTGCAACAAAGAACAGCTGAAGAACACTGCTAAAAAATAGTAGAATCAAGTATAAAGAAGCCGGTGCACAGGAGGAAGTAATGCCTGGTGTTCTTAAACAAAACTTGCAAGAAGAACAGTCTATGGCCGATTGTATTATGGATGGATAATATACCAGTAATACTTGACCAACTATGGCCAAAAATTCAATCTGCAGCTACAATTAGTAAGCAATAGGAAGGAACTAGCTCATAGAGTGGCATGCGCAGCTGTAAAGAAAAATACAAGAAAAAGGGAAATGATTGATAAAGAAACGGGATTATATTTAAGGAATAATTTGGAACCTAGATCTAGAATAAATTTTAATAAATTTTTAGTCAAAATCAAATAAATCGCCAATAAATCCTCCTCTGCTTCTCCTTCTATTATAGTAGTCATCGTCATAGTCATCATCATAGTCTCTTCTTCCATAATGATATTTCTGGTAATGTGCGTCTTCATACCTGCTTTGAACATTTGCTATTTTGTCTATCTCTCCTCTATCTAACCATACTCCTTTACACTGGGGACAATAATCAATATGAGCTTCATATTTTTGCATTATTTGCATCTGTGCTGAACAAGTTGGACATTGCAAGCAAACTTCACCTATAACAAGATGAAATAAGAGATTTACTTAAGTATGGCGTTTGCTATTGTATTGCAAAGTGGTACAAAGTATTACTCATAGTTGAGCTTTTGTATAATAGATAGACAATATGATACAGTGAAAACTATTTGCTAATATACTCATGACGTTTATTTGTTGTTTGTCATAGAAAGATGGATTTTGCTCTTGCTTTAGACACGAGTATCTATTCTTATATGTGGATCCTTTTCTCACTATTCATAGGTATTGCTCTTGCTATAGACATCGGAATACTAAATAAGATTGCGAAATTACTTAAGAAGACAGGCAGTAAATACAACACAGGTAATGATAGCCTTAATCAAGAGACTAAAGCATTATCACAATCATCCAAAGATCAGCCATTACAAGAACAGCGAGAAAAACGACAAACATTCCGAAGGGCTCTTATTTGGACTGTTTTGTGGATATCTCTTGCGCTTGGATTTGCTGGAATAATTTTTGTGACTTTAGGAGCAGACAATGCTCTTCTTTTTGTGACAGGTTATGCCATTGAGAAATCTCTTAGTGTAGACAATATGTTTGTGTTCTTACTTATTTTTTCCTCCTTGGCAATACCCTATATCTACCAACATAAAGTACTGATGGCGGGTATTTTAAGTGCCATTGCAATGAGAATAGGATTGATTCTTGTTGGTATTTCTTTGCTTGAGAGCTTTCACTGGATGATATACATTTTTGGAGGATTATTATTATTCACAGGAATACGTATGCTTATACAAAAGAAGGAAAAGAAGATAGAAGTAGAAAAAAATATTGCAGTTAGAATAATGAAGAGAGTTATTCCTGTTTCTTTAGAATTGCATCATAATAATAAATTCTTGATACACAAGAACGGTGCTCTTTATGCCACTACAATGCTTGTTGCTTTAGTAATAGTTGAAATGACTGATTTAGTATTTGCATTAGATTCTATACCGGCTATCTTGGCAATTACTACTGATTCATTTATAGTGATAACTTCAAATATTTTTGCAATTCTTGGTTTGAGAAGCCTCTACTTTCTTCTTGCAGGTATGATGGATAAATTCTATTATTTAAAGCCGGGGCTTGCCTTAATCCTGTTTTTCATAGGAATTAAGATGGTAATATCAGACTTTTATGAAATACCAATAACAATATCTTTAGTAGTCATATTTGCAGTTTTAGCTGCGGCAATGGTGTTATCTTTTGTTAAAACTTATAACAAGGCTATGTAAATAGTCCAATAGGAAATATTCTTAAGAGGAAGTGAAATAGTAATTCTTAACAATATTATTTAAGATCTTCAAGATAACAGCAAGGTAGAAATCTTTATTTTCATTGATACTCATTTGTTTATGTTAGTATGAGTGACAGAGGAGGCGTCACAGCATTAGTATAAAAGGAGGTTTAGAAGATAGCAACAAAATGCGAACTGAAACTATTACATTTAGATTGCCTTCTTTCCTTATAGATGAATTAAGAAAAGACGCAGAGTTAGAACAAGTAAGTTTGAATTCAGCCGTTACGAGAATCTTTTCAAATCATATACAATGGGAAAGATATGAGAGAAAGGTTGGGCTTCTTCCTATGACAAAGCCATTCTTAAAAGAGGCTTTGAATCAAATGACAGATGAACAAATTATTAATTTAGCTCATAAAATTGAGAAAGAAAGCTTCAAAAATATATTGAGATTTATGAAGGAAAATATAGAATTAGATGACTTTCTTAAATTCTTACGAACTTGGCTGACTGCTTCATGGATGCAACACAATATTACTATTAGAAATGATTCGTATCGCTTCAATATACAACATGACTTAGGGATCAAGTGGTCACTGTATGTTAAGACTCTAGTATCAGAATTATGTCAAGATGTAATTGGTAAAGCAGTTGACATTAAGATAGATGATAACCTAATATCTTTAGTGTTTACAGATTAGTAGTTATAGTAGTCTGCCCTTCATCTTAGCTATACAAATTCTCATATGGTTTCTGCAGTTGCCGAACCTTCATTACTTGTAATGAATATCAAGTTATAAATCTGTTCTTCACTGCGAGGAATTTTTAATCAGCTAAAAAGATATTTTTCAAAAAATAATATAGAGGAGAAATCTTGAAATTCATTAATCTGCTATTGGGAGCGCATCTAGTTGCGTAAGCCTAATATAATTATATATTCGTTAATGTGGTAGTAGTCATTGATATTTGTTGCAGCTAGTTCTTGCTATAAACTGATTATGTTATTATATTTGTCAAATGGGTTGCAAACATATTCCAAAAAGGTGAACAAGAAATGGCAAAGAAAAAAATAAGTAAAAAAGAAAGTGCTGGAGTAAAAATAATAGCTTCAAAAACCAGTGACTATACGTTTTTAGACAATGATTTATTGAATCTCAAAACTACTACTATTGGTAATAATAATAATGATCTAGACAATACCAATAATGTGACCCCAAAGCGCTCAAAGATAAATAATGATATTCAACGCGTACGTCGAGTTGATTTAGAGATCACGAGGTCCCATCATAAAGGAAGGACTATGGGCGGACAATCCAAGCAAAATCACTCATCTGTTTATGAGTAGTACTCGTATAGAGTATATGGAGTTATTTACTTTCAGACGCTTATCTAGAACCTTCTGGAATAATCTTAGACAAAACTACTATGGATCTACATCATTCAGGGAATTTTTCAGAGCACTATCATCTGTAAATAGTATCTGAACCAAGACCTGTCGAAGTATTCTAACTCAGTCCGTGTGCTGCCTGTATACATAGGCACTATAATATGATTCATGCATTTTATGTATTGTTTATTCAATCCTCTTATATGTATTGATTGTTCTATTTTCATATTAGATCAATATTTTGACTATCTTGTGGCAGAAAAGGCAGCAGAAATTAAAATAGGATTGGACAGAATAAAAGATAAGTCATTATCATTATCATTATCATTATCATTATCATTATCACTATGAAAACAATAGTATAGTAGATCAGTAACTTTGTAAAAGATATCAATTGAATATAATAATATTAAGATACCATAGATGAAATAGCATAGTCTACTTCAAAGGAAATGGATTATTCAGAACCATTACTATATGACTAATTTTAGTTTTTTCTTTTGGATAGATACTAACAGAGTTTATGGAATAAAATCTAATGAATGAATTATTTTGCATAAGGAGTTCTGTCATGATAGTAGTAGAAGAGTAGTAGAAGTTCTTTTTCATTGGCTATCTTGTTATTTCAAATGAATCAATTATCTTCTGTGCTATCTGCAAGTCCTTTTGGTAGTCTGCCTCTTTTGCAACATATGTAATGATATATGCTTTATCATCTTTTATTGTCCAGACTTGCATTGTCTTTAGTCCTGCTATGTTAGTAAATACTATCTTATACCCCGGTATACCTGCAAGTGTAGTTGTATTTGACTCGAGAAGATTTTCTTCTGTAGGATTGATTTGAGTACTTGTATATTCTTCCAATGTCATATTCTGAAAAGGTAGATTATTTACTTGTATCTTAAGGCTCTTAGCTAGTGATGTATCGGCAAGAGGATAAAAATCAATATCAGCAGAATCTTGTAGAAAAGACAGATCTAACCTTCCCCAATCTGAAGGATGTTGGATTCTTATTCCAAATTTAGGATTATCATAAATTACCATCTTGTCGTTTGTTTGTGCTATTGTTGTTGTTAGTTGGTGGTTTGTAAATGAGATCAATAGTAATGAAATTATCATGATTATTAGCAAACTAAATAAAGGACGAACTTTTGACAACTTGTCTACCTATTACAATGTAGTTTAAGGCCTATCTTAAGCTTTCAGATATTTTACTAAATATTTATGTAGAGATAAAAGACAACTTATACTCAGAAAGTTTTGTAAGCTATTTATAATGATAACTATAAAATCATGGAAATTTATGCATTCTAACAGATTTGGCAGAACAAGAAAATGCTAGTTATACAAATGGGAAATAGCAAATATATCATGAAATATCGTTCTGTCTGATTTGTCAAGAGGGTTTCTGAATGACTTCCATTCCTTTTGTTCCATTATGCTGGCTATTCTAAATGATGGAATTGTTCTTTCCATCTTCTTCTTCTTTTCCTACTCCTCGTCGTAACACTTCCTGTGTTTTTAATAAGTAGTGAACCCTGGCTAAGTATAGAGAGAGACGCAGAGATGTGGGTTTATAAGAGTCTTGTATTGGCTGCAAAGAATATTATAATTATAACAATTATAATAATACAAGATGTAGGATTAATTAACACTACAACACTCTTCTTTGTTTTCACATCTACAATAATCAGGCTCTTTTAAGCATGATGGACATATGATAGTACCACATCCTACACAGGTATTATCATATTTGTTGCATCCCCAGTGATTACATTTATTATTATTAGTATTAATATAATGTTCCTTCCTCTACCGATATATAAAATATTCCTCAATCTATTTTTGTATTACTTTTGAAACATACGACTTTAAGAAAAGACTTATCTGCATAATTCTAACAGAAGAAAAAGCGAACAGGATTTAAATCCTTCTCAGTCCATAAACCTTTAAGCTTGCTAAATTATATGATATTCAAAAACAAATAAACAATAAACAAAAAGATAATAATGATTTTTTTATTCTCAATTTGGTTTTTGTTCTTGTTCACTTTCACAAATTCTACCATTGGCAGCGGAGCTTCAGTATACTCTTCCCATTCTAGTTCAATTGTTATTGGTACTTTCCCCAATAACTGGTGGAGGTTGCTGTTATTAAGGACGATATTAATATAAATGACCCTTTCAAAAAAATAGATGTTCTAATAGAAGAGCTAAAAGATGATCTCATCTAATAAAAGAATAGTGATACTTGGAGCAGGCTACGCTGGCATATTTTTAGCCACCAATATTGCTCGATATATCAACGAGAAAGCAGGAGAGG
>Ga0126310_10000349_pt1 | contig 15234 bp, 15 predicted proteins | sample Plot60_FD_92540 | JGI IMG/M metagenome (GOLD analysis project Ga0126310, IMG submission 92540) | Serpentine soil microbial communities from UC McLaughlin Reserve, CA, USA - Plot60 | ecosystem: Environmental > Terrestrial > Soil > Grasslands | place: USA: UC McLaughlin Reserve, Lake County... | reverse complement strand
TGAAGCTGAGCACCGTCCACGCCTGGCCGATGGGCCAGCGTCAGACGAGGCTGCGCCGGCCATTGCTGCTGAACGTTCCGAACACGGCCCTCGTCCAGTCCACCAACGGCTCTTCCACTCGGAAGACAACGATCCTCAACGCCAGCAAGGGCCAGACGGTCAAGGTCTGGACGATGCCGGCGACGGCGAGCCTGAAGACCGAGCGAGGAGACGATCTCTCCCTCACCGCGGCGCTCGTCCTGCTCAGGAGCGCCTAGCGCGGCGTTATCTCGCGAGCTAGCGACCCCTGAACGCCGGCTCGCGTTTCTCGACGAAGGCGGTCATCCCCTCCTTCGCATCCTCGGAGGCGAAGAGGTCACCGAAGGTGTCGGCCTCGGCGTCGAGATTGTCCGGGTGCGCGCCCTGCAGCGCAGCGTTGCAAGCAGCTTTCGCCGCGGCGAGCGCGACGGGGCTCTTCGAGGCGAGGAGCCGGGCAACCTCCATCGTCTTCTCGATCAGCTCGCCGGGTTCGAAGACCGCGTTGACGAGCCCGTGGCGCTCGGCCTCGGCAGCGTCGATCACGCGGCCGGTGAAGATCAGCTCCTTGGCGTAGCCGAGCGTCGTGGCCCGCGCCAGACGCTGGGTGCCGCCCCAGCCGGGGATGATCCCGAGGTTGATCTCGGGCTGGCCGAGTTTCGCGGCCCGGGCCGCGAAGCGGAGGTCGCACGCGAGCGCCAGCTCGCAGCCGCCGCCCAGCGCAAAGCCGTTGATCGCAGCGATCGTCGGCTTCGGCATCGTCTCGAGCAGCCGCCCCGCCTCGTGACCGAGCGCGCCCCATTCCTTCGCCTCGTCGACCCCGAGGCCGCTCATGTACTTGATGTCGGCGCCGGCCGCGAAGGCCTTTTCTCCCGCGCCGGTCAGGACGACCACTCGTGCGCCGGCGTCTCCCGCCGCCTCCCGGAGCCGGTCGCGCAATGCCGTCAGCGTGGGAAGATCGAGCGCGTTGAGGGCGTCTTGACGGTCGATGGTGACGAGGACGACACCGGGGTCGGTCCTGTCGACCCCTATGGACAGCCTGCCACCTCGCTCAGCTCGGCTATCCACGCCTCGGCGCCGCTCACGCGGCGACCTTCGCCCGCAGGAAGTCGACGATGTCACTCGTCGGGGCACCGGGTGTGAAAACCTCGGCGACGCCCTGCCCCTTCAGCTCGGCAGCGTCCGCCGTCGGAATCGTCCCGCCCAGGACGACGAGTACGTCCTCCGCGCCGTTCTCCTTCAAACCGTCGAGGATCCGCGGCACGAGTGTCATGTGCGCCCCGGAGAGGATCGAGATCCCGACCGCGTCGGCGTCCTCCTGGATCGCCGTCTCGACGATCTGCTCGGGCGTCTGATGCAAACCGGTGTAGATAACCTCCATGCCCGCATCTCGTAGCGCGCGTGCGATGATCTTGGCCCCGCGATCGTGTCCGTCAAGGCCGGGTTTTGCGATCACGACTCGGATCTTGCGTGCCACGGGCGGCAAGTATATGGCGGTGATGCAGGCTTGAAACTAACGGTGGCGGGGTGTTCTCCGGCGTGGCCGAACCCGGGCGGCGCCCAGTCGGGCTACCTGCTCGAGAGCGGCGGCGGGCGCCTGCTGCTCGACTGCGGACCGGGTGTGCTCGCCCGGCTGCGGGAGCTCGAGCCCTGGCCCGAGCTCGACGCGATCGCGATCACGCACTGGCATCTCGACCACTGGGGCGACCTGGTCCCGTGGGTCTGGGGCCGCATGTTCGGCCCGGGTGTAGAGACGAAGCCGCCCGAGCTCTGGATCCCGCCCGGGGGCGCAGAGATGCTCGAGACGATCGGCGCGCGCCTCGGCCGGCCGGACATGTTTTCCGGCACCTTTGATCTGCACGAATACGCGGACGGCGAGCCTTTCCAGAGCGCGGGCTTCGAGGTGACGCCCGAGCGGGTTCTCCACTACGAGCTGCTGGCGTTCGGCTTTCGCGCCTCGGCCAACGGAACCGTGTTGGCCTACTCGGGGGACTCGGGCCCGAGCGACGCGCTGCCGAAGCTCGCCCAAAACGCCGATCTCTTCGTCTGCGAGGCAACGCTGCTGCAGCCCAACCCCGAGGGCGGGACGCGTGGACATCTCGCCGCCACCGAGGCCGTCGAGGCCTTCGAGGAGGCGGGAGCGAAGCGCCTGCTCATCACCCACCGACCCAGCGAGCGCCCGCTCGAGGCCGGGTTGGAGCAAGCTCGTGACGGCATGGAGCTCGAGGTCTAGCTCTACTCCCCGAAGAGCGCCCGCGCCCGGCGGTCGCGATGCCAGTTCAGTCCAGCGATCCCTGCCGGGATGATCAGGATCAGGCTGAGCAGGCCGACCGGAAGCAGTAGCCAGATCGGGCTCTCCTTGGCCTTGGCCGTGGTCGCGCTCGCCTTCGGTCCGAACGTGCTGAGAACGCCGCTCCCGGCGCCGCCAGCGCCGCTTGCGAGCTGAGTCGCGGTCGTAGGAGCGGGCTGCCAGTTGTCGACGAGCCAGCGGCGGTGCGTGCCCGAGCCGACCTTGTGGAGGCCGATCATGAAAACCTGTGCCGCTTGGCGCGATCCCTTGGTCGGAAACAGAGCCATCGTGAAGCCGATCCCCTTCACGTCCGAGAACTGCAGCTGCCAGCGCGCTGATGCAACCGGGAACGGCGGGATACCAGGGAGGTCCTCGTGGTCCCATTGCTTTCGCGTGTACCCCGCGTGCAGGGTCGGCGTGACGAGCTCCCAGGCGCGGTCGACGTTCTTGCGGGCGACTGCGGTGTCGATGAACCTAGACGCGATCGCGAGCGCCGCCGCCCGCTCGCGCACCTTCAGCGGCACGGGCTTGGGAGCTGCGTAGTCGATCTTGAGTGGGCCGCCGCTCGGCTCGACAGCCTCCCGCGGCGCCGTGTTCGACCACTTGAATCCAACCACGAGCGCTGCAACGACGACCGCCGTCGAAACGCCGAGCCAGAGGAGGCGTCGCCGCCAGCGATACGACGCGAGAACCCGCTTCACCTTCGACTGAGGATAGCTCGCGTCAACGGCCCCCTCCAGAGGCGATTTCCGTTACTTCGGAGTCGGGACGGGCGGGCCGGCGAGCGGCGAGAAGTAGCTGACGGTCCAGTGGGCGGCGGAGCCGCTACCGATTTTCGTCAATCCAACCTGTGCGTAGATCGGGCGCTGGTTGGCCGCCTTGTTGGAGGTCAGGATGACGTTGATCTGCGCGTCCCGCGGATGGGCGTAATTCGTGTTCTTCCAGTTGTACTTGTAGACCTTCGCGGTCGGGTAATAGGGGACAGGAATGTTCCCGCTCTTCCACTGCTTGAGCGTGAAGCCGCCCCTCTCGTCCGGGTGCGTGATCGCATAGGACCTGGCGAGATCCTTCCGAGGAACGGCGGTCAGGAGGAACTCCTGGGCGACCTGCCACGCGGCCTTCGGGAACGGGATGTTCGGCTGCGCCTTGACGGCCGCAGGAATCGGCGGCCCGGTGGGATTCGCGTTCTCGGTGCTACCCGAGCTGCCGACCTTTGTCGCGAGGATCGCGATCACGCCAGCAGCCAGGACAACAGCCCCGATCACGAGCAACCACCGGTTCAACCGACGGGACGACAGGGCGTTCTGGACGACGTTCACGGCCATCAGGATCGTAGACGACGAAACGGCGGCTTCGGTTAGGGCGGACTGAGTCTGGCCCGGGAGTTCGTTGCCGTCTGGGGCAGGCTTCGCTAGAAGACCGGCGTCTCGGTCCACGTGCTGGTTGTGCGCCCGAGCCAGACTGAAGTCTGGCACGGGAGTTCGTTGCCGTCTGGGGCAGGCTTCGCTAGAAGACCGGCGTCTCGGTCCACGTGCCCCAGACGGTGCGCAGCGCGTCGCACATCTCGCCGAGGGTGACGTAGGCCTTGGCGGCCTCGACGAGCGGAGGCATCAGGTTGTCGCCGTCACGGGCAGCCGCTTGCTTCAGACGGGCCAGCGTCGATTCGACTGCGACGGAGTCCCGCCGCCCGCGGAGAGCCTGGACGCCTTCGATCTGCTTGCGCTCGAGCGCCGGATCGATCCGCAGGATCTCGATCTCGGGCTCGTCCTCGAGCTCGTACCGGTTGACGCCGACGATGATCCGCTGTTTCTGCTCGACCTCGTGCTGGTAGCGGAACGAGGCGTCGGCGATCTCGCGCTGGAAGAAGTTCTCCTTGATCGCCGGAACAACGCCGCCGAGCTTCTCGATCCGCTCGAAGTAGTCGTAGGCCTCTGACTCGAGCCGGTTGGTCAGGTCCTCGAGGTAATAGGACCCGCCGAGCGGGTCGATCGTGTTCGCGGCGCCGGTCTCGTGCGCGATCACCTGCTGGGTCCGAAGGGCGATCCGGACTGCGTCCTCGGTGGGCAACGCCAACGCCTCATCGAAGGAGTTGGTGTGTAGGGACTGGGTCCCGCCAAGTACGGCCGCCATCGCTTCGAGCGCCGTCCGAACGATGTTCACCTCGGGCTGCTGGGCCGTGAGCGAGACGCCTGCGGTCTGGGTGTGAAACCGCATCAGCCACGAACGCGGGTTCTTCGCGCCGTACCGCTCGCGCAGCTCGCGCGCCCAGATCCGACGCGCGGCGCGGTACTTCGCGATCTCCTCGAAGAAGTCGACGTGCGCGTTGAAGAAGAAGGAGAGCCTTGGCGCGAACTCGTCGACGTCGAGCCCGCGCTCGACCGCAGCATCGACGTAGGCGAACCCGTCGGCGAGCGTGAAGGCGAGTTCCTGGATCGCATTCGACCCCGCCTCCCGGATGTGGTAGCCGGAGATCGAGATCGGGTGCCACTTCGGCATCTCTCGCGCGCAGAACTCGACCATGTCCGTGACGAGCCGCATCGACGGCTCCGGCGGGAAGATCCATTCCTTCTGGGCGATGTACTCCTTGAGGATGTCCGTTTGGATCGTTCCGCGGAGCTCCGCAGGCGAGACGCCCTGCTGCTCTCCGACGCAGGCGTAGAAAGCGAGCAGCATCGCCGCCGGCGCGTTGATCGTCATCGACGTCGAAACTTCGGCCAAGGGGATCCCCTCGAAGAGGGTCTCCACGTCCCCGAGAGAGTCGATGGCAACGCCCTCGCGGCCGACCTCCCCGAGTGAACGGGGGTGGTCGGAGTCGTAGCCCATCAAGGTCGGCATGTCGAATGCCGTCGAGAGACCGGTTTGACCATGGTCGAGCAGGTAGCGAAAGCGCTCGTTCGTCTCCTTGGCCGTGCCGAAGCCCGCGAACTGGCGCATCGTCCACAACCGGCCCCGATACATCGAGGGGTACACGCCGCGCGTGAACGGATACACGCCCGGATAGGCCAGGTCGCGGTCGTAGTCGACCTCGACCGTATCCGGCGTATAGAGCGGCTCGTTCTCTAGCCCCGAGATCGTCGAGAACAGTTCGCCCTGCCGCTCGGGCGCGGCCTCGTAAAGCGCGCGTCGCCACTCATTCGTTCTGCTATCGATCCCGGGCTGATCCTCGGTCGCCGCCACGGCTTGGATACTAGGCGCAGGCCGAAATTCGGCGCGTGGTCATTGTCGCGGCAAAGGCTTGACTTCTACCTATCAGCTACCCGAGCGCTGCTATCAGGTCGAGGTCTGCTACCCCTCGCCCCAGCAGGGCCCGGACGCTCGTCCTCGGCGGCAAGATCATGCCGATCAGGTAACGACTACGTACCCGAGCCGCCCGGCTTCCAGAGCGTCTCCTCGCCTTCCGCGTTCGCGGCTCGCGCCAGGATGAACAACAGGTCGGAGAGTCGGTTCAGGTAGACGGCGACCAGGGGGCTCGCCCTTTCGACGCGCAGAACGCTCCGCTCGGCGCGCCTGCAGACGGCACGCGCTAGGTACAAGCGCGACGCGAGCTCGGTGCCCCCCGGGAGCACGAATGACTTCAACGGCTCGAGTCGGGCGTTCGCAGCGTCACAGTCCTGCTCGAGCCGTTCGACCTGCTCGCGGGATACGCGGAGACGCTCCCTCCCCGGCTTGTCCGGCGTTGCAAGATCGGCGCCGAGGTCGAAGAGCTCGTTCTGGATCCGCTGCAGCACCCCCGGCGAACCGTCGAGCGCGGCAGCCCAACCGATCAGCGAATTCAGCTCGTCGACCTCGCCGACGGCGTCCACGCGAGGATCCGTTTTGGGTACTCGCGAACCGTCGCCCAGGCTGGTCTCTCCGCGGTCACCGCCACCCGTGTAGATCCGGGTCAGTCGAACCGGTTCGTCGCGCTTGCGGCTCATGCGGTTTCGCCACAAATACGTGGCGGACACGTGACGCCGATCGCACTAGCGTGTCGGTGGGAGGGGCGGTGGGATCCCGGATGACGCGTGTGCATCCCTAACCCTGCGCGAGCGCCCGCTCCGTCAGGCCGAGAATCGAGCGCGCGATCACGAGCCGCTGGATCTCGCTCGTGCCTTCGTAGATCTCGGTGATCTTGGCGTCCCGGTAGTAGCGCTCGACCGGGAACTCCTTCGTGTAGCCGTAACCACCGAAGATCTGGATCGCCTCGCCCGTCTGCCGGCGCGCCATCTCCGAGGCGAACAGCTTCGCCTTCGCCCCCGCTTCGGTGTGAGGCTCGCCGCGCTGCTTCAGTTCCGCCGCGCGGTAAACGAGCAACCGGGCCGCGTCGATCTCCGTGGCCATGTCCGCGAGCTTCCACTGGATCGCCTGGAAATCGGCGATCCGCTTCCCGAATTGCCGCCGCTCGAGCGAGTAGGCCCGGGCGGTGTCGTACGCCGCCTGCGCGATCCCGAGCGCCTGCGCCGCGATTCCGATCCGCCCACCGTCGAGCGTCGTCATCGCGACCCGGAAGCCCTTGCCTTCCTCGTGGAGGAGCCGGTCGCGGCCGACGCTCGCGCCCTCGACGACGATGTCGTTCGTGATCGACGAGTTCAGCCCGAGCTTCTCCTCGTCCCGGGTGACCCGAACGTGGTCGCCGTCGAGGATGAACGCGGTGACCCCACTTGCGCCCGGCATCTCGGGGTCGGTCCGCGCGAAGAGCAGGATAGTGCCCGCGTAGCGAGCGTTCGTGATCCATTGCTTTGCGCCCGTGATGCGCCAGCCGTCGCCGTCTTGTTCGGCACGTGTCTGCAGCGCGCCGGCATCCGAGCCCGCCTCTGCCTCGGTCAGGGCGAACGAGCCCAGATGGTCGCCGCGGGCAAGCGGCGGCACGAAGCGCGAGCGCTGCTCGTCGGTGCCGAAGCCGAGAATCGGCAGCGTCACCGCGCTCGTGTGGACGGCAACCGTGACGCCGACGCCCGCATCCGCTCGCGACAGCTCTTCGAGCACGAGGATGTAGGAGAGGAAGTCGGCGCCAGCGCCACCGTATTCCTCGGGCACGCAGACGCCGAGCAACCCGAGCTCGGCGAGCGCCCCGAACAGCTCGCGCGGAAAGCGGTGCTCGCGGTCCCAATCGCCAGCATGGGGCTCGATTCGCTCCGCGGCGAAGTCCCGCGCGAGCGCCTGGATCTCGCGTTGCTCGGCCTTCAGCTCGAAGTCCATCTTGCGTCCTCCCGGTTGCCGGGGCCACGGATTCGTCTATAAACGCTGCTGACGCTCACGCTTCCGCGCCGTATTCGGACGGTCACGACCGTGATATTAGTCCGGCGTCTTGCGCCTCCAACTCGTGCTTGCTCTCCTTTTCGGCCTCGCCCTCTCCGGGTGCGGGTCGACCCCGCCCTCACCAGAGAGCGTCGTTCGGGCGTGGAGTCAGGAGCTCAACCAGGGTGATAACCAGGCGGCGGCGAAGCTCTTCGCCCCCGGCGCGGAGATCGTCCAGGCGGGGACGACGCTCCGGCTAGACACCCACGCACAGGCCGTCGCCTGGAATGCCGCTTTGCCCTGCTCCGGCCGCCTCGTCTCGATCAAGACACGGGGCGACACGACGACGGCCACCTTCGTCCTCGGCGACCGGCAGGAGCGTAAGTGCGACGGCCCCGGCCGGCGCGCGACGGCGATCTTTCGCATCCGCAAGGGGAAGATCGTGCTCTGGCACCAGACGGACACGACACCCGCGCCCGTAGGGCCGGCTGTCTAGCTAGTAGGGCCTACGCCGCGAGGGCAGCGAACTCGCGGTGGATCGCACGAAGCGAGCGTTCGCGCGCCACGAACGACTTGACCACATCGGGGTCGAACTGCCGCTTCGAGCCGGCGAGGATCTCCCGGCCGGCGGCCGCCCAGCTCATCGCCTTCCGGTACGGGCGATCGCTTGTCATCGCGTCGAGCGTGTCGGCGACGGCGAAGATGCGGGCGCCGATGGGGATTTCCCTGCCGCCGATCCCGTCCGGATAGCCGCTGCCGTCCCAGCGCTCGTGGTGCGACCGGACGACACGCAGCCCTTCGCCCTGGAAGAAGGCGACGCCGCCGAGCATCTGCTCGCCCAGCACCGTGTGCGTCTGCATCCGCCGCCGCTCGGCGTCGGTCAGCGGCCCCGGCTTGAGCAGGATGTCGTCGGGAATCCCGATCTTGCCGACGTCGTGGAGCAGGAATCCGTACTCGGTGCTCTGGTCGTCGATCAGCTCCGGGTCGATCGCCTTCGTCAGCTCGATCGCATAGCGCTGCACGCGCTGCGAATGAGCTCGCGTGCCGGTGTCCTTCGTCTCGAGCGCGGTGGCGAGCGCTGTGACTGTCTCGTGGTAGGCGTTCTCGAGCAGGTGGCGCTGGCCGCGCTCGATCTCCAGCAGGTGCCTGAGATCGCGCGCGTAGAGAAGCAGTTGCTCCTCCGGCTGCCGCTTCTTCGTCGCGCGGAACGGGATGCCGTAGAGGCCGCCCGACAGCCGCTCGACGACGGCGAGCAACTCGAGCGGGCTGAACGGTTTGCGCAGGAACGAGTCGGCGCCGGCCTCGAGAGCGGTCTCGAGCGTCCCGCCGTCGGAACCGCTCAAGATGACGATCGGGATTTCGCGAGTGGCGCGCTCACCCTTCAGCTGGCGGCAGAAGGCGAGACCATCCATGCCCGGGAGGTTGACGTCGAGCACGATCGCGTCCGGACGGCGCTCCCGGATCGCGACCACCGCGGTCGGGACGTCGTGTGCCTCGTCCACCTCCACGTCGACAGCGTCGAGCGTGGCTCGAAGCAGAGCTCTCAATCCGGGATCGTCGTCTACGAGCAAGAGACGCAAGGTGTCCTCCAACCTCGTGTCCTACGGCTCTGTTGTTTTCGGCGGGAACGGCGGTCGCCTTTAGCTATACGTATAGAAGCCTTTTCCCGACTTGCGGCCCAGACGTCCCTGCTCGACGTAATCCTCTAGTAAGCGCGCGGGTGCGTACTTGTCGTCTCCGAGCCCCGTTTGCAGGACTTTCATGATTGCAACACAGGTGTCAAGGCCGATCAGGTCAGCAAGTGCCAGCGGCCCCATCGGGTGCGCGAACCCGAGCTTCGCAATCGTGTCGATCGCCTCGGCTTCGGCGACGCCGTCCTGAAGGGCATAGACCGCCTCGTTGATGTAGGGCATCAGGATCCGATTCGAGACGAAACCCGGAAAATCGTTCGCTACGGCGGGTGTCTTCCCGAGCTCGTGCGCCAGCTCGGTGACGGCGTCGGCTGTCTCGTCCGAGGTCTCCCGACCGCGAACCACCTCGACGAGCTTCAGGACGGGCACTGGATTGAAGAAGTGCATCCCGATCACTCGATCGGGGCGACGGGTCGCCGCGGCGAGAGACGAGATCGGTATGGAGGACGTGTTCGAGGCCAGGATCGCACTCTCGGGCAGCGTCCGGTCGCTGCGGCGAAAGACATCCTCTTTGACGGCGGCATCCTCGATCACGGCTTCGATCATCAGGTCGGCCGGCACCAGCTCGTCGACGCGCTGGACGCGGTCGAGCACTTCGTCGGGCGGTGGACCCCCCTTCTCCGCCAGCTTGGTCAGGCTCTTTCGCATCGCCTCGAGGCCGCGGTCGACGGCTCGAGGCGCGGCGTCGTGCAACGACACCCGCCGTCCGGAGACGGCCACCACCTGCGCGATGCCTCCGCCCATCTGGCCGGCGCCGACGACGAGAACGTGCTCGAAGCGCACGGCCGAGAGGCTAACGTGCAGCGCCGCGGTGGTCCGCTTCGAGCTCTCCGTCGAGATCGCCAGGCCCGTACACGAGGTCTGGCAGTACCTGATCGAGCCGGAAAACGTGCCGGACTGGCAGGCGAGCGCAGTCTCGTCCCGGCAGATCTCGGACGGGCAAATGGGAGTCGGCACGCATCTGCAGGACGAGCGGCGTTTCCTCGGCCGCCACGCCCGCTCCGAGGTCGAGGTCACCGAATTCGAGCCCGAGCGCCTATTCACATTGCACGGGATCTCAGGGCCCGTCCGCTTCACCGTGCGCCACCGGCTCGAAGACCACGATGGTCACACACACCTCGAGATCGAGGCAGAGGCAGAACCCGGCAGCGTCGGACGCCTGATGCGGCCGATGATCGAGCGCGCAGCGGCGCACGAGATCAGGAAAGACTTCGACCGTCTGAAGCAGAAGCTCGAGGCGCGCTAGCGCCGCGGATTACACCTCGATAAGCAGCGCATCGCCCTGGCCCCCGCCTGAGCAACTGAGGCGGCGCTTGGGATGCCGGTCAAAAGGACGCGCGGGGCTCCGCCCGTGCGTCCGCTACTCCCGGTCGGCAACGTCGCCTCTGCTCGAGCCGGTCTCACACCTCGATCAGCAGCGCATCGCCCTGGCCCCCGCCGGAGCAACTGAGGCGTCGCTTGCGATGCCGGTCAAAAGGACGCGCGGGCTCCGCCCGTGCGTCCGCTACTCCCGGTCGGCAACCTCGCCTTTACTAGAGCCGGTCTCCCACCTCGATCAGCAACGCATCGCCCTGACCCCCGCCGGAGCAGATCGCCGCGAGGCCCAGCCCACCGCCGTTTCGGCTCAACTCGTTGATCATCGTCGTCACGATCCGGCCCCCGGAGGCGCCGATCGGATGGCCGAGTGCGACTGCGCCTCCGTTCACGTTCGCCTTCTCGGGATCGGCGCCGAGCATCTTGACCGAGTTGAGCGCCACCGAGGAGAACGCCTCGTTGACCTCGACCCGCTCGACTTCGTCGATCGACTTCCCGGCCTTCTCGAGTGCCTGCTCGCCCGCCTTCGCGGGCGTGCGCGCGAGATACGCGAAATCGTCGGCGACGTAGCCTTGCGCAAGGATCGTCGCCAGCGGCTCGAGGCCCCGCCGCGTCGCGAACTCCGCGGAGCAGACGATCACGCAGCTGCCACCGTCGTTCACGCCCGGGGCATTGCCCGCCGTGGTCGTGCCTTCGGGGTCGAAGACCGGCTTCAACTTCGCCAACGCTTCGATCGAGGTGTCCCGGCGCGGGCCCTCATCGGCGGCGACCTCGCCGACCGGAACGATCTCGCCCTCGAAGAAGCCCTCGTCCTGCTCCTTGACCGCACGCTGATGGGAGCGCAGCGCCCACGTGTCCTGCTCTTCGCGCGAGATCCCTAGCTCCCGCGAGACGAACGACGCCTGCTCGACCATGTGCCGGCCGTCGAAGCTCGAGGTCAGGCCGTCATGCGTCATCAGGTCGATCAGCGTCCCGTCCCCCAGCTTGTAGCCGAAGCGAGCTTTCTTGAGCGCATACGGGGCGTTCGACATCGATTCCATACCGCCGGTGACGACAAGCTCGACATCGCCGGCGCGGATCATCGAATCCGCGATCTCGATCGCGCGGATCGAGGAGGCGCAGACCTTGTTGACCGTGTCGGCGGGAACCTCGATCGGCAGGCCGGCTCCGATCGCCGCCTGGCGGGCGGGAGCCTGGCCCGCGCCGGCCTGCAGCACCTGGCCCATGATCACGTACTCCACCTCGTCCGGTTCGAGCCCGACCCGCTCGAGCGCCGCCTTGATCGCAGCGGAGCCGAGCTCCGTCGCCTCGTAGTCCCTGAGCCCGCCGCCGAGCCTCCCAAAAGGTGTGCGGACGGCGGAAACGATCACGGAGCGTGCCATTCGAGCCAGCGTAACAACGCGACCGTGGCCGCCAGTCGGCTCGGCAAACCGGTCTGGCCTCGGTCGCGTATCGACCACGGGGACCGATTCGACGATCGGAAGGGAGATCGATATGCCAGGACCCTCTCTCGGCCGCCGCTTGAGCCGGGCGGCCGCACTCTGCCTGCTCACCGCCCTCGGCCTGCTCTTGACGGCCGGATCTTCGCCGGGCGGCACAGCAGCCGGCCAGGAGACCTACACCGTGACAAATCTCGTCTCCGACGGGACGATTCCCGCGGCCCACACCGACGCGCACGTCGTCAATGCTTGGGGGTTGACGGCGACCGGGTCGTCGCCCTGGTGGGTCGCGAACAACGGCACCGACTCGACGACGCTTTACAACGGCGACGGCGTGGCCCAGCCGGCGCTGGCGCCGCTCGTCGTCAGCGTGCCGGGCGCACCAACCGGCGCAGTGGCGAACACGACGAGCGACTTCGCCATCCTGCCCGGCGCCCCCGCCCGCTTCATCTTCGCGACCGAGGATGGGACGATCCGAGGTTGGAACCCCACCGTCCCGCCGCCGCCTACCTCGCACCAGACGGAAGTCCTCGTCGACAGCTCCGCCGCGGGCTCCGTCTACAAAGGGCTCGCGATCGGCTCGGTCGGCACCAGCAACTTCCTCTATGCGACCGATTTCGTCAACGGGCACATCGACGTCTTCGACAAGAATTTCCAGGCGGTCGACATGCCTTTCGACGACCCCGGACTGCCCACCGGCTACGGGCCCTTCGGAATCCAGAACATCGGCGGCCACTTGTTCGTCACCTACGCAAAACAGAGCGGCGGCGATGACGAAGTGGGTGGGCAGAGCCTCGGCTTCGTCGACGAGTTCGCAACCGATGGAACCTTCATCACGCGTGTTGCCACGCGGGGACAGCTGAACGCCCCGTGGGGCCTGGCGATGGCGCCGGGAAACTTCGGGCGGTTCAGTGGCGACCTGCTCGTCGGCAACTTCGGTGACGGCACGATCAACGCTTACGCGCCGCAAACGGACGGCACCTTCGAGCACCGCGGACAGTTGCGCACGGCTGACCACAAGCCCCTGACGATCGACGGGCTCTGGGGCCTCGGCTTCGGCAACGGTGCAGGTTCGGGCGCGACGAACGCGCTCTACTTCACGGCCGGCCCCGATGACGAGTCGCACGGCCTCTTCGGGAGAATCCAGGCCCAGTAACTGCGGTTTTCGGCCCGGCGGCGTTTCGCGCTGCCGGGCCGACTTCTATCCGTCGACGACGAGCCCCTGCAGTGGGCCGAGCAAGCGGCGCGAGCGGCGCGAGACGCCGGGGAGCCTGACCAGCCGGTGGGTCAGCGGCTCGCCGCGCTCTCGGCGCCCGAGTTGCTCCTGGGCGATCGGGTACCAGCGTTCGTCGACGAGATCGGCGGGCTCACGGCCTGGCACCTCCTCGATTGGAAACTCGAGGTGCTCGGCCCACAGCCGCTCCCTTGTCCTCCGCGCGAGCTCCGGCTCGCAGCTGATGAGGTTGAGCTCGGTGTCGTTGAACAGCGAGTGCTCGTTCAGGTTCGCCGAACCGATCGTCAGCCAGCGGTCGTCGACGATGCCGATCTTCGCGTGGACGTAGATCGGCTCTCGGGCGGAGCCGTGCCGCGCGTAGAGCGAGCAGGCGAGGAACCGCCCCGCGCCGTCGTCGGCGTCGGCGAGCGCACCGACCTGCCCGCGGCTGTCGTCGACGCCACTGTCGGGGTGCGAAGGCAGGACGGCGACGATGCGGAAGTCGTCGCGCGGCGGCCACCGCAGCTTCTCCGCGAGGATCTCGACCAGCTCCGACGACCAGAGGAACTGGCTCTCGAGGTAGACGAGCCGCTCGGCGGAGCGAAGAGCGCGGACGTAGCTCTCGAAAATCCGGAACGCGCCTCTCGGTACGGCCTCGTAGACCGTCTCGGGGATCGTCTGGACCAGCTGCACCTCGTGCGCGCCCGACTCCTCCGGCGTTGCCGGCGCGGGCAGCCTTTGCCCGGTGACCTCGGTCCAGCGGAGGCGAAAGTGCTCGGCCACATCTGAGACGACGGGCCCGCGGACGAGCGCGGCCGCGTCGTGCCAGCCGAGCGCGGGTCGCCAGGGGTGCTCACGCGAGTCGTAACGATCTCCGCAGAAGCCGGTCAGGTCGATGCCGCCGACCGTTGCCAGCCGATCGTCGACGACGACGAGCTTCTCGTGGTGGCAGTGCAGCGGCCGCTCCTTGGCGTCGAGCGCGACCTCGACGCCCACGCCTCGCAGCCGCTCGGCCAGATCGCGGACGTCGCCCCGCGAGGGCCGGAAGAGCGGTAGGGGCGCTCCTGCCCAGAGCAGCATGCGCACGTCGACCCTTCGCGCGAGCTCGGCGAGCAGGTCGAGCACCACGCGACGATCTCCGTCGCGGACGAGTGCGAGCTCGGTCGAGACGTACCAGCCGGCGATGTGGACGTGCGACCGGGCGCGCGAGAGCTCCTCGGCCAGTCGCGGCAGAAAGCTCGCGCCGTCGATCAGGATCTCGACGTGGTTGCCCGAGCGTGGCGGAGGGTCCCCCTCGGCCCAGAGTCCAGCCGCGGGCTCGAAGGCACCCGCCCAGCCGACACGCTCGAGCCTGCGCCGGTGGTGCGAGCGGACGAGCGCCTCGATTCCGTTTCCAACCGCTGCGTCGATGCGCCGAACCAGGTTCGAATCCACGCGAGTTCGTTACCGAATCACCGCGATCGCTAATCAGCGCTTGACGGGCTCGGCACGCGACCGTAGTCTCAAACGGATGTCTCCTGCCACGCAGACCTGGGCCTGGACCTGGCGCAACGAGCGGGGCGGGAGCGTCGCCTGAGCTGACCTAGGCACACAACCCGTCCCGCTCGTAAGACCTTCCGCCGGAGGGTCTTTTTGTTTGCCCTGATATGAACTCAACCACGGTCGTCTCGACAGATCTGCTCACCCCGCTCGGGGCCTACTTGAGGCTGCGTAGTGGTCAGGCCGAGCGCAGCGGTTCATTCCTCCTGGAGTCGGTCGAGCATGGGCGTCTGGGCAGGCACTCGTTCATCGGCGCCGGGTCGCGCCTTGTCGGATTCGCCGAGGCCGAGGCGCTTGGGGAGGCTGTCGTGGGCTACCTCGGCTACGACCACGCGGCGAGGCTGGAGCCCAGCGTCTCGTTGCCGGAAGACGGGCGAAAGCTGCCCGAGAGCCGCTTCATCGTTGCCGAGACGCTCGTCCGCTTCGACCACGGGCTCGGGATGGCGGAGGTGCTGTGCGGCGACCCCGGCCAGGTCACGGAGCTGCTCGCCGGCCCGCAGCCCGACCCCGCCGGAG
>Ga0126310_10000348_pt1 | contig 15244 bp, 19 predicted proteins | sample Plot60_FD_92540 | JGI IMG/M metagenome (GOLD analysis project Ga0126310, IMG submission 92540) | Serpentine soil microbial communities from UC McLaughlin Reserve, CA, USA - Plot60 | ecosystem: Environmental > Terrestrial > Soil > Grasslands | place: USA: UC McLaughlin Reserve, Lake County... | reverse complement strand
TAGGGTACCCTTCGGTAGGAAGCATGTCCTCGGCGAAAGGGGCGTAATGGCGAAGACAAAGGACGAGGTTTCGGGTGGTGCGATGGGGCAAAACGAAGCTGTGGCCCGGCTCCAAAGGATACCCAACGTCGGGCCGAGGATGGCCTCAGCCCTCCTGAAGCTGGGCATCGCGAGGCTTCAGGACGCCGCCGGCAGGGACCCGGACGAGATGTACCACGAGCTAAGTGCGATTGACGCCAAGAGGCACGACCCCTGCGTTCGTGACATCTTCGCTGCGGTGGTCTCCTACGCCGAAGGTGGACCAGCCAGGCCGTGGTGGGAGTTCACCCCGGAGCGGAAGGCACGCGATGCGGTGAGGGAGAAAGCTCGAGGGGAGGAGGCGCCCCGAGGTTTGGCTACGCCATAGCCTGTGTGCAGGAAGTAGAGCGGTAGGTCAGCGAAAGCGGACTCACACTTTTCGTCAAGCAGCCACTACCTAGTGAGGTAAGGATATGAGGCCACGAATCAAGGTTGTCACATTGGCCGTCAGGGACTTGGAAGAGTCTCTTGCTTTCTATCGCGACGGGATGGGGTTGCCGACCCGAGGGATCATCGGCACCGAATTCGAGGACGGCGCAGTAGTCTTCTTCAACATGAACGACGATCTGATACTGGCTCTGTATCCGAAGTCCGCGCTAGCCAAGGACGCAAGGGTCTCAGGAGGTGGACCACCGAGCCCAGCAGAATTCGCTATTGGCCACATCGTCAAATCCAAACGAGAAGTCGATGCTCTCATGGAGCAGGCAGAGAAAGCGGGCGCTAGAATCACCGATCCGGCACACGACCGCTTTTGGGGAGGGTACTCCGGATACTTCCAGGATCTGGACGGGCACCTTTGGGAAATCGCCTGGAATCCTGAATGGGAAGTCAAAGAATAAGACGTCGCAGGAACCCCAGCCAGTTCCTCTCTCTAGGGTAGGACTGTGGAGGGCGTGTACTTTCCTAAGTACGCTAACCGACGGGGTGCCAAAAGGGTGCTCTGAGGGCTTCTGGCACTTTTGGCACCTCCTCACCTTAGGGTTTTCGAAGTACAGAGCGGACCTCCTGTCTCTCCGGGAAGTGGCTTCGACGTGGTAGTTTGCTACAGTGGACCCATGAGCTACGTCTTCGACCAGCCCAACTTCGCCCTAGAAGTGAGGCTGCGGGTGACAAGGCCCAACAAGCACCCCGGCGCGTTCGACGCCGGCCCCCACATCATCACGGTAGTCGGCCGTGACTGATCCGGCCGGAGACCGCCGAAAAGAAGTGAACGTGCGGCACGCCGAGGCGGGCGACGCAAAGGCGCTCCATCGTACCATGACCGGTCTCCGGGTGGTCGAGGGCACGCTGCAGCTGCCCTACCAGACAGTCGAGCGCTACAGGAAGTGGCTCTCGGAGCTGCCGGAGAGCACCTACATGCTGGTCGCCGAATCAGGTGACGAAGTGGTGGGTAACCTGGGCTTGGAAGCCATGCTCACCCCAAGCCGGCGACACGTGGGCAGGCTGTATATGGCGGTGCGCGACGACTGGCAGGGCAAGGGCGTCGGTACGGCGCTCGTGGAGGCCGCACTCGACTTGGCCGAGAACTGGCTCAACCTCACGCGAATCGAGCTGGAGGTGTATACCGACAACCAGGCCGGGATCGCGCTGTACGAGAAGTTCGGCTTCGAGATCGAGGGCACCCTCCGCCGCTTTGCCTTCAGAGGCGGCCGGTATGTGGACGCCTACTCCATGGCCCGCATCCGGGACGAGCAGCGGCACCTCCCTTCCGCCGGAGGAGAGACAACGACCGCACAGACAGGGGAAGCCGGTTTCGATCAGCTCGAGTCCGAGCGCCTTATCCTGCGGCGCTTCAAGGATTCCGACCTCGCGCCGTTCTTGGCCTACCGCAACGATCCCGAGGTGGCCCGCTACCAAGCCTGGGAGTCGTGCACCGGGCGGGAAGCGACCGCTATGATAGAGGGCCTGAAGTCGCTGCAACCGGGCACCCCCGGCGAGTGGTTCCAATTCGCCATAGAACTGAAAGGAACTGGCGCCCTCATCGGGGACTGCGCCTTGAAGGTCGAGCAGGACGGTCGGCAGGCCGAGGTTGGCTACACCCTAGCTCACGAGCATCAGGGCAAGGGCTACGCCTCGGAGGCCATCTCGCACCTCCTGTACTACGCGTTCGGAGATCTGAGGCTGCACCGGGTCGTCGCTATCACGGACCAGGAGAACGAGCCTTCCATCGCGCTTCTCGAGCGCCTCGGAATGCGCCGGGAGGGCCGCTTCGTCCAGAACGTGTGGTTCAAGGGGAGATGGGCCAGCGAATACTTGTACGCCGTATTGGATGAAGAATGGCTCCGAAGAAAACCGCGGGCGTGAGGTGACGCCGAAACAAACCCTCAAGCTTCACAAAACCGTGCGAGCTTAGGTTCCGCGCCGTGCTGACCGATGGCGGCGCCCGGCAGCTTAGATTACTCATATCAGTTTGCGATAATGTCGACACTACGGATGCAGCAACGCTTGCGCAGCTCTTCCAAGTAAGTGTTCCTGCGCCGATGACGTAAGATGGGTCAACGAACTCGGAGGTGCCATATGACCTTTTTGCCTGACGGCTTCGAAGTCCCCACGCTGCTAGAGACCGAGCGCTTCCGATTGCGCCCGATCACGATTCACGACGTCGTAAGGGACTACGACGCTGTAATGACCAGCGCCGAGCACCTGCGCTCGACGCTTCCATGGAGTTGGCCGCCAGAAGACCTCACCCTCGAGCAGGACCTCATAGACCTCGGCTGGCACCAGAAGGAGTTCCAGCTGCGCGCCTCCTTTGCCTACGCGGTCATGAGCCTAGACGAAAGGCGCCTCCTGGGCTGCGTGTACGTGGACCCGCCCACGAAAGAGGCGGGCTTTGACGCGGAGGTGTACCTCTGGGTACGCGCCGACGAGCTCGAGACGGGGCTCGAAGAGGCGCTGGAGGAGGCGGTGCGGGGTTGGGTCTCCGAGGAGTGGCCTTTCGAGGAGGTGATCTACCCCGGCCGCGACCTCACCTTCGATGAGTGGGAGGGGCTACTCGATAGAGAGGAGAAGTGACGTAGCACCCTTCGCCGCGCATTAGCCGGACACGCTAGGGGCAGATTACCGCGGTAGTTTGTTGGGCTGAGCTATTTGGCCATATGGAAAGTTACTGAAGCATGATAGAACCCCTAGGGTGAGCAGTATGAGTTTCACCCACGTATTGGACGAGTATTTTCAGCACCGAGCCGCTCAAGATCTGTTCTCTGGCGCGGTGCTCATTACGCAAGGTGCGTCCCAGGTGTATGCCGGTGCCTACGGCTATGCCAGTCGTGCGTGGCGCGTGCCCAACACCCTGGATACGCGGTTCGATACCGCATCGATCACCAAACTCTTTACGGCAATCGCAACATTACAGTTGATCAACCAAGGGCTGCTGGCCTTTGAGACGCCTGTGGTGGAACGCTTGGGCCCGGAAGGCACGCGGGTCGCGAAGGATATAACCGTATTTCACCTGCTGACTCATACCTCAGGCATCGGTGACGATGCCGATGAAGAAGCAGGCGAACGCTATGAAGATCTATGGAAGGCAAAGCCCAACTACTCCGTCATAGAAACCCGTGACTTCTTGGCCCAATGCGTGAACAAGCCAGCTAACTTCCCTCCTGGAGGAGGCTGCCGCTATTGCAATTGCGGCTATATCCTCCTGGGACTCCTGATCGAATCGATCAGCGGTACGACCTACCGCGATTACGTCTGCGCCCACGTGTTTGCTGAAGCGGGAATGACTGCCTCCGGTTTCTTTCGGTTGGATCGCGTCAACCACAACGTCGCCGAAGGATGCGATCCGATTCGCGATGCAGCAGGGGCCATCGTGGGCTGGAAAAAGAACATCTATTCCTTCCCACCGATCGGCTCGCCGGACGCTGGCGCTTATGCTACGGTCGCTGACCTGGACCGATTCTTGCGGGCGGTGAGGGCATGTGAGCTCCTTTCACCCGAGCTGACCAGAGCGTTCCTCTCGCCCCAAGTCGTACACTCGACGAGAGACACCTGGACGGAAATGTACGGGTACGGGTTACGGTTCTACGTTGATAGGGCGGGCAAGGTCTACTGCTACGAAAAAGAGGGGGTGAACGTCGGCGCCAGCGGCATAATCAGCCACTTTCCGGATCAGGATGTTACCGTCACACTCCTGTCGAACATGGAGGATGGTGTGTGGGATCCAGCCTGGAACAAGATTCATGAGCTGGTGGTCGGCGGCCAGCTAACCTCCTGATCCAGTGAACAGTTCGACTGTCATGCAGGGAAAACAAGCAGACCATCCCAACCCCTTGCTGCACGAGGCTAAAAACGTCAGCAACTTGATAGGTTTCGTGGATTGCTCATGTCTGTATCGATCTGTATGGTTAGGTGAGCTTCTGCGCTAGACGGCAGCGATCGGTCCTTGAAGTCAATACGTTCTCCTGCTTATTCCACAAGGTGCTCCACGAGCTCGAGGCTTTGCAGACCAAGCGGCTTGGCGGTTCGGCTCCTTTAGCCCGGCTCGACGTGCAAGGGTTGCCAGAGAGCTAAATTCGGACGCCTTGCCTACCCCAAGGGTTCTTGCCCGAACGGGGGGGTGAAGCGTCGGAGTCGTGGCATGTGAGGGACTTACGCCACTCCATGATGGAAGGACACCCGAGCGCCGCACTCGATCAGCAGCGCGCGGAACCTTGGCTCGGACTGTATGTAGTTTCGGAACGTTGATGGATGATAAGGACCCAGTGTAGGGGTCGGCTGCCACGTACTCCTCCCTCGCCTCGGCGTCGCCGCGACGAGCTCCGGTCCTTTCACCGTTGCCGCTCCTACTTACCACGCGGCCCCACCTTCCTCTTCGGCTTCCCACTCCTTGAGGCTCTTCTCGTACCAGATAGGTCCCATAGCAAGCTGGCGGTTGGGGCGAGGTATGCGTCCGAAGTTCCTCCTCGACAGGTAGGCAAGCACTGTGTCACGCTTGAAGCCCAACCGCCTGCCCAATGCTGTGGCATCCAAGACCTCGTAGTTCTCAGGTACCTCTATCCGATTAAGCTCGGCCTCCTTTACCATGACTGGCATCATACAGAAATCATAGACGAGCCTAGAGAATGTATCGATAAAAATCGACGTACAGAAATCCTCAGCCTACACAAGGGGGGGCGAAGAACGCGCCCCTCGCGTCGTGTGTAGTAGGACTGTGCAGGGCGTGTATTTTTCCAGATGCGCTAACCAACAGGGTGCCAAAAGTGCCAAAAGGGTGCTCTGAGGGCTTCTGGCACTTTTGGCACCTCATCACCTTAGGGTGTCCGAGAAACGCACGACTACGTACTCACCATAGGAGAAACGATTATGGAAGCTCAACTTTAGCAGTTGAGGGAGAAAGGGGTAGGGTAGGCTCGTCGCCCCGGACTTTCCCTGGATGAACGACACCCGAACATTGGGGACAATGGGTTCCCGGAAAGGGGTAACCGGACCGGGAGCGATGACTTGACCACGCTTGTCACCGAGCCGCAATGCCCGCGCTCGACGAAGACCTCACGTGGGCTCGTCGGAGTAAGGTCACCTAAGAGTCGGCGAAGGGCTGCCTCGCACGCCTTCTATAACGCTCGACCACTTGTTAGACTAGTTTCATAGGTGGGCGCACGAGGAGCGCCGCGAGAAAGGCAACCCCGCCGCGAGGCGGGTGTACGCAAAGCCACGGGTCTCCTGAGGAAGGGAGGCGGCCGGGCCGCCGAACGGACAGGATGATGCACGCCGAAGCAGCCAACTCTCCTTCATCTAAGCGCCGGACATAGTCGAGTACAACGAGGGCGTCGACATTATTTTTTCTGGTTGCGAGAGGAAGATCTCATTCCCTGCCGACTTTAACTACGGCTTTATAAATGACGATCCTGGATTCCACCGCCTTCGGTAAGTCGAATTCGTGGCCTGCTCCCAGCAAACTGGCTCTGACGCAATCTCGATTATCAACTTTCGGATCCGTCAAGCACGGTCTCACTGATCTGATCCCTTACAGTAATCCTTATAGCGCATCGCGTGAGAAGGAGTGCTGCATGCCGCGCACCACAATACCCATGCTCGGCCCGGAGGGTCTCGAACTTGAGCATCTGGTCGTCGAGCGCAATCGGGTGATCCTCTTCGACGGTGACACGGGGACTTGGGATAAAGTGTCCTGCGTGCGCCGCCAATGCTACCGGGTACACCGCCGCTACATTCGCACCGTGGCCGACCTGCCGTGGCACGCCATACCCGTGACCTTGCGCATCCACGTCCGCCGCTTTTTCTGGGAGGACCCTTCCTGCGGGAGGGTCATCATCGCCGAGCGGTTGTCGGAAGTGGCTGCTTACGCCTGCAAAACCGAGCACCTGCAGGAAGAGCTCGTGCTCATCGGTTTCGCTCTTGGAAAGATCGGGAGCGAGGCTCGCCCAAGCAGGGGCTCATAGCCAGCCCCGACACGCCGCTGAGGCGCGTCCGCCGTGCATCTCTTCCGGACGTCGGCGAGGTGCGGATGCTGGGCGTAGACGATTGGGGGCAGAGCGCAGGAGAGTTGCCTACGGCACGATCTTGGTCGATCTCGAACGCCACAGGCCTATCGACCTTTTGTCCATCGGCAAGCGTCGAACTTTGCTGATTGGGTGCGGGCACAGCTGGGTGTCGAGTTGATCAGCAGGGATAGGGCCGGAGTTTACGCGGATGGAGCTCGTGACGGGGCATCGGAGGCGGTGCAAATAGCCGATCGCTGGCATCTCTTGAAGAACCTAACCAAGGCGGTAGAACGCTTCATTGATCGGCACCATTCGATTGCGCGGCAGGCCGCGAAAATCGTCCCGGAGACACAAGTGATGGGCCGTTCGCTGACCGAAGCTTCGACGGCGATTCTCTCCTCCAGGGATGAGGGCGACAAGCGAGCACGTTGCGAGAAGCGGGACACTCGCTACCTTGAAGGGATGCACCGTCGTAGGGTCTCGTTGCGCTTAGAGTAGCGCCCGTCGATGCCGTCCGGCACATGAACCGCCGGTAACCGACCGGCTGGGAAAAATCGGGCGTTCGCTACCTCCCGACGAGACGCATCACCGCGCCGACTATCTCCTCGGCTGACTCTGCCGTGGGCAACACCTCGTCGGCCCCCACCTCCAATGCCCGGGCGCGGCGTTGTAAGCTTCGGCGGGGCGTGAGCGCCAGCGCCGGCAGCCCGCGAAACTGCTCGAGTAGTTCCATCCCGTCCCCATTCGGCAGGTCGAGGTCGACGACTACGCAGAGTGGATCGTCCTTCGTGTCGCTCAAGATACGCCGTGCCTCGGCGAGGGATCCGGCCTGGTCGCTCTCGAAGCCCGTTCGCCACTCGAGCAGGAGCGCTAGGCCTTCGCGGAACAAAGTGTGGTCCTCGACGAGCAGTAGGCGCCTCATCTCCTTGATCTCCCTCTGCTCCCGACCGGCAACCACCTCGGTGCGCTCCGAGCGCTGCCCAAGGCGGAACCGACGTCACGCAGCTCGTGGTCACTCTTCGCCTGCTTAACCAATCGCCGCGTTTGTGCCTCCCTGAGCGCCTCCTCATAATGTTGCTGGATAAGGGGCCCGAGATCTTGCTGCCCGTACATACTCGCTCTCCTTCGGGCTCTGCGCTCCGTTTTGCGCCGCGCCCATCGCTTAAGTGTCACGCGCGCAGCTTATCCGGCGGCAGTTAGCCGAGCGTTAGCAGAGGTACCTAGAAACTACCTATTCCTTGAAGAAGTCGTACCTCTCTGTCCACCTGTGGAGCGCCAAAGCACTGATGTTTGGACCGACGGTCTATGCAGGGTTATAGGCGGGGTTTTCTTTAGGAAGCTTCGGCCAGCGCAGTCGGCGATCGGTCGTCTATTGGGTGATTTGCGCTCGAGAGCGAAGATCCAGTTTACGCAGTATGTTGGCGACGTGGTGTTCGACCGTGCGCTCGCTGATCACTAGCTCCGAGGCGATCCGGCGGTTGGTGAGCCCCCGCGCTACTAGGAGCGCTATCTCGCGTTCGCGACGGCTAAGGCCAGCCCATTTCTCGCTCGCCAACGACTCCTTTGGCCCACTGGTCGTAGTCCGAGCTTCCTGCTCTCCCGATAGAGCGTACTCGACGGCCCGCTCGGCTGTCATCGCCCGCCCCTCTATCAACGCTGCCTCCCACGATCCCTTCTCCAGCTGCGAACGTGCGGCCGCTAGGTAAGGTTCCAGTACCTTGCGCTCGTCGACCGGTAGCGGCACCCCCATTTCCTCGCGTAATGCTTGCGCCGCCCCCCAAAGCCGCGCCGCTCTTGGCGCCTGCCCCCGCGCCCCGGCCACGCCCGCCATCCTCTCCAGGCAATCGGCCACACGCTGCTTATCTCCCGCTTTCTGGATCAATCCCAAGCCCTCTTCGACAAGCCCCGTTACCCGCTCGTGGTCGCCATCAAGCAGCGCCGCAAGTGCTAGGTTGGTCAGGCAGATAGCGATGTCCAGATCGTCCCCGACTTCTCGGAACAACGCGAGGCTTTCCTCGAGCAGCGCCGTCGACCTTTCGGGATCGTCATGGAGCAGCTTCGTCAATCCCAGGTTACTTAGGGAGACCGCAATAGCCTGTACGTCTTCAGCCTTCCGGCTTAGTTTCAGGGCCTCTTCGAAGAACGACATCGCCCGTGCTTGATCCCCCTTATAGGACGCTAGTGCTCCGAGGGTATTGAGGACGGAGGCGACGTCTCGTTCCTTTCCGGACTTCCGGAGCAGCGCCAAGCTTTCTTCTAGCAGCGCCGTTGCTCGCTCGTGGTCGCCTCGAGACAGCGCCACGGATCCCAAACCGCCGAGCGAGGCCGCAACGCCCGCTTCGTCGGCCGCGCTCCGGTATATTCGCAGGCTCTTTTCGTAGGCCGCGCTCGCTCGCTCGTGATCGCCCTGTGCCTCCGCCAGCCATCCCAGCCCGCGGAATGCCTTCGTCTGTACCAGCGCCGGTGCCGAGCCGCTCCGTGCGAGTACTTCCTCTAACCACCGCTGACCCTCGCTCAGATAGCCTCGCGCGTACCAGAATCGCCACAACGCGCCCGCCATCCGCAGCCCCAGGTCATCCCCGCACTCGAGTGACCACGAGAGCACCGCCCGAAGGTTATCGTGCTCTCTCTCTAGCCGATCTAACCACAGTCTCTGCTGCGGTCCGATCAGCTTCGGCTCCGCCTCCTTCGCTAATCCGAGATAAAACGAGGCGTGTTGGCATCGGACCTCTTCGGCTTTCCCGCTCGCCTCTAAACGCTCCCGCGCGTACTGCCTGACGGGCTCAAGCATCCCGTAGCGCAGCACGGTCCCCTCTCCACTCTCAGTCGCCACCAGCGATTTGTCCAACAGCCGCGAGAGCAGGTCCAGGACGTCTCCTCGTTCGATGTCCTCTCCCGCGCCCACCACCTCGGCTGCCTCCAATGTCCACCCGCCCGCGAACGCCGAGAGCCGCTCGAACAACCTCCGCTCGAGCTCAGGAAGCAGCTCATAACTCCAGTCGAGCGTCCTCCCGAGCGTCCGGTGCCTCGGTGGCGCCGTCCGATCACCCGCACTCAAGAGCTTGAGAGAGTCCTCGAGTCTCTGGGCGATCTGCTCGGCGGAAAGCACCTTTACCCGTCCAGCTGCCAGTTCTATGGCTAGCGGGATGCCCTCCAGCTTCCGGCATATTTCCGCCACGGCTTGGGCATTCGACGGGCTCGGGACGAAAGCGGGACTGCGGCGTCGAGCCCGTTCTACGAACAGGCGTGCAGATTCGTACCCTTCGAGCTGTTCTACCGTTATTGATTGCCGTACATCGGGCGCGGAGAGGGAAGGTACCCGCCAGTTGGTCTCGCCCGCGACGCCCAAAGCCTCCCGACTGGTCGCCAGTATGCGCAAATGGGGACAAGCCGTGAGCAGTACATCCACCAAGTGAGCTGCGGCGTCGATCAGGTGCTCGCAATTGTCCAAGACCAGCAGCATGTTCTTGCCACGCAACGCCTCGACGAGCGTGTCGGCGAGTAGGCGATTCGGCTGCTCTTGCACCCCTAGCGTCATGGCCACCGTTTGTACCACGAGTGGCGGCTCCGAAAGCCCCACCAATTCCACCAGCCATACCCCGTCCGGGTAAGCCCCCACGAGGTCTTTGGCCACTTCCAGTGCTAGCCGCGTCTTGCCACAACCGCCAGCCCCCGTGAGGGTGAGAAGCCGCGTCATAGCGAGCTCGCGCTTAAGCTCCACGAGCTGCTGCTCACGCCCGACGAAGCTGGTCAGGGCAGCTGGCAGGTTGTGCTGGTGAGAACCCGGAGGTTTCTCCGGCGGCAAGCCGGTGGATGGCCGCCTTGCCGCCGGTGCCCCTCCCGCCGCGATCTCTTCGCGGAGGCGCTTGCTAGCCGCGCCGGGCTCAACGCCAAGCTTCTCCGAGAGGGCTTCCCGGAGCCTCTCGTACTGCTGTAAGGCCTCCGCAGGTCGCCCCAAGAGAGTGTGCAGGCGCATCAGAGCCGCGTGCGAATCCTCATTGGCCGGCTCCTCCCCCGTAACCCTTCGCAGCGTCTCGATGGCCAGCCCATGCTCCCTACGCTCCTCATAGAGGGCCGCGAGTTCGATCAGCAGGGACAGGAACGACTGCCGCAGCTCCCCTCGGCGTACCTCCGCCCACTCCTCGTAGCGGTCTTCAGGTAATAGCTCCCCCGCGTACAGTTCGATCGCTGCCCGGTAAGCCGCTGGGTCCTGAGACCGGCGGGCGGTTGCGGTTGCCTCCTCGAAAGCTTCCACGTCTACCCACAGCTGCCGCTCAGGGCACAGCGCTATGCGCTCACCTCTGGAGACCAAGTAGCGGGAGGCTACCTCAGGGCTCGGATGCAGGGTCCTGCGCGCAGCGTGGAGCGCTCCTCGCACGTTGTTGGCAGCCGCCCTCCTGCCGAGGTCGGGCCATAGCGCCTCCATGGCCTGCTCGCGGTGGAGGTGGTGGCCCGGAGAGAGGGCGAGCAACTTTACTAGGCCGCTGGCCTTCCTCAGGCGCCACTGGTTCCCTTCGATGATACGTGGCCCCACCGAGACCCGGAAACCCCCCAACAACCCGATGCGCACGGCCTCTGGCTCCCCGCTAGGTCGCACTACGTCTTCTAAACCGGCAGTGGGCCACATCTTTTCTACCCCTCACGAGGGCGGAGTTCTTGCTAGTTTCACCGCTGCTTGGTAACCTGCGGCTGCTTCACGCTCGTCGACCTTATATTGCGACTTGCCTCCCTTGGGGTCAACCCCCGTCCTTAGAGAAATAGCTCTGCTGCTTCGTATGAGCCCCGGGTGCCCGCGACTCCCGCTCGGCTCGCCAAAGCAGGAGCTCAGCGAGGGTTTCGAGTCTGGGGTTGGAGATCTGGCTGATGGTATAGTCGATGCCCTCCCGCTCGCAGTACTGGTAGATGGCGGGTAGCGCAAAACCCGCGTTGGCGCAAATTTCGATCTCCACCCCGGGCCCTTCCTCCTTAAGCCTCTCTACCACGCGCCTGAGGACAGCCACCGCACCGCGACCGGCATGCGTGTTGCCGGGGCGCAAGCCCGCGGTTACCAGTTGGTTTGTCTCGCCGTCGAACGCGACCAAAGGTGGTACATGCGCGTTCCGTAATACCCGTGCTAGTAGGAACCTTCCTGCTCGCCGTGGGTCGGCTCGTCGGTAGAGTCGAAGTCCAAGAGAATCCGCTCTGGGGCGCCATGCTTGCCGCGCTCTCGCACGTAGAGTTCAAAGAGCGCCCGAGTGATGCGCAGGTAGGCTCGCTCGTCCGGAGCGTTCTCGAAACGGGAGATGGTGGGCTGGCTCGCCAGATCTGCACCTGTTTCTGGCAGAGAGCCGCAAACCAGTTTCAAGAGCAGGTCACTGCGAAGGTTATCGGCGTCGTATTGGTCTTCGTAACCGCAGGCTATGTGGTAGATTCGCTGCCTAACCAGCGTTGCCAGTGGGTGGCGGACTGAAGATTCTCGCTACTCGGGGACACAAGAGGCGGTCGTCTCGCACAGCCCGAGTTCTTCGTCGGTCTTTGCCAGCCACACACGTCCTCTATCAGAAGTTAGGCGTCTACCGTCGAAAGCCGCTTCAAGCTCGAGTGGGGTGGTCTCAAAACGGGTAGAGGATGTGGCGCAATCGCTCATTAGAGGGAGCGTCCTCCTTGGATCAGTTTCAGGGCAACTAGAACGTATACAGAAGCAGACTCCCTCTCTTCAACCATCTCTATGAATACCGAACGCGACCGACTCGGGTCGGACCTCAGACGTGAGCGGGTTCGGGTCGAAAGGTTGAAAGCGGGCTTAGTGCGTAGCGGTCGACGCCGGTGGCGGAGATGATGCGGAGCGTAGGACATAGTTCTTTGTGTGTGCTCGCACCCAGCGGGATCCTGAATACGCATGCGGAACGCCTACATCTTGTGGTGTGGACTTGACCGTAGGGCGAAAAAATCGCGGGTGAATGAGGTAACGGTGATCTCGGAAACCCGTATCCGCTATCGTGCATGAATAGACTCCGGAACAAGAAACTGAAGGATCGGGACGCGGCCTCGCGCAAAGGCCGATAACCTCGTCTTTCCTGCCCCTCGCAGCCTTTATGAAAGATAGGTATTTCCTAGGTATCTCTGCTAACGCCCGGCTAACGGCCGCCCCTTAGGCTGTCCCCAAGACGTAAGAGACGGGACACCCTAAGGAAAGGAGAGAGGCCATGTACACCTACTTCAACCTCAAGGCTCTGGTCGACCAGCTCCACGAGGAGGCTCTGCACGAAGCGCACGAGCGCCACCTCGCCAAGCAGGCGAGAGCACATCGTAAACAGCATTCCGAGCAAAGCCAAGTAGTGGGTCTTGCCTGGGCCAGCGTGCTGAGCCTGCTGCGTGGAGCGCCGTCCTCGCAATAGCCCCACCGCCCTCTGAAGAAAGGAGCCACAAAGTGAAAGGTTTGTCTTTGACATCGAGACCCGACTCCCTCGTGTGCCCCTTGTGCGAGATGGGCCAGCTCTGCTCCTCAAGTCAGGACTCGATACGCTGCCAATCGTGCCAGGGGCTCCTGAGCGGGGCGCTGCTTGAGACCCTTAGGCAGATAAGCGCCCTGCCCGATGCCCTAGGCAGCCACGCCTGCGAGGAGTGTGGCTACCCCCAGATGCGCCTCCTCCCTGACGGGACGTTCCACTGCCCATCGTGCGGCTCGGAAGTGGTGGCCCTCGAAGCTTCGAAAGAGCCGCCTTGGCCCCAGGAGGAGTACCGCAGCGAAGCCTACCGCTGCGGCTGGATCGACGGCCGCTTCGGAGAGGTCGGGTGCTTCACCGAGAACCCGACCCTGGCTAGGTGGCAGGAAGCTTCCGAGAGGCTTCAGTACTACCGCGGCCACCGTGCCGGCAGCGAAGCCGGCAACGCGGCTATGAAAGCGGTTGCAACGAGAAGCTCCGCGAGAGGCTCCCTGGCTGCTGAGGAGGTGAGCGAGATGGGCTAGAGAACGTACCGGTAGGGCCACTGTCAAAGAGCCGCTTGCGCGCGATATTGAGCCGTGGACCCCCAAGTGCAACGGCAAGTAATAAGTATCATCGATGAGGCAAAGAAAGGAACGAACATGAAGCGAAGGACTCGGCGCATGGTGCTTGTGTTGTGCGCAGCGTTCGTGATGGTCGCCCTGGCCGTCGGGACTGCTTTCGCTACGAGCACCACGTCTTTCATCAAGATGCTGCCCTCCAAATCGGCCATAGCCAACCACTGCCTGCAAGGGGCAGACGCCAACGTGAAGATCACCTCGGTCGGGGAAAACCAGATCATGGACGTCACCCTGAATAAGATGCCCAAGAATACGGCGTTCACCCTCTTCGTCATCCAAGTGCCCAATGCACCCTTTGGCGTCTCCTGGTATCAGGGAGACATAGAAACCGACAGCAATGGCCACGGCGAGGGGCGTTTCATAGGGATCTTCAGCGAGGAGGTGTTTGCGGTCGCTCCGGGCAGCGCGCCAGCGCCGCAGGTAGACGACCAAGACGCTTTAGTCAACCCGCCCTTCAAACCGGTACACACCTTCCACCTGGGAGTGTGGTTTGCCGATCCAGAGGAAGCTGAGGATGCGGGCTGCTCGGAAACGGTTACACCGTTCGACGGCGACCACGAGGCAGGCATCCAGGCGCTTAGCACCCGCCAGTTCCCCGACGATCAGGGGCCTTTGGGCAAGATTCAGTAGGCTTGACTCTTCACGACGAACACTAGGTGCTTGGCCGAGGTCTCCTTTAAGACCTCGGCCCTTACTTATGCCCTTTTATTCACCGAACGTCGTAGAAAGGTGAGTTCTCGGCAACCCACATGCAGATTTCTGCATAGCTCCGCTCCTATGCGGGCAGGAGAACCCCTCCACGATCTCGTGGAGCATAGAACTCACCACTAAATGTTGGGGTGGTGCATAAACATGCAGCGACCTGCAGATCCGGGTTGACCGATGCGGCTGGCTTGACGGACGCTACGGGGAGACGGAAAGCTTTGTCGAGAACCCGAACCTGGCGAGGTGGGAGGACCCGTTGGAGCGGCTCGACTACTACCGGGGCCACCGCGCCGGTAGCGAAGCACACCACCTTGGAAGTGGTCGGGACCCGAAGAGCCACCTTGTTATCTCGATCAAGGAGGAGGGCTGATCGAGAGAGGCAAGCTTCACGAGGAGCAAGAGGAGCTTGCGGCTTGAGAGAAGGGCGGTCCTGGCATTCTCTCACACAAGGCTTATGCCCTCTGGAACTCTTTGCGAGATGGTAGCCAGAAAGGGGAGATTATAGAGATGTAGAAGAGGCGACAAGTTATGGGACTTTTGTGAGCAAAAAGGAAAGAAGAAAAGGAGAAAGACAGTGAGTGAACGGATAAGGAGACCGGTGGCGCTCTTTGTGGTGTCGGTGCTGCTGGTGGCGCTGACCGCCGTGGCGGCTTGGGCGGCGCCCCCTGGAGCAGTCGTCCCTGGGTGTAATGCCACCTTTGGAGACGATTTGATCCGCTTGGGACCTGGTAACGACTTCTGCGACGCCCTCGGAGGCGACGACGACTTATTTGGCGACCAGGGCGAGGATAATCTGATAGGAGCGGAGCACAGCGATAAGGTAGACGGCGGCAATGGCAAGGACACCATCGACCTGGCGCAGTTCGACACCGCCGGATCGCATGACGAAGGCCTCGGCGGCAATGGCAACGATACCGTCAAGGCCAAGGACGGTAACCACGACGTCATCGACTGCGGCAATGGCAAAGATACGGTCTTC